>Ga0208492_1000012_pt1 | contig 337367 bp, 284 predicted proteins | sample Subbioar_CSW14AB_FD_184820 | JGI IMG/M metagenome (GOLD analysis project Ga0208492, IMG submission 184820) | Serpentinite rock and fluid subsurface biosphere microbial communities from McLaughlin Reserve, California, USA - CR12Mar_CSW14AB (SPAdes) | ecosystem: Environmental > Terrestrial >...
CATTACGTTCTTCATCCGAAATTTCATTCAGCCAATCTCTCGGGTGTAAACAGGCTTGTAATAATTTATCTTCTTCACTTCCCGGTAGCGGTTGATAGTTGTATTCAAACCGTCCAGTAGGAGGTAAGCTCATCAAAATACTTTCAATACGGCCGTTGGTTTTTAAACCAAAGATTGTTCCTCTGTCGTGCACTAAATTAAACTCCACATATCTGCCTCTGCGTATTTCCTGCCAGTGTTTGTTTTCTGCAGTGTAAGCAGTTTGTTTTCTTTTTTCTACAATCGGAACATACGCATCAATAAATGCATTGCCGCATTTTTGTGCAAACTCAATCCAGAAGTTTACATCTTTCTTTTCATCGGGACGTTGATGATCGTAGAAAATACCACCGATGCCTCTGCGCTCTTTGTTGCGATGCCAGTTTACAAAATAGTTATCGCACTCTTCTTTGAACTTTGGATAGAAGGTTGCATCAAATGCATCACATGCATCTTTATAAGTCTGGTGAAAATGTTTCACATCTTCTTCAAACAAATAATAAGGCGTCAAATCTGTACCACCGCCAAACCATCTGTCGATCACTTCATCGTTTTCATTATACAACTCAAACATGCGGTAATTACAATGCACCGTTGGTACAAATGGATTAATGGGATGAATCACCAAACTTAAACCACAGGCAAACCATTTATCGCCGTTGATGTTAAGTTGTTTGCGCATGGCATCGGTTACATCACCAAATACGATCGATGTATTTACTCCACCTTTCTCAAACACATCACCATTGGCGATTACACGTGTTTTACCACCACCACCTTCGGTGCGTTGCCATTCATCTTCTAAGAATACAGCTTTGCCATCGCACTGCTCCAACGCAGCACAAATGCGATTCTGCAAATCGTGAATGAATGCTATCCAGGTTTCTTTAACGTCCATGTGATGAGTAATCAGTGATGAATGATGAGTTATTAACTACTCATCATTCATTATTTGTATTCCTTCACCGCCTCCACAAATGCTTTTGCATGATCAACAGGTACATTCGGTGTAATACCATGACCTAAGTTGGCAATGTATCGCTGTGTACCAAATGCATCGATCATTTCTTTCACTGCTTTTTTGATCTCGGGAATGGGTGCTAATAATTTCGCCGGATCAAAATTTCCCTGGATGGTGATCTTATTCTGTGTAAACTCTCTTGCCATTTGTGGTGTAATGCACCAATCGATACCCACACCGCTTGCGGCACTTTCGCTGATCTCTTTCAACGCATGCCATGTTCCTTTTGGAAAAAGAATAACTGGCGCATCATCTTTCAATGCCTCTGCAATCTGGAATAAATAAGGTTGTGCAAATGTCTTAAAATCGGCTGGTGATAAAGAACCTGCCCAGCTATCAAATACCTGTACTGTGTCTGCACCGGCTTTTACCTGGTGCTTTAAATAAACAATAGTAATATCAGTAATCTTCTGTAATAACTGATGTGCCATTGCAGGTTGTGTGTAGGCAAACTGTTTTGCTTTGTCCCATGTTTTGCTGCCTTTACCTTCTACCATATAACAAAGAAGCGTCCATGGTGCACCGGCAAAACCAATGAGTGGTACACGACCATTCAATTCTCTTTTCGTTAAACTCAATGCATCGTACACATATTTCAGACTTTCTTCTGCACCTGTTGTGATCAATGCATCAATATCGTTTTGCGTAACAATTGTTTTTGGTAACGATGGTCCTTTGCCTTCTTCCATCAATACTTCCACACCCATTGCTTGTGGTATTACCAGAATATCACTGAAGATAATGGCTGCATCTACTCCCACCTGGTCAACCGGTTGCAACGTAATTTCTGTTGCAAGCTCCGGTGTTTGACAACGGGTAAAGAAATCATATTTCTCCCGCAGCTTCATATAATCGGGCAAATATCTTCCTGCCTGGCGCATCATCCACACGGGTGGACGTTCTACAGTTTCTCCTCTGAGTGCTTTTAGTAATAAGTCGTTTTTTAGTTGAGTCATAGTCATGTGTTGTGAATCGTTAGTCGTCAGTTGTGAAGTATGAGTGTTTACACTCACGATTCACCATTGACTGTTTACGAAAAAAATTCCATCGCCTGCCTTACCAGTTCTTCTTTACCGGGTGATTTGCCAACGATGATGGTATTGTTACAATATTGTTGAATGGTTTTTGCAGTAGTATTACCAATGGCAAACAAAATTGTTTGCTCAGCAACCTTGTTATTGCTGAAAAAACTTGTAACAGCGCTTGGGCTGTAAAACAAAATTCCATGGTACTGTTTGTTTATCTTATGTGGCGTGTGGATCGTTTCGTACACCACAATTTCCTGCACATCGATGTTTTGTTTGCGAAGGATATCCGGTAATTCATCTCTGCGTTGTTCGCCGCAAAAGAAAATCACTTCATCTGTATCACTTTCTTCTGCTATGCGTTCAGCAAGTTCGGCTGCATTATTAGCAGTACCCGCAACGCTGTGTTCTCCAAAACTTTCCTGCAACAATTTTTTGGTGGTGTTGCCCATGCAATAAATTACCCAGTCGGGCTGTTGATCATCCTGTTGTGCAAGTACGGCTGTAACTGCATTCATGCTGGTGAATACAACCGTTGCTGATTGCAGGTACGCCTGTTCAATTTCCTGCTGTACATCTATTGTTTGAACAGGTTCTGTTTCAATGAAGGAAAGCACATCAATAAGAATACCTTGCTGTAACGCTTCCTCCAACAGTGATCCATCTAATGGCCGGGTAGATAATATGTTGATCTTATTTTCCTGCATTCCTGATACTATCGGCAATTGCTTTGCCTCCTTTATTCAAAATTTCTTCTGCTGCTTCTTTTCCAAGATGTGCCGCCTGCCACAATGGAACTGTATTCTCATACGCCACTTTTTCTTTTCCATCTACTGAGAAGATGTTTCCTTTAAAACGTACTTCATCATTAATGATCTCAGCCAATGCACTGATGGGTGTAGAACAACCGCCTAACAATGCACGCAAAAACTCACGCTCCAGCTTTGTACAAAATGCAGTATCTGCATCATTAAAATGTACACATGCATCCAAACTATAAGCATCTTCTTCTCTGCACACAACCATAATAGCACCTTGTGCGGGTGCAGGTAACATCCAATCCAGTTCAATTGAATTTTCAGGACGAAGGTTGATACGTTCCAATCCTGCCGCAGCAAAAATAGCCCCGTCCCAATTTTCCTCTTTCAACTTGCGTAACCGTGTATTTACATTTCCACGCAGGTTATGAATTTGCGATGATGGAAACCGATATAACCATTGTGCTTTTCTTCTGATACTGCTGGTTGCAATGATCAATGATGAATGATGATGAATGAGTAACGACCATGATCCATTTTGATAACCTAACTCATCACTCATTACTGATAACTCATTTTTCAGCACCAGCAAATCCTTCACGGGTCCACGCTTTAACACTGATGCCTGGATAATTCCTTTCGGCAGCTGTGTAGGCACATCCTTCATGGAATGAACCGCTATATCAATTTTGTTATTGAGCAAAGCACTATCGAGGCTACGGGTAAACACACCCTGCACCCCCATTTCATATAATGGAGTTTTGAGATCAATATCACCTTCGCTTTTGATGTAAACAAGTTCTGACTCATACCCATGTTGTGCCAACAACTTTTGTACTTCTGTTGCCTGCCACACAGCCAGTTCACTTTCTCTTGTGCCAATACGAATAACCTTTCCCATTTTAATTTGTTCCGGTAGCTATAAAATCATTGATGGCCTGTATATAATGACAGCCCTGTTGATTTTGCTCTTTCATTTTAGAAGCCATCACATTGATCACCCTTTGAATTTTTTCATCAGCATTGATCAAAGCACTTTGTTCACCGGATAATGTAATATACAAAGGAGAAGTATGAATTTCTTTCAATTTTGATTTTACTGCTTTCAGCACCGGTACATTCCTGCGCATGTACAGCCATTCGTTGAACTCAGCAGTATGTTCTGCTATGATCGCTTTTGCTTTTGGCACTTCTGCCCTGCGCATATTCAGCGTTTCGTCCTTGAGCCTGGATAGCTCATCAACATTAATCAATGTAATGTTGGGCAATTGCTGTGCTTCTGCTTCCACATTGTAAGGAATCGAAAGATCAATGATGATCTTTGTACCTGCACCTTCCAAATGTTCTTTCCTGATGATTGGCTCTGGTGCATTGGTTGCTACAAGGATAATATCAGAAGCCTTGATATGTACATCCAAGTCCTGTATAGGTGCTGCCGTTAAACCCAGTTCCTGCGCCAACTGTTCTGCTTTTTCTTGTGTACGATTGATGAGCGTAATGTTGTTCGTTTGCAGATATTCCACTACGTTTTTGCAGGTATTGCGGCCAAACTTGCCGGTACCGATCAATGCCATTTTTTTAGAACCGATCTCTTTTACCTTTTCTCTCAGGTATTGAACCGCAGCAAAAGATACTGATACCGTACCACCACTTAATTGGGTATTGGTTTTAATATTTTTTGAACATTGGAACACTGTATTGGCCAACCGCTCAGTAAAAGCATTGATCCTGCCATATGCTCGTGCCGTTTTTACTGCCAGTTTCAATTGCCCTACAATTTCATAATCCCCCAAAATTTGAGAATCCAGTCCGGCTGCTACTTTAAACAAATGGTTGATGGCCGCAGCTCCATGTTTAACGTACGCTATTTCCCTGAAATGGGTGCTGTTTCCTTCCGTTTGTGAACAGAGCAGTTGAATGATCTGCTCAGCCTCATCAGCCAATCCATAAATTTCTGTTCTGTTACAGGTGGAAACAACAAAGCATTCTTCCACGCCATAATGAGAGGCCAGTTCCAATATGTTCCTGTATTTCTCCTCGTTAATAGCAAACAGGCTGCGTATGGCGGCATCTGTTTTGCGGTAGTTGATGCCCGCTAGGAAAAATCTTGAATTATCTGTTTGCCTGTTGCCCATGATTCAGTTGTAGCTGCAAAAATAAATGCATGCAGTTGAGCCTCCCAATTTAGTTGTCATTGAACCGTCATTTCTGTTGTATGAATTGCATCATACCGGTTACTGACAAACATCAGTTTCATTTTTTACTCTTGATTGACGGATAATTTGAACCAAAGATGATTTACTTGGTTATGTTTGCAACATTTATTTTCTATGGGCAGTAAAAAAGCAATTTTGTTGATGAACCTCGGCTCGCCGGATTCTACATCTGTAAAAGATCTGCGTAAATATTTGAGTGAGTTTCTGATGGATGAACGGGTGATCGATTATCCTTATTTATTACGTCTTTTATTGGTACGAGGAATTATTGTTCCTTTTCGTGCACCTAAATCAGCCGAAGCCTACAAATCTGTTTGGACCAAAGAAGGCTCACCATTGTTAGTATTGACACGCCAGTTACAGGAACAGTTACAGCAATATGTGCAGGAACCTGTTGAAATTGCCATGCGGTATGGTAATCCAACTCCTGCCGCAGCTTATGACAAGTTGATGAAACAAGTGCCGGGACTGGAAGAAGTAATTGCTATTCCTTTGTACCCGCATTATGCCATGAGCAGTTATGAAACAGCAGTGGAATACGCCAGGGAAGTATGGAAGAAAAAGAACTACCCATTTAAACTCACGTTCATCAAACCGTATTTTGATGAAGCTTCTTATATTGAGGCACTGGCCAACAGCATTGCTCCCTATTTACAACAGGAGTATGATCATATATTATTCAGCTATCATGGTGTACCTGAACGTCATATTCGCAAAGGTGATATTACAGGAACGCATTGTTTGAAAGTGAATCAATGTTGTGAAGTAGCCTCCCCTGCTCATAAACAATGCTATCGTCATCAGTGTTTCACGACCACAAAGCTGGTGACTGAAAAATTGAACATAACAAAAGAAAAATTCAGTTTTTCATTTCAATCAAGGCTGGGTCGAGAGGAATGGTTGAAACCCTATACAGCCAGTCGCTTAGAAGAGATGCCTAAAGAAGGGATCAAGAAATTATTAGTGGTTTGCCCGGCCTTTGTAAGCGACTGTTTGGAAACACTGGAAGAAATTGCAGAAGAAGGAAAAGAAACATTTCTGCATGCAGGTGGAGAAGCATTCACCATGATTCCCTGCTTAAACATTCATCCTGATTGGGTGCAAACTTTGGTGAAGTATACGAACACTGTGAAAGAAGGGAAAACGGAAATGGTGTTGGAATAGTGATGAATGATGAGTGATGAATACAAGTGTAACCTATTGACTAACTGGAAGCTCTTGTTTATCTTACCCTCTAAAACACTGTTTATGTTTCTTGAACTTTCACACACACAAAAAGATGTATATAAAGCATCGAAAGCATTTACACTTGAATGTTACAAAATGACCACGTATTTTCCGCAAGAGGAAAGATTTGCCATGACACAACAAGTGAGAAGAGCAGCACTTTCAGTTCATTTGAATATTGCTGAGGGTTGTTCCCGCAAATCGGCACAGGAACGAAGACGTTATTATGAAGTATCAAGAGGCTCAGTAGTTGAAATTGATGCCGCATTGGATATTGCCGGAGAACTAAACTATGTTACGAAAGAAAATTTGAAAGTTTTAGGTGAATATATGTTAAGTTGCTTCAAACAACTTTCTGCGCTCATTCAAAACCCATAAGCTCAGAACTCATTACTAATTTCTCATTACTCATAAAATGTATCTTTATCTAAAAGCTATCCACGTTATTTTCATTGTTACCTGGTTTGCCGGCTTGTTTTACATGCCCCGGCTTTTTATTTATAACGTGGAAGCAAATCAGAAAGATGAAGGTAGCCGGAAAGTATTACAGGAACAGTTTGGTATTATGATGAAACGTTTGTGGTATGGCATCACGTGGCCATCCGCTGTTCTTACACTCATCTTTGGTATTTGGGTTTTGTTTGAAAGCGGCATTGCACGCATAGTTTTTTTACCGGAAGGCAGATGGATGCTCATCAAACTCATTTTTGTTTTGCTGTTATATGTATATCATTTATCGCTGCACAAAATTTTAAAGCAACAACTATCGGGCAGATTCAACTACAGTTCACAACAACTTCGTATCTGGAATGAAGTAGCTACTATTTTTTTAGTAGCGATTGTAATGCTGGTGATCGTAAAACAAAACCTGAGTGCTGTTTGGGGCATTGCCGGGTTAGTATTATTTGTAATTGTATTGATGAGTGCTATCAAAATTTATAAACTCATTCGTAAGAAATGATCATCAAATGGCCTTACTGAAAAGCTGTTGCCTGTTTTGATCTTTTGAACGTTGCATGTACAGATCAAAAGCGCTGCAAATATTCCTGATGAATTGACGTCCGGTAACGGTAACTGTTAATCCACTTCTATCCCACTCAATCAATCCATCATTCTCTAATGAACTCAGTTCTGGAAAGGTAAATGTTTCAAGTAGCCGCAAATCTTCGTTCTTAAATGTTGTTTTGCCCCTGCAACTGATATCCAAGATATAATTACGAAAAGACAGGTCTTCCTCATTTAAAAAATAACCACGAAATACGGGAAGCTCATAATTACTTACCTGTTCATAATATTCATGCAAGCTTTTTTTGTTCTGAGCAAAAGCGGTTCCTGTATCACTGATGCTGGAGACACCCAGCCCCAATAAAATTTTTGTTTTTTGTGTAGTATAACCCATAAAATTACGGTGCAGATCTCCATTGATCCAGGCTGTATGCAGAGCATCACCGGGCAATGCAAAATGATCCATTCCAATATCAGCATAACCGGATGCTGTTAATAATTCTTTCCCTTTGAGATAGAGTTGAATTTTTTCAAATGGTGATGGCAAATCCTGTTCATCAAACAAACGTTGACCACGGCTTGTCCATGGTACATGCGCATAACTGTAAAAAGCAATTCTGTCTGGCTGCAGGTCCAGCACTTCATGAAAGGTTTTGGTTATGCTCTGCAGGTTTTGTTTGGGTAATCCATAAATCAAATCATAGTTCACCGAATCGTATCCCAGCATTCGTGCCTGTTCAGTAACACGCTTTACATTCTCCAAAGGTTGGATGCGGTTGATGATACGTTGAACTTCCGGGTCATTGTCCTGTACACCAAAGCTTACCCTGCGGAAACCCAGTTGATGCAATATCTCCAAATGTTCTGCTGTAGTATTGTTGGGATGACCTTCAAAACTGAATTCGAACTGTGAATGGAGTTTGGACCTTTTGAGGATGGAAGAGATCAACAGTTCCAGGTTAGCAATTGAAAAAAATGTAGGAGTGCCGCCCCCTAAATGAAGCTCACGAATGATGGGTGGTTCTTCCAGTACAGAAAGATACATCTCGAACTCTTGTAAGATCGCTTTCAAATATTCTTCCTCTACACTATGATTGGTGGTGATCTTTTTGTTACAGCCGCAATACGTACACAAGGATTCACAAAAAGGCAAATGAAGATAAAGGCTGATGCCATTCTCACTGTTCTGCAAGTGAAACTGCTTTGCCAGTTCCCGCTTCCATGCACCGGAGTCTAAATCATCTTTCCAAACAGGCACAACAGGATAGCTGGTATAACGGGGAACCGGTTTGTTGTATTTCTGCACAAGTTGCAATAAAGCATCCGTATTCATGGCTGCAAAATTGCCTGCAGAGCTACTGGCAGCACATGATAAGGATTGCAGCGGGTTATGATTGCCATCAGCACCTCTCCCGCTATACTGAGTCAAATGAAAACGCTCCCGCATCAGCGGGAGCGTTTATCCGTACACACATTTGCCTCAAGAATTTATGGATGCCCACGGTTGTCAAAGGAAGAATTCATTTATCCTGAAATGAACCCTGCATCATTGATATAAACCATTTTGCTCTCCTTGTCTTTTACCAGTTTCACTTTGTAAAACACACTGATGTTTTCACGCTCAATTTTTTTCACTTTCTCTACCTGCATATCAGCATACATTTCTTTGATCTTATTTTGCGCTGCTTCTGTTAATTGCTCAAAAGGAATTTCTGAAGCCGTATTCAGCCATTTTCCTTCAGCATTGAACTCTGCATGCTGTTTCATACCATTATTATCGATGGTAGCAACAAAATTTCCATTGGGGGTTTTACTCCATTCAGGAATGCTGCCCATGAATTTTTGATTGAAGGAAGTAACTACTGCTTCAGGTGCTGTAATTTTTTCAACTTTCACTTTTTTAGCTGTAGATTTTTGCGCCATGGTTACACCCGCACAAAAGAATACCAGCAGCAGAAGAACTACTGTTTTTTTCATAACGAATAAGTTTTTATGATTTTATAAATGTGGCGCCAATACCTTCTTTTTCAGAAACCATGCCAAGGCCGCAATTTGTGGAAAACTCCAAAAGGTTATCACCAACTCGTACTCAAAAACAATTCTCTAACCGCCTCCAATCCTCCCTGTATTTTCTTACCTTCGCCACCTTTAAAAATCAGACTGGATAAGGATTTTATGAGTATGAAGTACAGGGAATTCACCCAACTCAACCTGCCTTCCATTGAGCAGGAAATTTTAGCCAAATGGGATGCAGAACAGGCCTTTCAGAAAAGTATTGAAGTACGGGAAGGGGCCACGCCTTTTGTATTTTACGAAGGACCGCCCAGCGCCAACGGTATGCCCGGCATTCACCACGTTATTTCCAGAACCCTGAAAGACCTGGTTTGCCGCTACAAAACCATGAAGGGTTTTAAAGTGAGCCGCAAGGGCGGATGGGATACGCATGGCCTGCCCATTGAACTGGGTGTTGAAAAAGAGCTGGGGATTACCAAAGAAGATATTGGTGTTAAAATCACCGTTGAAGAATACAACAAAAAATGCCGTGAGGCGGTACTCCGTTTCAAAGACAAGTGGGATGATATCACCAAAAAGATGGGATATTGGGTGGATCTGAATGACCCTTACATCACGTTCAAGAATGAATACATTGAAACCTTGTGGTGGCTGCTCAAACAACTCTACAACAAAGGACTGTTGTACGAAAGTGTGAGCATTCAGCCGTATTCTCCTGCTGCCGGCACAGGTTTAAGTTCGCACGAATTGAATCAACCGGGTACATATAAGGATGTGAAGGATACAAGTGCCGTTGCAATGTTCAAGGCAGTGAGAAATGATAAAAGCAAATTCTTATTTGATGCTGCTGATAACAGTGAGGAAATATTCTTTCTTGCCTGGACCACTACTCCATGGACACTTCCATCCAATCTTGGTTTAACGGTTGGTGCTGATATTGATTATGTGTTGGTAAAAACATTCAACCCGTACAGCGGCAAACCCTGTGCAGTTGTATTGGCCAAAGCCTTAGTACATAAATATTTTCCGGCACATATTGATGAGTTTGAGGAAGGCGGTGAATTGTATGAAGCCATTAATAACTGGCTCAATCATGGCAAGGATGAATTTTTGATTGAAAAAAATGCTGATTTAAAGATTCAGTTTGACGGCATCATCAAAAAGAAACAACTGCCGCATAAGATCGTTGCAACATTCAAAGGAAAGGATATTGAAGAATGCAGGTATGAACAACTGCTTCCTTACAAAGCCAATAATGATACAGGTGGTGATTCCTTCCGTGTGCTGGTGGATTCATTTGTGACAACAGAAGATGGTACCGGTATCGTACATACCGCACCCGCATTTGGTGCTGATGACTTTAAAGTGGGCAAGAAATACGGGATTGGTATTTTAGTAATGGTGGACCGTGAAGGAAAATTTGTAGATGGTTTGGGTGAGTTCAGCAACCGCTATGTAAAGAACTATAAAGATGATCCCAACTATGTAGATGTGAATGTGGACATCTGCGTAAAACTCAAAAAAGAAAACAGGGCGTTTAAGGTTGAAAAATATGAACACAGTTATCCGCATTGCTGGAGAACTGATAAACCTGTGTTGTATTATCCGCTGGATGCGTGGTTCATCAAAACCACTGCACTGAAAGATAAAATGGTGGACTTGAATAAAACCATCAACTGGAAACCCAAATCAACAGGCGAAGGAAGATTTGGTAACTGGCTGGAGAATATGGTGGATTGGAATTTAAGCCGCAGCCGTTTTTGGGGAACCGCATTGCCCATCTGGAAAACAGAAGATGGTGAAGAAGAAAAATGCATCGGCACGATTGAAGAATTAAAAACGGAAGCTGCAAAAGCTGATGAAAAGCTCGGCACTCACAACTCACGACTTACCACTCATGACTTAGATCTTCATAAGCCCTATGTTGATGATATTGTTTTAGTGAGTGATAGCGGTAAACCCATGCGTCGTGTTCCCGATCTTATTGATGTGTGGTTTGACAGTGGTGCCATGCCTTATGCTCAATGGGGATTAGATCATGAAAAAGTAAAACGTGGCGATAAATACCCTTTCAAACTTCCCGCAGGTGTTGAAAAATTTGAAGACCTCTACCCTGCTTCGTTCATTGCAGAAGGTGTGGATCAAACACGTGGCTGGTTTTATACACTGCATGCAATCGCATCACTGGTGTATGAAAGTGTTGCTTATCAAACCGTAGTAAGTAATGGTTTGGTGCTCGATAAGAATGGCAATAAGATGAGTAAGCGTTTGGGCAATGTGGTTGATCCGTTCCATACCATCAGTACCTATGGTGCCGATGCAACGAGATGGTACCTCATCACCAACGCATCACCGTGGGATAATATGAAGTTTGATATAGAAGGTATCAAAGAAGTGCAACGTAAATTTTTTGGTACGCTTTACAATACCTATCAATTCTTTGCTCTATATGCCAATGTAGATGGTTTTGCATTTAAAGAAGCTCCTATCCCTTTAAACGAACGTCCTGAAATTGACCGCTGGATCCTTTCATCACTGCACACACTTATTAAACGTGTAAATGAAGAGATGGATGATTATGAACCTACACAGGCCGGTCGTTTAATTGAAGAATTTGTGGATGAGCATTTGAGTAACTGGTATGTGCGTTTGTGCCGGCGTCGTTTCTGGAAACCTGCCCGACTCAAGGCTCAGGGCGAAGGGTCAGGCGGGGGTGAATATGAAACTGACAAGATCAGTGCGTATCAAACATTGTATGAATGTTTGGAAACAGTGGTACGATTGATCGCTCCTATTTCTCCGTTCTTTAGTGATGCGGTGTTCAATAATTTGAATGCGATCACTCATAGATTCAAAGCAGCCTCGGTGCATCATGTTGATTTTCCAACGGCCGATGAGCAGTTGATCGATACAGACCTGGAAGAACGGATGCAATTGGCACAGGATGCGTCCTCATTGGTATTATCACTTCGCAAAAAACAAAACATCAAGGTTCGTCAGCCTTTGCAAAAAATATTGATCCCTGTGCTCAACCCGCACATGAAAGAGCAATTGCAGCTGGTGGAAGACCTCATCAAAACCGAAGTGAATGTAAAAGAAGTGGAATACCTCACCGCTGATAACAGCTTCATCAAAAAGAAAATAAAACCCAACTTTCAAGCCCTTGGTAAAAAGCTGGGTGCAAAGATGAAAGCGGTGGCAGCTGCCCTGGGCAATTTCTCACAGGAGCAAATAGCCGAACTGGAAAAAGAAACTGTGTATAATCTGTTGATTGATAATGAAGCCGTTCCTCTATATTTGAACGATGTTGAAATTTCGAGCGAGGATGTGCCCGGCTGGTTGGTGGCCAACAAAGGAAGTTTAACGGTAGCACTGGACGTAACCATTACTCCCCAGCTCATCAATGAGGGGAATGCCCGTGAGCTGGTAAACCGTATACAGAAAATCCGGAAGGACAGTGGCTTTGAGATTACTGACCGGATTGATGTACAACTGGCAGGCGCCGATTCACTGGCCACATCCATAGGTGAATATAAATCCTATATTTGCGCCGAAATTTTGGCAGACAGCCTTGAATTAGTGCAGCAAACGGCCAACGGCACTGAAGTTGAGGTAAACGATATGCTAATTAACGTACAAGTTTCCAAAAAAGGAGGATAACATGGCTATTAAGAAGAAAGCAGCCAAGCCGGCCGCAAAAAAAGCAGCTAAACCGGCTCCTAAAAAAGCAGCCAAACCTGCAGCAAAAAAACCTGTGGCCAAGCCTGCGGCTAAAAAAGCAGCTCCCAAGCCTGCAGCTAAAAAGCCTGTGGTTAAGTCTGCCCGACCAAATGGCGGGAAACCTGCAGCCAAACCAACTCCTAAAGCAATAAAACCTGCAGCTAAACCTGCACCAAAACCAATATCGAAACCCGTGGCAAAAAAAGAAGAAAAAAAGCCGGCACCAGCACCGAAACCGGTAGCAGAAACCTCTATTAAACCAAGTGTAAAACAAGCAATACAAAACTTGAAAAAGGAAGCAAAAGAAAAAGCAAAGAAGCCCATTGAGTTAAAACCGGTGAAGACTTCAGTATCAACGTCTGTAAAATACCAACCGGATTTTACCCGCTCTGTACTGGATTCAAAAGCTGATGAAAGACCCCAGGGTCCGATTGTTCGTTACAGCGATGCAGATTTAACCGAGTTCAGGGAACTGATTCAACGAAAGCTGGAAGCAGCTAAAAAAGAATTGGTATACCTGCAGGGTTTAATTACCCGTAAAGATGAAATGGGTGGTGATGATGGTGATGGACGTTACATGACCATGGAAGATGGCAGTGTAAGTATGGAACGTGAGCAGTTGAGCCAGATGGCCAGCCGCCAGATCACTTACATCGATCACCTGGAAAAAGCATTGATGCGTATTGAAAATAAAACCTACGGTATCTGTCGTGTTACCGGTAAGTTGATCGATAAAGCACGTTTGCGTGCTGTACCGCATGCTACATTAAGTATTGAAGCAAAGATGGGCGTGGTAAAAGGCCCTCAGCCCATTGGTGATTAAGATTCAAAGCACACATTGATAGTAATCCCTTCCTCTACCCGGAAGGGATTTTTTTTGTTGGCATAGTTTGTAAAAGGAAAGAACATTATTGATTTTTAGATGAGATTCGAAAAGAGTAAGCAACACCGGCGTTTAACCAGCTTCGAATATAATTTTTTGTCGTGCCAGTATTATAATTTATAAAAATATCATAGCCACTCCCTGATTTATAGATTTTTCGATACCCTGCCCCGCCAGTGATCGCTAACCCATTCAAAACTAAAATTCTTTCAGGCATTTCAGTTATAATATCCTTTGCACGCCTTGCAAGCCTAGGGCCAGCTCCAGCCTGTAAATAAAAATTATCATTAAGAAAAAAGTTTGCGCCAGGTTTAATGTTTAAGTACCCAACATTAATAAATCTGGTCTCTTCATGTTTAAAGTAAGTGTAAGAAACTTCACCATAAAGTGAAACCCTTTCTGAAATAGAGTGATTGTATTGAAAGTTGGCTCCTAAACCATTTTTATAAAAATTGTGGAAGGGAAATGAATAATGTGCCCCCAAGGATACTATTGAATTATTACGTTGTGCATGAGTACCGGTAGTAATTAAAAGAATGAAGCTAGTTAACAACAAAGTTTTTTTCATAGAAGCAATTTTCAATATTTTAATTTTTAAAATAATAAATTTCATTCAGTTTTCAATATCCTTTTTGGTATTGTAATAAATTCAATTTCTTAAATAATCTAATTCTGTTCGTTGCTGTAGTCGTTTTCCGTATTATTTCAATTCCCATCAAACATCCTCCTATAAAAAAATCCTTCTTGTTCAGAAGGATTTTAAATATGCTTGAGCTGTGTCAATAATTAGAAATCTCTGTTATATCCACCGCCGCCGCCTTTGTAACCGCCGCCGCCGTTACCACCACGGTAACCACCGCCGCCGCCACCTTTACGGAAGCCGCCACCGCCGCCACCGCCAAAGCTGCGTTTTTTGAAGCCACCACCATCATCTTTCTTAGGTTGTGCTTCGTTTACTACAATCTTACGACCCTGAACGTCTGTGTCGTTCAGACCGCTGATAGCAGCTTGCGCTTCTTCAGCATTGTCCATTTCAACAAAACCGAAGCCTTTGCTGCGGCCGCTGAATTTGTCAGTAAGAATTTTGGCAGATGTTACTGTTCCGAATTGCTCAAACAGTGCAGAGAGATCCTCATTAGTCATTGACCAGGAGAGGTTTCCAACGTAAATGTTCACTTGAAAAAAAATTAAAACAAAAAAATCATGAACCAGGTGAGCAACTGAAAACCTTGGGAAAATCAAAACTTAGAAAATCCTGGTTCAGAAAGGCCGACTGAATTCACATTAACATATTAAAGATAGGAGAATTTCTTTACTGGCAAGGGTTTCAGGGGAATTTTCATTAAAAAAATTACCCTTAGTTACCGCACTTCCTGCATATCCACCAGTCGCTTGTAATATCCATTCTGGGCTACCAGTTGGTCATGAGTGCCCCGTTCCACCACTTCCCCCCTTTGTAACACAAGAATTTCATCAGCGTGGCGCACGGTAGAAAGACGGTGGGCAATGACCACACAGGTACGGTTTTGCATCATTTTATTGATGGCATCCTGCACCAGGCGTTCGCTTTCTGTGTCAAGCGCTGAGGTAGCTTCATCCAGGATCAGGATGGGCGCATCTTTATACACGGCACGGGCAATGGTAACACGCTGGCGCTGGCCACCACTCATTTTCATACCACGGTCGCCTACCTGTGTTTCGTATTGCTGATCCATTTGCTCAATAAACGTATGAGCATTGGCAATAGCTGCAGCCCGTTTCAGTTTCTCAGGATTATTTTCTTCACCGTTAAAAACAATATTGTTCTTTACTGAATCATGAAACAAAATAGCTTCCTGCGAAACCGTAGCGATCAAACCACGAAGGCTTTTGAGTTTCAGATCACGAATATCAGTTCCGTCCAAATAAATACCACCTTCTTTGGGATCATAAAAACGTTGCAGCAAATCAGCCAGTGTAGATTTACCGGAGCCACTTTCCCCTACCAATGCAATGGTTTTTCCTTTAGCAATGGTGAAGCTTACATTTTTCAAAACAGGTTTGCCCGTATAATCAAATGAAAGATTTTTTACTTCAATAGCGGTGTCAAAACTTGTTTTTTCTTTTGCATTTGGTTTATCTGTGATACCAACAGGTGCATCCAGTGTTGCAAAAATTTTATCTGCTGCTATTAAACCACGTTGCAGGTTGGTAGTGGTATTGGAAATACTTTTTAATGGCTGAATGATCTGTGAATAGAGAATGAGATACGTAATAAATTCAGAACCATCCAACGCTGATTTTCCATTGAGCAACAAATTACCACCATACAGTACAATTCCGATCACTACAATTACACCCAACACTTCAGATATGGGTGCCGCCAGTTCCCGTTTACCAAACATTTTTTTGCTGGTTTTTGAAAACTCCCTGTTGAGTTTTTCAAACCGATGGGTCATTTCATCTTCCGCCGTAAAACTCTGGATCACTTTTACACCTGTAACACTTTCATCAATGAAAGACATGATGCGTCCAAACAGTTCCTGGCTGAACCATCCGATCTGTTTTAACCGTTTGGTGATATAAGAAATAAGCAAACCTGATACCGGAAGAAAGAATAATGTAAATAAGGTAAGTGATGGTGACATGTAAAACAGCACACCAAAATAAACGATCACAATGAGCGGATCTTTTAACCACACCTGCAATGAATTCACCACTGAACTTTCAATTTCCTGTACTTCATTGGTGATGATGGTAACAATATCTCCTTTGCGTGCATTGTGGTAATAACTCAATGACTGGTTCATTAATTTATTATACAAAGCATTGCGTACATTCTGTAATAATTTCAAACGCAAACGCATCAATACTCTTACTGCCAGGTAACGGCTGATGTTGGCCAAAATGGTTGATACAACAATAACGCTGCACACCAATGCCAACGCTGTAAGATTGCCGTTAGTGGCAATGATCTTTGCAAACCAATATGTAAACAAATCAGCGAAATAGCCGATGGAAAAACTAAAAGCGGGTTCCTGTGCCGGTACATTTTGCATGGCCTCCTGCCCAAACAGGATACGCAGGATGGGAATAAGCATGGTAAAGTTGAGCAGCCCAAACAGGATACCCAGCACCGTATAAATAATGTATTCAGGAAAATAATGCCTGAGCGGTTTAGCAAACGAGAGCAGCCTAAAAATTTTCTTCATTCAGCCAATGCGTAAGGTAAGCCTGCAAGTTAACGCTTTGTTTCAACAGGGGTGGGTCGATTGTTGTTAAAGGATGATTTTTAATGCATCTTGCACCTGCAAGGTATGAACAGCAGTCTCATCATCTCTACTTACAACCGTCCGGAAGCGTTAGCGCTTTGTTTGCAAAGCGTCATGCGGCAATCTGTTATGCCGGGTGAAGTGATGATTGCTGACGATGGTTCAGGAACTGCTACTAAAAACCTCGTTGATGCATTTCGGAAACAATCAAACGTACCGGTAGTGCATGTGTGGCAGGAAGATGATGGCTACCAGCTCAGTAAAATTCGGAACAAAGCATTTGCTGCTGCCAAAGGTGATTATTTGATCCAAACAGATGGCGATCTCATCTTTCACCGGCATTTCATCAAAGATCATCTTTCATTTGCCCGAAAAGGAAGTTTTGTAAGCGGAGCAAGAACCAATATCAATGAGGCAACCACACATCAATTGATCCAACAGCAAATAGCTCCTGATCTGAATTACAATTCGGCAGGACTGGAGAAACGGTACAATGCATTCAGAAATGCTTTGTTACAAAATGTAAATGCTGCTTTACAAACAGCATCCACCAATTTACATTACGTGTTGGGCTGCAACATGGCTTTTTTTAAAACCGATCTGCAAACAGTAAATGGCTACAATGAAGCGTTTACAGGATGGGGTAAGGAGGACAATGATATTGCAGCAAGGCTCATCAATTCAGGAATAAAGCTGAGAATGTTAAAATTTGGAGCCGTGGTGTTTCATTTATGGCATAAAGAAACCGATAAAAATAAAGTAAGTACCAATGAAACTCTTTTTCAGGAATCTCTCAAAAATAATGTGACATTTGTACCATTGGGAATGAATCAGTATTAAAGCAGTTGTTATGGAAGAAGGAAAAAGACAAAAACAGGTAGCCGGAGTAATTCATGAAGAGCTCACGAGCATATTTACAAAACTCAGTTTAAATATTGTGGATGGAGGTTTAGTGTCCATTGCCAATGTGAAAGTGACACCTGATCTGCTGGAAGCACGTATTTACCTGAGTGTGTTCCAGGCACAGGATAAAAACACAGTGTTGAAAAGAATTGAAGACCGTGCACCTGAGATCAAAAGAGAACTGGCCGCAAGAGTAAAACATCAGCTGCGCCGCATGCCTGAGATCAAATATTTTTTAGACGATACACTCGATCACGTTTTTAAAATGGAAGAGCTGTTTAAAAAAATTGATGAGGAAAAGAAAGGTGATGCATGAACTTGTAGCCTGTAGTCGTTAGTCATTCATACACAAAAACAATCTGTGAATTTTTTATTCGCCTGGCGCTATTTCCGTTCCAAAAAATCAACCAATGCCATCAACATCATTGCATGGGTAACGGTGGCGGCTATGGCCATTGGTACTGCTGCATTGGTGATTGTGCTGAGCATCTTCAATGGATTCGAAGGCCTGGTGAAACAACTCTACTCTTCTTTTTATCCCGACATCCGCATCACCTCTGCCACACAAAAAGTATTGGTGCTGAACAAAGAAGCACTGCAAAAAATTAGATCCATCAACGGGGTAGCTGCCTACAGTTGTACTGTTGAAGAAAATGCACATATCCAAAACGGAACGTTCAGAGCCAATGCGATATTAAAAGGTGTTGATGAACATTACAGTACCGTAACCGGTGTTTCATCAAATCTAACCAATGGCGTTTATGAATTGGGAGATGATGAGTCACCTGCATTGGTGTTGGGCAGCGGTGTTGAAAATGCATTGAACCTGTTGAGCGACCGTGCTATTACACCTGTTACAATTTATTTACCGAAAAGAGGAGTTGCAGCAGGCAGCAATCCATTGGAATCAATTGCTACCTTCAACTCAAAGCCAAGAGGAGCTTTTGCCATTCAGCAGGATTTTGATAACAAATACGTCATCACCAACCTGGCAGTACTCAAACAAATGATCGGATTAAATGAAGATGAATACTCCGCTGTTGAATTAAAACTGCAGCAGGGAGCTGATGAAAAATTGATCATTCAAACCATACAGCAGCAACTCGGCAATCAATACCTTGTTGAGAACCGTTACCAGCAAAACCGCTCATTATTTGCCGTAATGCAACTGGAGAAATGGGCTATCTATGGTATTCTTAGCTTGATATTGATCGTGGCCGCTTTTAATATGATCGGTGCATTGACTATGCTGGTGCTGGAAAAACAGCAGGATGTTCAGATATTAAAGGCCATGGGTGCTACTAACAGGTTTGTACAAAGAATTTTTTTAAGTGAAGGAGTATTGCTTGCCATGACGGGCACCATCATTGGTATTGCACTGGCTTTATTGTTTTGCCTGCTGCAGGTGACGTTTAAAATTATTCCCCTGGAAGGTTCGTTTGTTATTGATTATTATCCCGTAAAAGTGATGATCACAGATCTGTTGCTCATTATGGCAACTGTATTATTCATTGCTGTAATAGCCTCCTGGCTGCCTTCCGTAAAAGCAGCCAGGCAACAACTATCATTAAAGGCGCAGTAATTAAGATTTACGCTTAGCTTTTAACACATCCAGGGCTTTGCGTTGATTTTCTACTTCTGTTTTTTGTTTCTCAATATCTTTTTTGTTCTGCTCAATATCATCCTGCAGTTTTTTCAAACGCTTTTGCAGGCTTTCACTTTCGTCCTGCAGATCAGTTGCTTTACGTTCAGCACTTTTGAGTTTATCTTCCTGGTCTTTGATATCACGTTCCAATGCTTCTGCTTCTGCCCAGGCAGAAAAACCGGAGGTATAGGTGTTGATGTTTTGAGTCATGGTTGGATCATCACCACTCTTTACAAAATTTTCATACCCTTTGGATACAGCAAAATAAACAATGGATTCATCTTTATCCTTACGGCTTTTCCGTTCTACTTTCAGGTAAAGATCAAAAGCCTCATTGCTTATTTCAGGGATACGAACACCTTTATAAACCGTAACTCCTTTTGTTTCTTTACCCGTATAACCCAGTTGGGTGAGTTTTTGTTTGATGGCTGCTTCTGTAACAGAAGGTGATTGCGGCACTTCAATAAGAGTAGCAGGTATCTTTGTTTTTTGCCATTCCAGTTCGCCGGAAGTTTGCGCTGTTGCACTCAAAACAAACACAATAAAAGCAGCAAGCAGTGTAAATTTTTTCATAATTGTAAAGTTTGTACTCTAAGATACTCAACAATAAATAAAGGGTTGCATGCTTTTTGGTGATAAGTTTGGATATTTTTGGGTGAAGAATCAAGAATGAGCAGCGTTAAAAAATTAGCCGGGCAAACCATTTGGTACGGATTCAGCAGTATTTTCGGAAGGTTTCTGAACTATTTGCTTACGCCATTACTGGCTACGATTTTTGCATCTGCTGAGTACGGAAAAATTACCACCCTTTTTGCCATAGCTGCTTTTCTCAACATTCTTTATACGTATGGATTGGAAACAGCCTATTTCCGTTTCTCCACCAATCAACCTGAGTCAAAAGTTTACAATACAGCTACCAGTTCGATTATTATTACAACTGCAGCGCTAACTGCTATCATGTTGCTGCTGAGCAATTCCATTGCCGGCTTTCTTGAAATTCCTGATCATCCTGAATATGTGCAATGGGTGTTATGGATCGTTGCATTGGATACATTAGCTGTACTTCCTTTTTCCAAACTCCGGTTTGAGGGAAGACCCAGAAAATTTGCATTCATCAAAATTCTCAACATCCTCATCAACATCGGTCTTATTTTATTTTTCTTAGTGGTTTGTAAAAATGCAGAGAAAGGAAGTTTTCTTACATCACTCTATTCCAAAGAAATTGGTTTGGGTTATGTAATTCTTGCGAATGTGGCGGCAAGTGCCGTTACATTGTTGTTATTGGCCAAAGAACTTTTTTCATTCCGCTTTAAGATTGATACCCATTTTTGGAAAGAGTTGATGAGTTACAGCTGGCCATTGATCATTGTAGGATTAGGAGGCATGGTGAATGAATTCATCGACCGGTTCATGATCTTAAAACTCTACCCCGGTACAACCGAAGCTGCCTATTCACAAAGTGGTATTTATGGCGCCAATTATAAACTGGCGGTATTGATCGTATTGTTCATACAGGCTTTTCGTTTGGGAGCCGAACCTTTTTTCTTTAAGCAATCCACGCAGGAACATGCACAACGTACCTATGCAAGGGTGATGAAGTTCTTTGTGATCGCCTGTTGTTTTTGTTTTTTAGGCGTGGTGCTGTTCTTAGACATCTGGAAATATTTTATGGGCCGCAGCCATCCTGAATACTGGACCGGTTTGAAAGTGGTTCCCATTCTTATGCTGGCAAAATTATTCCTGGGTGTGTACTATAATCTTTCTGTTTGGTATAAACTCACCAATAAAAATTTAATTGGAGCCTGGATTACATTAGGAGGTGCAGCTATTACAGTACTCATCAATTTTCTGTTGATCCCATCCATGGGTTATATGGCTTGTGCCATTGCTACTATTTGCTGTTATGGCTTTATGATGATTGTATCCTACAGACTGGGGCAAAAACATTATCCCATTCCGTATGCATGGAAAAAGTTAACCGCTTATGTAGTGATCTGTGTGCTCCTGTTTGGTCTTCACCAGTTGGCTACTTATTATATCGTTTCTATGTGGTTCAGCCATATGCTGGCATTGGCGCTTATTGCTGCCTTTGCAGTATTCATCTTTCGTATTGAGAAAAAAGAATTCATCAATCTACCGGTGATCGGTAAATATCTTTCAGCCATTTAAAAAGGGGTTGTACTTTTTTTCATGTCCAATGGTGGTAGCTGGGCCATGACCGCTGTACACAATCGTTTCATCCGGCAATACAAATAACCCGGATCTGATGCTGTTGATGAGTGTATTAAAATCTCCGCCGGGTAAATCCGTACGGCCAATGCTTTCACGAAACAATACATCACCCCCTATCAAAAAACCCTGTTTGCGGCAATAAAAACACAAATGACCGGGTGAGTGCCCGGGAGCAAAGATCAGTTCCAGTTCATCATCACCCCACTGTATGGTTTCTCCCTCTTTCAAATACACCAACTCAGCATTGTAATTATCAAAAGGCAGGTTCCACATGAGCCCGCTGGCAGGCGCAAAATCAAGCACCTTTTTTTCCTTTTCGTGGATATGAAGCAGCAGACCCCAGGTTTCGTGTATCCATTTGTTGCCAAATACATGATCCAGGTGGCAATGGGTGTTGAGCAACAATTTTGGTTCCAGCCTGTTTTGTGTAATAAAGTTTTGTAAAACATCTCTCTCTTCAGGAAAATAGCAACCGGGGTCAATCATAATTGTATACCCCTGTTCGTTAAACAGCAGGTAGGTATTTTCCTGAACAGGGCTGAAAGTAAAAGCTTTAACAGTGAACATGAGCCTAATTTTGTACTTTTAAAAAACAAACTGAACCTTACATTACACTATACACAATACGAAAATATGCGAATTGAAAAGATGAACCGTTTCAGGGCGGCAGGTTGGTTAATGATTTTTCTACTCGTTTCCGGCTACACAAAGGCACAGGTAAACATGGTTGAGTTCGGGAAAAACAGGGTACAGCATGTTAAGTTTAAATGGCAATTCTATCAAAGCCCCAATTTTAATGTTCATTACTACCAAAATGGTTTAGAGCTGGCCAAATATGCTACACAGGCAGCTGAAGAAGAACTTCCCTCACTCGAAGATTTTATTGAGTATGGTGTACAACGCCGCATTAATGTTGTACTCTACAATAACTACAATGATTATAAACAATCCAATATTGGTATTGGTCTTGACTGGCCCAACGCCGGTGGTGTAACCAAGCTGGTAAACAATAAACTCGTTGTTTTTTACAGTGGTGACCATGCTGATCTGCGTCGCCAGATAAGAGAAGGTATTGCCCGGGTGCTGGTGGAAAGTATGTTGTTTGGTGATGACCTGGGTGAATTTGCACAAAACCAGGCCTTGCTGGATTTGCCCAAATGGATGACAGATGGTTATATTTCTTATGCTGCCGAACCATGGAGTACCAAACTGGACAATGAATTGAAAAGTGCCATGCTGGGTTTTGAGTTTAAGAACTTTTATCACTTTGCACATGAGCAACCCAAGCTGGCCGGTCATGCGTTCTGGTATTATATTGAAGAACGTTACCGCAGGGAAAATGTAACCTACATGTTGTACCTGAGCCGCATTTACAAAAATGTAAACCGTGCTACACAAACCATTGCCAAAAGAAAACTCAAGGATGTACTCAAAGATTTTATGCAGTACAACCGTGATAAATATTTTAAAGACATCCGTGCACGCCGTAATGTTCCCTCTGGAAGATTAACAGTGCCCAAAGAAATTCATAAGAAAGATTATTTCCGTTTCCAGGCCAATCCCAATCCTAAGAGCTTTACGTATGCTGTAGTTGAATACAACCGTGGCCTGACCAAAGTAGTACTCAATGAAAATTTCATTTCAGAAAAAGTATTATGGAAGAGCGGTGTTCGCAACCTGGAAGACAGACCCGATCCTAACTATCCAATGCTTGCATGGGATCCCAAAGGCACACGTATTGCCATGGTGGTTTGGGAGAAAGGAAAATTATTATTGAGTGTGTACGATGCGTTCCGCCGTATCAAAACCATCAAGAATGTAGAGCTTCCGTTTGAACAGGTAACGGATATGCAATATATGCTTGATCCCAACACGGTTATTTTCAGTGCTGTAAAAGGTGGCCAAAGTGATGTGTTTGTTTATAAGATGGATAATCAAAAACTGGAACAGATCACCAATGATGTGTATGACGACAGAGATGCAGGCTTTGTAGCATTTCCCGGCAAAACAGGGATCATCTTTTCCAGCAATCGTCCTTCACCTGATGCACCCACAGGTGATACCGTGTTGCCAAGAAGCCGTTTCAATGTTTTTTTAATTGATAACTGGAACAAATCTGAGTTCAAACAAATATCTCAGCTCACCAATATCAAATACGGTAATGCACGTTTCCCCGGCCAGTACAATACCAACCACTTCACCTTCATCAGTGATGAAAATGGAATTGGGAATCGCTGGGCAGGTTTCTTCCGTACAGAAGCTGCAGGTATTGATACGATTTACAGGATTGGAGAAGACATTCTACGAAATCCTGAATACAGTGAGTTGGATTCAACACTCAAAGCATGGAATAAAGCGGAGCCTGATTCTATTGGTTACTTCCGTATTACTACAGACAGTACTTATACATTTCCCATTACCAATTATCAAAGCAGTGTATTGGAAACAAGAACAGCCGGTGATAATGGTCAGGTGACAGAAGTAAACCGCCAGGGCGAATTCAAATTCCTCTATAAACTCAAAGTGGATGAAAACGTGTTGCGCAAACGCAATGTGAATGCAAGACCAACAGAATACATCAAACGAACATCAAGGCTGGAAAAAACACAGAATGAAGATACACAGGAGCGAACCGATCTTCAGGACAGTGTTCGAACAGATAAACCCACGGGTAATGATTTCTTTGAAACCGAGTTCAAAGAAGATACAACAGCCGCTGCCGGCGATAAATTGATGGGTTCAAAAGCACCGCCAAGAGATGAAGTACTGAATAAGATGCGCTTGTTTCCATACATCAAGAAATTTGCTGTTGATAATGTTACTACCAACTTCCTTTCCAACAATACACTTATCATCAATCGTTTTCAACCCTACAGTGGTGCACAAGGCCCTGTGAATCTTGCCAATGGTAATGTATTGAATGGTTTAACAAGAGTAGGTGTGGTTGAGTTTTTGGAAGACTATAAATTTACAGGAGCATTTCGTTTGGATTATGGATTGCGTGATAAAGAAACCTTTGTTCGATTTGATAATTTAAGACGCAGACTTGATTGGGGACTTACTTATTACCGTTCCGCTACTACTATCACTTTGACAGATGGACAGATATTCTTTGATTACAGAACCATCAGTAATATCTACCAGGGAAATATTACATGGCCTTTCAATGAAGTACAAAGCATCAGGTTGATTGCCGGTATCAGAAGAGATAAATATGTGGTAAAGAGCACTGATATAGTTGGAGGTTTATTACAGGCACCCACGCTTGATGAAAACTTTGCAACCGCCCGTTTTGAATTTGTGCATGATAATACCATTAACCCTGCTACGAATATCTGGAATGGGTTACGATTTAAAGGTTGGTTTGAAATGTTCAATCGTTTGGGCGGCACCTATGTTGGCGGAGGCAGGGCAGCCGGTGGTGATCTCACATTCAATGTTGGTCTTGATGCCAGAAATTATTTGAAGATCTATCGTAACATTATCTGGGCAGTACGTGGCGCTGCTGACTTTTCGTATGGTGATAATAAATTGATCTATTACCTCGGTGGTACTGATGGATGGCTGATGTTGGGGAACAATGAAGTGGTACGCAATGGTGCTATCAAGCAACGTTACTTCAATACGGCTAACAGACCGGCTCCTGATCAAAGCTATGTTTATGAATCACTGGCAGTAAACCTGAGGGGTTACACTCAAAACATTGCGAACGGAAACAATGCTATGGTGATCAATAGTGAAATAAGAATGCCGGTATTCTCAACGCTGTTCAATAAACCTATCAACAATGCATTTCTCCGCAATTTCCAGTTGGTGCAGTTTGTTGATCTCGGTAGTGCCTGGAATGGTAAATACAATGCATTGAAACGTCCTGAAGTTGTTTACTCAGAGCAGGGCAACCCGGTGAATGTAGTGATCAAATCACCTGGTCTCGGACCTTTCCTTGGCAGCTATGGTTTTGGTGCCAGGAGCACTTTACTCGGCTATTTTATCAGATTTGATGCAGGTTGGCCAATGACCGGGTTCTTTAATACTCAACCCATATTACACGTGTCACTTGGCTTAGATTTCTAAGCGATCAATAATTGATTGTTCATAGTTGAAAGGGCAGGAGGAATTTCTTTCTGCCCTTTTATCATTTGCAGCAGTTCCGAAAGTATTTGTTGATTTTGCTGATAGAAGGATGAAAAACTATGACCGCCATTCTGCAATACCGTACGGTGATATTTCCACACCACAATGATCGTTCCTGTTAATACAGTTTTCATATAAGCAGCTTTCAGCCATTTAGCAATGTTGCTGCTTTTGGATTGCATCAACCTCAGTGTAGTACATTGGAAATGCAAATGCTTTTCTTCGTCTTTTAATATCTGCTCACAAATCACCTGCAACATTTCCGAGCTGGTTGCCTGCTGCAGTGCACGATAGTACACTTTGGAAATGATCTCGGCCACCAATAATACGGCAATGGTGTTTTCAATTCCTGAAAGTTGCCGCATAAAACGAAATACACCATCCACCCAGTGATCTTTGATATGGGGTATCTCATGTTTATCTAAAAACTTCCCCAGCACCATCGCATGATTTTGTTCCTCTTTTATAAAAAGCTTAATAGCTTCTGTATAGCAAGGATTGCCATATTGTTTGGCATAGCGGAGTAGATGTTTCCCTTCGCTGTATTCACCCCGTTGAAATTGTTGTAAGGAAGTAGTGTACAGTTTTTGCTCCTGTAAGCAAAACAGATCAGTCTTTGAAAAATTGATATGGGCGAAATGAGTTTGATTCAACTCAAAATATTCTTTCCATTGTTGAAAATACATAACGCTTAATTTGATTGTTTGGAAATAAACTGCAACTGACGTAATGTTTCATACATCACCCAAAAAACAGCAGCAAACAAAATGGTTACAGCCCATGTATGGATGTGTTGCACAGGCTGCAGTATATAGAGGCCAATATCTCCCAACAAATCAAAAGGCTGGGTAAGTATATGCCAGCTGTTGTAACGGTCATAACGTCCCAGGTAAATACCAAAACCACTGAGAATAAAAATGCAAAACAACATGAGTTTTACTTTCACTGTGCTGAACTGTTGCTGCAATTGCTCTTCTATATTTTTCACAGAGAGCAATCCCAGTAATAAACCATTCCAGGCAGCAGTGAACAATAATACAAGATCAAAATAAAAAGGAACAGGTAAACGCTGTTCCAGGTGTACAAGATCCGTAATGAGGTAGGGTGCATTCGGTAAAAACAAAAGCCAAAGGCAAAACCAAACCAATTTTCCAAGCCTGGTTTTTTCTTTCAACATGAGTGTACTGAAAAACAAAGGCAACCATGCCAGGAACAGGTTCCATGGAATAAAAAAGAATACAAGGCCGCCTGTATACAATACTCTAATAACAAAAAGAGCAAGGGCAAACCCAATCGATATAATCAATACTTTCTTCATAGTTATGACTGATGAGTGAAGGAAAAAGTTTAGGAATGAAAATGATCAAGCCGCATACGGCAGTTGCAACAGCTGCAATAAGTACTGCGGTGGCGGCAATATCTTTAGCGTGTTTAATGAATGGATGATGTTCCGGTTGAACCACATTGCATACATATTCTACTGCGGTATTCAATAGCTCCATTGAAATAACAAAAGCCATACAAAGGATCAATACCATCCATTCAGTAACAGTTACGTTTGCAAAAAAACCTGCAGAGATCACCAATACAGCCGCAGCTACATGAAAACGCAGATTTTTTTCGCTGCGCAGCGCTGTTAATAATCCCTGCAGGGCATAGAGGAAATTTTTCATAAGTGTATTATGAGTTTTGAGCTTGCACTTTTCGTGCCCCATACCAATCAATCTTTCTTGAGAAATACATCACCAATGCCAGGATCACAAACAGACCAATGCTTCCAAACAATAAGGAGCCATCCTGTAACTGGATCAAAACATAGATCATACCATACAAGGCTGCGAGGAATGCAAAGAACACAGCGGTAATACCCACTTTTCCAAAAACACTTTGTATGTAGGCAGTAATCAGTCCTATGGTGGCGAGTGATGCAATGATATAAGCCATAACAAAACCGGTATACTCACTAATAGAAAGTAAGAGTGTATAAAACACACAGAGCGCAAAGCCTACCAATACATATTGCAATGGATGTACATTTCGCTTTTGCAACACTTCAATAAAAAAGAACAGGCAGAAGGTTAAAGCCACAAACAGTAATGAATACTTTACGGTTCGCATGGTTTTGCTGTAGGAATCTATTCCCTGTAAAAGTTCTACACCAAAAGCAGATGAATCAATATCAGCCTTATCATCTTTCCAGCTCTGCGGAATATTACGGGTGAAATGAGAAATATTCCATTGAGCATTAAACCCTTTTTCATTATTAGCTGAATTACGTGGTAAAAAATTACCCGTAAAGGATGCATTGTTATACGTTGACTGCAACTGCACCTGCGTTTGTTTACCAACAGGTGTAAAGAACAAGCGTTCAGAGCCGTTCAATTTCAGTTTTAAATTGAAAGAGTGATTTCCTGCTTCTGCTAATGAAGATTGTGACAGTAACGCATTTGCACCGGTTGTAGTAACGGCATTCACGGGCAGGTCAGGATTCATTTCAACAGATTGATCCCTGAAGTTGAGTTGCAATTGCTCAGCAATACCACGGTTATCACTCAGCCCCACACAAAAATGAACATCATTCCATTGTACCGTTGAAGGATCAATACCCAGGGCAGTAAAATTCAATGGTGCAAAATGACCGCTGATCTGCAGATCAGATTTGTACAGCACTACTTTGTAAATACTTCGTTTACGTATCTCAGGCTCCAGTTTACCATTAATGCTCAATTGCTCCGGTAAAAAATAAGCATTGTGCTTCACCGAATAAGTTTTGCCTTTCTCATCTGTTTGCGTTGTAACATAAGGAACAACTAAAAAAGGACCGGTGATCTTTTGTCCATTCGCCCATTTGGAACTTACTTCAGCAATTACCTGCTCCTGGCGTTCCTGGCGCTCACGAACCAGGTCCTGGATCAATGCGGCAGGGATGAGCAGAACAATAATTAAAAATCCAACGATCATGGATTTGATCATGATGCTGTTACGCTGCCAGAAAGTTTGTGTTTGTTGCGTTTCCATATACTTATTTTGATTTATAAAAAGTACTTTGAATTTCAAAGTTTATGTACAAAAAAAATTTATTTCCCCATTTGTTTGATCATCTGCTCCAATGCTTCCAGGTGCTGACGAAACGACCGCTCTCCTGCTTTTGTAACACTGTAAGTAGTATTGGTCTTTCTTCCTACAAATCCTTTGTTCACTTTTACCAATCCGTTCTCCTCCAAAGCTTTCAAATGACTGGCCAGGTTTCCATCGGTCACCTGTATCAATTCCTTCAGCTCATTAAAGCTTACAGCATCATTCACCATCAATGCGCTCATGATGCCCAGCCGCACACGGCTGTCAAAAACTTTTTGTAATTGTTCTATCGGATTCTTCATTACATCAATTCAGATTCACAATTTAAGCACGTTCATATTTATTCCACATTACGATGCCGTATACAATATGCAAAACACCAAAGCCTGCAGCCCAGAAAAATATTCCATAACCGGGGTACCAGCAATTGATGAGTCCCAATAACACATTCGCATAGCCGAGATAACGGATCTCTCCCACTGTGTATTTGCTTCCATTTATTAAAGCCAGGCCATAAAAGATCAAACAGCCGGGAGCGATCAACCCGTAAACACCTGCTTCAATCAATTTCAACAGGAAAATACCTCCCACCACCATTGGCATCAATACGCTCCACATTAAACGGCGGGCCATTACACCCCATACCGGGATATTTTCCTTACGGCTGCGTAGCCATGTAAATAAAAACGCAAATACGAAGGCAGCTAGGAATGTAAACACAGCGATCCAAAACAAACGATCGCCCATAAAGGCACGAATGGTAGGGATACCACCATCATTCAACTGAAAATCATACAAGTTTCTTGTTCTTGTACCATCATTGGTTGGGTTGATGACGCCATAAGCAAACCATGCACCTATTAATGCACAAATACCTGCGGCTACACCACTAAGCCCGCTGAGGCTGATAAACCTGCTGCTGCGGTTCATCATATTCTTAATATCCTGTAATGCTTCGATTGATTGATTTTGGCTGTTCATAAAAGCACTTTGAAATACAAAGTAAACATCAATTTTTCATATTTGCCAAATATTTCTGCCGGTTTTTAACAGCTTCTTGGCGGTTTTGGGGAATTCGTTGTATAGTAACTGACAGGCGTAAGGTACTGAATGATTATTTTTACCCTTCAAATAACTCCGGACATTCATGCGTATTGCAGCAGTTATTGCATTGGCTATCTGTATCAGCACCTCTTCTTTTGCACAATCAAAAATTATTGCAGGCTACATAAAAGATTCTCACTCTGAAGAACCTATTCCCTTTGCATCAGTACAATTAAAGAAAAGCAGCATTGGCAAGCTTAGCGACTCAGCAGGAAGATTCATATTACGTGTAAGTGCTGAACAACTGGACGACTCGCTTCTTGTAACCTATGTTGGTTATGAAAACTATGCGGTTGCACTGAGTGTACCAAAAGGAGATACATTATTTCTTACCATTTCGTTGGAAAGAGGCTCGATTAAAAAAGAAGTGGTTGTAAAATCAAAGAAAACACGTGGTTGGTATTTATGGCGACGGATCGTACAAAAGAAACCGGAGAATGACCGTTACCGTTTCGAAAACTTTGGTTATGAGCTGTACAACAAACTGGAAATGGATCTCAACCGTATCAACACTGATAAATTCACCAACATCAGGCCGCTTCGTCCTTTTGGTTTTATTATTGATCAGACAGTTGACAGCACGAGCGAAGACAAACCTTTCTTACCCATCTTTCTTACAGAAACAATTTCGGATTACTACTATCAAAAAAATCCGTTGCGCCGGCGTGAAGAAATTAAAGGCAGCCGAACCAGTGGTTTGAAAAATGAAAGTGTACAGAAATTGCTGGGCGGCATGGATCAGAATGTAAATGTGTACAACAATTATATTCCTGTATTTGATAAACGTTTTGTAAGTCCTATTTCTGATAATGGGGATGCATTCTACAATTACCGCCTGACAGATACACAATACATTGGTGGCAAACGCTTTTTTCATCTTGTGTTCTCACCCAAGCACAAAGGTGAAAATACATTTGATGGTGATTGCTGGGTACATGATACCAGCTTTGCCATTCAAAAGATGAACCTGCGTCTTTCAGCTGATGCCAACCTGAATTTTGTTGAAAAGCTGAGTGTGATACAGGAATACTCACTCATTAACGACAGTATCTGGTTTTTGAAGAAAGATAAGTTTGTGATTGATGTATCTCCCATCGGTAAACAGAAATTTGGGGTTACAGGACGTAAAACAACCACGTATGAACGTGTGATGGTGAACTCAGGGAAAGTATGGGAATCATTATTAAAAAACAAACAACTCGAAGAAACGGTTTTGCTGCCCGGTGCTACCGATCAAACTGAACTCTATTGGCTGGAGCAACGGCATGATACACTCAGCAAAAATGAAAAAGCCATTTATGCAATGGTGGACACCCTGCAAAAAATGCCGCTCTTTAAAAAATACACCAATCTTATTACATTCCTTGGTACCGGTTATAAACCATTGGGAAAATTAGAATATGGACCATGGTTCAATGCCATCAGTTCCAATGTAGTGGAAGGATTACGCTTGCGTTTAGACCTGGGAACAAGTACCGCTTTCAGTAAAAAATGGTGGTTGCGTGGTTATGTGGCGTATGGATTTGCCGATAACCAGTTCAAAGGACGATTTGAAGTAACCCATTTGTTCAAAAAGAATCCCCGTACAAGATTGTATGCAGCCATTACAGATGATTATGATAACGGACAGGTATATTATGATGAAGTAAGCCAGGATAATATCTTTTCATTGGCCGTACGCAAACCCAATATACCCATCAAGTTTTTAAGAGCCCAGCAACAGAAATTGGAATTCTCTAAAGAAACAACCTCAGGTTTTACGTTTGGTATTGCAGCCTTACATAAGCAATTCAATCCTATAAGAGCCTTACCGGGTATTTCGTATTATGAAGATGGTGCCAATTTTCAAACATTGAATAACACAGAGCTGAGTGTACGCTTACGCTTTGCGTATTTAGAACGATTTATTGAAGGAACTTTCCTGCGCACCAGTTTAGGAAGCCCTTATCCAATTGCTGAGATCAAATACTCAAGAGGTATTCCGGGCATTTTCAACAGCAAGTACAACTATCATCGCCTGAGCGGCAGTGTAAGTGATTATCAAAAAGTAGGCGGGCTGGGTGAATTATACTACAATGTATATGCAGGCAGGATCTTTGGTGCTCTACCCTTTACCATGCTGGAAATTCATCCCGGTAATGAAATATTCTATTACAACAAATATGCGTTCAACTTAATGAACCGATTTGAATACATCAGTGACCGTTATGCAGGTGTGAATATTGAGCATAATATTGGCAATGGTGTGTTTCGATTGTTTGGGCCCACAAGAAAACTCAAGTTCCGCCAGTTTTGGACGGCCAAATTGTTATGGGGCAGTTTGAGTGAAGAAAACAAACGCATCAATTTTGTAGATCAGTATTTTGATGCAGCCACCATGAAGTACGATCCTAAAACCGGTAAGGGATGGTTTGCATTTCAAACACTGCAGGATAAAACCTATATGGAACTGGGCACAGGTGTAGATAATATCTTAAAAATATTTCGTATTGATTTTATCTGGCGTGTATTACCAACCACTCCTACCTCTTATGCCAAACGGTTTGGGATATTTGGAAGTTTTAAGATACAGTTTTGATTTACACACCTAAACAAAACAATGGTATAGTAATTGCCAGTCCGTTAAATCCTGTACTATTTCTCAATTTTCACCGCTTGAGTCAAAATTGTTTGATAATTTGATCCATCACAATCTTCCTCAATATAAGGGAGTCCAATCATGCAAGATTTTTTTTGCTCATATTGGTATTGTACATGCTTGAAAATATATTCAAATGAACCCAATTGCACACAGCCTGCCGTCGTTCGGTGTTTTCACCAACGACACATGCACAGATCCCTTCTTTTTTAGTAAACCCGTTATTCTCTATTTATATAATTGTTCAGCTTTGTGCCTGTTAATTCCCTGTGGGTGAAAACACCGAACAGGGGCGGTGTACTTTTTAATCATTTGTTCTTTTATCGTCTACGATGAACACCAACAGCAGCAAAAAGTTTTAAAATACAGTTTTAATATTCTAATGGAACTTAACAGAAATTACATTTATAAAAAGCTTTGATAGGTATGGTTGACTTGTCATTTCTTCAATATACAGCGGAGTAAAGTCTTGAAGAACTTTTTTATGCAGCCATAAAACAGCGTAAATGGGAACCGTGGGTGAAATTTCTTTTGTAGCCCATATAATAAACGAACGAATTTCAACTTCGTTGTGAGTTTTAACTGCAAACTCCTTTACTTTAATTTTTTTGCACTTATATCCTAAAACTAATGAGTCCGTACTCGTTTCTTCAATTAGGTACTGATACTGAGTTTGCATTAACTGACTAGTATCTCTTTTAATATTCTCCTCCAACATACTCCGAAAAACATATATGACTTCATTTGTATTTAAACTTAAATAAGCATAACCAGTTCGCTCTTTTACTGAGGAATAAGGACTATTAAAAAAAATGCTATCTTTTTTCCTTTCAACTATGAGCGTATCGGTTCTTTCTATTTGGTTACGTATAACGCTATCCCCTTGATTAAAAAAAGAAAATAATCTTCTTGTTGAACTGTCACTCATATTTGGCTCTTTACCAAATTCTTTCTTGTATAAAGTTATAGCTCTTTTTAATAGTACAGAATCTCTAAGCTCTCCAGCATACAAATATGTCAACCTAGTTTGCGCCTTTACAAGAAAAAAAGAAGCAAAAAGAGAAACGCATGCTAAAAAGCATTTTTTTGCAGTAAATTTCATTTTCCAAGATACTTTTAAAAAATCATCTAATTACCATGAAGTAAAGTAATACTCTTGTTTAATAAACCATTTCGATGCCTTATACTTTTCAAATATCACTAAGGAATCAATTCCATAATAATCTAATGTTTCATTGAAGTAAACTGTGTCTTTAGTTGGGCCATTCTTAACGCCATCAATTATTATTGTATCGTTCCAAAACCAAATAAATTTTTTTGTAACTCTAGATGGGTCTCCAATTTTTTTAGGATTAATGCGAATAACAAATGTGCTTGCATTTTCATCTGCTTGAAACACCTGATGTTTGTTGCAAGAAAAAACAAACACTATAGCTATTAGTAATAAACCTATTTTCTGCATTTATTGATTTGTTGGAACGAGTTGGGTGATGTTTGGTGATATTCCATGTGTTTCCGGCACTGGTACTCCATTGCTTGAACCACCCCAAAAATAAGGGTCAGAATTGTTAATTGGTTTCAAATATCTTAATTGTCCGATTTGTAAAGCTTGGTAAACATGACTTGAAAACAATGAACTATGCGTTTTTGCAATATTATAACCAACTTCATTGTTAAAAAAATCCATTGTTGTTTCAAGTTGTAGCTGTTGAGGAGTTTCAGATTCATGAGCTGCTGCAAATAGCCTTGCTTTTATCTCACCAATGCTGTATAAATTCATAGCACACCAAAATGCATGTAAAAAAGCGTTTGCTTTATCATTTGGTGGCATCGCATCTTGGGGTGCGATATTAAACATTTGACGGGTTTCGTTTTTAGCTACATCTGAATTTATTTTTATCATAAATGCCGCCAACGGATAAGTTAGTATAAAGGCTTTTTCAGCTTGGGTTAGATTACACCATCCCAATGGGCAATCAGCTGAAAACGAAAAATTTTGATCGAGCCATGTATCATTTTCCCACCACATTTTTCCTGACAAATCATTTGTTTCATAACTTTCTACAAAAGAAGCATATAAATCATTACTCATGAGACCATCTATATGTTCTTTGGAGGCATTTATTTTATCAATAATATTCTGGTTACTAAAATTTTCCGTATATAAGTTTATATCTGTTGCAACGTCAGGTCTGCCCAATAAAAACAATGATTGATTTAAATTCAATTGAAGTAAGTCTACTAGAGCAAAAATTAGCGGAAGATCACTAGTTGTAGAATATCCACCCACCTCCCACCAAGCCCAAGGCAACCCTTGTTCAATTCCCGGATAGCTTATAGATGTATATACAATTCCGTTTATTACCCTATACTCACCAGTTTCACACCACCATTCTGAAGGAGGGCATTGATAAGTTGTTGAACTACCCCCGCTACCTGATGATCCACCACCAGAAGAACCACCACCACTGCTGACAGAGCCTCCTCCAATTAAACCAGGCAATGCTGATGTACCATAAAGATAAATTTTAACACAAAAGGTCCCTGTTGAATACATATCAAAATTTTCTGAAAATGCAATCTGTTGTGGCCCATCAGAAATACTATAACAAATTTCAATAACAGATTCTCCACTATTTGTTGACTGTGCATCAATAAAAGAACTACTGCCGGTTTGAAAAGAATTAAATCTAAGTGATACCTTAGTTATACTCTTCTGATATTGCCCTGCGAGGTGAATTGAATCTTTATCATTAATTTCTTTTTCAAATAACCCAAACAAGGCCAGCATTCCTTCCCTGAAAGAGGAAACAGCTTTATCCTGATGGATTCCTAAAGAAACCATTTGGTTCTTTCGATAAACATCGTATTGATATTTACCTTCCTTTTTAACACAAACAATGTAAGTTGGAACTGAATTATCACTCTTTTTTAAGGGAATTAAAAATACATCAATCATGTTATCACTTTCAGTCACTTCCGTTGAACTGCCATTGTTCGCAGTTGTTAAATCTAAAGATTGCGATTTATCATATGATGATGCAACCAGCCTGTTTGTTAATGCTTTCTCCCAAACAGGCAACCCGTTTTTAGTAGCAAATTCTGTAACAAAGTGGTGTTTGTTGTTTTGCTTTTTTATATCGTCGGCAAGTGCCTTTACTTCATTACTAACATTTTCAGGGACTTTAAAAAAGGCTGCTTCAATTGGACTTATGATTTCTATTTTCTCATTTACTACATCTTGTTTATTACATGATACTGGCAGAATGGCTAATAAAAATACAGTGCAGAAAAATCAGGGTTTCCAAAAATTTTTATAGAAGTTCAAGAGCATAACTAAAATGGTTTATTAGTTTGCTTAATAATGTGAAAAACAGTTACAAACAAATACTACAAAGCGGGTAGTAACAATTATTTAATGTTCTTGTCTTTGTTCAAAACTGAAAGAATTGTTGAACAGGCAATTGTAATTTCTTCCTCAGTTATTGTAAGCGGCGGAGCAATACGCATACAATTTGATGCAAACAAAAACCAATCGGTAAATACACCCGCATCTATACATGCATCAATCACCTGTTTGTTTACATCAAAGCTTTCAAATTCAACAGCCATCATCAAACCTCTTGAACGAACAGCTTTTATTTTTGGATGGTGAAGCAATGAGCGAAACAATTGTTCTTTGTTATAAACTTCATCAACAAGTTTCTCTTCCAGCAGCACATTCATAGCTGCCATTCCTGCTGCACAGCAAACAGGATGACCACCAAATGTGGTGATATGGCCCAGCACCGGTTTATCAGTAAACGCATCCATCAATTGTTTATCAGCAATAAAAGCACCCAGCGGCATACCGCCACCCAATGCTTTGCCTAATAACAATATATCCGGCACAATTCCAAATTGTTCAAATGCCCATAATGTTCCGTTCCGTCCGAAACCACATTGTATCTCATCAAATATTAAAAGGGTTCCTGTTGCAGTGCACTTATTTCGTAAAGCAAGGATCCATTCTTTCAACGGGGCATTCACGCCTGCTTCTGCCTGTATGGTTTCAGCGATCACACATGCCGTGTTATGATTGATCAACTCCAATGCTTCCCATGAATTATAATCGGCATGATGAATACCCGGCAACAGGGGTCTGAATGAATTTCTCCAATATTCATCACCCATCACGCTTAAAGCACCCTGGGTGCTGCCATGATAAGAGTTATTGAAAGACACCATCTCTGTTCTGCCGGTTACACGCTTGGCCAGCTTCATAGCTCCTTCGGTTGCTTCCGTACCGCTATTGGTAAAATAAACAGAGTTGAGTGTGGGTGGCAAATGATCGGTGAGCAGTTTTGCATACAACACCTGCGGACTTTCAATCAACTCTCCGTACACCATAATGTGCATGTATTGATTAAGTTGCCGGTGAATGGCTTCCAGCACTTTTGGGTGCCTGTGCCCGGTGCTGCAAACGCTGATGCCGCCAATAAGATCGATGTACTGCTTTCCATTTGCATCCCAAAGATGGCAACCTTCTGCCCTTACTATTTCTATGGCAAGAGGTGCAGTGGACGTTTGGGCATTGTGCTGAAGAAAGAGTTGGCGGTGTGTCATTCAAATTATTGTGTTGAATGGGGCAAATTTAGGTTATCGTAGAAATACCTATGAGAGGCCGGGAAAATGACGGATATTTGTACAAGAACAATGTGCTAAAAACAGGCATAGTAAAAGCAAAAAAACTGACCAATGGCTTTGATACTTCCGGTAGAGGGTGTTTACCCAAAAATGGGCGAAGATTGTTTTTTAGCGCCCAATGCAACAGTTGTAGGCGATGTAGTAATGGGCAACCAATGCAGTGTGTGGTTCAATGCAGTAATCAGGGGCGATGTAAACAGTATTCGCCTGGGTGATAAAGTGAATGTGCAGGATGGGGCTGTGCTTCATGCTACATACCAAAAAACGAAAACCATCGTTGGTAATCATGTAAGCATCGGTCATAATGCCATTGTTCATGGCTGTACCATTCATGATAATGTACTGATAGGTATGGGTGCAATTGTGATGGATAATGCGGTGATACACAGCAATTCCATCATTGCAGCAGGCTCCGTGGTTTTGGAGGGCACAGTAGTACAGGCAGGCAGCATTTTTGCAGGAGTACCGGCAAAGAAAGTAAAAGATATCAGCGAAGAATTGATCAAAGGCGAGATCAACCGGATTGCTAATAATTACATAAAGTACAGCAGCTGGTTTAAAGATGCAGTTTCAGAAAATTTGTAAAGCTAAGTCAACGTTTTAACCTTAAAGAATGTCTAATAAAAAAGAACATATGAGGAACCTATTACAAGCAGCGATCATTGTGTTGATTGTGTCTTCATTTACAGCGTGTAATGTATTCAAGAAGCCGAAAGAGGGTTGTCCCAGTAATGGCAAAAATGTAGGGGCAGAAAAGTTACTGAGCGGTGAAAAGGTTCCGAAAGTAAAGAAGTTCAAAAGCTAAACAACAGCAACAATTGATAACCATAAAAAACCCGTGCTATGAACCCAACTCTACGAAACCACATTGGCTACAACGAAGCCATCCTGGATGACAACGCCAGTTTTGACCATTTCTTTCGATGGGCTGATCTGCTTGCTGATAAGCTCAACATTTCTTTTACCCGCAAGCTGGATGATTTTGAAGCTCTTTACTGGGATTTCCTCTACAAAGGCACAACGCTTACGCTCAGCTACAACATCTTCAATGGTATTACTGTTTATCCTGCACTGGAAGAACGCAGTGATTATTTTGAAAATGCAGCCATTGCTGAATTAGTAGATGCGTTGAAGGATGCGGATCCGGGTGAAGCGTAATCATTATTTGTTACGGTTATTCAAACCCACTAACTCGTTATATAACAGGTTAGGTTCTCAATATTTTTTCTCACCGATCGTCTCTAAAATATTTACATAGCTGATATAACGCAACGGGTGAATGGTTTCGCTTTCCAATGCTTCTTTTACTGCACAGCCCGGCTCATCCAAATGCAGGCAATTGTTGAACTGGCAATCATTGATGAGTACCCGCATTTCAGGAAAATAATGAGAGAGCTCCTGTTTGGTAATGTCTACAATTCCAAATTCACGCACACCGGGTGTATCAATAATACGGCCGCCAGAAGGCAGATCAAACATTTCTGCAAATGTGGTGGTGTGCATTCCTTTACCACTCCAGCTGCTCACTTCTTCAGTACGCAAATCCAGTTGCGGCATTAAATAGTTGATGAAAGTGGATTTACCCACACCTGAATGACCGCTGAGTAACGTAGTTTTATCTTTCAAATAAGTTTTCACTTCTTCAATACCTTCTTTGGTTTCCATCGAGATCAAAAACACTTTATAACCCACTTCTTCATACATATCTTTCCACTCTGCATAAGTGTCCATTTCTTTTTGACGGTACACATCTGCTTTGTTGAATACAATAATGCTGGGTACATGATAAGCTTCTGATGTAAGCAGGAACCTGTCAATGAATCCCTGTGATGTTCTCGGTTCCTTCAATGTAGCGAATAATAAACTCTGGTCTAAGTTGGCCGCAACTATATGATGTTTGTATTTACGATGCGGACTTTGACGGTTAATATAATTCCGCCGTTCATGAATTTCTGTGATGATATAGGTGTTTTCAATATCATGTTCCAATTCTATTTCCACTTCATCACCTACAGCAATAGGATTGGTACTGGTTATATCATCAATCTTAAACTTTCCTTTAAGGCGTGACTGTATCAATTCTCCGTGCTGAGATTTTACTGTATACCAATTACCTGTTGACTTATAAACCAATGCCTGCATGATGCAAAGAAAAGAAGAATTGATTGTGTACGGAATTGTTATGGCACCTGAATTACAGGTTATGGAAATTTTCTGAAGACTTTATACCTAAACCAAACTTCAAGTAAGAGTAATACAGCCGCAGCAATGGCCAGCCAGTAAAATTCTTCGGCATACTTGGCAAAACGGCTGGTTTCAATTTTGGAGGTTTCTAATTTATCAATTCCGGTATAGATGTTTTGCAGACTTTCATTATCCTTTGCCCGGAAATATTCTCCACCTGTTTCTCTTGCAATTTCACGAAGAAGCGGTTCATCAATATTTACTTTTTCCTGTGTACGTACCACCCCGCCACCTGATTGTTGAGGTAAGGTTGCAAATCCATCTGTACCTACACCAATGGTATAAACACGAACACCGTAGGTCTTTGCAATTTCTTTGGCGGTGTTGGGTGGAATCAACCCGCCATTATTCTCACCATCCGTCAACAAGATCACCACTTTACTTTTACTTTCACTCTTTCGTAAACGCTCCACACTTGTTGCAAGCCCTGAACCAATAGCTGTACCATCCTGTAAAATACCACTTCTTATCCCACTGATCTGGCTTACTAAAACAGCATGATCTGTTGTTAACGGACATTGGGTAAATGATTCACCTGAAAAGATCACAAGACCGATACGGTCTGTTTTTCTTCCCTCCACAAAACGCATAGCTACATCTTTAGCTGCTTCCATCCTGTTCGGAGTAAAATCTTCAGCTAACATACTACCGCTAACATCCATACACAGAATAATATCAATACCCTCACCCTCTACACGCTCTTCTTCATTTTTGGTTTGGGGTCTGGCAATGGCTAATATCAATAAACCCATCGCCAATAAGCGAAGCAGGAACGGCAGATGAATCAACCGGTTCTTGCCTGTAGTTTGTTTCCTGTAAATGGCAAGTGAAGAAACTTTTACGGAAGAACTGAGATCTTTTTGCCTGATGATGTACCAAACGGTAATCAACGGCAATAGCAGCAGCATCCATAGCATCCACGGATAGGCGAAATTGATATGTTGCCACCATTGGTTGATCATACTGTTTGCTGTTGAATTTGCTGAACAATTTTTTCTATTTGCAATACGGCATTGCTGCATTCCTGCTGAGGTGCCGCAAATTTGGCAAACTTAACTGCATCGGCTAAACGCATCACCTGTGTGAGTTGTGCCGCTGTTTCCCTGCCCGTTACAGGAGCCAAATGAAAAATGGTTTCATCCGTTGTGTATTTGGAATAGGGTTGCCGATAGTTACGTTCTAAAAAACGTTTGGCAGCTGCAGTTAACTCACTAAAGCCGGCTTTTTGTTCCTGTTGTGTAGCCCATGTTCTTTGCTTTAAGTCATTAATCACTTTCATGAATTCTTCATAAGCACCTGCAACTGGTTCAAATATTTCAGTACCTGATTGTTTTGCTTTCCATTTTTTAAACAGGTAAACAAGCAGGAATAAAGTGATGATTGCAGCAGCAAGAATAGAATAAGCGATCCATGGGTTATCAATGGCACTAACCTCCATGATAGGTTTGATATCATTTAAGATGCGTGAACCGGTTGTATCATACTCCACCATTATTTCTTTGGGAGCAAATTGTAAAGTCTGCGGTTTATCGTTCAGGTTAGAAGGCACAGTCACACTTATTCCTTTCAACAGCCATATCCCACTATCCCAACTTGTAAATGTGATCTCACGCTTCAGAATGTCAATTGTATCAAATCCGAGGTATTCAAAGTGCTCAATGCTGTCAGGAAAATTCCAGGTGATTTTTGCAGAAGGATCAATGGCTTTTACTTCAAAGGTGAGTGTAATGGGTTCACCAATCAAGATCTTATCCTTGTTACCACTTACCACAGGCGTAATTTGTGCAGAGCTGATGCCAGCACAAAGAATCATGAAGAATAAAAAGATGGATGAATATTTCATCGGCTGCGGTTAATAAAAAACTTTTGAAGCACTTTTACATAATCATCACCGGCACGCATATGCAACAGATCAGCACCGGCTTTTTTAAACACATCTTTTACGTAATTGTTATGACGGTGAAAGTCTTGTTCATACTCATAGCGAACGACAGCACTCGAAGTATCAAGTAACCGTTTACCTCCAGTTTCAACATCACTTACTTCCAGTAAACCCACATCAGGCAACTGCATATCCAATGCATCATAGATCTTTATGCCAATCACATCATGCTTACGGGCTGCTACTCTTACCGCTTCTTCAAAACCGGTTCCCAAAAAATCACTGATCAAAAAACAAATACTTCTTCTGCGGTTGGAGTTATTGAACATTCTGAATGCATCCGTATAGTTGGTTCTGCTCCCCATTGCATCTCTGCTCAGCATTTCACGAACAATGTATAATGTATGTTGTTTTCCTTTTTTAGGTACTACTAATTTTTCTACTTTATCACCAAACAAAATAGCACCTACTTTATCCTGGTTGTTTACAGCGCTGAACGCAAGTACGGCACTTATTTCTGTAACCAGGTCCTTCTTCCGCTGCAGATGTGTACCAAAACTCATACTGGCACTATTATCGATCAACAAAAAAACAGTAAGCTCCCGTTCTTCTTCAAACACTTTGCTGAAAGGATGAGCATAACGGGCACTTACATTCCAATCAATAAACCGTACATCATCACCGGGCTGATATTCTCTTACTTCTTTATAACTCATACCCTGCCCTTTAAAAGCAGAATGATACTCACCTGTAAACATATGGTTGGTGAGCCGCTTGCTTTTGATTTCAAGCAGTCGAACCTTTTTTAATATTTCTTCAGTTGTGAGCATGCTGGAGATGAATGTTGACAGATGATAGATGACAGTGCTTTAGATACAGCCCTTACTTAAAATTTGAATTTTCATAATAGGTAATAAGTCCATTGAGAATTTTTAAGCATTCATCTATTTTATCAGTAAATGGTACAAAGTCACTTTCTGAAATAATTTCTACCATTACTGCAATATTTAGCAATGTTTCAGTTTCATACAACGACCCTCTTGAAATATGCAAAAACTGGATAGTGTCTTTTTTGTAGTTTCTCCCAATACCTTCAGCAATATTGCACGGAATAGAAACGGACGCTCTTTTTAATTGGGCTGTTAAACCATATAGTTCTTCTTTTAGAAAATTTTTGACCAGCATATAAATATCTTTTACAAGCAACATTGCTTTTTTCCACGCCTCAAGAGTTTTATAGTTTGTCATGATTTTAGTGTTTATGGGTAAACGAAAGATGATTAAATTATGATTCCGTCATCTGTCAACTATCATCTGCCAACTCGCTTACGGCACTTTAACCGCATTCAACACCTGGCGAATGATTTCTTCCATGGAAATATTTTCTGCTTCTGCTTCATACGTTAATCCGATACGATGACGGAGCACATCAGCAGCAATGGAACGAACATCTTCCGGAATTACATAACCACGTTTGTTTAAAAATGCCATTGCCTTTGCAGCCAGCGATAAATTAATAGTGGCTCGTGGTGAACCTCCGTAACTGATGAGAGGTTTTATATTGCTCAATCCATATTGATCAGGATAACGGGTGGCAAATACAAGATCAAGAATGTAATGCTCAATTTTTTCATCCATATAAACACTACGCACCAGTTGGCGTGCTTCCAATATTTCACGAACAGCAACAACAGGGTTAATTGGTGCTGATGCGATTTGCTGTGTATTTTGACGAAGAATGAGTTGCTCTTCTTCTTTTTTAGGATAACCGATCACCACCTTGAGCATAAAACGGTCTTGTTGTGCTTCAGGCAATGGATAGGTTCCTTCCTGTTCCAAAGGGTTTTGAGTAGCCAGCACCAAAAAAGGTTCTTCTAACGGGTATGTATGCTCGCCAATAGTTACCTGGCGTTCCTGCATCGCTTCCAGCAGGGCACTTTGCACTTTTGCCGGAGCACGGTTGATTTCATCAGCTAAAACAAAATTGGCAAACACAGGACCTTTGCGTATAAAGAATTTATTTTCCTGCTGGTTATAGATCATCGTACCAATAACGTCGGCAGGCAGCATATCCGGCGTAAATTGTATACGGCTGAATTTGGCATTGATTGCCTGGCTCAAACTTTTAATGGTAAGTGTTTTGGCAAGACCCGGTACGCCTTCCAGCAAAATATGACCATTTCCAAGCAAGCCCACCAACAGGCGATCTACCATGTATTGTTGCCCTACAAGTACTTTGTTGACTTCCTGTCTCAGCCTGTCCAAAAAAGAGCTGCTCAATTGTATTTTTTCATTCAGAAGTTTAATATCATCTGCGGTCGGTAGCATGAAATGTTGATTTTAGGGTGAAAATACAAAGTCTGATTATCAAAAATTGACTATCAGGATAAACGGTTGATTTTTGAAAATAGTCTATTTGCAAAAACAAAGCCATTTTTTAGGCAAACTCATATTCTATGGCTGCCAGTTGTTGGCCGTTGGCTGATGAACAATTCTATAAGTAGTTCTATATACTTTATTACAATATACTATTTAGGGTATTACCAGGGCCATCAAACCACGGCCTGTGGCACACGTTTTACATCTACTATCTTTGCGGCATGGATGCATCAAATGATTTATTTGTAAGATGGATGGGGCTTGAGCAGAAATTAGTAGAGCGTTTTGGCAAGAAACCCGACCTGGAAACAGTGCTTTTTTTAATAGGAATACAGGAGTATGGTGAACTAAAATCAAAGTTTACAAAAGAGCAGAAACAGGATTTGATACATGTAGCTGTTTGTACTTTACTGAGCCAAAGCGGCTATTTTATTTATGAACGTACAGATGATGATGGTTGGCCACATTTCAGGCAGCTCAAGGCGATGCCCACCATGAGTTTAAAAGAACAGGAGGACTTTATAAAAGACCATGTATTACTATACTTTGAACAAAAAGGGTTTTGACAGGTGTCGAAATATTTATTTTTCTGATTCATTTGAATTCTTGAATTTAGCGGCCTCATCACACAAACTGTAAAAGCATGAATTTTCCTGACAACCTCCGCTACACCAAAGACCATGAATGGATAAAATTAGATGGCAATATTGCTACTATTGGAATTACCGATTTTGCTCAAAGGGAATTGGGCGATATTGTGTATGTTGATATCAATACAGTAGGTCAAAGTCTGGAAGCAGAATCAGTATTTGGAACAGTAGAAGCTGTAAAAACAGTAAGTGATCTGTTTTTGCCTGTGGCGGGGACGATCCTTGAGGTAAATGCTGCTTTAAATGATAAACCTGAAAGTGTAAACAATGATCCTTATGGTGAAGGCTGGATGGTAAAAGTTACGGTAAACAACCCTGCTGATGTGGAAGCATTAATGGATGCTGCTGCTTATAGCTCGAGTGTTGCTTAATGCAGAAATTTTTACAACCATACCTAACTTCTAAATGGCCGACCATTCTTTGGTCGGCTATTGTTTTTGTGTTACTGACCATGCCTGGAAATGGACTTTTTATTGAAACATGGTTCAACAAAATACATCTTGACAAATTAGTACATGCTTTTTTATTTTTTGTTCTCACATGGCTATGGGTGAAGTATGTAACTCAAGGTAAAAACTTAGCAGGCGCTATGTTGGTATTTATTGCGGTTGCCGCTACTCTTTACGGCATAACAATGGAGTTCGTTCAAATCTATGTTGGCAGAGATTTTAGTGTAGGTGATATGATCGCCGATAGTGCAGGAGCTTTCCTGGGTGTTTACATAAGCAGGCACAAAAAATAAGCCCCGGTGGAAACCGGGGCCGCAACCAAAACTAACTGCTTATGAGAAAAAAGTTATTTATAATTTCTTACTGCAAAGTTCCTGCTATTGTACCATTCTGCTGCTTATCACTTTGTTAATGTTTCGTCAACCATTTCTTAATGAGTTGAGTTTAAAAACGGGCCCCGGTAGAAACAGGGGCCGTAACCAAAACTAACTGCTTATGAGAAAATTTGACTGCTTAAAGAACTTATACTAAATAGACGTAAAACATACCTCCGGGTTTATTCTGTTCCTGTTAAAAAACTCTAAAACCAACCGGATACATAATTATTTTCCAAAACCATGCCAATAGCTATTTTTGCGGCTGTTTTTAAACCAACCCAAACCAATTGTCAAAGTATTGTAAGCTCCTTAGCCTTGGTATTCTTTTGTTTATGAATACCCGTGCCCAGCAGGAAACCGCCAACGAAAAAAATTACCGTTGTCAAATTACCCGAACAGCTGAGGTTATCAAAGTGGATGGTTTACTAAATGAAGCTTCCTGGCAGCAATCTCAACTGATAAGCAATTTCAAACAGAGTTTTCCTTTTGATACGTCTGCTGCTCTTTCCAAAACAGAAGTACGCATTTTGCATGATGATAAATTTCTCTATGTATCAGCTGTGTGCTATGAACCAAAACATTACACCGTTCAAACCCTGCGCAGGGATTTTGCTGATGGCAGTACTGATTTGTTTTTGGTAACCATTGACCCGTTCCGGGATAATCTTAATGCTTTTTATTTCTCCGTAAGCCCATATGGTGTTCAGAAAGAAGCACTTATTTCTAATGGGAATGTTTTGAATATTGACTGGGATAATAAATGGCTGAGTGCTGCAAAAATTTATGATAACCGTTACGAAGTAGAAATAGCTATTCCGTTCAAAACACTTCGCTATAAAATAAGCGAAGGAATGAATCAATGGAACATCAACTTTGTAAGAAATGATCTGAACCGAAACGAACGCAGCTCCTGGGCACCCATTCCCCGTGGGTTCAGAATGATTGACCAATCTTATTCCGGCACTTTGGAATGGAAGGAAACTCCTCCCAAAGCAGGCACCAATATTTCTTTTATTCCCTATGTTATAGGTGAAACTAATAAAGATAGACTTGCGGGAAGCGGTAAGTCATTAATAAATACCGGTTTTGATGCAAAAGTGGCTGTAACACCTGCACTTAACCTGGATCTTACAGTCAATCCTGATTTTTCGCAGGTAGAAGTAGATCGGCAAATCGCTAACCTCAGTCGTTTTGAACTCTTTTTTCCTGAACGACGACAGTTTTTTATTGAAAACAGCGATTTGTTCAACAGTTTTGGCTCTGATAATACCAATCCATTCTTTTCACGTCGTATCGGTATTACCAGGAATAGCAAAACAGGTTTGGCTGAAAAAGTTCCCATTCTTGGCGGAGCACGTCTCAGTGGCCGTATTAACAAAGACTGGCGCATAGGCTTTTTAAACATGCAAACAGCTTATGTAAAGAGCGACAGCACCCCATCAGCCAATTTTACTGTGGCAACATTACAACGCCGCATTTTTACACGCAGCAATATTGCGTTGATGTGGGCGAATAAAGAAAATATCATCAACGAAAAAACAAGAGCCGTTCATCGTTACAACCGGGTATTGGGTTTGGATTTGAACATGGCATCAGTCAATGGTTTTTGGCAAAACAAGTTTTATCATCATCAATCATTTCAACACAACCAACCCAAAGGTGCTTATTCATCAGGTGCGTTATTAAAATACGCTCAACCCCTGCTCAACTTTGAAAGCAACTGGTATGCTGTAGGTAAGGGTTACAATGCTGAGATGGGTTTTGTACCTCGTACAGGCTTTTTAAGAAATGCTGCTTATATCAACAAAGTGATTTTTCCAAAGAATGGTTTATCCAGAATCATTAACAGTTGGAGTTTTGGTTTTGACTATGATGTGATCTACAGTTTGTTTGATAACCGTGTTACAGATTGGGATGCCAATCTTCTTTTTGGCATTCGGTTTCAAAACTCAGCACAGTTAAGTGCCAGACCGTTTCGTAGGGAATACACATACCTGTTTTCAGATTTTGACCCTACCAATAAAAATGAACCCGGCTATAAAGTGTTACTCAAAGGCAGTTCTTATTATTACAACACTACTCGTATTACTTATAACTCCAATTTCAGAAAGCCATTTTTCTATAACATTCAGTCAAGATTTGGACAATACTTTAATGGTACACTGCAGTCTCTACAGGCTGATGTGAATTACAGATTTCAACCATGGGCATTGGTTCAATTGAGCGCTGCTTACAACCGTATACGTTTACCCGAAGGTTATAATAATGCTGATTTTTGGATCGTAGGACCAAGAGCAGACATAACTTTTTCAAAAAGTATTTTCTGGACCACCTTTATTCAATATAACAATCAAATCAACAACATCAACATCAATACCCGTTTTCAATGGCGCTTTAAGCCTATGAGTGATCTGTTCATAGTTTATACAAATAATATGTTTGCTGAAACAGTGGGGGCAGATAACCGTTTTCAACAAAAAAACCATGCCCTGGTGGTGAAATTAAATTATTGGTTTAATCTATGACAAAAGCCACCGAAGCTTCGGCGGTTTTATATTATCATCTTGCAAAAAGCCCCTTTGCAATATCAAGCAATCCACCACCACCGTTCTGTTGATTTGATGCACCACCCTTTACCATATTGATCACATCATTCAAATCTGTATCACCATCGCCATCTCTGTCTAAACCGCCTTGCGTTACACGGCCTAACAATCCCTGTAAATCTAAACCATTGGTGGAGCCCCCTGTGAGTGAACTAAAAATACCCTGCAGATCAAAACTGTTATCATTTGGATTATTGGTCTTTGAAATGAATTGTTGAAGTACACCAGGCAAAAGATTGCTTACAATACTTCCTGCCTGTTCCTGGTTTAATCCAAATTTGTCCATCAAGTTGGTTACCGCATTTCCGCTAAGTTGGTTGGTCAATGGATTATTTTGCAAATCACCTCCGGCACCTCCCAGCATTTTTAATACATCATTGAATTGGCCATTCGCCAAAGCATTTTGCAAACCACCCGCAATACTGTTGGTAACCTCACCTACAGCTTCATCATTACGGTCATTAGGAATTTCGGGGTTGTTGATAATTGTATCGGCTGCCTGTTCTTTTACGAGGTTAAAAAGTTGATCTAACATAGTAGTAAGTTTTAGGTGTATAAAAAAAGAAAAGAGAAGTAAGGTACACAAAAAACATCGGCAGCTCTGTTATTTTATAATATTAAAAATTGGCAGCTATAAAAAAACCGGCTGTTGAGCCGGTTTTAAAAAAAAGATATGATCCAAGCGATTAATACTTCACTTTATTAGCAATTACTGTTGCATCGTCCTGAATAGTGGTACAGCTTGTTGTTGTACCGATCCACCACTTACCAATAGGTTGGCTGTAAGACACACCCATAATAGGAGCTTCTCCATTACCACCCGGGTTATAAGAAGCTTTAAGCACACAGTTTGCATCATACAAGCTTTGATGACGTAAACTCAACGTATGGCCCGCTTCGTGTGAACATGCCTCCCAATTATATTTTTGGTTATAACTTAGTGCTTTCGAGAATACAAAACCAGGAACATCAGTTGTGAATGTAATACTATTGATATAGGCTACACCTCCTGCACTGCCATACCATGCATTATTTTCTGTTATGATGATTCGCTGACGTCTGCCGGCAGGAAAACTGAAATACTTGGTAGAATCAGTTGTAACGAGAATAGTAGGGAACGCAGCATAATCAGCTTTAATCTCTGTCATAATGTTGCTTATTTCAGTAGCGTTAAATCCGGAAGGTGTGGCATAAAACTGATTTCCACCATTCCAGTACGTTGATTTTACAGTTTGTCCGTCAAAATCAAAGAAAATAACCCATGTTGGAGTTACTGTTGTTGGAGGTGGCGGAGGAGGAGGTGGTGGGTTGATCACTGTTGAAGTGTCGCAGGCATCACCTATGCCGTCTTTATCAGCATCTGCCTGATCCGGGTTATAGGTTTTTACGCAATTGTCATTTGAATTGGGAACACCATCTCGGTCGCTGTCTTTGCCACGACCGGCAATGTCCTCATCAAACAACTCACCTCGTCTAATGCTGTTGTAATTACCATTTAAAAAATCGCAACTTTCAGTTTCGTCTGAAGCAGTTGGTTTTTTTACAGTGACTTCACTGAAGTCGTTCGTTGATTGCTCCTTTTGACAGGAAGCGGCCAGTACCAGGAGACCGGCATACAGGATAATCCGTTTCATAAGATTTGGATTAGGTTTTAATTATGGAATTGGTTTTCTAAATTTTAATTCTCAAATACACAACAATAATAACGAAAGATTATGCCAGACTATATGAATCCGAATTGAATTCACCCTTATTAGTTTATATTTTGTCTTCTATAACAGTCATCACGTGTTTTTGCACATTTTATTCATCAATTCTTACATCAACATCAGTAAACGATGCAAATTTTAATGACAGAAGAATAATAAAATTTACAAGTAAAAATCGCAGGTAGATTTTCGAAATAAGAAAAAACACTATACCGTGTAGTTAAATTACTACAAGAGAAAAATGATAATGGTGGGAAAATTAATGTGTGTTTTGGTATTGGTCTCAATTTTGAGTTGCCAACTTTTCAGCATTTTCAGCAAATTGCAGGGCATCGATCAGCTCTTCGATTTCACCATTGAGCACAGCATCCAAATTATAAAGTGTAAGACCGATACGGTGATCTGTTACACGGCCCTGAGGAAAATTATAGGTTCTGATCTTTGCTGAACGATCACCCGTGCTCACCAAACTTTTTCGTTGCCGTGAAATTTCTTCTTCCTGTTTACGTACCTGTTCCTCATATAACCTGGTACGAAGCATTTGCATGGCTTTTTCCCGGTTGGCCAATTGTGTACGCTCAGTTTGACATATAACAACAGTGCCGGTAGGAATATGCGTGAGCATTACTTTTGTTTCTACTTTATTTACGTTTTGCCCCCCGGCTCCACCACTTCTGGCAGTTTCCATTTTTACATCGCTATCTCTCAACTCAAAATCAATTTCTTCAGCTTCCGGCATTACGGCAACAGTTGCAGCACTGGTATGTACCCGGCCGCTTGCTTCTGTTGCAGGCACACGCTGAACACGATGCACCCCACTTTCAAATTTTAAAATTCCATATACATCATCCCCTGTTACTTCCAGCTGCACTTCTTTATAACCACCAACTGTTCCTTCATTTTCACTCAGTACTGCCGTTTTCCATCCACGCTTTTCACAATACTTGATGTACATACGAAGTAAATCACCGGCAAACAAACTCGCTTCATCTCCACCTGTTCCTGCACGAATTTCGAGAATGGCATTCTTATCGTCCTGTGGGTCTTTCGGTATCAACAATTGACGGATGTATTTTTCTGTTTGTTCCTTCTTTTGTTCCAGCATGGGTAATTCTTCCTTGGCCAGCTCCCGCAACTCTTCATCATTACCATTCAATGCTTCTTTATAGCTGGTTACATCATTCAGCAATTGCAGGTATTCCTTTCTTGCGTTCACAATTTTTTCAAGACTTCTGTACTCTTTACTGAGAGCCGAGAATTTTTGATTATTGCTTACAATCTCAGGATTGGTCAAAGCAATACCAACTTCATCAAAACGTGCCTGTATGGCTTCTAACTTATCTAACATAAATGCTGCAACTCCCGGGAGAGTTTTTATTCTTAATTTGAGCCGCAAAAATAAATGAATTCAACTGATGGGCTACAGAAAGTTCAAAGCGGATGCACTATTTGACGGCTATCACTTCAGAAATACTGATGATGTGCTGGTAACAACTAATGAAGGAACGGTTGAAGCCATTGTGTCAACGACTGATGCGGGTGATGATGTTGAGAGCTTCAACGGCATCTTAACACCGGGTCTTATCAACTGTCATTGCCACCTCGAGTTGAGTCATCTAAAGAATGTAATTCCTCCGCATACGGGGTTAATTGAATTTTTATGTTCCGTTGTTACCAAACGTGGTTTTGCTCCTGAAGTTGTACAAGAGGAAATTGAAAAAGCCGAAGCTGAAATGTACAACAATGGCATTGTTGCTGTTGGTGATATTGGCAATACGGCTGATACAGCAAGAGTAAAGAGCAAGAGTACTATTCTTTGGCAGAATTTTGTAGAAGTGCTGAGTTTTACTGATGAGAAAGCTGAAGAAAATTTCAAATACTATCAAGGCGTTGCTGAAGAGTTGAGTCAAGCGCTTCATCATTCTAAAATGGCACACCGAACTTCTCTTGTACCTCATGCACCTTATAGTATTTCACCCAAAACATTTCAACTCATTAATAAAGCAACAAAAGGTGAAATCATTTCCATTCATAACCAGGAGCATCCTGCAGAAGATGAACTATATAAAACAGGCGGAGGTGATTATTTAAAGCTGTTTAAGATCTTTGGCATTCAACAATCTCCATTCCCTGTTACCGGTAAAAGCAGTATTCGTTCTGTGCTGCCTTATTTCAACAACCAACAAACCGTTTTTTTAATTCATAATTCATACATGCCTGAAGAGGATATTGTTTGGGCCAATGAATATGCAGCCGTTAGCAATATTAAATTGGTGTATTGTCTTTGCATTAACGCCAACTTATATATTGAAAATAAAGTGCCGCCTGTTGATCTGTTCCTGAAACATCATTGTGATGTAGTGTTAGGTACTGATAGCTACAGCAGCAACTGGCAATTAAGTATTGCTAAAGAAATGCAGGCCTTGCTGCAGCACACATCGCTCACAAAAGAACAGGTATTACAAATGGCTACCAGCAACGGTGCCAAAGCCCTGCAATGGGATGATGCATTGGGCAGTTTTGAGAAAGGGAAAAAGCCGGGAGTGGTTTTATTGAAGAATGATTTTAGCGAATCAACAAGGACACTTTAGGCCAATACTTCTTTCAACACCTGTAATGTTTTCATCCTGCCAAACTCAGGCAAATGCAACGCATAGAATGTTTCCATTGCTTCTAAAACAGAACGTCGTTGAAGATGATTCATCGGTACTTCCCGCAGCTCAGCCGGCTGCATTACATTCAGTAATTCATAGATGAGTGCAGCAATTTTCCCATCAACATAATAAGCATGCTGAGGATAACTGTCTGTAAATTTTCCATCCTGTAAATCCAGTACCTGAAATTGTTCTTCATTGCTGATCTGGAAACCAAAGAAAGCAGCAAGATGCAATGCAAAATAAATTGAGATACCTGCCGTAATTTTTTCATCAGCTTTGTCTAATTGCTGCAATGCTTCTTCAATAAAATAAAATAAGTCAGGATTGTTTTCGGGTTGCTTGATACATTTTTGCAGCAATTCCATCATGTACAGCAAAACACAATTTTTTATGACATTACTGAACACAGACGTATACAAATAACTCCAGCGAAATTCTTTGATACGTTGCAGGTTCTTCAACTCATGATGATATACCACCAGTTCCAATATGGCTCCGGGTTGAAAATAATTGGCCCTACCGGCTCCTTTTTTAGAAGATGTTCTTACACCCTGCACTATATAACTCTGCAAGCCGAACAATTCTGTGTATGCAGTTACGATCAAACTTGTTTCGCCATACTTGACAGCACGAAGAATGATGGCTTTGGTAGTATGTAAAGGAGTACTCAAAGAAATAAGAGGTAAAATCAATTCAACTATAAATAACTGCTACAAGCTAAAAGCGGCATCACTATTTTACAAAAACGATCTTTGTTCTTGCTTTTTCCTGGCCTGTTTCATCCGTAATTAAAACAAAATATACTCCGCTGCTTACACGGTTGCCTTTGTAATCATTACCATTCCAAACAGCCTGTCCACCCAATGCTCTTGTTTGAAACACTAAACGACCATTGAGTTCAGTGATCTTTACAAATGAATTATTGGCCAGGCCACGAATAGCAATTTGCCCCGAGTAACCTGATGGAACAGGATTAGGAAATACAAGAATCTCTTCGTTCTTTTCAGTTCCTTCGGTAGCCGTGCTTCTGTAACTGCAAATGCCATTGAAGGTGGAAAAAAATACTTCGCCGCTTACAGGATCAACGGCAATACGTATGATCTCATTACTCAGCAACGGACTATTTTGGGCAGTAAATCGTTTGATCACTTTTTCACCATCAGGACTTATTAACCAAACACCATTACGTGTGCCCACCCATTTACGGTTAGCTCCATCAACAGCCAGTGCTCTTACTTCTTCATCCTGGAATAATAAACCTGCAAAATTGTCGAACTGCACCACCGGCTGAAATGTTTCGCAGGCTGTGGCAGCAAATACTTCACCGGGGCATTGTACAATCCCAATGCCCTTATCCGTTCCAAACCAGATAAACCCATCTTTATCTTTTATAATAGCATTGACCAAATTTCCTGGCAGATTGCCATTCCCTTTTCCTACCCGAAACCATTTCCAACGGTCATCAGCGGTGTTATCTATAGAAGTGCCATGATTAAATACATACACTCCGTTACCCTGTGGTACCTGTATCCATTTTTGATTGTAATCGTCAATCACAATTCCACCCACCATATTATCAATTAGTACAAAGGGAACACGCAACTGCTTCCACGTTCCATCTGCTTTTTTAACCACAAAATTGTTAGGCGCTCCAAAATTGCTGATCCAAAGATTATTGTCAGCATCAAAAGCCAAACCACCAACCCTGTAACTTCCCTGGTCACCTATTGTTTCTCCAATAGCTGTCCCTTGTTTATAAATCTTGTATTTCGTTGGGCTTTCAAATTCTACTAAACCCCCACGAAAAGAACCGGCATATACTTTTTTATCTCTCGGGTCAACGGCAATTGTAATGATGTCTTGAATGGTATCCATCCATGGAATAGCAGGCCGGCTGTAGTTGGTCCATACATCATTTTTATAAGTAAAGAACCCCGTAAAATTGAAACGGTAATTCCATGCTTCATTAATACTGCCACCTCCAACAAACAATGTATTATCTGCAAACAACATTTCTCCATCTAATGGACCAAAAGGAGAATTAATAGAAATAGTTGAAAACGATGAACCATTCACACGAATGAGTCCTTTTCCAAAGTCAGCAATAAAAACTTCACTGCCGCTTTTTATTGCCTGGTAGGGAAACTGTGTTTCGTTATTGTTTTGTATGATCTGTGATGCCGTATTTGTTGATGCGTTAAAAACAACAACCCGTCTGGCGCCCCAGTTAAAGTTTTCCTCACATATCAAAATATCATTGCCGGTAGCATTTACATTTTCCCACCTGTAACCATCATCATATATAACGCTCCATATACTGCCGTTAAGCAGATATAATCGATTGCCAACCTGTGCATATATTTTATTATCAGCAACCATTACTTTTTGAACAGCACCTGCTGGAAGTCCATTTGGAAGTAAACTCCAATTACGATAATCAGCAAGGTTAGCAGCGTTTTGATTGGCCACTTTTATTCCTTCATCTGTGGCTGCAAAAAAGCGGGAGCCATCAGCAGCAAATCCATTTACTTTAACCTGGCCACCATTATTACCAATGTAAAACGTATTGCTGATCTCATATTTTTTTAAATCAACAACAATAACACCCAAACCTGTAGAGAGATAGGCTTTATCATTTATAAAGGTGATATCATTAATACGCTTGTCTCCATTAACACTACTCCGTAAAATATAAGGGATGTTGATGATGTCGTTTCGATACAGGACATCCAGGTTGCTGTTATTATAAGCAATCAACAGTTGATCAGTAGTTGTGTTGTAACGAATCGTGCTTACACCGGCATCATTCAATCCATTCACTTTACTGTATCGTTCAATTACATTATCAGCTTTTGTAACACCGTACACACCAAATTTGGAAGCAACCCATATTTTGTCTTCACTTAACGTAACACGTGCAGCAGGTTGAAACTCGAGGTGCTCCCGCCATTCACCTACAGGTTGCAGTTGACCGTAGGAGTTAAGAAACGTGCAGGTAAGCAGCAGTAAAAAAAGGAATCGGTAAACCATGTTCCCCAAAAGTAATTTTTTTAGTGATGTTTTTAGCTGTCATTACCGGTCATATTCGCTTTAAATAACGTTTCTTTGCCGTGCTTTTTAAATGAATATGAACGTATGTGGTATCAATTAGGTAAATGGGTGCTGAAAAACAGGTTGTGGATGCTGCTGCTGGTGGCTATCTCAACAGGAGTAATGACATGGTTTGCTTCAAAAGTGCAGCTGAGCTATGAATTTTCAAAAGCCATTCCTGTAAACCACCCCAAGTATATTGAATACGTTGAATTTAAACAGCAGTTTGGTGAAGATGGAAATTTGATGGTGATCGGTTTTGAAAAACAGAACCTGTTTGATGCTTCTTTTTTCAATGCCTTTACAGCACTGCAACGTTCTATTAAACAGGTTGCCGGTGTAGAAGACGTATTAAGCATCAGCAGTGCATTACAATTGGTGAAAGATTCTGTTTCAGAAAAACTCAAAGCTTCACCTGTATTTGAAGACAGGGCTCTCACTCAACAGGAACTTGACAGTGCTGCTGTAAAGATCAACCAGCTTCCTTTTTATAAATATCTTCTTTACAATCCTGATACCAAAGTTTATACCATTGGCATACGTATCAATAAAGAAGTACTTAACTCCAAGAAACGGAATGCTGTTGTGGAAGGTGTTACCAAACTGGTGAAAGAATTTGAAGCATCTCAGCAAACGCAAATGCACATGAGCGGTTTGCCGTTGGTTCGTACGGTTATGAGTACACGTATTGCCAATGAAATGCAATTCTTTTTAATTGGTTCTGTTATTTTATCTGCTATTATTTTGCTGGTATTTTTCCGTTCCTTCAGTGCAATGTGGCTGAGTATGGCGGTAGTGGTAATGGGTGTTATCTGGAGTTTGGCCACCATGGTGCTGTTTGGATATAAGATCACCTTACTCAATGCATTGATCCCGCCACTGATCGTTGTTATTGGTATTCCCAATTGTATTTACTTCCTGAATAAATTTCATACAGAGTTCAAGGCAACAGGTGATAAGCAACAATCGCTGGTGAATATGGTGGGTCGTATGGGCGTTGTTACTTTGTTCTGCAATATTGCAGCTGCCATTGGGTTTGCTGTATTTGCGTTAACTGACAGTGCTATTTTAAAAGAGTTTGGTATTGTAGCCGGCATCAACATTATGGTGTTGTTTGTGATTTCTTTCCTCTTCATTCCCGCTGTACTCAGTTATTTACCTGCACCCAAAGCGAGGCATGTTCGTTATTTGGAAAATGAACGTTTGAATAAAACATTGATCCGTATTGAGAACTGGGTATTTGATCATCCCAAATACATTTATACGGCAACGGCCATTGTTGTTGCCTTTTCAGTCATGGGAATACTCCGTTTAAAAAGTGTTGGGTTTATTGTTGACGATCTTCCCAAAAACGATATCATCTATACAGATCTTAAATTTTTCGAAAAACATTTCGCAGGTGTGATGCCATTGGAAATTGTGGTTGATACCAAACGTAAGCAGGGAGTAACACGTCAACTTCAAAACTTAGTTCGAATAGATTCATTGGTTCAGTATTTATATGAACGTCCCGAAATGGGAAAGCCATTGGCTTTGACGGAAGGATTAAAGTTTGCCAGGCAAGCTTATTACGACGGAGATACTATGAACTATGCTTTACCCAATGAATTTGATCTTGCTTTTTTGGCCCCCTACCTGCAAACAAAAGCCGACAGCAGTTCAAAATCCAACAATCTGTCAAAACTCATCAGCAGTTTTATGGACAGTACCAAGCAAAGAGCACGGATAAGTGTGAACATGGCTGATGTTGGCAGTGATAGTTTGCCCAAAATCCTGGCTGATGTACAACAAAAGGCTGACTACTATTTCCACCGGGATAGTATCGAATACAGCCAGGAAATCGTTACTGATAAAATACCGGCTGCTGAAATTGATTCCTCAAGACTTCAGCACAAATACAATATTCAACTTACGGGTACAAGTGTTACGTTTTTGGAAGGCAGTCGTTTCATTATCAATGGGTTAAAAGAAAGTATCCTTTGGGCATTTTTACTCATTGCAGCGTGTATGTTATATCTTTTCCGCTCGCTTAGAATCCTTATTTGTTCGCTTATTCCCAATATAGTTCCTCTGGTACTCACAGCGGGTATCATGGGTTGGGCAGGGGTACCGCTTAAACCCAGTACCGTATTGGTATTTAGCGTGGCATTAGGCATTGCCATTGATGTTACCATTCGTTTCCTCATTAATTACAAACAGGAACTGCCCGTTAATAATAACCGGGTAGAGCCTACAGTAAAAGAGACGATCCGCCACACAGGCATCAGCATCATCTATACATCGCTGGTATTAGTGGCCGGGTTTGTGATCTTTTGTTTCTCGAATTTTGGAGGCACCCAAGCACTTGGCTGGCTTACTTCACTCACCCTTTTGGTGGCAATGATTACCAACTTGGTATTATTGCCGGTTCTGTTGCTCACAACGGCTGGATATAAAAAGAAATTATAAATTCTTTGTATTGTCTGAGCAGCATCATTTTTATTTTTTTGTCTTTCTATTCAACAAAGCTGACGTAAAAGCTGTTAAATTGCGACCTCTCAATAGCAAACCGGCAATTACAAAGTCAAAAAGCAGAATGCTATTTGTTGAAAATCAACCAATTGGATATTTTTTATCATTAATAAAATCAAACGAGTATGAGAAAACTTGCAAGCCTCCTGGTGCTGCTGATGGTCTTTACTATACACGCAGTGGCGCAGGACAAAACTGTTACCGGAAAAGTAATAGATGAAAAAGACAGGTCTCCATTAATTGGTGCATCTGTTACTGTAAAAGGTACCAATACGGGTACAACTACAGATGGAGAAGGTAAATTTAGTTTGAAAGTACCTCCTTCAGCCAGATCTCTGGTTATTTCCTCAGTAAATTACGAATCAGTTGAGGTCTCAATTGCTAACAGAAATGTTGTAAATGTAGTTCTTGTTTCAAGCGAAAAGTCATTACAAGAGGTTGTTGTGGTAGCATATGGACAACAATCCCAAAAAACAAAAATACAAACAGTTTCAGTAATTAAATCTGATGCTTTCAAAAATATGCCCATACTTAGCCCAACACAAGCATTGCAGGGACAGGCAGCCGGCGTAAATATGACCAATTCCTCCGGTCTTCTTGGTGCAGCGCCTAACGTTCAAATTCGTGGTGCATCTTCATTGTTGGGGGGCACACAACCATTATATGTTGTTGATGGTGTTCCTTTGAATGATCAGGTTCTATCCACTGCACAAGGTGCACCAACAGGTTTAAATCCCTTATTAGACTTGAATCCTAATGATATTGAATCGATCAGCGTATTGAAAGATGCAGCTGCGGTTGCAATTTATGGATCACGTGGTACAAATGGAGTTGTCCTGATAAAAACAAAACGAGGTATAAATAATCAAAAGACAAGGCTCAACCTTGACTATTTTACAGGTTATTCAAGGCCTACTGATCTTCTTGACATGATGAACGCTGACCAATTCAGAGGCTTTGTAAATGAATACAGGGTTGCCCGTGGACAAAGTCCTTTAACATTCCCAACCGGAAATTTCGATTGGCAAGATGCAGTTGTCAGGCAAGGACGTGTTAACTCTTATTCACTTTCTTCCAGTGGTGGTAATGACAGAACAAAGTTTTATGTAGGAGGTACCTATTTTAATGAAAAAGGTTTTACAATAGGTAATGATATCAACCGTTTAGCCGGCAGAATTAATCTTGAGCACGATGTAAATAAGCGATTGAAATTTGGGACAAACGTCAGTGTAACAAATACCAAAAGTGACAGAATAGGCGTTGAAAACAATACTTTTGCCCCTCTCACTTCTTCTTCTCTTCAATTACCATATGTTCAGCCACGTGATGCAAATGGAGCGTACGTGAATACAGGTTTCATCGCAAATATTATAGCCATTGAAGATTTGAATATTAACCAATTTAACTCTGGTCGTGTTATTGGAAACATTTTTTCTGAATTTAAAATTATAAATAATTTAAAAATCAGAACAGACTGGGGCATTGATAATGTTCAAACCGAAGAGAGAACAAGATCTGTGAATTTGCTCACTCCTGGCGGGTCAGCTTCCAGAACGGTTCAACAGGATAGAAAATGGCTGGCAACAACTACGTTAACATATGATAAAAATTTTGGTGATCATGGTGTTAATGGGTTATTAGGTCATAGTATTGAGAATTCTGATTATGATGCGATTCAAGTTGGGGCAACAGGATTTGCCAGTGATGATTTACCAAATGTTGCCTCTGGTTCTACCCCAACAACCACATTCGCCTCCCGTTCAGCTTGGGCTTTAGAGTCCTATTTTGGACGCTTCAATTATCGTTATAAAAATCGTTACTTATTCGAAGCATCATTAAGAAGAGACGGTTCTTCAAGGTTTGGCTCTGATAAACGATATGGTAATTTCTGGGCTGTTTCTGGCGGATGGATTATTTCAGATGAGGATTTCTTCAAAGGAATACGCTTCATTAACAACTTGAAACTTACTACGAGTTATGGCACTTCCGGTAATGACAGAATCGGTGGTGATTTCCCATCTCTGGGTTTATATGGTGGCGGTGTTGGAGCTGACTATAGTGGGGCAGCCGGTTTATCACCTACACAGATTCCAAATCCTTCATTACAATGGGAAGAGTCCAAGCAATGGGATATTGGTTTAGCAGCGTCCTTTTTTAAATCAAGAATCAACTTAAATATCAACGTATTTAATAAACGTACAGTAAATAACCTGGTGGGTGTTCCTTTACCATTTACAACTGGTTTTGCAAGTGTGAATCAAAATATTGGCGAAATTGAAAATAAAGGTGTAGATATTGAGTTGAACACTGTAAACTTTAAGGGAAGAGATTTTGAGTGGAACACTTCACTAAATGTTGGTTTTTTAAAAAATACAGTTTTGTCTTTACCTAGTAATAAAGATGAAGCAGGACGTGACTTTTTAGGTATTTCGACTGCACAAAGAGCTATTGTTGGACATTCAAGAAATAGTTTCTATTTGATAAGATATGTTGGCGTAAATCCTCAAACTGGAAACGCAGAATGGTTAGATAAAAATGGAAATGTAACTCTTAATCCTGTTGCGGCTGATCGTCAGATTGTAGGTACTGCAATTCCTGAATTTACAGGTGGTTTCACTAATAATTTCAGATATAAAGGGTTTGATCTCACCTTGTTTTTCAATTTTGCTTACGGAAATAAGGTTTTAATTGATGGATTGAGGTTTACCGAAAATTTAGGAACAGGGTCATTCAATAAAACTACAAATGTGTTGAATTACTGGAAAAAGGCAGGTGATAATGCTTTTGCACCAAACCTTGCCAGCAGTACTGCCCCTATTTTTAATCAATTATCAACTTTGCAGCTTCAGAATGGTTCATATATGAGACTGAAAACGATATCACTTGGTTATCGTTTATCAAACAGTATAATCCAGAAGCTTAAATTCATTTCAAGTGCAAGATTTTACGTTCTTGGTCAAAATCTTTTCATTATCCAGGATAAAAATTTCCGTGGTCCTGATGCTGAAGTATCCGCAAATGGAGGTGGTTTAACACTTGGTGAGTCATTCTTTGCACTTCCACAATCAAGAACATTAACTTTTGGATTAAACATTGGTTTTTAATGAAAAAAATAAATTATATGAAATATATTAAGCAACAACTTCTTTTTATAGCAGTATTATTTATGATATCCTGCCAGAAAGAATTGGAAATACTACCTGAACAATCTGTTGCTGAGAATGTAGTATTTACGACAAGAACAGGTGCACAAGCTGCACTGAATGGAGTTTATAGTACAGCCCAGTCTATCAATGTGTTTGGATCTCAACCTCAAATCATGGGAGATTTTCAGGCAGATAATACAGAGTTTGTAGGTTCATTCCCCACTCTTCAGGAAATATTCCAATTCACAACAATATCAACCAATGTAACTGTTTCCGGTTGGTGGCAAAGTCACTATCAGGTTATTTTACGAGCTAATTCAGTTATTACCAGAGTACCTGGTATTAATGAAGCCGGTTTTACTGAGGCTCAAAAAAAGCAAATGGTAGCGGAGGCAAAATTCATGCGTGCTCTAACTTATTTTCAACTGGTAAATCTTTTTGCACAACCGGTACAAATCAACAGTGGTAATTCATTAGGAGTTCCGTTGGTATTAGGAGAATTTACAGGCAACGTAGAGTTCCCCGCCCGCTCAACTGTAAATCAAGTTCATCTTCAGATTAAAAAAGATTTGGAAGAGGCTATTCCTGATTTACCTGCATCCTATTCTACAGCAGCAGATACCAGAGGCCGTGCTACAAAAGGTGCAGCTAGGGGATTGTTATCCAGGCTGCATTTATATCGTGGCGAATGGTCTCTTGCAGCTGGTTATGCTAATGATATTATTACAGCTTCTCCAACATATGTATTGGCAAGTAATTATGCATTTTATGATGGAAATACGGCCGAAGATGTTTTTAGTATTCAGATGACCACTACAGATAATTCCCGTACAGGTGCCGGTGGTTGGGCGTCTTATCACAGACCTGCTGCAAATGGAGGTAGAGGTGATTGCCCATATACTGCAAATTTGGAGGCTGCTTTTCAAGCTGAACCGGGTGATTTACGCTATAATCAAAGTGCTGTAGGAGTAGCTGCCGATGGGATTAGCAGAAGGTTTACTTTGAAGTTCCCAGATGCTGTAAATAATACAGACAATTCACCTGTAATAAGAGTTACAGAAATGTATTTGAACAGGGCAGAAGCTTTGGCTGAACTCAATGGAATCAATCAAACTTCTATTGACCTGATGAATGTATTGAGAACAAGAGCTGGGCTACCCGCATGGAATTTATTAACTTTTAGCACTGCCTCTCAGTTTATTGATGCCATATTAAATGAACGTCGCAAAGAATTGTGTTTCGAAGGTCATAGACGTATGGATTTATTAAGAAAGGGTAAACCACTACGTGCAACTGGCCCTCTGGCACTTCAATCAAGACCTGGTGATAATAAAGTGATTTTACCTATCCCGCAGAGAGAGATAGATATCAACCCTTCATTAAAAAGTCAGCAAAATCCAGGTTACTGATTTTTACAGAATGATATGCCATGTAAAAAGGCCGGGTATATTTCCCGGCCTTTTCCTATTCACATGTTTGTTTTAATATTTTATGCAGCTTTTTTTACAAATGGCTTGCCTATAATTTTTAATTATAGTTACATTCGTGGTTTATACTTTGTTACTTCTGAAAAGCCCCCCTTAAAATTACTTAAAACCAAAAAGCGTATGAGAAAAATTGCATGCTTCCTGGCAATGCTTTTAATGGCATCTGTCAACCTGATTGCACAAGACAGGACAGTTACAGGTAAGGTAACCGACGATAAGGACGGAACACCGCTGGCAGGTGTTTCAGTCATTATAAAATCAACATCAATTGGAACTGTTACTGCAGCAGATGGTACTTTTAGCTTAAACATTCCTTCCAATGCAAGAGTTATTATTTTTTCATTGGTTGATTATGAGAGTACGGAAGTGACCATTAATAACAGGACCAGAATTGATATTACTCTGAGTACCACAGCAAAATCGTTGTCGGAAGTGGTAGTGGTTGCTTATGGTACCCAGAAAAAAGAATCTGTAACAGGTTCTGTTTCCAAAATTGGTGCCGCCCAGCTTGAATCCAGGCTCACAACTAATATTTCCCAGGCTTTGGCAGGTGCTGCTCCGGGCATATCCGCCACATCAGGTAATGGCCAGCCGGGCAGTTCCGCCGCATTGCGTATAAGAGGATTTGGTTCAGTAAACGCCAGTTCCAGCCCGCTATACGTAGTTGATGGTTTCCCCTATGGTGGTTTTATTGGTGATATTAATACAAATGACATTGAGAGCATCACACTATTGAAGGATGCCTCATCCACCGCCCTGTACGGTGCCCGTGCTGCCAATGGCGTGGTATTAATTACTACCAAGAAGGGAAAAGCTGCATTACCAAAAGTGAACCTGTTTGTGAACGTTGGATATTCAAGCAGAGGTATTGTTGAATATGATCGTGTAGGTACTTTTGATTACTATCCTCTTATGTGGCAGGCGATGAAACATGGGTTAATGTTCCCCACTTCCGGCACAGGACAAAGCGAGTCTGTAGCAGCACAAAACGCTACAAACAATATAGCAGCACAATTAATATACAATCCATTTAATGTTCCCAACAATCAAATTGTGGGAGTAAATGGTGCTATGAATCCGGGTGCTCAATTACTGTATAATAATTTTGACTGGTATGCCCCAATTGAAAGAAACGGTGCCCGTAATGAAGTTGGTTTCAACATCTCCGGTAAAGTCAATAAAAGCGATTATTTCTTTTCGCTGAATTATGTTGACGATAAAGGATTTGTATTGAAATCCGATTTTCAGCGTATCAATGCCAGATTATCACTTAACTCACAGGTAAAAGACTGGTTAAAAACCGGGGTAAATCTAACCAGTGCTATTGTTAAATCAAATCAGGCGGCGGGTGATGGTTCCAACACATTTATTAATCCGTTTGTGTTTGCAAGGGGAATGGGCCCCATTTATCCGGTTCGTGCATTTACTACTAACGGAAGCCCGATACTTGATCAGTTTGGGAACCAGTATTATGATTATGGTATACATCCCGGTGCAGTTAACAGGCCTGCCGGCGCCTCTCCGGGTCGCCATGTTATCTATGAAACAATGTTGAATGAACGGCTGCAAAATAGAAACAGTATTATTGCCAGAACATTTGTTGAAGCCAGGTTTTTAAAACATTTTACATTTACTGCCAATGCCGGTATAGATTTAAACAATTCAAGCAGTCAAACTTTCCAAAACAGGATTGTGGGAGATGGCGTTACAGCAGGAGGCACTTCATCCAGAACTGCTGATGAATTCAGAACAATTTCATTTAACCAATTATTAAACTATAATCAAAGCTTTGGTTCTCATACTATCACTGCATTAATTGGTCATGAATCACAAAAGAATAATGATATCTTCTTTAGCGGATCCAGAAGAGGAATGAACCTGGATGGCAATATTGAATTAACCAACTTTGTTATTCTCAATAATGTTAACGGTTCACTTGACAGATTGAGAAGAGAAGGTTATTTATCAAGGATCAATTATGGGTATAACAATAAATATTTTGTTGATCTCTCCTACCGCAGAGATGCCTCTTCACGTTTTGCAACTCAAAGCCGCTGGGGTAACTTCTATTCAGCCGGTGTTTCATGGTCAGTAAAACGTGAAACCTTCATGGCAAACCTCAAATGGTTGAATGAACTAAAATTCAGAGCCTCGTACGGTACAGTGGGAAATGACGAATTAGGTTCCTACTATCAATACCAGGCACTCTTTGGTTTAGGCTGGAATAATGCGTCCGAACCCGGCGCTTTATTAGCAACAATATCCACTCCTGAGTTAACTTGGGAAGTTAATAAAACATTTAATGTTGGTGTTGAATTTGGTGCTTTCAGCAATCGGATTTCAGGTACAATTGAATATTTTGACCGGGGTTCATCTGAATTGTTATTTGATGTTCCCCAGGGCTTATCATCTCCGGTAACAACAAAAACTCAGAACATTGGAGCCATGTCAAATAAAGGTGTTGAAATTCAGTTAAACACAGATGTTATTCGTTCTAAGAATTTTAACTGGGATATACAAATCAACTTCACCAGTCTTAAAAACCAAATCACTAAATTACCTAAGGAAACTCCCACAATTGTAAGTGGTACCAAACGTTTGGAAGTGGGTCAGGACATATTTGCTTTTTATTTGAGAAGATGGTATGGAGTTGATCCAGCAGATGGTGCCGCATTATTTTATGCTGCTCCGGGTGTTACCAGCAATATACGTGTTAACGCAAAAGGAGATACGCTTACCACAAGTCCTACCAATGCTGCCTTTCATTACGCAGGATCTGCCATACCTAAGTTTTTTGGTTCAATTGCAAGTACATTTTCAGTTAAACAATTATCAATATCCTTCTTGTTGAACTATCAGGTGGGCGGAAAATTTTATGATGGCAATTATGCAGGTTTGCTGGGTGTTAGTTATGGCAGAGCATTACATACTGATGCGTTACGTGCTTGGAAAAAACCGGGTGATATCACAGATATTCCCCGTTTAGACATTAATCGATCAGGAGATTTCAACTCCCAGTCCGATAGATTTTTGATTGATGCATCTTATTTGAATATCAGAAATGTTACAATCACCTATAAAATTCCAAAAACATTATTAGGTAAACTTGGCTTTGAACAATGTAAAGTATTTATTGGTGGGGAAAATCTCCAAATCATATCAAAACGCAGGGGTATGAATCCGGCTGAAAGTTTTAATGGAACAAACAGTCCGGTTTATGTACCCAACCGTTTAATAAATTTGGGTTTAAATGTTACTTTCTAATATCAGTCATCTTTTTAATAAACAGATCATGAAAAAAATATTAATTGCAGCCGTTTTTTTAACCCTGGTTGCCGGGTGTAAAAAAGAATACTTTGATGTAGGTCCAACAGGCAGTGCTGATGAATCTGCTATTTTTACAACTACCAGTAATGCGTCAAATGTCATTAGCGGTATCTACCGATATTTATATTCACGTTACAGCGCTCAAAACCAACCAGGCCAGGGGGGTATAATGCTTATGTTCGACTTTATGGGTGAAGACCTTCACCAGGCTGTAGCCAGTTGGTATACTCCCGGAAATGGCACAGGTGGTTGGGTTAATCACAGAAATGATAATTATTTATATGTTGAGTATCCTTTTCGTCTTTATTATCGTTGTATAGGTAATGCTAATACGCTGCTTGATAATATTGATAAGGCAACCGGCTCCGATAATGAAAAAAATCGTTTAAGAGCCGAAGCCCTGACGATGAGAGCATGGGCTTATTTTAATCTCGTCCAGATTTATGGTAAGCGTTATAATGCGGGAAGTCAAAATACACAATTAGGCGTATCTATGCCTTTAAAGCCTTCTGATGTGAAATTACCCCGTTCAACAGTAGAAGAAGTGTACACACAAATTAATAAAGATTTGGTTGCTGCTATTTCAGCTTTTGGATCTGCAGCGGCTCCTCCTGCAGGTCCTCAACGAAAATCACATCTAACTCTTGCTGCCGCAATTGCAATACGGGCCAGAGTTGCTTTAACAATGCAGGATTATGTAAATGCAGCAGTATATGCAAAACAGGTAATTGATTTAGGAGGTCACGTACTTATGACCAATACAGCCTATCAAAGCGGATTTAATGATATTTCTAATACAGAATGGATCTGGGGTGCTTATGTTCAGGAAGATCAAGGTGATACTTTTGGTTCTTACTTTGCTCAGATTTCATGGGATGGGAATACAACGTACATACGTGGTGTTCCCAAGCGTATCAATTCAGCATTATATGATCAGATTTCATCTACCGATGTTCGGAAAAAAATGTGGGAACCAAGTCCAAACACCACAAATTTTCCGCTCCCTGCAACAAGCTATACCCGATCACCCTATATGAGCAGGAAGTTTCGTACAAGAACACTTCCAACTATTGGAGATGTTCCTTACATACGTCTGGCAGAAATGTATTTGATATTGGCGGAGGCATATGCCAGAACTCCAGGCAAAGAGGCAGAAGCCAGACAGGCTTTGTATACATTAGCTGTTAACAGAGATCCCAGTTATACTTTAAGTACAAACAGTGGCCAGGCATTAATTGATGAAATTATGACTCAACGCCGTGTAGAGTTGTGGGCGGAAGGGTTTAGATGGTTTGATTTAAAAAGATTAAACCTGCCGCTGGACAGAACTGTAGTACCCAATTATGTGCCTGCATCCTCTGGCGGACTAATGCAGGTTCCTGCGGGAAGCAATTTATGGGAATTTGTAATTCCTATATCTGAACTTCAGGCAAATCCTAACAGTACGCAAAATCCCTAAATTTTGTAACTGATAAATAGCCCTAAAAAAGGCTGCCTGTTTTAAGGCAGCCTTTTTCCTGTTAGCAACTCACAGATAGATTTTTTATGATGATTTGATTTTCGGTTACCTTACCACCTGACCCAGTACATTTTCCAAATTACTGCCTCGTAAATTTTCTGCTACAATTTTACCGGAAGGATCAATTAATACATTGTAAGGAATACCATTGAACTGATAAATACCAACGGCTGCACTTTCCCAATACTTTAAATCACTGATATGTGTCCACGTTAAACCGTCATCTTTAATTGCTTTTACCCAGGCTTCCTTTGTTTTATCAAGAGACACACCAACAATGGTAAAATTTTTATTCTTGAATTTATTGTAGGCAGCTACAACGTTTGGATTTTCAACACGACACGGACCACACCAACTGGCCCAAAAATCTACCAATACATATTTACCACGAAAACTGCTGAGAGAAACTTCTTTGCCGTTTATATCCGGCATGGTTATATCCGGAGCCATGCTTCCAGTTTTTGGTTTACCGGCTTCTATTCGTTGCTGCTGTGCATTGGCAGCAGCTACGCTTTCACGAAATTCTTTTACTACAGCCTGCACACCCGTATGTTTAGGAAACCGTTTCACCAGGTTATTATAAGCTGCTTCATTTTCTGCCAGGTCTTTCCCAACATTAAGAGTAGTTGCAAACATGCTCACGGCCGGGCTTTTATCTTCGGCGGCTGTTTTCTGAATAAAGCCTACAATATTCTGAACCAGTTGCTGGCGTTCCTGCTCCAGTGGAAATTTCAAACTATCAGGTAAAGCAGCATTCATTTGTAACTCTGACTGTATATTCTCCACTTTTTGCTGAACAGATGCTAAAGAATCAACAAAGATGCGAAGACGTTCTGATGCAGGCGACCCGGTAAAACGAAGTTGTTTGATGTCACTCCAGTTCCCTTTCATTTCAATAGCGGAAGCATCGTTCACAACAAAATAAATGGGCGACTGTTGCTGATTTGGAAAACGAATTTGCAGCAAACTTTCTTCCGCAGCTTCGCCTTTCAATACAAACTTTCCGTCTTTGATCGTTACCGAATCAACTACCTGCGGTGCCATGGTATAGCTGATACGTTCAAGATATACTGTTGTTGCCGGTGCATCTTTCAATTCACCATTCACCGTAAACTTGGTGCTGTCGCCTTTATTACAAGCGATGAACAAAAGGATCGCTCCGGCGGCTAAACTAATTTTCTTCATGTGTTCATTTTAATTTTATGGGGCCACATAGGATTCACCATAAAAATTATCATCGCTGGTTTTGAAAATCTGCTCGATAATTTTTATGGCTCATCTCATATTTATTTGGATAATTTTTCTGCTACTAATTGATTCAACAATTTAGGATCTGCCTTCCCTTTTGATTTTTTCATGACTTCTCCTACAAACAAACCCATCAAACCCTTTTTACCTTTTTTATATTCTGTTACTTTATCAGGCATAGCATTCAGCACTTCGTCAATAAGCGAAGTAAGAGCATCCGCATTTCGTTCCTGTATCAAATTCAACTCCTGTGCCAGCTGCAATGCAGGTTGATTACTTTGCAGCAAAGCAGGAAACAGTTTTTGTACCGCTATTGTATGGCTCACTTTTCCTTCTTCCACCAAAGCTATCAACTCAGCCACCTGCTTTGGTTGCAATGAAAATTGTTCCAACTCATTTCCACTTTCATTCAAATAAGATTTCACAGGACCCAGCAACCAGTTGGCTATTTGTTTAAACGACGAACTATGTTTAGCTGTTGCTTCAAAATAATCGCTCCATTCTTTATCATCACTCAGCAATGCTGCATCATATTCGGGTAAGCTGTATTGTTGCTTCAATCTTTGTTTGCGTTGTTCAGGTAATTCAGGTAATGTAGCACGCACTTTAGCAACAAATTCATCTGTAATTACAAATGGTGGTAAATCAGGATCGGCAAAGTATCGGTAATCATTCGCATCCTCTTTGGTGCGAATGGCAAAGGTGGTTTCATCATCTGCATTAAAACTTCTTGTTTGCTGAATCACCGGTTCCCCTTTTTCATGCAGATCGATCAAACGCATCACTTCAAAATCAATCGCCTTTTTTAAAAAGCGAATGGAGTTGAGATTCTTTACTTCCACTTTGGTGCCCAGCTTTGTTTCACCTTTGAGTCGAACAGAAATATTGGCATCGCAACGCATACTTCCTTCTTCCATATTGCCATCACACACACCCAACGTACGAACCATTTTACGCAACTCTGTTAAATACGCTGCTGCTTCATCACCGTTATGCAGATCGGGTTCTGTTACAATTTCAATCAGGGGTACTCCGGCACGGTTGCAGTCAACTACTGAATATTCATCATATTGATCATGCATGCTTTTGCCTGCATCTTCTTCCATATGTATGCGGTTGAGACGAACCTTGCGTTCGCCATCTGCTGTTTTAATTTTTACAAAACCACCAATACAAACGGGAGTAGTGTGTTGGGAGAGCTGGTACCCTTTGGGCAGGTCAGGATAGAAATAATGCTTACGTGCAAAATAGTTCGTGGTTTCAATGTCACAATTACAGGCAAGTCCCATGCGTACGGCCAGTTCAATGGCTTCTTTATTCAGCTTCGGTAATGTTCCCGGGTGAGCTAATGTAACAGGACTGATATGCGTATTAGGTGCACCACCAAAACCTGCATCATCTGCACTGAAAAGTTTGCTTTTGGTTAAAAGCTGTGCATGCACTTCCAAACCAATCACTGCCTCATATTTATTGCTGTACTGCATAGAAGCAGCAAAAATATCCTATTTCACCCGAAGCATTTGTAACATAGTTCACAAAAATGCCCCCGACGCTACGGTCGGGGGCTCCAATTGTACGAACATGAGAATGAGAAAGGTTTATGGTTCTAGTTCAGCTTTTTTTAATTGCTTTGGAATTTTTACTTCGATTGTTACCGGTTTACCGGCACGCTGCACCTGGATGGTCCATGCAGTTTTATCACCTGTATCACGCATGGCTTCACGGGCATCGCCCACATTATTCACTTTCTTGCCATTGATCTCTGTAATGATATCCCCTTTTTGGAGTCCGTTTTTTGCAGCTGGTGAATCTGCATCCACTTCATCAACACTTACACCTTTACCATCTTCTGTATCCTGGATGGTTGTTCCCAGTTTTGGCCCACGCTTGTAAAACATAAAGCCATCGCCACCATAAGGAGGCATTATCCGCATTTCACGCAAACCATCAAACTGAAATTCAGGCATTTCAATAGGATCCATTTTGAAATGAAAACTTTCAGGCATTTGAATAGACTTTAATGTGGCTTTGGTCGTATTCTTTTTTCCATCACGCAGGTATTCAATACTTACTTCATCACCGGGTTTATGTGCACGGATGGCTTCAACAAGCTGATCACCATCTTTCATCTCTTTACCATCTACTTTGGTAATAATATCACCTTCTTTTAAACCCGCAGCAGCGGCTGCACTCTCGCCTGATACTTCTGTAATTTTTAGACCATTTGCCACTTCATCAGTGCCAACACCAAGGAATGCACGTTTTTCCATTTTGAGCCTCATGCCTTCCATTTTACGTTCCAGCTCCTTTCCTTTCCACTCCCACTCATGGGCTCTTCTCTGCCAATCTCTTTGCTTCAACATCAGCTCGCCTTGTAAACGTGGCATCATGAGTTCAAATTCACGGGGTGAACGGAAATAAAAATCCTTATCACCAAATTCCCGGATAATGATATCACTATCCTTATCTCCCGGCTTTATTTCTTTGCCATTTACTTTTATTTTATCACCGTCAATTTCAATAACGGTCTTTTCATTTTTATCAGATTTTTTCTGAATGATGATGCGTTCGTTTTTTTCTCTTTTTTGGGCAGATGATAAGGAAACCACTCCCAACTGTAAAGCCAGCAACAGCAATCCGGCTTTGAATGTGATACGTTTCATGTGTTGTGATTTGATTTTTAATTTGGTCACATGTTGCTCGTCTTAAAATTTTCCCGGGTTATTCATTAATCTACCTCGAAAATTTTATGACTCGTTTCATGTGTTGTGATTTTTTGAATGACGAAAACGAATGTACGAAAGAATTCCTAAATACGAAACATTTCGCAAATGTTAAAATTCAGCGGCTTTTTTTGGGGAAGAATGGCGTTTACAGCAGATGTTGAAACTCATGCCGGTACAGATGCCAGGTTTCTACCGGGCAGTCATCAATTGTTTCATGGCAGAGATAATGCAGCCCGATGCTTTTCAATATAGTAAGTGATGCAGCATTTTCAATATGGGCACGGCCCACAATTCTTGGAAGCTTTTTTTGGTTGAAGCCATAAGCAAGGGTGCTCAATGCTGCTTCTTTACCATATCCCTTGCCCCATGCAGATGGGTGAAGCCTGTAACCAAGATCGACTTCATGAATTTCCAACCGGTATTTTAATCCGCACCAACCAATAAAATTGTTAGTGGCTTTTTCATGAATGGCATAACGACCTAGATCATACAACTGATATTGAGGCAATATGCTCCGTTGTATTACCCGTTGTGCCTGCTCAATATTAGTGAGTACAGGTTCATGAACATATTTCACCACTTCTTCATAAGAGTTGAGCTCCAGAATAAGTGGAGCGTCTTCCAAACTAAACTTTCGGAAATAAAGGCGGGGTGATTCTAAAGTTCGTGGTAAAAACAAACCATTAATGATTGATTCGGTTAAAAATAAATCTATTAAGAAACTTCATGAAGACCCGAGTTCCTGATTTTGTATTTACCGGAGTAATAAGTCATTGTATCTATTATTTCATCTGAACTAATATTTAAACCACTTATTTGAGTTCGCTCTTCCGATCTCGAAATATCATGAAACCCCAAAACCAGATAAAGAAATACTCCACTTCTGGAACTTACTGATTCTATATAGAAAAATTCAACTTCAGGATACGAAATGAACTTCTTTGAACCAAAAAGAATTACCCCGGGCAAATAAATTCCTTCATTATTAATCTTTAGAGAAACAGGATTCATTATCAAACGAAGCCACCAAAACAAAGCAACAACGGTGAAAAGTCCGCACAATACAACTATTAATACTTGTTCTGCTTTTCCGTTAATTTTAAATAATCTACTTCCCATTTGTACATATGCGGCAATGGGCAGAGCAGACGCCAGTGCCGCATACATAAATGAATGGATTTTTTTGTGTCTTGCAATTATCTCAACCATTTAAAATTACTTATAAAATACTCTTCACTTTTTCAATCACCGCCTGCAAATGCCCTGCATCCTGGCCACCGGCTGTGGCTAATGTTTTTTGTCCGCCACCTCCACCTTTGATGAGCGGGGCAATATGTTCTTTAATGATCTTGCCTGCATCCAGGTTTTTTGCAGCAGCAACGGTATCAGCAATACCCACTGCTACAAATGGTTTACCGCCGATGTTGGCACAAAGCACGGCTACATAATCGTTGAGATTGTTCTTGAGATCAAAACAAATTTTCTTAAGTGCATCCGCATTGCTCACTTCAATAATATCACCTATAAACGTTACGCCGTTAATGATCTCATCTTTCTGCAACAACTCATTGCGGATGGCCACCAATTGACGGGCTTCCAAACCTTCCAGTTTTTTACGCAGCTCAGTATTTTCTGTTTGCAAACTTTCAATAGCTTTTACAATATCCTTTGGATTCTTAAGCCGCTCACGGATTTCACTGATCAACACAGATTGAGTATTGATCAATTGCTCTGCTGCCCAACCGGTTACTGCTTCCACACGACGCACACCTGCAGCTACTGCACTTTCACCTGTGAATTTGAAGAAACCAATTTCACCGGTATGTCCTACATGAGTGCCGCCGCACAATTCAATAGAATAGTTGGGGTCAATAATGACCACACGCACCACATCTGCATATTTTTCACCAAACAACGCCATAGCACCCATTGCAATGGCTTCTTCTTTAGGCATGGATTTAATCACTACAGGAATATTCTCCCGTATTTTTTCATTCACGATGGCTTCTACTTTTGCCAGTTCTTCATCACTCACTTTAGCGAAATGCGAAAAATCAAAACGCAGGTATTCATCATTCACCAAACTTCCCTTCTGTGCTACATGTGTACCTAATACATTTCGCAAAGCTGCATGCATGAGATGTGTTGCAGAGTGATGTGCGGTGATCTTCTTTCTTCTGTCAGCATCCACTGTTGCAAGAACTGATGCAGAAATATTAACAAGAAGTTTATCAACGAAATGAACGATGAGATCATTTTCCTTTTTGGTATCACGCACAGCAATTTGTTCACCTGCAAAACTCAACAAACCGGTATCACCCACCTGTCCGCCACTCTCTGCATAAAAAGGAGTTTGATTCAATACTAACTGACAGGCATCTTTTCCTTTGATGGTTACTTTACGGTATTTCACCACTTTGCTTTCACTGCTGAGATGATCATAACCGGTGAATTCAATTTTCTCTGACGGAACTACTTCCACCCAATCATCTGTATCAATGGCTGTAGCTGCACGGCTTCTTTCTTTTTGTTCATTCAATGCAGCTTCAAACCCTTTTTCATCAATACTTAATTTATTTTCAGAGGCGATCAATCTTGTTAAATCAATAGGAAAACCATAGGTGTCAAATAATTCAAAAGCTGCTTTTCCTTCAATGACACCACCACCTGTTGATGAAATAATATCATCAATTCGTTTCAAACCTTTTTCCAGAGTTCTCAAAAACGCTTCTTCTTCTTCCTTCACTACTTTTGCCACAAAACCTTCCTGTGCTTTTAATTCAGGAAACACGTTTTCAAACTGTGCAGCTAACACAAGCACTAACTGATGCAGCAAGGGTTGTTTATAATCTAAATAAGAATAATAATAACGAACAGCCCTTCTTAAAATACGACGGATCACATAACCTGCTCCTGTGTTACTTGGCAATTGTCCATCAGCAATAGTAAAAGAAATCGCACGGATATGATCTGCCAATACCCTGAAGGCTACACTTTCTTTATCATCTCCGCCTTTGTAGGTTTTGCCAACAATTTTTTCTGTAGCAGCAATCGTACCTGTGAAAATATCTGTATCATAATTGCTTTGTTTATTCTGCAACACACGGGTTAACCGTTCAAAACCCATTCCTGTATCCACATGTTTCGCCGGTAATTGTTCCAGTGAACCATCTTTCAACCGGTTGAACTGGATGAATACATTGTTCCATATTTCAATCACCTGCGGATGATCATTGTTCACCAGAGCTTTTCCATCAACCGCTTTCCGTTCTTCATCCGTTCTGCAATCCACATGTATTTCGGTACAGGGGCCGCAAGGACCGGTATCACCCATCTCCCAAAAATTATCTTTCTTATTGCCCAGTAAAATGCGGTCTTCGGCAATCACTTTTTTCCATTCATTATAGGCTTCCTCATCTTTCGGTAAGTTTTCTTTAGCGTCACCTTCAAAAATGGTTACATACAGGCGGTCTTTCGGTATTCCGTAAACATCCGTCAACAGTTCCCAACTCCAGGCAATGGCTTCTGCTTTAAAATACCCGCATGCCGGACGGGCAGGATCGCCAAAACTCCAGTTTCCCAGCATTTCAAACATGGTATGGTGATAGGTATCAACCCCCACTTCTTCCAGGTCGTTATGCTTGCCGCTCACCCGCAAACATTTCTGCGTATCGGCAATACGGGAATGCACGGGTTTTTTATTGCCTAAGAAATAATCCTTAAACTGGTTCATGCCCGCATTGGTAAACAGCAAAGTGGGGTCATTTTTTACCACAATAGGGGCGCTGGGCACAATCTGGTGCTTTTTAGAGGCAAAAAAGTCTAAAAACTTTTGACGTATTTCGGCTGCAGTCATCATCATTGAAAAGGGTTTGGGTTGATTTTTGCTGAGGAAGGGACTATATTTGTCAGCCTTCAAAATCAATGGCGGCAAAGGTAAGCCATGAAAGCCGTTTCAGGTTGTTGGCTGCCCGTTTAGTTGCAAGATTGTTTGTTTTGCTATGTATCACACCAAACAGGTTTTTAAAACTGCTCTCCGCTATGAGGCGGGCATGGCGGAATTATGAAAAAAGTAAAGTACTTCTATAATACCAATACGCTCCGGTACGAAAAACTGGTAACGCCCCTGCGGGTAAAACTGCTGCGGGTGTTCAGCTTTATTGCGGCAGTAGCCGTTACAGGTTTTTTGTTCATGCAGATCGCTTACCGCTATTTTCCCAGTACCAACGAAAAAAAGTTGTTGCAGGAAAACGAACGCATCCAGGATAAGTTTGACCTGGTACAGCAGGAAATTCAGCAAATGAGCAAGCAGCTTCGTGAAATTGAAAAGCGGGATAATGAAGTGTACCGCTCCATCTTTGAAGCCAGTCCTATTCCGGACAGTGCCCGTGCGAAAATGATGGAAAAACAACAGGAAGAACGGTTGATCGCCACTCTTACTGATAAAGAGCTGAATACTTCCATCATCAACCAGATCAAAAACCTTCGTAACCGGTTATTTGCTCAATCTGCTTCTTTCAACTCGGTAGAAAATATGGTGAAGAATAAAGAAGCGCTGTTGGCAGCCACACCTGCCATTCAACCGGTGAGTAACAAAGATCTGAACCGCCTGGCCAGTGGTTTTGGTTATCGTATTGACCCTGTTTATAAAACCACAAAGTTCCATGCCGGGCTTGATTTTGCAGCCCCGCAGGGTTCGCCTGTATATGCAACAGCAGATGGTGTGGTACAACTTGCCGGAAATACGGGCAATGGTTATGGTAACCATGTGGTGATCAATCACGGGTTCAGCTATGAAACCTTGTATGGCCATTTGGTAAGGGTGAAGGTGAGGAGCGGACAAAGGGTTCGCCGTGGTGAAGTGATCGGTTGGGTGGGCAGCACGGGTAAAAGTACAGGTCCGCACCTGCATTACGAGGTTCACAAGAATGGACGGGACATCAACCCCATCTACTTTTTCTATAATGATCTTACCCCTGAACAGTTTGACCGATTGCTGAAAATTGCAGCAACGGGGAATCAGAGTTTTGATTAATAGGTAAAGACGGCAACTTCCTTTATATTTAATCTATGACCCATCTTTAACACAGTCAATGTGTTTGGGGCTATTACCTTCAAAATTGATTTATTACTTTTGCATGGTTCATGACAGGTAACTCACAAATAGCATTTGAGTTTGACGAGACAAAGCAATCAGCAGCAATCACTCCTGCCCCAAAGGATGTGGTGCAGTTTGTACCTGTAAAACCAAAGACAAAGCGTGGCCGCAAGAGCCTGAAAGACATGGTGAGTGAGGCTGAAATGGTACAATTGCCGCCGGATGAAGAGTTGACCAAAAAATTGTACTACAGCATTAGTGAAGTAGGTGCTATGTTCAATCTCAATCCATCCTCCCTGCGTTACTGGGAAACAGAGTTCAAACACATCACTCCCCGTAAAAACAAAAAAGGCGACCGTTTTTATACAGTGGCTGATATCAAGAAGCTGCAACTCATTTACTTCTTGCTCCGTCAAAGAAAATATACCATTGAAGGCGCCAAGGATTATCTGAAAAAATACAAGGATGATTCATTGCTGCGGTATGATCTCATCAAAAGCTTACAGGAAATAAAATCATTCTTATTAACTATCAAAGCAGATCTATAACTAATGAATAAATATTTCGCTACCCTTCTCCTCTCTTTTGTTCTTGCATTCAACACCATAGCACAGGTTCAGTATGAAACCGGCAATGATCCGCAGAACGGTTTAAAAACATTAAAAGGTATTTTAAATATTGATGTGTTGAAAAATGATTCAGCCTTTGCATGGATGCGGAACGACATCAGCTGGTACAAACCCAATGCCGTTGCTGTTAGTGTGATGAAAGAAGTAAAAGATACTGTACAGCTAATGGTGTTCATTGGTACCTGGTGTGAAGATTCACATATTGTATTTCCCCAATTGCTGAAATTACTCAATGAGTCAGGCTTTAATTACAACCGTTTAACAGTGATTGGTGTGGATCGTAAAAAAACAACACTCGGTTCTTTGTGTGAAGCATTAGGTGTTAACAAAGCTCCTACCATCGTTGTAATGAAAGGCGGCAAAGAAATTGGCCGTGTGGAAGAGTTTGGCAGCAGCGGTATGTATGATAAAGATTTGGGTGAAGTGTTGCTGAAAGCGAAGTAATAGTTCATTTATTTTTCTCCCAATCCTGTTTCTTCAACTCATATTCAAAATTGTGCCTGTCCGGTTCGCCATGATAAGCCACAATGACTTCTTTTGTTTTTACAGCCCCCACTCTGCCAATAGCAATTTGTGAGCGGATATTGCCAGCTCCAATATGAAACTTCACCGTATTCACTAATTGAAAGGCGTGGTCCAGCATCAACTGCTTGCTGGCCGGATTGTATTGCTTGCCCCAAAATTTTCTTCCGAAAAATGTATAACCAATGAAAACAGATGAATCCGCTTCATGATGATCATAAAAGCGGCTGCAACCTGCCACTTCCCCTGTTGCTTTATCAATGATCAAAAAAGCACCCTTGGATTCCATGGCTCCTTCAAAATAAATTTGAAAAGGTTCTCTTTGATAACGGTTCTTATTGGGGTGTTGCTCCCATATCAAAGGATCAGAAGCCACTGCATACAAACGCTCAAAGTCGTCCTGCTGCAATGGCTGCATGATGATAAGTTTATTTTGTAAAGTAGATTGAAAATGCATATGCATGTAATTTATTCTTTTATACCTGCCAGTTCAATTTGCAGTGTTTCCAAACTGCGGAGAAGATGAAGATTGATTTCCTGTTTTAATTGCTGAAACCGATTGAACTCAATAGAGCCTGTAAAATATTCAATAAGAACTGTAATGGATTTCAAACCAATATCATTCAATACAACACTGTGTGTTTGTATATCTTCCTGTTGCTGCAATAACATCTCTGCTTTTGCAAGCAGCTCATCAATTTTTTGCGGAGGAGTATGAACTTCCAGTTCCAGTTTTATTTCAGCTTTGCGCTGGGTACGTAAAGAAAGGTTATCCAAAATACTATCCACCATTTTTTTGTTGGGCATGGTCACAAAGGTTTTTTGATCTGTGCGGACCCTTGTACTTCGTAAACCGATCTTTTCAACAGTACCTGTAATATTTTCAACCTTAACAAGATCACCCACTGTAAATGGTTTGTCAAAAAAGATGATAAAAGATGCAATGAGGTTTTCAAGACTTTCCCTGGTAGCCAAAGCAATGGCAGCAGTAACAATGCTCAGTCCCGTGATAAGGTTGGCTATATTAAATCCAAATACGAATCTTGAAATCATCAAGATACCGAGGATGATGGCAATTGCTTTGAAGAAATCTTTAAAGAAAACAACCAGTTGATTATCGCTTTGATCAGCCGTTTGATTGGCTTTTGCTTCAAAGATGATAGCAAAAAAATCGATCAACCTTGTAAGCAGGCGAATGAAGAAAACAATTAAAATGGTTTTACCAATAGCATCGGCAATATCCTGTGTGCTTACTTTGTACAATTCTACTTGAAGTACGTCAGGAAATTTGAGTTTATGAAATGAGAAGACCACCACCGTCCATACAATAAACCATTCCATGGGTATCAATACCAATGCAATGAACTGCTTCCGATCAACATATTTCTTTGCCTTTGGGAAAAAGCCGTACAAGATACTGCACAAAAAACGGGAAATAATTCCCTTGAGCAGCAGCATCGCCACCAGGATCACTGCAATCCACATATAACTGCTGATAGGATTGTCCAAGAAATTGTTTTGTAAAAACTCAGGCATATGCAAAAATAATTCCTAAACCTGTATTGGATATTAAATATTACAGGTGAGCAAGTATATTTTTAGAAAGTAAAGTGTTTGATGCTGTTATTTTGCAGCAGGTATAAATGGCCGGGCTGTATAACTGCTTTTTGGTATTCAGTAAATCCCTGCGGAATGGGCAACCGCTTTTCAGTGAGAGTACCGGTAGTATAGGCAATGATGATCTTGTTATCAATGCCGAGTATGGTTTTACCAATGACGGTGACATCTGTCAACCCTTTGTAAGAAATTTTTGTTTTGAAGCTGCCATAAATATCAAACACATAAAATCCTTTTTCAGGATCGTAGAGATAAACAAAACCATCGTGATCAAAAATATGTGTAGGTGATGGCACTTCATCAAAGATGATGCGAAGATCAACTGTTTCAGAGATCACTTCTCCTTTTTCGCCGATTCGTTTGAGCTTATTGTTTTGTTCGTCATAGAGCCAGATATTGTTATCATAACTCTGTGCAATGGCTTTTACCTGGAAAATATTTTGCTTGCGAAGATCAATGGTGTTGACGATGTTGAGAAACCTGTCCAATACCACTACGGTTGAAAAGTTTTTGTAGTACAATAACACTTTGAGCGGATTGGTTACATCCATGGAAAACAATTTACCATAGCGGCGCACATCATTGAATACGCCCATACTATCACCACGGTTATTTAATTTCTTCAGTTGATTTTCTTTTGACAGCAGGTAGTAGTTACCCAGGTTATCCACTGTAAAATCAGCATATTCTCCTTCAATGGTTTTTGCAGAAGTAAAAAAAGAACTATCCTGCGCCCGCAGGATGCAAGCAGATACTAAGAACCATATGGTGATGACTATTTTCAACCGTTATAAGTTTTCAGCTCCAGGTTGTTACCATCAAACTCAGCATAGGTGAAATACCGGATCCAATCGCCAAGGTTGATATATGTTGATTTATCTGATAGACGATCATTGATGGGCAAATGGCGGTGTCCAAACACAAAAAAATCATAAAACTTTTTTTGCAGCACTTCTTTGCAATAAATGATGAGCCATTCCTTTTCTTCACCCAAAAACTGTTCCTCCGTTGCTCCTGTTTGTGCACGGCTGCGCCGGCTCATATAGTTAGCAATTCCCATGCCTATATACGGCGGTAAAATACCAAACAACCATTGGCATACAGGATTACGGAAAATTTTCTTGAGCATTTTATAACCATGATCACCGGGACCCAATCCATCACCATGACCTATATGAAATTGTTTGCCATTGAATTCAAAATCTTTGGGTTCAAAGTAAACGGGAATGTTGAGCTCCTTTTGAAAATAATCCTTCATCCACATATCATGATTACCCACAAAAAAATGAACAGGAATACCTGCATCCGTTACTGCAGCCAGTTTTCCTAAAATGCGAACATATCCTTTCGGTACAACTGTTCTGTATTCATACCAAAAATCAAACAGATCACCCACAATAAAAATAGCTGCTGCAGTGGGTTGGATCTCATCTAAAAATTGAATGAGTTTTTTTTCACGAATGAGGCTTTGCTCCTTATTGGGAGCACCCAAATGGAAATCGGAGAGGAAGTATATTTTTTTGTTGGGCGGAATTTGCATTCGTACTAAATTTCATCTTTAGAAATACCTGCTTGTTTTAATATGCTTAGGAAAGTTCCTTTCGGAATATCTTTATTTCCATGTACAGGTACTACAACTCCTTTTCGTAATTCAGGGTGAAAATAAATATGATGGCTGCCAGTTATTCTTTTTAAAACAAAACCTTTTAACTCAAGAAGCTTAATAAGATGTTTTGGGCTTGTGTTCATGCAGTAAAAGTAAATGCTTGAAAAACATACAAATTCATAAATAAGTTAACTTCGGCCATATTAAACTTATTATTGGAATTATGCCGTAAGTTGCAATGAATATTCAAATGTTTCGGAGTCATCAGGCACAGGTTCACCTTCTTCTTTCAATACATCCACATAAGCTACTATGGCTTCTTTGGCCATTTCAATAGCATGGTCAACTGTTTCTCCCCATGTTATACAACCAGGCAAAGCAGGAACAATAGCTGTGTAATTGCCATCTTCTTCTTTTCTTAACACAATACGGTATGTTCTGTTTTTAATCATAGTAGAAATATTATAATTACTGATTCTTATTTTTAAAGTACTCCATTACATCACCGCTTTCAATCACCGGTTTGCCTTCCACAGAGCTATTGTACCAATAGATCCATGCAGTTGCTTCATGGTTATTGTAATAGACTGTTGCCTGTTCACGGCTGTATAACGGTGTTTCATCTGCTTCAGGGTTGAGACCTTCATAATCATCCAGCTGACTGATGGCCCAATTAAAATCTTCTTCACTGTTAGCCACAAACAACTCGCCAATTAACTTCCCATCTTCGTCAGGAACTGCTGCAGGATATAATCCAAGGTCATACAAACGGCCTTTTACGGTACCATCAGCAACAAACGTAAAATGGTTCCTGATGTAATCAAATACGGGATGCATAAATCCACGACGCAAAGAGCCATAAACAAATAAATGTATCAAAGGTGTATCCATGGTTTAAAGATACAATCAAAACAGCAGCAGTAAAAGTAAAAGCTGTATTAAATAGAGGAAGGTGTTTCAATTAAAAACACAAATACTTCTTTAGGCCCATGTACACCTACCACCAATGTTTTTTCAATATCAGCCGTACGGCTGGGACCGGTAGCAAGTGAAATAAAGGAAGGAAGATTGCTGCCGTATTTTTCTTTTAACTGTACCAGCGCATCTTTTATATCATACACCAACTGGTGCGTAAAGGCAATACAGATATGTACGGGAGCATATACACTTGCAGTTCGCCCACTTTCATAAGCGCTGCTCAGTACAATACTTCCGGTACGGCTTACCAATAATTCACAACTGGTAATAGCTGCATCACTATCATTTAATTGTGCATGAAAAGGAAGGGGAAATGAAAATCCCTTGAGCAGGTTTTGAAGATCTTTTTCACGGCAAACAACATTGGTCCAGTTCCGGCTCTCCATCAGTTCCAGTAAATGTGCAACTGCTTCTTTTGTATCCGCACAATACACAAAACGACCCTGTAATTTGGTGAACTCCTGTGCAAACTGCACAGCCATATCATCAACCGGCGGTTGAAACACACTGTTGTTGCCCTCACTTTGAGGAAAAGGAACAGGCACTGGATGACTCAGTGCCTGCCGTATACGTTTTAAAATATTTTCCTTGGAAGGAGAAATACTCATGATTCTGTATTTTCTTTTGGTACATCCGGAATTTCACTTGCAGCATGTGCATGATGCGGAAGTTCCTGCCCATTCTCATCCAGTAATTTTTTATGTTCAAACGGACGCTTACCGATCAACGCTTCCACATCACTCTGGAACAATACTTCCTTATCTAATAATTTCTTTGCCAGCTTTTCCACATCCTCTTTCTTCTCTGTAAGCAATGCTTTTGTTCTTTCATACGCTGCATCAATCAACTTCCGCACTTCTTCATCGATCATCTTAGCTGTTTCATCACTGTAAGGTTTGGTAAATGTTTGGTCCTGGTTAGGATCATAAAAACTTACGTTACCCACTTTATCATTCATACCATACACACTTACCATGGCATAAGCAATACGGGTGATCTGTTGCAGATCGTTTTGTGCACCGGTAGAAATTTTGCCGAAGAAAATATCTTCTGCAGCACGACCACCAAGCGTCATACAAATTTGATCCACCAACTGATCTGTATTGTACAAATATTGCTCTTTGGGTGTGTACTGAGCATAACCTAAAGCAGCTGTACCACGTGGCACAATGGTTACTTTCAATAACGGATATGCATGCTCTAAATACCAACCGCAAATCGCATGACCGGCTTCGTGATAAGCAATGATCTCTTTTTCTTCTGGGCTGATGAGTTTGTTCTTCTTTTCCAAACCACCAATAACACGATCAATAGCATCCTGGAAATCACTCATATCCACTGCTGCTTTTCCTTTACGTGCTGCAATCAATGCTGCTTCATTGCAAACATTGGCAATATCAGCACCGGCAAAACCGGGGGTTTGTTCTGCCAGCTTATGAATATCAAGTGTTTCAGATACTTTGATCGGTTTCAGATGCACTTTGAAAATTTGCTCACGTCCTTTTACATCCGGACGGTCAATAGAAATTTGACGATCAAAACGACCGGGACGCAACAACGCTGAATCCAGTACATCAGGTCTGTTGGTGGCTGCAAGAATGATAATGCCGGTATCACCACCAAAACCATCCATCTCTACCAGCAACTGGTTCAATGTATTTTCACGTTCATCATTACTTACAATGGCATTACGACCACGTGCACGGCCAATGGCATCAATCTCATCAATGAAAATGATACAAGGCGCTTTTTCTCTTGCTTGTTTGAACAGGTCACGAACACGGCTGGCGCCTACACCCACAAACAATTCCACAAAATCAGAACCGCTGATGCTGAAGAATGGTACCTGTGCTTCACCAGCCATGGCTTTTGCCAGCAAGGTTTTACCTGTGCCGGGAGGGCCAACAAGTAACGCACCTTTTGGGATTTTACCACCAAGTGCCGTATACTTTTTTGGTTGTTTCAGGAAATCAACGATTTCCATCACTTCCACTTTGGCTTCATCCAATCCTGCCACATCCTGGAAGGTTACGTTCACTTTTGTTCCTTTATCAAATAACTGGGCTCTTGATTTACCAATATTGAAGATGCCTCCGCCACCGGGGCCTGCACCACCACCGGCATTCATTTTTCGCATGAGTAATACCCAAAGTGCGATCAATACCAATACTGGCAGCAGAAAACTGATGAAAGGGCTCACCCAATTTTCTTCTGTAGAATATTTAGCCGAAGGCCGGCCCGTACTGGCCGGATTTTCAGCAATCATTTTGATGATACGTTCATCAAATGCCTTGTAATCACCTACATTAAACTGAAAGTGAGGGCCTTTTTTGGGATCAATTTTTTGACGACCTTCTGCTTTGGCGGTAAGTTGTTGTATGGCCGGATCACTAAAAGCCTGCTCCCGAAGAGTAACTCTTACTATATCCTTATTTTTTACTATGGTATAGGTTTGTACATACCCCTTTTTAAGCATACTGTCAATAAATACATCCTGTGAGGTAACTAAAGCATCCGGGGCAAAGCCACGGAACATTTGCAAGCCAATAAGCACAGCTGCAATTAATGCATATACCCAATAGATGTTAAATCGTATGGTCTTTTTCGGTTCTTTTCCTCCGCCTTCGTTCATATTGTTATCCTGCAAACTCATTTTTTTCTGTTTAATCCCTTACGGGTTTTTTGATGGTTATATTACAATTGAAAGGTGAAATGTTTCACCCGATTAAAAAAAATTACACTGACCCCTGTTTTCTATGGCAGACGAACCAAATGAATAAACCCTTTAAAATGTTTTACTCATGCTCCTGTGCCAGGGCATCGCTCCACATTTCTTCCAGTCTGTAAAACTTCCTGGTTTCCGGCTGAAAGATATGTACCACAATATTTACATAGTCCACCAGCACCCATTGCGCCGCATTCATTCCTTCATGACGGTATGGTACTTCCAAACACAACTCTTTTACTCTGTGCTCCACGTTATCTGCAATGGCCTTCACCTGTGTTGTACTGGTGGCCTGGCAAATAATAAAGAAATCTGCCACAGCTTCCGGTATCTTTCGTAAATCAAGACTTACAATGTCTTCGGCCTTTTTTTCCTGTACAGCCTGCAGAATTACCTTAAAAAGCTTGCTGTTTTTGTTGATGCGGGGAATTGCTTTTGATTGTTTTTTCTGTGAAGTAAGGAGGGATATTGTACTCAAATGCCTTTTGTTTTTGTGATTAGTGATGCCTCGTTTTTTACGGGACTGCTTTTTGATTTTATTTTGTCAAAATTAAACAAAGTTCCCTTACATGACTGCTAAAAAAAACCATTTACCCCTCATTGAACTCGATGAGGTGGAAAGCACCAACAACTATGCCATGGGATGGATACAGGGAACCCACCTGCCAAAGGGGCATGAGAGCTTGACAAACGGTATGGCGGTGCTGGCCTACCACCAAACAGCCGGTAAGGGACAAAGAGGTAAAACCTGGCAAAGTCCCAAAGGAGAAAGCCTGAGTGTAAGCATTGTGCTGTCACCAGATTTTTTAAACTCTTCGCAGGGATTTTCGTTGTTATGTGCGGTGGCTGTTGCTGCAATACAGGTTTTGCAGACCTATACAGGCGATGAGACACGGATCAAATGGCCCAACGATCTGTACTGGCAAAAAAGGAAGCTGGGGGGTATTTTAATTGAAAATGTGGTGAAGGGAACCCGGTTTCAGTGGGCTGTTGCCGGTATTGGCATTAATGTAAAACAAAGCTCTTTCCCCAATTTTTTAGAAAACCCGGTTTCCATAAAACAGATTACAGGTAAGGAAGTGGATGTAAAAGAACTGGCGGTTCAATTACAGAAAGCTGTTACCGAAGCAATTGAAAAATTGAAAAAGGACCCCTTGACTTTTTTTGAAACCTATAACCAACTGTTGTTTTGCAGAAATGAGAAGGTGAAGCTGAAACAGGGAAGTCGTGTTTTTGAAACTACGATAAAGGGTGTCAATGCATTTGGTGAGTTAATGACGGGTGATGACGGAGCAACAACGTTTCAGTTTGGCGAAGTGGAATGGAGACTGTGATATTTCTCAATTCTTTAAAGGATTACAGTGAGTTTCAAACTGCACTGCCCTTACCTTTGCGGCCTGTAAACATGGGCTGCGTTTTGAGCTCATATCAGCCATCTTCAAAAACATCAATATAACCAATATGACAAAGATTGCAGTAGCTAAAGGCGATGGAATTGGACCGGAAATTATGGAAGCCGTACTTGGCATTTTTAATGCTGCCGGTGTGCCGCTGGAATATGAAATAGTGGAAATGGGCAAATGGGTGTTTGATAAAGGTTTCAGCAATGGTATGACTCCTGAAGCGCAGGCCACTATTGAAAGCCTGGGCATTTTATTCAAAGGACCTATGGAAACACCCAAGGGCAAAGGCGTGAAAAGTGTGAACGTTACTGCACGCAAAACCTGGAATACTTACGCTAATAAAAGAACCTTCCAAACATTACATGGTGTAGATACGGTGTTCAGCAAAGCCGGAATACCCATTGATATAACCATTGTTCGTGAAAATATTGAAGATACGTATGGCGGCATTGAACACATGCTCACACATGATGTTGCATTGAGCAGAAGATTCATTACACGCCCCGGCAGTATGCAGGTAATTAAATATGCGTTTGAAATGGCCAGGAAAAAAGGGGCCAAACGTATCACCTGCGGTCATAAAGCCAATATCATGAAAATCACGGATGGTTTGTTCCTGGAAGTGTTTTATGAAGTAGCCAAAGAATACCCGGAACTGAAAGCGGATGATGTGATCGTTGATGATCTCTGTATGAAATTGGTAAGCCGTCCCGATCTGTTTGACGTAGTAGTACTCACCAATTTACAAGGTGATATTGTGAGCGATCTTTGTGCCGGCCTGGTGGGCGGTTTGGGTTTTGCACCCAGTGCAAATATTGGTGATCATATTTGCATTTTTGAAGCTGTGCACGGAACAGCACCGGATATTGCAGGAAAAAATATTGCGAATCCAACAGCATTATTGTTAAGTGGTTTTGGTATGCTTCGTCATTTGGGTTTGATGCAAAAAGCAGCTATGATTGAAAATGCATTGCTGTATACTTTAGAAAACGGTGTGCATACCGGTGATTTTGGTGATAAGAGCAAACCCAGTGCAAACACAACAGAGTTTGCCAATGCCATCATCAGCAATTTTGGTAAACTGCCTTCCCATAGTCCAAGACCTTTACTGGAAGATAAACCTGCCACACAAACCATGTACAAGCTGGATAAAAATCCGCTCATCATGAGTAAGGAAATGGAAGATGAAAAAATTGTGGGTGTAGATCTGTTCATAGAAAGTGCTGAACAGCCAAAAGATGTAGCTGAGAAATTATTAAAGCATACAGGTGATCTGTTCAAATTGGTTACCATCAGCAATCGTGGTACACAAGTATGGCCCAAAGGAAGCATCTTTACGAATTTGGTGAATCAATACCGTTGCCGTTTTGAAAGCTTAGAAGAGGCACCGGTAACACAAGTAGATATCCTGGAACTTTATAAACGTGTTATGGCAGACTTCAAGGTTTGCTCTACTGAATTATTGAATATGTGGGGTGATAAGAAGGCGTATAGCCTTGCACAAGGCCAATGATGATTTTTGAAAGCGCTTCCCCGAAGTGCTTTTTTTATTGTAATTCTACTAGGAGTTTTACGATAGATTTGTCATGCTTCTCAACTAAGTTGGAGATCGCCTAAGAGTTAGCCCCTAAATATGATTTTAAGGTTTGCAAATTTTTTTCAATTGAAATTTCTGATTCTATATTCACATTCTAAATCCAATACCATTGAAGTTTGACCTAAAGAATCAAACAGTAATTAAATCCAAAAATCCTGACGAAAAGCCGTCAAAATCCTGAGACCGAAGAAAAATCTGAAATCCGTTCTTACGAAAACAGAATTTACCAAAGAACCGGAAATTATTAAGCCCCGCAAAAGCGGGGCTTATCCTTTAAGAAAGAATTTCAAATTTAATTATTGGGTGTTCCTGCATCAATCCAGCATTTGATTTTTGCTTTTTCGGTGGCAGAGAGTGGCGGCCCGCCCTGCGGCATACGGTTGGCATTTACAGCGGACTGTATTTGAAGGGCACTCGCTTTAATAGAAGCATGATTGATTAATGGTCCCGGGCCGTTGGTGCTGGAGGCATCGTGGCAGCCGGATGTTGCACATTTGGTGGAAATCAATGTAGCAATATCCCCCGAAAAAGTAACGGTGTTACAATTGATTTGTATATTCCCTTCATCACCTCCGCTGTTATTTTTTTTACAGGAAACAGCAAACACAAACAGTGATATAACAGATACAACGATATATTTTCTCATACTTATAAATTTTGCTTTTAAAGCTTTAACGAACATAAGGCATCATTTATTAGCATTACGCTGCCTCGCCCTCACTGAACCGGTATGTGCGTTGCTTGAACGGGAAATCTTTTAAGTTAAACCCCATCGTTCTAAAATCTCAAAGCTGTGATTACCCGTTTTAGGACGATTAATCACGTGATCGATGATGCCATTTTCATTAATGAGAAATGTAGTACGGATGAGGCCATCGTAAATAACGCCCATAAAAATCTTCTTACCCCAAACATCATAGGCATTGATAATGTTGTGCTGTTCATCAGCAATCATTCGGAAAGGAAGATTGAATTTCGTTTCAAATTTTTTGTGTTTGGCAACAGTATCTTCACTCACGCCAATAATTTCAATTCCTTTTTTCTGTAATAAGGAATAATTGTCACGAAGATTGCAGGCTTGTTTGGTACAGGTGGGTGTATCATCTTCAGGATAAAAATACAGAACCAGTTTTTTGCCTTTATAATCCCGTAGCGTAACTGTGTTGCCGTTTTGATCGATGCCTGTAAAAACCGGAGCAGTATCGCCTGGTTTTAACTGTGTAGCATAATTTTTAAATGGTGTTTTCTTTGCCGTTTTTTTTGCAGCCTTTTTCTTTACAGCCGTTTTCGTTTTTGTTGCCATACTAATTGCTACAACAATTTGTTTACGTAAAAGTTGAGTGCTGTCATTTCCGGGAGAAGTGGATAATACGTTCTGTTGTATTTCCTGCCTCATCTTCCACCAACAATTTCAATTCATGCTCACCAACAGGACAATATTCATCAACCCGGTAACGGAATACCGGGCCCAAACCACTGAACAATAGCCATTGACCGTCCAGCTCTGCACGAAAGCTTCTTATCTCCTTTTTATTATCAGCAACAGTTACAGTGATGGGTGCTCCGGCGCCCAGCACGCTTCCTTCAGCAACTCCTGCTACTGCAATAGTGGGCGGCACTTCATCAACTTCCAGCCAAAACTCACCAAACTCCCGAAACTTTGCTTCATACCATCCTTTTACCAATGTTGCTCTTTCAATCACTGTTCTTCCTCTTGCTGATTTGATCATGATGACCCTGTTAACACCGGTTGCAGAAACGGGCTTGATGGGTTTGATACGAAAGATCATGCTGTCGTGTACTGGTATTAAAGGACTATGCATTACATGAACATTGGACACAGCTACCGCACTTGTTTTATAATTATAGTTAAACCGGAAAGCATCATAAAAACTTTTTTCAGTACTTACCATTTGTACATCAGCCATTTCAAAAATATTGATCTGATTGGGCAGCATATACCGGCTGTCTTTCTGCACATTGGCGACAGGTGTTGTTGCTTCTGTTCGTTTGATGTTGAAGCGAAGTGCAGAAGCATTACCATTGGCATCTTTCACTACAATTTTAATAGCATGCAATATTGTATCATTCAAGTGAATCAATCCATCGTCTTTTTTATAGTAGATGGGCAATTGGTCGCCGGGCAACGGTGAAATATGTTGAAAATAGGAGCCACCACCTGTTTTGATCCTGTAATCAATATGTGCATTGAGATAACGGGTTTGCAAATAATCAACACCATCAATTTGAAAACCACTCACGGGTTCATCATCCATATAAACGACTGCTTCAAAAATGCCATTGTTATTAGGAACACCGGTTACCCTGTCTGTGGCCACAACAGCAAAACTGATGCAACTGCTGTTCACCGTTATTGTACCGCCACTCACCGTATAACCGCCGGCTGCACGAATAAGTCCCATAGTCCTGGGTGTTTGTTCATATGTGCTTTTATTACGATCGTAAACGGCAAGTCTTGTAATATCAGGTGGTGTTACATCATACACTTTATGAAAAAGCAATGCATTCAAACAGGCATCGTCTTCTGTTCGTCTTATTTCATAATGCACATGGGGGCCTGCACTGGCGCCTGTATTGCCACTATAACCGATCAACTGCCCTTTCTTAACCGGGAACTGGTTCTGTTCAAAATCCACATCCCCTCTCCAGCTTTGCTTGGCATATTGCGCTTCTTTAATCGCTTGTGCAGTACCGGGAGGAAAGGTATTCATGTGTGCATATAAGGTTGTATATCCATTAGGATGACTTACATAAATAGCATTACCAAAACCATTAGGATCTATTTTTATTTTTGAGATCCACCCATCAGCAGGAGCATACACAGGTAAGTTCTCTTTACGAAGCGTAAACAAATCTAACCCCATGTGAAAATGATTGGGGCGCATTTCACCAAAATTGGCGTTGAGCTTTAATGGAATTGCCAATGGATAGCGAAAATAGTTTGACGGATAATCCTTTTCAGGAAAAACCTGGGCGACAGTGAAATAAGAAACGCAAAGTGAAAAAAGAAAAATATAAAAGTGTTTGAGCATGGTTGCAAAAATATATTTTACAATGTTTGCTCACTCACAAATATTATCCCAATATTGTGTATAACCGTAATAATTTTACTTCTACTCTACCACTATCAATTGCTCTGTTCCAATTAATTTTTGTTTGGCATTCCAGATCTTGATGAGATAAGTTCCTGTTGACAAACCTTTCACATCAACACGCAGTGGAGAAGAAATAGTTGCATTCACCCGCTCTGTTTTTACCAATTTACCCGATACATCATACAATTCAACAGCAGCAGGTGTGTTATTGTTATTAAACTTAATAATGAATTCATTTCTGGCAGGATTTGGATAAATGCTGATACCGTTTTCCAATGACAATCTGGAAATACCTGTAATGACATCTGTGAACTTTACAACATAAATATTATCAATTCCACCACCGTATGTAGCCTGGTGTGATCCCGCTGTTGCAATAGCATTAGTGCTGGCAGTAGTACCTGCAACATAAATAGTAGTACCGTTGATGGTAGCAATGTTATTTAAATCATCATAATCGTTACCGCCGTAGTATGTACCCCATTGACGAACACCGTTGGTATTAAACTTCACAACAATACCATCATCAAATCCTCCTCCATAATTGAATTGATAAGCATCAGCAGTAGCAAAGCTTCCCGCAGCACTTACAATACCTACGCCGTAAATAGTACCATCACTCAAAACATTAATAGCAAATAAATAATCACCGTCACCAGTGCCGCCGTAGTATGTACCCCATTGACGAACGCCACTGCTATTTAGTTTCACCAGCATTCCATCAAAACTTGTGCTTTTTACTGTTTGGTGTGCACCTGCAGTTGAGATAGCAGTTGTACTGATGGTTCCACCACATGCATATACGTTACCGGAGTTGTCTGTTTTTATATCCGTAAAAAAATCACTACCTGTACCGCCATAATAAGTACCCCATTGACGAACACCACTGCTGCTGAATTTGGCAAGAAACCCATCAGCAACATTTGCTGCACCAATTGCCGGTTGATGTGAACCTGCTGTTGCAATTCCTGTTGAACTTTCAGTACCACCGGCAACTAAAATATTTCCATTTACATCAATATTAATGGCATAAATGTATTCGATACCTGTTCCACCATAGTAAGAAGCCCATTGGCGTGCTCCGCTGGTATTAAACTTTCCAAAAAAACCATCTGTATCAATACCCGCTCCCCCATAACTAGCTTGGTGAGAACCAGCCGTAGAAATTCCGGAAGTACTGATAGTACCGCCTCCAAAAAAAATATCAGTGCCTGAAATACGCATTGCAAAAATGGCATCAGGCAAAACACCACCATAATATGTGCCCCATTGACGAACACCACTACTATTGAATTTTGCAATGAACCCGTCCTCATCTCCTGGTCCTCCAGCTAAACTGGTTTGGTATGCACCTGCCGTTGAAATGCCAGATGTACTGCCTGTTACACCGGCAAGAATAACAAACCCTGATGCATCTACTGCAACAGCAAAACCTTCTTCATCACCTGTTCCACCATAGTAAGTAGCCCATTGGCGAATTCCATTACTATTCAATTTTACCAACAATGCATCTGCTCCGCCACCAATATTTACCTGGTGTGACCCTGCTGTTGCAATGGTTGTAGAACTTTCTGATGTGCCGGTAAAGTAAACATCTTCTCCGCTACTAAGAGAAATACCATTGAATGCATTCAAATATTCATCTACACTTCCTCCATAATACGTAGCCCATACACGGGTGGGTGTTGGATCGATCACCAATGTTTTGGTATGATCATAATTGCCTGCGCTAAAACCAAACACATCATTGCTTTTTTGAACGTACTGTACATTTACTTTTGTCTTACTCTCTTTCTCAAAGCTTAAAGGGATCGTTTCTTCCAGTGTGCCGTGAATGGTGTTCAGCAATACCGATTTTTTTGCTGAAAGTTTTGTACACAATGCTCCTTTGTATACTATACTGATCACACTTGCATCAGATCCCGGATGCACATAAAAACTATATTCAAAAGGATGTTCCTTACCGGAGCCCGCCGTTAATTCAAGGTCAATACCATCATAAAGGTTTTTATAAATGATCGTTTGAATTTTACGCACCTGTATCAATTCTCCGCTGATCTTATCGTAATAGTTTACATAGTCAACACTTAGTTTACCGGGAACGATTTGAACCTGATCATTTGCCCCTTCAAATGCAATATCCACCCTGTGAAATTTGTAGATCCGTTCTTCCTGTTGATGCTGAGACTGCGTAAGCAGATTCAAAATTTTGTTTGGACTTCTTTGTTTTTTAGTTGTGCCTGATGTTTGATCAACCACATACGTATCATAACTGAATCCTTTTGCAGTAAGTTGAACATTCATACCGGGCAGGGCAAGTATGTAACGAACGGATAGATTTTTTTTCCCATTTTGATCTGTTACCTGCCCTTTATTTTCAATGAAAGCAATATCAGGTTGGGGTGAAAATTGGGCAATTACTGTTGCAGAAATAAAAGTGCAAAGGAGAAGTATAAACGATGTACGCATAGCGTTGGTGTTGATTGTTTTGAACTATGACTTTCCTATACAAGTTAGAGTATTAATTAGTAAAATGAAATAGTACAGGTATGATACCAATCATTGAATACTCAAAAGAACTACAGTACTCTGAAGTATCAGGACGCTTCCAGTTTTGATGCCGATCTAAAATGTTGGCATGCGGTGCAAACCGTTGAAAATTGCTGTAAAAGTTGGTCCCAAAAACTCCCCTCATTCCGCTATTTTTGCGGTCAAATTTCAACCATGCCAAGAGATACGTCCATACAATCGGTTTTGATCATCGGAAGCGGCCCCATCATCATCGGCCAGGCCTGTGAATTTGACTATAGCGGAAGCCAGGCGGCCCGCAGTTTACGGGAAGAAGGCATCAAAGTAATTCTCATTAACAGCAACCCGGCTACCATCATGACCGATCCAATGATGGCCGACCGTGTGTATCTCCTGCCACTAACAGTTGAAAGTATTGAGCAAATATTGGAAGAAAACCAGATTGATGCAGTATTGCCTACCATGGGCGGACAAACAGCTCTCAACCTTTGTAAAGAAGCAGACGAACTGGGTATTTGGGAAAAATACAATTGCCGGTTGATTGGCGTGGATGTAAAAGCCATTGATACCGCTGAAGACAGGGAAAAATTCCGTCAACTGATGATAGAAATCGGAATTGGTGTGGCTCCCAGTAAAGTTGCGAACTCATTACTGGAAGGAAAAGAGTTTGCCCAACAGATTGGTGTGCCGTTGGTGATCCGTCCTTCTTTTACGTTGGGAGGCACAGGTGGTGGATTTGTAAATACTAAAGATGAACTGGATGCAGCACTGGAAAGAGGTTTGCAGGCAAGTCCTATTCATGAAGTGTTAGTTGAAAAAGCATTACTTGGCTGGAAAGAGTTTGAGCTGGAATTGCTGCGTGATAAGAATGATAATGTGGTGATCATTTGTACGGTTGAGAACTTTGACCCGATGGGTGTACATACCGGCGACAGTATTACTGTTGCTCCTGCCATGACATTGAGCGATACTGCTTTCCAGAACATGCGCAACATGGCTATCAAGATGATGCGCTCTCTCGGCAACTTTGCAGGTGGTTGTAATGTACAGTTTGCATTGAACCCGGAAAATGAGGAAATCTATTCTGTTGAGATCAACCCACGTGTGAGCCGTTCATCAGCACTTGCAAGTAAAGCAACAGGTTATCCCATCGCAAAGATTGCAGCCAAGCTGGCTATTGGTTATACATTGGATGAATTGAAAAATCAAATCACACAAACTACTTCGGCCTATTTTGAACCTGCACTGGATTATGTAATTGTAAAAATGCCGAGATGGAATTTTGACAAGTTCAAAGGTGCTGATGACCGCCTTGGTTTGCAAATGAAAAGTGTGGGTGAAGTAATGGCCATTGGCAGAAGCTTTACAGAAGCGGTGCAGAAAGCCTGTCAAAGCCTGGAGAACAATGCAGTAGGTCTTGGTTATTACGGTTTAAGTTTGAAACATGCAGAAGAGCTGATCGAATATATTAAAGTACCAAAGTGGGACCGCATTTTCCGTATTAAAGATGCACTCATGGCGGGTGTGAGTGTAAAGACCATAGTGGATGCGACAAAAATTGACCGATGGTTCATTTACCAGATACAGGATATTGTGAATATGGAAAAAGAACTGGCAAAGCATGATATGAAATCATTACCTGAAAGTTTGCTGCGTGAAGCAAAGCGTATGGGCTTTGGTGATGAACAGATCTGCCGCATCATGAAAGAAGATGCCAGTGAAGATGAGTTGTATGAAAAAAGGAAAGCCTGGGGCATCAGCCGTGTGTACAAAATGGTGGATACCTGCAGTGCGGAGTTTGAAGCAAAGACACCGTATTTCTATAGTACGTTTGAGTAAGCTAAGAGTTTAAAGAGGAAAAGGAGTAAAAGAGAAATTGATTGAAACCCTGACGGAGACGTTGGGGTTTTTCTTTGCGCCTTAGCATGACACTATTCCTGTTCATTTTTTGAATGCTCGATCATTTTCATGAGCTCATTCATTTCCGGTTCACTTAAGTAACGCCATTTGCCCACTACAATATTGCCAAGCTGAATGTGCATGATGCGGATGCGTTTCAGTTGTATGACATTATAACCAAATACTTCACACATTCTTCGGATTTGTCGGTTCAATCCCTGCGTTAAGATGATGGAAAAGGTTTTACCGCTAAGCTGTTTTACTTTACAGGGCAAGGTGGTGGTACCGAGGATGCGAACACCACGGCTCATCTTTGCGGCAAAATCCGGCGTGAGTTTTTTATCAACCGTAACAATGTATTCCTTCTCATGCTCATTACCGGCACGCAGAATTTTATTAACGATATCACCATTGTTGGTGAGAAAGATCAATCCTTCCGAATCTTTATCCAATCTTCCAATTGGAAAAATGCGTTTGGGATGATTGATGAAACGGATGATATTGGTTCTGTCCTTTTCATCAGTAGTGGATGTAATACCCACCGGTTTGTTGAAAGCAATGATGAATTGGTCCTGTTTGGATGTTGATTTTACTTTGAGCAGTTCATCATCAATATACACTTTGTCTTTACTGCTTACACGTGCACCGGCAAGAGCAATATTTTCATTAATGGCCACACGGCCCTGTTCAATGAGTTTATCAGCTTCACGCCTGCTGCAGTAGCCAGTGGCACTGATGTATTTATTTAGGCTGATGAGTTCTTCGGGCATGAGTGCAAAAATAAGAAGTGATTTAGTTTAACAAGCTAAGATTGACTGGCAAAAGAATATTCTGTAGCTTTAGATATAAATAAATTCACATGGAAGAGGTATTAAAAGTGCGGATTAAAAAGGAATATGCAGCTTCATTGCTAGAACATCTCAAAAATGAAAATGCAATTGAAATTATTGAGGAGGAAACTGGTGAAATACCTGAATGGCAAAAGGATGCGGTTCGAAAATCACTGGCACAGGTCGAATCAAATCCTGATTTACTTCAGAGTTGGGATGAATTCAAGAAGAAGTATAAGCGCTCAGCATGAGTTATAAAATTGAAATTTCACCTGAGGCTGCCAAAGACATTGATTCAGCATTTGAATATTATAATAATGCATCCCCGGGATTAGGATTTAAGTTTGTTGATATGCTTGATGATTATTTCGAATTAATTACCAAGCTGCCAACTTCATCCGCAATCAGGTATGATGATATCAGAGTAAAACCGGTTTCTGTTTTCCCTTTTACAATTCATTATACTATTAAGGAATCAGGTAAAAAGGTAATTGTTGTAAGGGTATTTCATACAAGTCTGAAACCTTTTTGGTAAGCATCAAACATCCATTACATCTCTCTGTTCTTCTGCTGTTGCTTTAAATGCTTTGTTTACAAGATAAACACCCATCAGGGTTACAGCACCGCCAACAACTAAAATAGCAGTGAGCTGTTCATCAAAGATCCATGCACCTAACAATACTGCTACAACAGGATTGATATAAGCATAAATACTTGCCTGTTCTGTAGGTAAATGTTGTAGTGAATAGAGATAAGCAACAAATGCAATGATAGAACCAAACACAACGAGATAAGCAATAGCACCCCATGATGCCAATGGAATTTTTGGTACCGGAATGAAATTGGGATCAAATGTTGAAATGAAGAACAAAGAAAAACCGGCGATCACCATTTGAAAACCCAATCCGAAATAAGGATTAAAAGCTACTGCCTGTTTTTTGGTGTAGAGTGAACCAAAGGCCCATGTCCAGGTAGCAATGATGCTGAGAAAAATGCCAAAACGAAAATCAGGGTTGAGAAAATCTTTCAAATGATCATAAAAGATGATACATACGCCGGCAAAGCCAAGTACCAAACCCAAAATGGCCTTAGCGGGAATTTTGTCTTTACTCGAAAATAATCCAATGATCACCATCCATAACGGAAAGATAGCACCGATGATAGAACCTAAACCTGCAGAAATATATTTCACACCCCATGTACTCAAACCATTACTGCATACAAAATTTAATATTGCCAGTATGATGAGCGGACCAAACTCTTTGATCTTTGGAAAGGAATGTCCTTTGATGAAGAAGTAACCAAGATATAAGCTTCCGCCAATTAACTGGCGGATACCTGCCATTTCTAATGCAGGCATGTGTTGCACACCTTGTTTGGACGCCAGCCAGGTGGTACCCCATAGAATGCTTACAACGGCCAGGGCAAAAATAGCTTTGGCTCTTGTGCCTTTTTTGCGAATGGTTAAAGGATTAAAAGCTGATAAACTTTTTACGGTATCAGTAGCTGTTGTAATGGTTCTATTGAAACTGGATTTACGCAAAGGCCAATTACAATTCTCAGTTAATGTTTAAAATGCCGCATGCCTGTAATTACCATCGCCAGGTTATGCTGTTTACAATATTCAATGGAATCTTTGTCACGAATGGAACCTCCGGGTTGAATAAATGCGGTAATCCCTGCCGCATGTCCCATCTGCACACAATCATTAAACGGGAAAAACGCATCGCTTGCCATCACTGCACCATTCAGATCAAAGTTGAACTGTTTTGCTTTTTCAACCGATTGACGAAGTGAATCAATACGGCTGGTTTGTCCGCAACCCTTACCAACCAACTGCCTGTTCTTGATCAAAGCAATGGCATTACTCTTTAAATGTTTGCAGATAAGATTGGCAAAGATCAGGTCTTCTTTTTCAGCTGCTGTTGTTACTCTGCCACCTGCTTCGTTCCACTCTGTATAATTACCTTCATCTGTTCCTTGTACTAACACTCCGTTGAGCAATGATTTAAATTGATCTTTTGCGGTTGGTTGTGCTTGTAACTGCAACAAAATTCTGTTCTTCTTTGATCGTAAGATAGTTAATGCTTCTTCACTAAAAGAAGGAGCAATGAGCACTTCAAAAAAAATTTCATTGATCGCATCAGCAGTTGCTTTATCAATTTCACCATTGCAAACTAATACACCACCAAATGCACTTTCAGGATCACCTGCGAGTGCAGCATCCCAACTTTCCTTTACCGCAGAACGTTGTGCCACACCACATACATTGGTATGTTTGATGATAGCAAATGTTGTGGATGTGAATTCACGGATCAATTGCATGGCAGCATCTACGTCCACCAGGTTATTGTAAGAAAGCTCTTTCCCATTTAATTGTGTAAACAGTTCCTCCAAATTGCCATAGAAACGGGCAGTTTGATGCGGGTTTTCACCATAGCGAAGAATTTTTTCTTCTTTATTAAATGCAGTTTCAATAGCTGATTGATGGAAATAATTGCTGATGGCTGTGTCGTAAGCTGTACATACATCAAATGCCTTGATGGCAAAACTTCTTCGCTGCTCATAAGATGTTTCGCCATTTTGCACACGTAACATTTCCTCCAGCACTGCATATTCTTTTTTAGCCGCCAGCACCACTACATCTTTATGATTCTTGGCTGCTGCACGAATCATAGAGGGACCGCCAATATCAATTTTCTCAATAATTGCTTTTTCATCAGTTGTTGAAGCAACCGTTTCTTCAAACGGGTAGAGATCCACAATCACCAGGTCAATTTCAGGGATCTTGAATTGTTTCATTTCTGCAAGATGCTGCTCATCATCACGTTTGCCGAGAATGCCGCCAAACACGGAAGGATGCAAGGTTTTTACCCGGCCACCCAAAATAGACGGGTAGCTGGTAAGATCTTCCACCGGAACAACCGGCACACCCAACTTTTCAATAAACGCCTGTGTACCACCTGTTGAATAGATAGTAACGCCCTGCTGATGTAATAACTGAACCAGTGAATCCAGCCCATCTTTATAAAAAACAGAGATAAGGGCTGATTGTATTTTTTTCATGAAACGGAAGATTGCTTTGATTGGAAAGAAGCCATGCCTTCACTCAGGTTTCGGCTGGCAAGCCGCAAAGGTAGCGGTCTACAGGTTCATCACAAAAGCACCTTGTTCACCTGTTGTGAAAAAAGGAATTTGGAACCGTTCACAATCTTTCTTCCAATACCTGATCTTCCATTGCGGGTTAGAACTGTCAAACACAATGAGTTTGGGTTCAATGGTTTTAAGAAGTTGTTCGATGTACAGTTTAGGGCTGCGGCTCACAATCACCACATCAGCTTTAATTTTTTGGGGTTGCTGCTGAAACCAATAACTCTCATGAAGGAATACAACAGTCTTGCCGTTAACAGTATAAACAACCTGGCTGAAAAGATTGGGTTGTAAAGCCTGCTCATAGGTTCTGTGTACAATTCGTGAAGGCTTGAGATGAAAGTTGCGCAGAAAACCATCTTTCAGCAACACGGTATCACCTGTAAAGAGATAACTATTTCCCAGCATGAAATCAGCAGCGCTGTGCTGAGATAAATTATAGACAACCAGTTTCTGTTGCTTCTTTGTTTGGTAGAGATAAAAACTTTGCAGCCCAAAGAACAGCACTAAACAAGCTAAACTCCATTTCAAAGCTTTTGCATTTTTATTCAACAACCAAATACCGGTAGCAGTAATGAATAAATAAAGCAGCAGTGTTTGTAATGGTGTATGCATGATGCCATCTGTAACTGCAAACGAAAAATGATCCACCCAGGTAATAAAATCATTCATCCACTTTAGTAAATAGCTCAATACAAATCCTACTGCATCTGCTAAAAATGAAGAAAACGAAACTGCTATCAGCAATATCTCCCCAAACAAGATCAAACTGCTGAGTGGGACTGCTACAATATTGGTGATGAGAAACAAATTCGGCGCCTGGTGAAAATGATACATACACAAGGGCAGCGTTAATATTTGTGCTGATAATGTTACGGCACATAACTGCCAGCCTTTATCCAGCAATTTGTTGGTAATACTGAACCAATGATAAATAGGCTTCATAAACAGCACAATGCTCAACACGGCTGCATAGGATAATTGAAAACCAACATCCCATAACAGGAATGGATTCCACAACAACATTACAAATGCCGATACTCCCATGCTGTTATAAATATTTCCTTTTTTACCCAGCATATCACCGAATGCAATAATGGTGAACATAAATGCTGCTCTCACAACGGAAGCACCGGCACCTGTCAGCAAGCTGAAGATCCAGAGCAGCAGCACAGCAATAACAGGTTTCATCCATCTCAGTTCTTTTCGTTTATCCAATGGACGCAGCAGAAAAAGCAGCAGCCAGTAAATTAATCCAAGATGCAAACCGCTGATGGCAATCACGTGCACTACGCCTGTGTTGCTGTATGCCTGTACCAGGTCCCTATCGAGGTCATCACGGTAACCGATCAACAATGCTTCAGCAACACTTACTTCTTCTTCACCTCTAATATTTTTTCGGATCACGTTGAGTACATAGGCTTTTGTATCATACAACCACTTTTGAAACCAATGTTGTTCTGTTTGTTGATGAATAACATAATCTCGGCTGTTAAGAAACAGCTGGTGCGTAATACCATTGAACATGGCGTAACGTTCATAATCAAATCCACCGGGATTACCTGCATTTTGAATGAGTGGGATGGATTTACCGGTAACAATTACAGAACCATAGTGTAATGCAGGTTGTATGCTGTCTTTACGGAAATACAACATTAATTTTCCTGAAACCTTTTTTGTTTGATCGTTGCCTGTAATTGAAACAAACTCTGCCAGTGCTTTGTATGATTTTTCTTTTTCACTTAATGATTCCAGCAAGCGAATGGTAACAATATCTTTCTCCTGATAATGATACCCCAACCAGCTTTTATCAAATGAAGGTTGTTTTACCTGTACAATAACGATAGCAAGTGCAATAAAGAACAGGTAAATACCGCCACCAAAAAACAAGGACGAATAATGTTTTGCTCTGAAAACATTATTCAAAAGAAAACAACCAATTGAACCTGCGGCAATAATGGCAGCAACAGTAAATGAAAGTTGAAAATACCATGCGGTAATGATTCCAACGATAAGCGGAACAAGAAAGCGAAGTGTGGGGATGTTTTTCCAAACGGGGATCATGGCATAGCCGTTTCCACTTGAAGATAGAAACGACGCTGCTAAAATGCAAGAGTGTTCTCCTGGATTTTAAAAAAACAGATGAACCCTAAAAATCCGTGCTCATCTGTGTTATCTGAGAGATCATTCTCCCAATAAATTTTTCAAGAAAGCAATCTGCCCCAAATGATAAATATTGTGCTGGATCAATCCATTGAGCAGGAAACGGTAATTGTACTCTCGGTCATCCACCATTTCTTTTAAGAAAGAGTCATCCTTGGTTTGCAGTTCCGCAACCAATTGTTTGTGCAGTTGTTCAAACTCATCCAGGCCCTTTGTCCATGTATGCACCTTCGGATCAATGATGCGCCAATCCATTTTTTCGGCAGCCTTCAAATCATAATCTTTATTTTTTTGAACACGGCTCAATGTAAATTCAACCCATGTGATCATATGATATAATATTTCAATAGCCGCATGTGAGTTCTTGGGGTTGATATACACCACAGCCGGGTGAATTTTCCGCAACATGGGCATTACCGCTTCACCATACCATGGCTGGCCGTTCAATACCCGTTCAAGATTGGTGATGATAGATTGTACTTCTTTGTTCATGATCCTAAGTTAAGAAGAAGATGAGCAGAAGAAAATGGAGTTTGTGTTAAATAAGAAATGCGGCACTATGGATGGTCTGACGGTTTTTAACCGTGCCGACCAATAAAAAACTCCGCAGTTATTGCGGAGTCTATTATCTTCTGAACTGTCAATCTAAAAACTGGTTCAGACCATTATTTACTCAAATACATACTCCTGTCTTTATACAACTGACGGAAATATGGATCACGGAGATTTTTAATAAAGCGGATGGCTTCGCCTGTACTTTTCATTTCAGGCCCCAGCTCTTTATTTACATTCGGGAATTTGTTGAAACTGAACACCGGTTCTTTAATAGCATAGCCGGTAAGTTTTTTCTCAAACGTAAAATCGGTAAGCTTGTTCTCTCCCATCATTACTTTGGTGGCAATGTTGAGATAAGGTATTTGATAAGCTTTGGCAATGAACGGAGTAGTTCTGGATGCACGTGGGTTGGCTTCAATCACATATACCTTACCATCTTTAATAGCAAACTGTATATTGATGAGGCCTTTAATATTTAATGCCTTCGCAATCTTCTTGGCATATTCTTCCATGGTTGTTACCACCAGTGGTGTTAAGTTGAACTCCGGTAACACGGCATGGCTATCACCACTGTGAATACCTGCGGGTTCAATATGCTCCATCACACCCATTACATGAAAATTTTCACCATCATAAATAGCGTCAATTTCAGCTTCCTGGCAACGGTCTAAGAAATGATCGATCAAAATTTTATTGCCCGGTAAATGTTTCAACAAACTCAACACCGCTTTTTCCAGCTCTTCATCATTGATCACAATCCTCATACGTTGACCGCCGAGTACATAGCTGGGACGAACGAGCACCGGAAAGCCAACTTGTTTTGCTACTTCCATAGCATCATCTGTTGTATAGGCCGTTCCGTATTTGGGGTAAGGAATATCGAGTTCTTTTAACAGATCGCTGAAACGACCACGGTCTTCGGCAATATCCATACTGTCGAAGGAAGTACCGATGATGCGGATGCCTTTTTCATGAAGACGTTTGGCCAGTTTCAAAGCTGTTTGTCCTCCTAACTGAACGATCACCCCGTACGGTTGTTCCAGTTCAATGATTTCCCACAAATGTTCCCAGTTCACCGGTTCAAAGTAGAGTTTATCCGCCATATCAAAGTCAGTACTCACAGTTTCCGGGTTACAGTTCACCATAATGGCTTCGTAACCACACTCTTTGATGGCGAGTAACCCGTGAACGCAGCAATAATCAAACTCAATACCCTGACCGATCCGGTTGGGGCCGCTGCCGAGAACAATAATTTTTTTACGGGTTGAAGGGATAGATTCGTTGTGAAGGACTGTATTTGCCATGGCGGTGCAAAGGTAGGGGTGTGCAAGAATTTCTGAAACGGATTTTTCAACAGATTTTGCCAATGAAATCCTGCGGAAATGAACAGTTATTAGTTGATCTGTTGTACAAAACGCTCATACATCTCCCTCCAGCCTGCAAACATGGGCGCTGTGCCAAGGAAATGATTGTGAAAAATGGTGATGAGTGTGCCGTTTACTTTTTGAACTGTCTCTTTTAACTGCAATAATTCCTGCAACGCTTCTTCAGCCGTTTGTTTCAATTCATAAAAATTATTGGCTTCCATAAAGGCAAAAGGATGGATGCGGAGTGGTGTTGCCGTTTCCTTCTCCACATCATACCACAAAAACGAATGGGAAGTAGATGCACGAAATCCATTCACGGTTCCATAACCCATGGTGTAATCATCCATGATGCCGGCAGCTATTAGCTCACGGTAACTATGCGGCACACGAGCCTGCAAATAATGATGACGGCTTTTTGTAACTGGTTGACGGATGATCTGCTGCAACACATTCTTTTCTTTTACCAGGTATTCTTTTGCTGTATTGCTGTGAACAGAAGGATGCAAACCTACATCAGCATTTTTCTTTGTTTGCTGAATGAGTTGCTGTAATGCTTTTGATGTGGGTGAAATATTCTTATCCAGCTCTCCCTGCTCTTCTGCCACTAAAAAAAAGTAGATGGGTGACAGCTGATGGGCATGATGCAACTGATCCATCCAGTCATAACTGTCAAACGGGTCTTGCTTACCTCTTGCTACATTTAGTCTTTCAGTAATCGTTGATGGATGTTTGATAGATGCCGCAACATTTTTCCAGAAACCTTTGTGCTTGTAACTCCAGGCGATGTCAATATCGTAAGTAGGAATGAAAGTGAAGTTTGCAGTTTGCGGTTTGTAGTTAGAAAACTTGATTTGAAGTTGATGCGAAAACGCAAGCAACCATTGATCCACTACCGGTTTATTTAAGAAACTGTTTTTCCATGCAACAGAATTCCAATGTGCATAGCGGCCGTATTCATCAGGTTCGTGTTCCAGGTATTCTTCATAACGGGTGATACAAAAAAACACAGCTGAAAAGATGTCAAATCCCACATCATCTTCTGTTTTGAAAAAAGCAATGCTGTTCTTCCACTCAAAACATTCAACAGGCTGCTTTCTCAGATCATGTTGATGAAGCAACCCTGCAGGATGGATCAGCAATTCATCTGCCACCAATCGTTTTGCTGAATAATTGATCCTGGGTGATGTTTGTGCCCGGTACCACACTTCGTCACTTGTAACAGTTGCATTCAAGCCCAGTTTTTCATTGAAATAATCAATGATGTATTGAATGCGTGGAGTAATATGAGGGCTGAAGACTATCAACTATCGGCTACTTACTTGTATGTTTCTCTTTCCAGAGTTGATTAAAGCTTTTTTCAGGAAAGTGCAATTCCCCATGATTCTTTTTCCATTCTTTCACAAATGTGTTTATCAGGAAATTTTTGATCTTGCTGCTCCCGGTATTCATCAACTTTCTGCTCATGCTTGCCTGTTTCCAAACCTTCCATGCCATACGTTCACCAAATGAAACATGGCCCTGCTCTACTGCTTCGTAACGATTCTCCAGCAATAATTCATGAAGATTGATGCGCATGGGACAAACTTCTGTACAGTTACTGCATAGTGATGATGCATAACTCAAATGTTTATAGGCATCCATTTGCTGTAAATGCGGTGTGATCACTTTTCCAATAGGGCCGCTGTAAGTAACACCATAACTATGACCGCCAATGTTTTTATAAACCGGGCACGCATTTAAACAGGCACCGCAGCGAATACAATACAAACTTTCCCTGGTTGCAGGATTTTTTAAAATGTTGGTGCGGCCATTATCAAGCAATATCACATACATATCCTGTGGTCCATCTTTTTCATTGGGTTGCTTAGGGCCCAGCACAATACTGTTGTACACTGTTACCTGCTGCCCTGTTCCATACGTTGCAAGTAAAGGCCAGAACAAACCGAGATCAGTAATGGATGGCAACATTTTTTCAATACCTACCACTACAATATGTGTTTTAGGAAAAGCACAACTCAATCTTGCATTGCCTTCATTTTCTGTAACAGCAATTCCACCCACATCGGCCAAAATAAAATTGGCACCTGTTACGCCTACTTCTGCCTGTACATATTTTTCACGGAGAATTTTTCTTGCAACCAATGTTAATTGCTCAGGGGTAGCTTTGGGATCAGTTCCTAATTTTTCAGCAAAGAGTTTAGCCACATCTTCCTTGCTTTTGTGCATGGCGGGTGTAACAATATGGTAAGGCGGCTCGCCATCCAACTGCTGAATGTATTCACCCAAATCTGTTTCTACGCTTTCAATTCCATTTTTTTCGAGCACATCATTCAAATGAATTTCTTCAGTGACCATGCTCTTGCTCTTCACAACTGTTTTGCAGCTTTTGGCTGCACATATTTTTAAAATTTCATCGCAAGCCTGCTGGGCATTTTCAGCCCAGATCACTTTACCGCCACGGCGTGTGAACTGCAATTCAAATTCTTCTAATTGCTGATCTAAGGTTTCCAATGCCCGCCATTTTACATTCTTGGCCCGTTCTCTTGCGGTGAGCAATTGTGTAAACTGCTGTTTTCCTTCCGGCACTTTGGCGTTGTACTTACCAATATTGAAATTGATCGTTCGCCTGTGATCCAGGTCAGCAGCCTTAACGGTGCTTTTGGCAATAAACTTTGATGCAGTTTCGCTCATGTGTTAAAATTACTCTCTAATTCCTGAAATAAAATGATGTTGAACAGTAAACTTTACTCCGCTTTCTTCTCAGCATAATACTGTGAAGCTATCTGCTCAAGCACCTCGTAAACATCTTCCCCATACTTTCTCACCAACGATTCTTTTAAAAATTTGTACACCGGCACTTTCAATTCTTTGCCCAAAGCACAACCCGGGTTACACATGGGGTCACGGGGTTCATAATTCACATATTCGTTTTCTGTGTTTTTGCTTTTGCTGATCTTGATGGGATATAAATGACAGCTGATGGGTTTCTTCCATTTTGTTTTGCCTTCGTTATATACCTGTTCAAAGCTGCACTTTACAATTCCTTGCTCATCCACCAAACCATAAGCACACATACCATTGCTGATAGTGGGCGTTACCCAGCCAAACTCCTTGTCATAGGTATAGAAGCCCTGCTCTTCCACTACTTTCTTTCCTTCATCCGTTAAAAGCGGAACTACATGTTCATAAGCATCTTTTACTTCATTCATTTCCTCTTTGGTGAGCGGTGCCCCTGCATCACCATCAATACAACAGCCGCCTTTGCATTTGTGAAGATCACACACAAACTGTTCTTCAATTACTTCATCGCTGATGTAAATATTATCGATCACGATCATGGTGCAAAGATAACGATGAAAGAAAGGGAGTAGATTTAGAATTTCACCCTTTCCATTTCAATGTTTGGATCATGTGCTGCATATCCTTGTACAAAAACTGTTCTACGGGTTGAATTGAATCGTAATTGGGAGTAGAATTGAAATACAAAGCACCTCGCAGGAAATGTTTGCTGCTGTCAGTTACAAAAAATTGTTTGCCGGTTGCTGCATTACCACCCACATCAAAAATAAATCCGTTAACGCCTGCACCACCCTTCACAGGAATTTCATCAATGGATGTGGCTTTGAGCGTGTGCTTACTGGTCATTTTGAAAGCATCATCCACCAATTTGGTGAATTCATTGGTGCCAATAACTTTGTAGCTAAGGTGCAATCTCCCGTCAAAATCAGGAAAGTCAATATTCACCCAAAATTCATTCTCCGGTTTATCATCAAAAAAAGTACTGTCTTTCACTACCGTACCATAAGCAGGATATTCAAAGGTGTAAGGATATCCCGGCTTATCAAACAAAACATATTTCTTTTCAGGGAAATCAATTTTAAAATAACCCTTGGGCTTGGGAACGGGATCTGAGTTACAGGAAATAAAGAAAGAGGTAAGAAGTAAGAGGTAAGAAATTAGTAGCTTCATGTTGATTAAGCAATAGGTTTAATGGTGACTTTCACTTTTTCAATTCGGTTGCGGCTTACTTCCTGAACGGTAAATAAAAAATCGCCGGATTCTACCACATCATTTATTTTAGGCAACCGTTCTGCTATTTCCAGTACTAAACCGGCCAGCGATTCACTTTCACCACGCACTTTATCGAACGTATCTAAGGGAAGGTTCATCACCTTGCATACATCATGGATCATGGTCTTGCCTTCAAAAATATAATTGAAGTCGTCAATCTTTTTGTTCACAGTATCTTCCTCATCAAACTCATCTTTAATATCACCAATGATCTCTTCCAATATATCTTCCATGGTTACAATACCACTGGTGCCGCCAAACTCATCTACTACCACAGCAAAGTGAATTTTCTTTTGTTGAAACTCCTTCAACAGATCATCGATCAATTTCTGCTCCGGTACAAAGAAAGGTGTGCGCATCAGTTGATGCCAGTTAAAACCTGCAGGTTCATTGATATGACTCAGCAAATCCTTTGTTTGCAAAATTCCTACCACTTCATCCAGTGTTTGTTTAAATATGGGAATACGGCTGTAATGTAATTCTTCAATTCTCTTAATTACATCAGGAAAGGATGCATTATATTCAATACCGCTCACATCCAGGCGGGAACGCATCACCTGTTTTACAGTAATGTTGCTGAACTTCTGGATTCCTTTTAATATTTTCTTTTCTTCAATGGTGGCTTCATCTTCACTCATCAGGTCAATGGCATAATCCAGTTCATCGGCTCTTATTGATGAAGTTTGATATTTTGTTAATCGCTTTTCAATACCATCTGAATAGCCTGCCAGCCATTGTCCGGTTGATCGAAATATCGGGAAGATGATAGAGTCAATGGTCCAGCTTGCCATCAAAGCAAAAAACAAATTGTTTTGTGATGCCCATACTTTAGGCAGTATCTCACAAAACAAAAGAATGAGGGCAATGATGGCCAGTGCTTTTACTGCAAATTCTACCAACAATAATTGATGCTGCAGTTTAAAAAACTCATCAAATAAAAAATTGGATATGAGAATGATGCCAAGATTAAAAAAAGTATTGGCGCTGAGCAGCGACCCCATTAATACTTTCGGCTCTTCCAGTAAATTCACAACACGCCGGGCACTGTCATCATTTTTTGTTTTGAGCATGTTGAGGTCTTTGTACTTGAGCGAAAAAAAAGCAACCTCAGCCCCACTAACAATAAATGAAAGAAAAAATAACGCAAGAAATAAAACCACCATCAATGGCAGGCCCTGGGCTGCCAGAAAAATGGGTTTTAAAAAAAGTAGTAAAGAAATCGATTCAGAATAATCCACGCCTGTTTGTTTGGTAATAGAATAACCGGGACAAAAATAAGGTTTACAAGTTCAATTAAAAGGGAAGGTCACCGGTTGGTTCACCAATTGGGGGTAATTCATCGGGATAAGTACTTCCTGTTGTTGCGTCATGCACATCTGTTTTGGTTGTTCCATCCGCTCTTTTATCCAGCATGATCAAATTATCACCCACCACTTCAGTCATAAATTTTTTTATCCCTTCCTTATCCTCCCAGCTTCGGGTCTTCAAGCGTCCTTCAATGTATACAAGACTTCCTTTGTGAAGATATTTCTGAGCCAGTTCAGCCAGCCCACGCCAAAGCACCACGGTATGCCATTCCGTTTGGCTTACCAATTTACCTGTTCGGTCTTTAAACGTTTCTGTTGTTGCTAATGGAAATTTGGCAACTGCAATATTGCCTTCTAACTGTTGAATATCGGGGTCTTTTCCAAGATTGCCTATAAGCATCACACGATTAACGCCTCTCATAATATGAAGTTTTAATCAATAAATCCAGGCCAGCCGCTGCTGATTGCTCCTGTTTTGCTCACACCCAAGTTACATTTTTTGGAGCAGGTTTCAAATTATCAGCATTGATTTTTTAGGGGGAGATGTTAAATCTTTGGTGATGAACTGAAACAACTTTAATTGTATCAAAACAATTCCAGCAATTTTCCCTGCAGTAACTGATGAATCACTTTGGGAAAAGGAATTTTAGGTAGATCTGCTTTTGCTCTCCATTCCACTGCTTTCATGGGTTGTTGAAACGAACCAATATGGATGACTACTGCAACTGCATGAATTGTTTGATGTGATAGTTTTTGCATAACCGGTTTCGTAACTGCCAACTGTTGTGCTTTTTTCACTGCAAACAAATTTTGCTTATCTAAAATCGTTTTTGATTTCACAAAAGCGCTCCACTCTTTTTCTGAAGGAAATTCCATTAACGGAAATTGATACAAATGCTGCCACACATCTTTTTGAGTACGTTGTTGCACTGCAAATGTTCCTTTATGTTCCAATACAAAAAATACAAACCACCTGCTGCGTTGCTTTAATTGTCTTTCCTTTACCGGTAATTGTGTCACAATTTTTTTCTCAAAAGCAACACATTTGCGGTGTAACGGACATGTGGCACATAAAGCATTTTCCGGTTTACACATCGTAGCACCAAAATCCATAATGGCCTGGTTATATACAGCGGCTTCATTTTCTGCAAGACATTGCCGGGCTACCTGTTCAAATATTTTTTTTCCATTAGCACTATCAATAGGTTCACTGATTCCAAAAAAACGGCTCAATACACGAAACACATTTCCATCCACCACTGCATGCGGAAGGTTATAACCAAACGATGCAATAGCAGCTGCGGTGTAAGGCCCTACTCCTTTTAATTTCAATATAGTTTCGTAAGTATTGGGGAAATGACCGTTTAATTCAAAGGCAATTTTTTGAGCCGTAGCATGCAGGTTACGGCAGCGGGTGTAATAACCTAATCCTTCCCATAATTTATAAACTTCTTCCAGGGGTGCGTTCGCCAGGTGCTGAACAGTTGGGAACGTCTTTACAAATCGTTCGTAATACTTCCAGCCCTGCCCGGCTCTTGTTTGCTGAAGAATGATCTCACTGAGCCAGATTTTATAGACATCTTTTTCTCCTTTCCACGGCAATTTTCGCTTGTTATGCTCCCGATGCCATTTTAAAAGTTTCTGTTGAAAATATTTCGCTTCTTTTTTAAACACCTTTCGTGGAAATTGTGGTTTTGTTCATTCTTTCAAAGCAAATATATCAACTCAGGGGCTTTTGTTGCTTTACCTTCATTATCAAGCAGTTACTTTAAAAAATATTTGTTTTTCAAAAAATTAATTTTCATCTTTATAGCGAAAGATCGTGGGAATGGTAAATCCTTAAAACTCTAAAAAAGATGAGAAAAGCTGATTTGGTAAATCAAATTTCTGAAAAAACAGGCATTCCTAAAGTAGATGTGCTTGTAACACTGGAAACGATGTTTAAAGAAGTGAAGGACTCACTGGCCGCTGGTCAAAACATCTATATCCGTGGTTTCGGAAGTTTTATTACCAAGAAACGTGCAGCCAAAATTGGCCGCAACATTAAACGCAACACTGCAGTGCATATTCCTGAACACTATATTCCTGCGTTTAAACCAGCCAAGGAATTTGTACAGGAAGTTAAAACACAACGTACCGGAACTTAAAGTTGCAATCTGTTCCTTTTTATTGCTTTGGCTGCCGTAACTTTGCACCTCAATTTACAAGGCGTGAACAGGCAACAGATCATATTTGTATCAACCGCAGTAATTGCGGTTTTTCTTTTGCTTTATTTTGGAAGAACGGTGGCCGATCATTCCGGCCATAACCACGCTGCCCAGGCTCCGGCTGCAAATGCTGCGGCCCAGGGTCTGGACTTCCCCACCATGCTGGGTTTAGCTAAGAAACGATTGAATGCCCAGCAATTAGAAAAAGTAACCCAGTGGGAAAATGCAGTTGTTCGTGGAAATGTGAAAGAACAACAGATACAAACCTATAAAACCCTCTCCCGGTTTTGGATGGACAGTATTGGCGCTTTTGTGCCATATGCAAAATATATGGGTGAGGCTGCTAAGTTGGAAAGTTCGGAGAAAAACCTCACCTTTGCAGCCCATTTGCTGTTAGCAGAACTGCAGAAAGTAGAGGAAGAACCCCTCAAGATCTGGATGGCTAAAGAAGCAAAAGAGTTATTTGAAAAGGCTTTGGAACTCAATTCCGCCAATGATTCCACAAAAGTGGGTCTTGGAAGTACCTATTTCTTTGGCGCTGCCGGTGCCAATGAACCTCCGATGAAGGGCATTGGACTTATTCGGGAGGTAGTGGAAAAGAACCCCAACAATGCATTTGCACAGTACATGATGGGGGTTGGTTCCAGTGTGAGTGGGCAATGGCCCAAAGCCATTGAACGTTTTACCAAAGTGGCAGAACTGGAACCGGATAATCTGGAAGTACAGCTGAGGCTTGCGGATATTAATGAAAGAACAGGAGACAAAGCCGCTGCTAAAAAATGGTATGAACGTTTACTGCAAACCATTAAACGCCAGGAAAAGGCAGGTACAATGAAACCGAATCCTGAAATGGTAAAGCAGATCGAAGAGCATGTAAAATCATTATAGCTGTTGTAAAACAGTTACGGTGAAATTCATTATAGTTAACAACATTATTTAACGAACGTAAATCTTATTTGTATGCCTTGCGGAAAAAAGAGAAAGCGTCATAAAATTGCGACGCACAAACGTAAGAAACGCTTGAGGAAGAACCGTCATAAGAAGAAGAACAAATAAACTTCTTAATAGTACGGAGTCCTGCTTGTTTGAGTGGGACTCTGTTCTCTCTTAGCGTACCGCTGCTGATACAGCGCTTTTTTATACGTTGCTTGTATATTCAACAATGCTGCTATCAGTGTACTCCTTCCTTGATCAGGTGAGGTAATTCCAATGAACATGTGATTGATGGTTTTTATCTGAAACACATCCGTATTGTTTGTTGGTATTATGCCATTCAATACAAAGGCATTGGCATAAGATAGTTCAATTTAACAACACATTTTTGTGAACAAGGAACTGATCATTAACGCTGCACCCACGGGTGTGGAAATAGCCCTTTTAGAAGACAAAAAATTGGTGGAGCTGCACCAGGAAAGTCATGATGCCAGCTTTACAGTAGGTGATTTATACCTCGGCAAAGTAAAAAAACTGGTGCCCGGTATGAACGCTGCATTTGTAGACGTTGGTTTTGAGAAAGATGGTTTTTTACACTATACCGATCTGAGCCCCTATATCCGTTCTCTTCTAAAATTTACAACGCATTCTATACAGGACAAAAGCGAAAGCATTGCCGACTTTGGTAAATTTCAGAATGAAGCTGAAATTGTAAAAACAGGAAAAATTGGTGAAGTACTCAATGGCAAGCCCAACATCCTCGTTCAAATCTTAAAAGAACCGATTGCGGCAAAAGGCCCCCGTTTAAGTTGTGAAATTTCTCTTCCCGGCCGATTTGTAGTCATTACTCCTTTTAATGATATTGTTGCTGTATCCCGCAAAATTCATTCTAGCGAAGAGCGCAAAAGATTGCAAAAGATCGTTGAATCCATCAAACCAAAAAACTTTGGTGTGATCGTACGTACAGCAGCAGAAGGTAAGAACACTTCAGAATTACATGAAGATTTAAGTAATCTTGTTACTACCTGGCAGGCTATTCAAACCAATTTGAAAAATGGAGTAGCCCCGGCCAAAATTTTAGGTGAACAGGATAAGACCACCAGCATTTTGCGTGATTTATTAAATGCTGATTTCAACCGCATTGTTGTAAATGATAAAAATATTTACAATGATGCTAAAACCTATATTCAAAAAGTTGCTCCGGATAAAACAGATATCGTAAGCTTCTATCAAAATGGTTCTCCCATTTTCGACAGCTTTGGTATTACCAAACAGGTAAAAGCAGCCTTTGGTAAAACAGTGAATCTTGCCAGCGGAGCTTATCTCATCATAGAACATACAGAAGCACTGCATGTAATTGATGTAAACAGTGGTTATAAGAGTGTAAGTGCCAACCAGGAAGAGAATGCCATGCAAACCAACCTGGAAGCAGCTGAAGAAATTGCAAGACAACTTCGTCTGCGGGATATTGGAGGCATCATCGTAGTTGATTTCATTGATATGAAACTGCCGGAGAACAAGCGTAAACTGGCAGAAGCAATGGAAGAACTGATGAAGATCGATCGTGCCAAGCACGCCATTCTTCCTATTTCCAAATTTGGTTTGATGCAAATTACCCGCCAGCGTATGAAGCCCGAGGTAAACATCAATACGCAGGAAATTTGCCCGAGCTGCCAGGGCACCGGTAAAGTTTCATCAACATTGATCCTGGAAGATGAAATTGAAAAGAACCTGAGTTATCTCATCATGCAGAAACATAGCCGACTTACCGTTGATGTGCACCCGATCATGGAGGCTTATCTCAAAAAAGGCTTCCCTTCCAAACGGTTAAAATGGAGCTGGAAATACAAACAGAAGATCAAAGTAAGAGCCAACAGTGGTTATCATTTAACGGAATACCGCTTTTTTGATGATCATGATGAGGAAATAAAACTCTGATAATAAATTTTAAAAGGCCTGTTTCTAAAGCAGGCTTTTTTGTATCCGCTCTTCCATTTTTTAAAGTATCTAACAACCATTATACAATTTATCAACAATAACCTGCGTTAATAGGCGCAATGAAATCCATTATTCTATCCTTACTATTTTGTTGTACTGCCTGTTTTGTATGGGCCCAAACGCCATCGGTTGACAGCAGCACTGCTTCCCGATCCGTTATGATTGATGTTTCCAACAAACTAAAAGTATATCCCAATCCATCCAGTAACTGGTTGTTTGTTACCCATCCGGTCATCAACAGAAGAGGGGTTCAACTGCTTATTTCTGATATGAATGGTAAAACGGTTTTAAAAGCAGATGTAAAAATACAAACCATGCAAAGTATTCTGAACATTAGTTCCCTTATCACAGGTGTATATGTAATTACATGGAGTAATGGAAATGAGCGGGGAACAGCCATGTTGCAAAAGAATTAAACTTCACTCAACGTAATAAAAAAGCAGGCTTCATCAGCCTGCTTTTTTATTTCTTATACCAAAGATCATCGAACTGCTATCATACTGATCTCTACATTCACATTCCGGGGTAATGTTTTTACAGCCACTGTTTCCCGTGCTGGGAAATCACCTTCAAAGTATTTGCCATACACTTCATTTACTTCACCAAAATAACTCATGTCACTCAGGAAGATGGTAGTCTTCACCACGTTGGCAAAACTAAAACCTGCTTCCTGCAGCACTGCCTTCAGGTTATGCATTACCTGGTGTGTTTCGGTTGGTATATCCGCATTGTTCAATTGACCCGTTGCAGGATCAAAACAAACCTGTCCTGATAAAAAAAGAAAATTTCCTGCCATTACCGCCTGGCTGTAGGGGCCAATAGGTGATGGTGCGTTAGTCGTATTAATGATTGTCTTTTCCATATTACAAACTTAAATTTTTTATCGAATAAAGATCTGAAAGGTTTGCCATCAGGTTTTGCAGCTCACAAACCTAATAGGCCGATTCCTTTATTTTTGCACAAATGCAGATACTTCTCATTAGCAATGAACAACAACCCGACCAATTATGGGGAAATCCATTCCCTTTTGATGGTTGGTCTGTAACCGTTGCGAAAGAACCAACAGCTGAGCTATTGCATGCCTGTGGTTTTTGCATTGATCTCAGTTTTGATGAAGCCATTCACAGGGTACATATTTATAAAACATCCGGTACACCCGTAATGATTAACTCCTGTGTTTACACATTAGAAGAGTTACAAATCACCAACGAGCCCATATTACGTTTCAATCACTGGCCTTCTTTCAGGGAAAGAGCAAAATTGGAAATAGCTGCACATGAATCAGCTCTTGCGGTTGTAGAACCTGTTTTTCAGCAATGGAAAATTCAATTTGAAATAACAGCAGATGTACCCGGTTTTGTGAGTGCAAGAATTATTTCCATGATCATCAATGAGGCATTTCTGGCGTTGGATGAACAGGTATCCATTCATAAAGAAATTGATACGGCGATGAAACTGGGAACCAACTATCCCAAAGGACCCTTTGAGTGGTGTGATATGATAGGTGCTGCCAAAATCTGTTCTTTACTGGAAAAATTATCCTTAACACAACCAAGATATTTACCTGCAGCATTATTAAAACAAAAAGCACATGAGCAATAAATACCTTCTTTGTATAGATGCTTCTGTGCAAACTGCTTCAGTGGCTTTAATTAGGGAGTCAACCTTACTTGCCGTAAAAACATGTGAGCAACAAAGAGAACATGCTGCATTTATTCAACCTGCTATCCGGGAGTTATTACAAGAGCAACATATTCTGCCTTCGCAATTAATAGCGGTAGCTGTAACTGCAGGTCCCGGTTCTTATACAGGCCTGCGTATAGGTATGGCCAGTGCCAAGGGTTTGTGCTATGCGTTGAATATCCCATTGATTACCATGAATACGCTTGAGCTCATGGCTGCTGCAGCATTACAACAATTAAACCGCAGTGATTCATTCTTGTTATGCCCGCTCATAGATGCCAGGCGCATGGAAGTATTTACAGCCGTTTACAATCAGCATCTTGAACAACTACTTCACCCACAGGCATTGATTCTTGAAAGCAATAGTTTCCATGAATTATTGTTGAACAACCCTGTTTATTTCTTTGGGAATGGTGCACCAAAATGGGAAACCATTTGCAGGCATGCCAACGCAAGATTTCTAACAGTTCAATGGAATGCAGCTTCGATGGTTGGCAAAGCATGGGAACTTTTCAGCCAAAATTCATTTGCTTCATTAGCTTATGCCACCCCTTTTTATGGAAAAGACTTTTATAGTACTTTCAAATTATAAAGTAATCATTTACTTTTACCACCCTGAATGATTGTAAGCAGCCATATACAAACAGAGGCAACCCTTTTGCCTGATGCACTTGCTATAAAAAAGTCTGCCATTATCATACGTGCTGTCAATCACAAATTGCGTCAGCAAATTTTGAAATTGTTACTGGAAAAAGATCGCTTAACCGTAACAGAAATTTTTACGCAATTATTCCTGGAACAATCAGTAGCCTCACAACATTTGGCGGTATTACGCCGTGCAGGTTTTGTAAAAACAAAACGTGAGGGAAAACTAATTTGGTACAGTATCAACCCAGAGCGATTGGAACAGGTGCAAAAAGTAATTGAGGTGTTGTTATAATTACAGCTTGTTTTTCAACCGTTTATAGTTGTGATCTGGCATCTGCCTTAACCCGCTCAAAGCCAATGCAGTTGGGGCTTTTCACTTACCTTTGCACAAATTTTTATGAGCTATGTATATTGAACAATTATACACCAATTGCATTAGTGAAGCGGCGTATTATATTGAAAGCAATGGCGAATGTGCCATCATTGATCCGCTTCGTGATGTAGAAGTATATGTACAAATGGCCGGTGAACGTGGCGCAACTATCAAATACATTTTTGAAACACATTTTCATGCTGATTTTGTAAGCGGTCATCTGGATCTCTCCAAACAAACAGGTGCTCCCATTGTATATGGTCCTGATACGGTTACCGATCTTCCTGTTTATATTGCTAAAGATGGTGAGGTTTTTAAAATAGGTAACATCACCATCGAGGTATTGCATACCCCGGGTCATACATTGGAAAGCAGTTGCTACTTACTGAAAGATGAGACCGGAAAGACACATTCCATTTTTACGGGCGACACGTTGTTTGTAGGCGATGTGGGCCGTCCTGATCTTGCACAAGGTGGTGATATGACCATGAGTGGGCTTGCCGGAATGTTGTATGATTCACTGCAGCAAAAGATCATACCATTGGCTGATGATGTAATTGTATATCCTGCACATGGACCAGGCAGCAGTTGCGGCAAAAGTTTAGGCAAAGAAACCTTCAGCACTATTGGTGAGCAAAAGCAAACGAATTATGCGTTACAACCGCAAACAAAAGAAGAGTTCATTAAAGCAGTGACAGATGGTTTGGCGGCTCCTCCCAAATATTTTCCTGTGAATGTAAAGATCAACAAAGAAGGTTATGATGCATTGGATGAAGTGCTTAAAAAAGGAATGAATCCATTGAACATTGAAGCGTTCAAAGTTGAAATGAAAAAAGAAAAGACATTCATTCTTGATACAAGAAATGCTTCCGTATTCACACAGGGATTTGTACCGGGCAGCATCAGCATTGGTTTAGAAGGCCGCTTTGCCGAATGGGCCGGTGCTTTATTGCCATTTGATGAAAACATATTACTGATTTGTGAAGAAGGGAGAGAAGAAGAAAGCATTATTCGTTTAGCCAGGGTAGGTTTTGATAAAGTGATCGGTTACCTCAATGGCGGGTATGATGGATGGAAAAACAACGGAGAAAAAATTGACATGATCATTGATGTGGAAGCGGATGAACTGGCTATGGATATTCCTCACGACAACAATCTTCTTGTAATAGACGTACGTAAAGAAACAGAGTTTGCTGATGGCCATGTAAAAGGTGCGGCGAATCTTCCGTTAAGTGAAATGACGGATCCTGCGCTACTCTCCAATATTGAAGACAATGATAATTTATATGTGCACTGTGCTGGGGGTTACCGGAGTGTGATAGCTTCATCGTTATTAAAACGCCAGGGTTTTCATAATCTCAGAAATGTACTGGGAGGCTGGAGCAAGATCAAAGAGCAGAAAATTGAAATTGAAAAAGAAACCAGTGTCTTGAATTGACCAATAAAAAATCCGCTTATGAGCGGATTTTTTATACACTTACAATTCCGTTTTTGATAGCATACATCACCAGCCCCACTCTTGTCTTTACATTCAACTTTTCAAACAAAGCATCACGGTAGCCATCAATCGTTCTGGGGCTTAAAAACATTTTATCAGCAATCTCTTTATAGGTCATTTCCGTGCATGCAAGTTTTAAAAAATCAGTTTCACGTTCATTCAGCATTTGTTGTTGCTGCAGGCTTCCTTTCTTTTCATCCATATTGTTGATGGAATGAATAAGATGTCCCGTCACCAGTTCGGAATAATAAAAACCTTTGGTATGCACCGCATCCAGTGCCCGTTTCAATTCAGGTGGTTCACTGTCTTTTAAGATATAACCTTTTGCCCCTGCTTTAAACATTTTGATGATCGCTGTTTCATTATCATACATAGAAAGCGCCAGTACATTTACCAATGGATAATGCTCCCGCAACCATTGTGTGGTAGAATAGCCATCCATCTCAGGCATATTAATATCCATTAATACCAACTGAGGCTCGCCGTACTTTTTAATTTGTTCTGTAAAATGTCTGCCGTTATCTGCTTCAAACAATACTTCATAGTCGCCAAAGTTGTTAACAACTGATGCGAGTCCTTTCCGTAACAGAACATGATCATCTGCCAGTGCTACTGAAATTTTTTGTTGCTTACTCATTTATGAATGTGTTGTAAGGTAAACTTAAATGCAATGTGGTTCCTTTGTTGGGTTCGCTTGTTAAACTGAATTTAGCACCAATTAAAGTAGCCCTGTTGTGCATATTCCGAAGCCCCAATCCAAATTGCTGGTTGCCGGGGTCATTCAGGGGTGACAAATCAAACCCTTTGCCATCATCTGCCACTGACACCTGCATGTCATTAGCTGAAAAACTCACTGAAACATGAATGGAAGAAGCTTCTGCATGTTTCATGATATTGTGAATAGCTTCCTGTATGATGCGGAAGATGATCAATTCTTTTTGTGCCTCCAGTCTCTGCACACTTCCTTCAATAGTAAAGGATGTTTTAATGACTCCGGTCTTTTGCAGCATCTCCAACTCATATTCAACAGAGCGAACCAGCCCCATATTTTGCACATACTCTGTATTTAAACTATGGCTAAGGCTCCGCAGGTCATTGATAGCTTTTGCGATCAATTGTTGGGATGCTTTTACCTGGTCCGGTGCTTGTGCATCATTCATCATCAACGTAGTAAGATTGAGCTTGGCCAGTGTTAACACCTGCCCTACGTTATCATGAATCTCTTGTGAGATATTTTTGAGCGTTTGCTCCTGTATCTCCAATTGAGATTGCAGAAGGGTTTGTTTAAATTCATTTTTAATATTTACTAATTGTGTATGATGTTTAGCTTGATTTTTATAGTAGTTCAAGACAAAGACTGTAATAAAAATAGCAATAAATATGAGCAAGATGCTACCGAAAATTATACTTAATATCAGGTTCTTATCCGCCATGATTGTATTATACCTATGCCAATAAATGAATATAATAAAATATTCAGGAAGTTACTTATAAACCTAAAAAGGGCTCCGTATTCTTTAAGTTTTGAATAAGCAATAAAATCAAAAATATTAATATAAAAGAAAAATCCAATATAGAAGAAAAGAAGACCTGTGCAAATCCAAAACATAGGTATTAAAAAAGGGTGGTGTTTATTTTCAGATTGAAGCAGTTGCCGAAAGTAGAAAAAACATAATAAAATTACTAATAGTGAACCACAACGATAAGTAATTGTATGAAACTCATTCCATCCTTGAATAAAGGCAATATTAAAAATACTAATAAAGAGAAATAAACATAAGCCTACTTTGATTGCAGATTTTAGATGCTTGCTATTTAATTCGTGATAAAAAATAAACCCTAAGAACAGAAATTCTGTAACAGTAAAAATATTGTACCACCAATGATTTCGCCCATTGATGGAGACAAGTTGTAGGTGTGCAAGTAATTCAACAACAAAAGTATACGCAAGGAATGGTACAAACCGGCGGATTGCTTTGGATTCAATCTGCCGGTACTTTAATAATCCAGTAAAAAAGACGACAAAAATTATTGTAATAAAAATTACTTTCATTTTACAGTTTTTGACCACCATCACATGCAGGGGGACATAATGAACCAATATCCATTCCCTCACCGCCGTATGATAAAGAATGTACCCCTTCTGTTAATTGGTCTTCATTTATATTCCCATTTTTCCTTGTAACAACTAAAACAGTTGTATGCTGTCCGTCATATTGGGCATTTGGTAAAGGAGTGCCCCCGGGAATACGGTGAAAAACATGATCATCATTGTGCATACCAAAATAAATTCTTACTCCAAATTGATCTTTGTTGCCATTAGTTAACCCGTTGTCTTTGAAAAGATCTTCTAATTCGGAATAAGGAAACCAACAGCTCCGTGAATCGTTTGGCCCCATATTATCAGGAGGAGTCCCAGGAGTATGATTTCTCCTTCTTTTCTTTGTTTTATCATAATTTTCGTTTACTACATCTCTTATAAAGCTAAGCGGTACAGCAGTACCGGGTACTAGGGTCTTAATTTGATTAATATCGTTTACAATTTTTAAAGGCATAAAAAAGAGTTTTAAATGTGAATAATAATTTGAATTTAGAAATCAAATTTCAATAGAACAAGTATTTACTAAGAGAGTTTAAGAACTCTATTTTTCAGGTGTTTTCACCCTCCTATTCCCGGCTAAGAAACCCTTGAACAAAGAATCTTCTTTTTTAAACATTTGCATGTCCTGAAAATTAAGGAATCCTTAAATCGATATTATGAGACAAATTACTCTACTTCTCATTACTACATTATTCTTATCAGCAACTACTTTTTCCCAAAACAAAGACTCAGTAAAAGCCCAAAAGGTAGATATAAGTATTACAGTTGCTAATAAGGATAGCAGTAACACTGCCGAACTCAAAACATCCGCAGAAACTTGCAAAATCTGTAAAACAGAAAAGGTAAAAGGCATTCAATGGCTCCTAGTATTTCTTCCAACATTAGTATTCTTTATGTTTTTTTATTACTTCATGGGCTGGCTAAAAAAAGATGGATTTAAGATTGCCGACGCACTTACCTCATGTGAGCCTGTGACACTTTCAGAAAAAACAAAAGATGTAGCTGGGGTAGTTACTGAGCAAACAGAAACAGACGTTTTGCCTAAGAGCTCAAGCAGGTTAATTGCTTTCCTTACAGGATTAACTGCAATGACTATTGGAATCTGTTTAGTTACCTATTATATATTCATTACACTCGCAGATTGTTCAAGTCCTAATTTAGACGATTTGTGGAAGGTAATTGCATCACTAGGAATTGGTGTCATTCCTTATGGAGCAAACATGTGGAAGGAAAGTAAAAAACCATAAAGCTGATAGTAGCTAAAATCAAAATGTCAAACATAATACTCATTAATAAAACATTAAGACAATGAAAACGATATTATTACTTTTAAGCTTATTTGCAATTCAGAATATTAGAGCTCAAACAATTTTACCTGCATCGAGGTCATTCAAAACAGAAAGGGGTCAATTTATATCTGATTACCAAAATAAGGCAAAAATTGACACTACAGCTATCTTAAAGAAAATAGCAAATAAAACAGACTTCTTCCTAAAAACAATGACTTTAGATAGTTTTAGAATAAATCAAGGGAATTTTATGCAATTAACAGATTCATTATATAAAGTATATACTGACACTCTCAAGAATATTGAATTATTATCCCTAGTTAATAAACTGAATGAGTCTTCGCCATTTGTACCGGTTTTAACCGCAGGGGTAACTAACTTGGAAAATACAAGACAAACTTATGGTAGCTTGTCATTTGGGTTTCAATTTAGATTATCAAAATATAAGCTTACTAAAAAAGGTTGGGTGGACCCGCATTATTTGTATTTATTATTTAGCACAAAGACGGCTACTTCACCCGACTCTTCATCGGTGCAAAAAACATTCATGTTTCCCGAGTTAAATAAAAGAGATTTTGTTCTAGGATATTACTGGGAATTTCTGAAAAACCATTGGACAGTAGCCCCCACATTTGAATTCTCATTAAATCGATTTGTTGATACTGCAAATCAAAAGTCGTTTGTATCACAAAGCTTCAATACTGGGATAAGAATTCAAAAATCATTTTCGTTTGAAAAAGTTAATTCCTTTGTATCGCTATATCCTTACTACAGTTTGATAACGGTAGATAAAAAATATGCTCAAGACTATCAGTTCCTTATAGGAGAACCTTCAATTCCTTCAACTTTTCATTCAGTTGGGTTACATATTTCTGCCCAAGTACCAAATGCAATTTTATTTTGCAATATGAAGTTTATTTTAAATAATGAAGGTGATTTGAAAAGTCGTGATTTAAAGCGTTATATATATACTATTGGTACCTTACTTAACCTTTAATGATTAGCGTTCACTTCCTTTTGTTATAAAAATCTTTTATAAGTTTTGATTTCAATTTGATTTGCTTAATCACCCAACAACCCCATACTCCTCTTTCCACTCATGTTTCCATCTTCTGTGGCTCCAGAGCCAGTTGTGGGGTTGTTCATTAATCATTTCAGTAATACGCTTTACATATAGTTTAGTAAGTTCTCCTTCAGCCAGCAGAGAGGCATCTTCTGTAAGTAATTCAAAATGCAAACTGTAATACCCCCGTTTTACAATTCGACTGTATGCCAATATCACCGGGCATTTCTTTTCTCTTGCATAACGTTCGGGCCCGGGAATGAATGGAGTGGGCTTGTTGAAAAATTGAAACCATAAAGCATTTTGAACATTGCCGGGATTTTGATCTGCCACCAACGCCAATACATGTAACCGGTTTCGCCAGGCAGCAAACCTGTTTTTCATATCTGTTGCAGGTAACATCACCGTACCATAACGTGTACGGAGATCATAAAAAATCTTATTGAGCGCTTTTGCTTTAATGGGCATGTACACAGCTACCAACGGTTGTTTAAAAGATAAAGCCATCGCCAGGTTTAAATACTCCCAATTGAACTGATGACAAGCATGCATCTGGCAGCTTTTATTTTCTGCCGCAAGTTTGTCAGGTAACGTAGTATCAACCCGCACATGTTTTTGAATAAACCTTTTACCGCTTGAAAACAGTTTAATACTCTCGATCAAACTATCAATGAACGCATGATAAAATTTTTTGGCAAGGCGTTCGATCTCGCCATCTGTTTTTTGAGGATATGCCTGGCGCATGTTTTTGAATACCACTTCTTTCCTGTACTTGAAAATATAAAACACCAGCACATAAAAGCAATCACTGATGAAATGAAGTGCTCTTAATGGTAAGAGGGATAACAGCCACAAAAAAACGTAAACGATATAATACATGGTAAACAAAGATACAGGAAGCCGTAACACATGAGCTTAGAGCACAATATTCTGCAGCAGTTCACTCTTTTGCGGGTAATCAGTATTAAAATGAAGCCCACGGCTTTCTTTACGGAAAGAAGCGCCTTTGGTAATCAAATAACCAACGGTGATCATATTTCTCAGTTCCAGCAGTTGAGGAGAAATACTGGTGGTACGATACAGTTCTTCTGTTTCTTCCCACAACAGATCCAGCCGTTTCATGGCACGCTGCAAACGAACATTGTTACGAACAATCCCCACATAATCACTCATCACCTGTTGCAGCTCTTTCAGGCTTTGCGTAATAAGGATCATTTCTTTGGGATGCGATGTACCTCTTGCATTCCACGCAGGTAACTCATTATTTGCATCAATCAACCTTATCTTCTCCACAGCATCCATGTAACTTCTGTGTGCAAATACCATTGCTTCCAACAATGAATTACTGGCCAAACGATTGGCGCCATGCAAACCGGTACTGGCACATTCACCTGCAGCATACAAGTTTTTTACAGATGTTCGTCCCCATTCATCTGTTTTAATACCTCCACAACTGTAATGAGCAGCAGGCGCTACCGGTATCATTTGCTGTGCTACATCAATACCAAGGCTCTTGCATTTTTCATGAATGTTAGGGAAATGATGAAGGAACGCCTCCTGGTTCATATGCCTGCAATCAAGCCACACATGTTCGGTACCGTTGATCTTCATTTCACTGTCAATAGCCCTGGCAACAATGTCACGTGGAGCAAGATCTTTACGTTCATCATAACGTTCCATGAACGCTTCGCCCTTGTGATTGCGGAGAATGCCACCATCACCACGTACCGCTTCGGTAATTAAAAAAGCCTGACCTTTTTGCCCCGGTTGATACAATGCAGTTGGATGAAACTGGATGAACTCCATGTTTTCAATTCTTCCTTTCGCCCTGTACACCATGGCCACACCATCACCTGTTGCAATAGAAGGATTTGTTGTAGTACGATACACCTGTCCGTTTCCACCTGCTGCCAGCAATGTGATCTTTGACTGAATAATGTCAATTTGATTGGTATGCAAATTCAATGCATACACACCATAACAGGTAATATCAGGTGTTGATTTGGTTACAAGATATCCGAGATGGTGTTGGGTGATGAGATCAACAATAAAATAATGATTGGCTATTTGAATGTTGGGCAATTGCTTTACTGTTTCCAGTAATGCTCTTTCCATTTCTGCACCGGTAACATCTTTGTGATGCAGAATACGGTTCTCACTATGACCACCTTCTTTACCTCTTGCATAATCACCATCAGCCTGTTTATCAAACTTGGCACCCCATTCAATAATTTCATTCACACGCTCAGCACCTTCCTTTACAACGATCTCCACCACTGCTTCATTACACAAACCATCACCGGCGATCAATGTATCATCAATATGTTTTTCAAAACTGTCATTTTCCAGGTCATTCACTACAGCAATACCACCCTGTGCATACTTGGTATTGGTTTCATCAGCATTGGTTTTGGTTACTACCAATATTGTTTTATCAGGACAAGCTTTTGCTGTTTTAATAGCATAGGTTAATCCTGCAATACCGGATCCAATAACTAAAAAATCAGTACGTATCATTACTGTTAAAATGTAACCTTGAAAGTACCTGCCTTTGGATCATCCATCATATCCTGTAAGGAAGCTGAAAAGAAAATCGATTGTTTATCATCACCCAACTTCACATTTTTACCTTCCAGTTTTTTTACCGGTCGTGGAAGTTTAATGGTTGTCATAATGTTTACCTGGTTCATGAACATAGCAGCACCCTGAGCCTGCTCACCCATATCTTTCATTACATCTTCCTTGCTTTGCTCAATACGTTCAATGGATGTATCGGTTATGATGTAAGGATGTGGCTTAACGGGTAAATTATTGGTCATACCATCCATGCCACCGCCGGCCATAGGATTGGGCATATCATTATTATCCTCTTCCTGTTGTGCTTTTTGCTTTTTTACCTTATTGAGAGAGTCAACCTGCGTCCATACCCTGAAGAAATTTTTCAAATCCATCGCATTCTTTACGGGAAATTGCATCACAATATCCATTTTATTTGCCTCCATATCCATGTTCACATTCATGGTGCCGTTATGGAAATACGCTTTTTCTTCAGCTGTAAAAACACCTCCGCTGGAATCAATCATAGATGCCAGTGAAAAAGTAGTATCCTTTTTTTGCTTGGCTAAACTATCAGGAATCTTTTCACCACCTCCCATACTTTTCATCATTTCCAGCATCGTACTCATATCAACTGCCAGTTGATAATGACCTTTGCCTTCTTTGCTCAAATCAATTTCTTCATGCATGCTGCAGGAAGTAAAAAAAATCAGGGTTGCGGATAATAGTAATAAAAGCTTTTGCATGGTTTTAATTTTAATAGTGCAAATATAGAGGGTGATGCGTCACTGAAAGTTGCATTTCAGGTTTTGTTCAGGCGGGTTCTATCCAGACCTCATTTTCTTTGAGCAGATTGATGAGTTCCTGTACAGCTACTTCGCTATCCACATTTCGCTTTACAATTTCCTTTCCTTTGTACAAGGTGATCTTACCGGGACCACTGCCCACATAACCAAAATCTGCATCGGCCATTTCACCAGGGCCGTTTACAATACAACCCATGATGGCAATTTTTACGCCTTTGAGATGATTGGTGACAGAACGAATTTTAGCAGTCGTTTCCTGCAGATCAAATAAGGTTCTGCCGCAGCTTGGACAACTGATGTATTCTGTTTTGGAGATACGAGTACGTGTTGCCTGTAAAATGCTGAAAGCAGTATTATTGGTGAATTGATTGTTGTCCTTCACTTCCAGGTAGGTTCGGCCACTCACTTTTGTATTCGTGAATTGTGCTGATGAATGATAACCCAAACAAATACCATCACCCATTCCATCCAGTAACAAACCACCTGTTTCTGTTGCAAAATGAATTAAATGTTCGTCAGGTGTTTGCCATTTACTGTCAGTGATCAATACTACAGGGTTTTTAATTTGTTTTTGCATCAGTTCCACAAACATTCTGCGTACACTTTGCAATGCGTTGGTATTGGTGCTGCTTAAACAAAGTACCACAGTGGCATCGTTCGCCAATTGATCAAAGTACGTATAGTCATTAAGCGGTGTATCATCATTGAAACAATCGATCATTACAAAATTCAACGTATCACTTTTTTGTTCTGCTTCCGCATAGCCGCTATCCATAAAAATGGGAACATACTTTTCTTCCCCGGAAGGCGTACGTTGTGCATCTTTCCATACTTCAGGATACACAATTACTTTCAATGTGCCGGGTAATTGAAACTGGAGAAGTTGATTTCCGGTGAAAATATAATCAGCCGCCATATCACCAATACTCCACTTATCTGTCGCTTCATCATATTTGTAACCCACACTTTCCAAATGTTGCGGTGTGATGTTCTCAATCTTACTCAGATCAGCGATCACCACGGGAACGTATTTACCTCCAATATTACTTACAGCAAATGTTTCTCTCCTTTTGTATTCAAATGGTGAGTACGGAAGTGAAATTATCTCAGGCACTTTACCATTGACTGTGGACTGTTGACCGTTGACAGTATATCGCTTCACCAAATCTTTACAAACAGGAATTTCAAACTCAGGATCTTCTGTTAAACTTACACGAACAGTATCGCCAATACCATCTTCCAAAAGTGTTCCGATGCCTATAGCACTTTTAATACGTCCATCTTCCCCATCGCCTGCTTCCGTTACCCCTAAATGCAAAGGATAACATTCGGCAAACTCATTCATCATTTGCTGGATCAACAAACGATAAGCCTGTACCATCACCTGCGGATTGCTGCTTTTCATACTCAGCACAATGTTGTGATAACTTTCATCACGTGCAATACGCAAAAACTCCATGGCACTTTCCACCATTCCAATGGCTGTATCACCATACCTGCTCATGATGCGGTCACTCAGACTGCCATGATTGGTTCCAATACGCATGGCGGTACCATACTCTTTGCAAATTTTCACCAATGGTGTAAAGCGTTCACGAATACGATCGATCTCTTCTGCATACTCAGCATCCGTGTATTCAATCTGTTCAAACTTTTTCTTGTCAACATAATTACCGGGATTCACACGCACTTTTTCAATGATACGTGCAGCGATCTCAGCAGCATTGGGTGTAAAATGAATATCCGCTACCAATGGTGTGTTGTAACCACGTTTGCGTAATTCATTCTTAATATGGAGTAAATTCTCCGCTTCTTTTTTGGAAGGCGCCGTAATGCGTACCAATTCAGCACCGGCTTCAATACAACGAATGGTTTGTTCTACGGTTGCAATCGTATCCATCGTATCTGTAGTGGTCATGGTTTGCACACGAATGGGATGAAAATTACCCAACAGCAGATCACCGATCTTTACTTCTTTGGTAGCCAGACGTTTATATTGAGTGAGAGAAGGAGTATATAAAAGCATCAATTTGAAAATTAGATGATTTGAAAATTCTTGTTGCCGATTTTTTCAAATGCAGTACAAATGTAACAAAGAAAGGGCAGCAAGGTTGAGTGAGAGGATTCTCAACGTTTCAAATTCCGCAATTTTTAAATTATTTACCAATCCTTATCCGGCTGAGAGGGCACACCCACTTTTTTCTGCATTTTTTCCTGCAGCTGTCGTTCTTTTTCGGCGAGAGATTTCAAATATTGCTCTGCCTGCTTTTTACTGAGTTTGGGTGGTGGCGGTGGTTTCTTCTTTTCTTCTTTTGGTTTCTGTTCCTTTTTCTTTTGTTCTTTGGGTTTAGGTGGTGGGTTCTTTTGATTTTTATTTTGAAGTGCCAGTTGTAAATTCTTACGGATCTCTGCATCATTTGGAGTTAAACGCAGGGCTTCCTTATAAGCAGCAATGGCTTCATCTAATTTGTTATTGCGGTGATGAACCACTCCTTTATTGTAAAGTGCTTTTGCTTTTACTTCTGCATCTGTTGATCCATTGATGGTTGCATCGTATTGTTCAATAGCCTGTTCTGTTTTTTGTTTTTGATAAAGCGTATTGCCTAAATTATATTGAGCTGCTGCTGTTGGCTTTTTGCTGAGGGATTTACGGTAGGATTCCTCCGCTTTATCAAAAGCACTGTCTTTATAAAAGCGGTTGCCTTTAATAATATCTCCATTTTGCGCCAACAGGGAGCTTGCAGTAAAAAGCGATATGGTCAGGATCAACAGCCTCATGCGTTCTTTTTTTCCGTAATGAAAAACTCAATCAATAACAGCAATAATGCTGCCACTAAAAACCATAGAAACAGGTGGATGTAGTTCGTGGGCGCCCCGCTACCTTCAGCAGATTTTTTTTCCAGTTGATTGATCACTGCCGACACATCATTCACCATCGCATCAATATTCTGCAGGTTGCCATACATACCACCATTGGCCAATGCCATCTTCTTCAGCAATTCTTCATTTAATTTGCTGATGACGGTTTGGCCCATTTTATCTTTCTTAAAATCATTGGTCTGTGGATCTGTTATTGTTGAACCATCTTCTGTACCCAAGCCAATAGTAAGCAATAAAATTCCCTGTTCTTTTAATTGCTGAGCACGCTCTGCTGCATTTTCATCATGATCTTCTCCATCGGTAATGAGCACAATGATCTTATACCGTTTGCTTTCTGCCGGGAAACTTTCAGCACCTAAATACAATGCTTCGCTAATTACGGTACCCTGCGTGGGAATATCATCAGGATTGGCACTTTGCACAAACATTTTAGCGGCACCTTCATCGGCAGTTAAGGGCATAGGCAAATAGGCTTTGCCTGCAAACCATACCAGGCCAATACGATCATCAGGCAACTCATCAATGAGTTTGCTCACAAATTGTTTGGCCTTTTCTAAACGGGAGGGTTTGATATCATCTGCCAGCATGCTCTTGCTTACATCCATGGCGATGATCACATCCCGTCCTTTGCGGTTTACATTTTCACTTTTGCCGGGCATGCGAAGATTGGCAGCACCCAAAGCAGTAAATGCCAATGCAAAAAACAACAGCCAAAACTTTGTATTGAATTTTTTAGGTGAATGGTTGGAAGTGAGTTGTTGTACCAATTGTACATCGCCGATTTTCTGCACCGTTTTTTTCTTCCATCGCTTATTGAAAACAAAGAACAGCATTGCCGGAACCAGCAGAACCAGCAACAATAAATATTCTATATGTGCGAAAGAAAACAAGGGCTGCGTTTTTCTAATACAAGATACCGGAATAACGGTGAAGAAGTTGCAAAAGTTGCGCCAAAAGAACTAAATCTGTGGTTTTTATTAATTATTAAACTCATACCATATTTACTTTCTCAGCAAGAATGACTTCAATTTGCCATGTAATTTTATCAACTAAATATCCTATTAATACGTGGTTGTATAAACCAAATACCAATCGGGAAAAACCAAAGTAAGAAAAACTCGCCTACATAATCGTTGAATGTAACAGATCTTCTTAGTTCAACAATCTTCAAAGTTTTGGATATAAAATACAAACAGTAAAAAGTACAAATCGTTGACAACAAATGCATAGGCACTATTATTGAAAGCATACCGAAACTATTTTTATCAACAGGCGAAAAAGAAAAAGTTTCTGAAATCATTAAAAGAAAAATTATAGAAAAATGCAATACAGGAATTAAAATCGAAAATTTAAACCATCCCGAATTCATTGATATTGTTGATGGCAGTTTCTTCCTGAGATTTGTACCAAGCGTAAAAAACCAACAATAGAAGCCCAGTATAAGAATCACAAACACAAAGGGGAAAAGATAGCTTGCAATTTTTGTGTCATCACTCAAAAATATTGAGATCAGTATTATGAGTTGAAGCAGGGTCGGCAATCCTATTAAAAGCACGAATAATTGCCAGTGTTTTAAAGTAAGGAATCTCTTCATAAGCTATTGATTTTTTGATGTTACTACTTCTTACCCTGCATAAACTCGTAATGCTTCAAAATGTCTTTGAGCAAGCTCATACGATTGTTGCGCATATCATAATTGGGATCAGGGGTTTGTACCAGCAGCACAAAAAAGTAAGGATGGCGGTTCTCTTCGATCCAACCTACGATCCATCCGATATTATTATTGTGCTCATCAAAGCCCCATCCTGTTTTATAGCTGAGCTTGTAAAGGCTGTTGTCTTCGAACAACATTACTTTACGAACAATTTGCTGCGTACGTTTTTGAAAAGGGAGCTGATCAAAATACAATCGCTTCACCAAACCCAATTGTTCATCCGGTGAAATTTTGATTTGATTGTTGAGCCAGAAACTATCAATAGGCCCGCTGATGTTTTTATTACCGTACGAAATACTGTCGATCCATTTTTGCATGGTATCTCTTCCAATTCTCCTGGCTACTTCCTGGTAATAAGGAACAGAAGAAACTTTAAATGCTTCTTCCATGCTCATGTCTTTATTCAGCTCAGCACGGTCTCTCACCACACCATCCCATTTAATGATCATTTTTTCATCAAATATTTTTCCCGTTTCCAGTCCTATCAATGAGTTCACAATTTTAAAGGTGGAAGCAGGAGTAAAACGTTTACGATAAGTGGAGGAATCGTAAATCGTAAAATGTCCCTGTGCATTATCAAACATGGCAAAACTGCCGGTAACCTTGTATTTATCAAAGTAAGATTTCAGATCATTATCAATCGTAAGATTATTGATTGAACAGGAGTGGAAGAATAATGAGATAACGAGTACTGATGAGAGCAAACGCATAGAAAAATTTTTGCAAAGGTAACTGAGGCTGTGATGCAGTACAAAGAATTATTGTTTCTTTAAAACGCCCCGCTGTACACTTTTGATCTGGTAACTATCCACAGCAGGAATTTCTTTAGAAGTACCCCCGGTAACTGCCAACGGTTTTGAGTTATAGGTAACAAACTCCACATACATTTCTCCATTCTCTATCCAATACTGATCAAGAATTGTACTTCCGCTTACCGCAAATACACCTGTAAACTTATTACCAATCCAATAGGAGTCAAGAATGATGGAGTTACGTTCATCCACCACCCAATGTCCTTTGGCTGTATCAACGGGGGTTAGTAAATACGGTCGATTATCTTTTTGATCATCCCCATAAATAATTTGCCAGGTATATCTACCACTATCCGCCGGTTGAATGTTCAACCGCATGGTAAACGTTTGCGGAGCTTTCCCCGGAACCGTCCAAGTTAATGTGCCTTTCCAGTCACCAATAAAGGATTGGGGAAATGATGATGTTTGAGCTGATACATGTGCAGCAGCTATTACGATAAAAGAAACGAATGAAATGATTGTTTTCATGAACCGGCTTACTTTAAAACACCCAACTCTTTCCCCACTTTTGTAAATGCAGCAATCGCCTTGTCTAAATGCTGCTGATCATGAGCAGCGCTCAATTGTACACGTATGCGTGCCTGGCCTTTTGGTACCACCGGGAAGAAAAAGCCAATTACATAAATGCCTTCCTCTAACAACTTCGCTGCAAAATCTTGAGCTACCACTGCATCATACAACATAATCGGAACAATAGGATGATCGCCTGGCTTGATATCAAAACCGGCAGCCGTCATTTTTGTGCGGAAGTATTTTGTATTGCTTTCTAATTTGTCTCTCAACTCGGTTGTTTCACTCAACAGATCCATTACGGCGATGGATGCACCCACAATACTTGGCGCCAGGGTATTACTGAACAGATAAGGGCGTGAGCGCTGACGCAGCATCTCAATAATTTCTTTTCGTCCACTGGTAAAACCTCCGCTGGCTCCGCCGAGTGCTTTACCCAATGTACCGGTAATGATATCGATCTTACCCATTACTCCACGGTATTCATGTGTGCCTCTTCCTGTTTTACCCAAAAATCCACTGCTGTGGCATTCATCCACCATAATCACTGCATCATATTGCTCAGCCAAAGCCACAATTTTATCTAACTGTGCAATGGTACCATCCATGCTAAAGCTTCCATCTGTAACAATGATCCGGCTCCTGGCACTTGTTGCTTCTTTCAGCTTTGCTTCCAGGTCTTCCATATTGTTGTGCTCATAACGATAGCGTTGAGCCTTGCACAAACGCACCCCGTCAATAATGGATGCATGGTTCAATGCATCACTGATGATGGCATCCTGTTCGCCAAACAAGGGCTCAAATACACCGCCATTGGCATCAAAAGCTGCAGCATATAAGATGGTGTCTTCTGTACCGAGAAATTTGGAAATTTTTGCTTCCAGTTCTTTATGAATGTCCTGGGTACCGCAGATGAAACGTACACTGCTCATGCCATAACCCCGCAGGTCAATATATTTTTTAGCAGCTTCTATTACTTTAGGGTGAGAAGAGAGGCCGAGATAATTATTAGCACAGAAGTTCAAAACGATCTTTCCGTTCACCATAATCTCCGGTCCCTGGGCGCTTTCAATAATGCGTTCCATTTTAAAAAGACCGTTGGCTTTTATTTCTTCCAACTCTGCGGTGATCCGTTTTACCAGGTTTTCATTCATATAGCATCGGTTTTCTGAAGGGCAAAAATAAGTGGAATCAGGTGGCAAAACAGGGGTCTTTTGTCTTACGTTTAACAAAATCACACAAATTGGGGATTGGAGTGTAACTTTTTGCATATTACCTTCGTCCCATAGAAAAACTGGTACAATGAGAAAGCAAGTATTGATTTTAGCTGCTTTGGCAATCCTGGGTGTTGCTGTGGGGTTGTCTTTTACAAATAATAAAGGTACTGCTGCACAACCTTCTTCTCCAAAGTGTGCCAAGAACTGCATAAAGGCTAAAAAGAAAGTACCTGTTACCGGATTCTTTATTATGGACTCTTACCAGGGTATCTTATAAACTCCTTTCAGTTCGTAAGATTCCGGAAAATTTCTTCCAGGTTATTACTGTCTCCGCTTAAAGAAAGAACATTCAGATTTTTTTCCAGGCAAATGTGCATGAGTGATTTCTTTACCTGTTCAGGGTTATCTGTTTTTACATTCCAGGTAGTAGTGTTCACCCTTGTGATGTTTTGAATAGAGCTGAATACAGCTGCATGCACTTCTTCTTTCAGCTCCAGTGTAACAGATCCGGCTTGTGATTTTTTAAGAAGATGTGACAACAGGTCATCCGCCACAATCGTTCCTTTGTTGATGATGATCACACGGTCACAAATAGCCTCTACTTCCTGCATAATATGTGATGAAAAGAGCACTGTTTTCTCTTTGCCCAGTTCTTTGATCACATTTCGTATCTCCACAATTTGATTGGGATCAAGACCACTGGTGGGTTCATCCAGAATCAACACTTCCGGGTCATGGATAAGTGCAGCCGCCAACCCTACACGTTGCTTATATCCTTTCGATAGTTGTGCAATTTTTTTGTGTGCCTCCGGTGTCAATCCAACTTTTTGAATAACGGATTCAATTTTTTCTTTGGGATTTTTTACTTCGTGTACATCAGCTACAAAATGCAAATACTCCCGCACATACATATCATAGTAAAGCGCATTGCTTTCCGGTAAGTATCCAATTTTTTGTTTGGTAGCTAATGGACTTGTGAGCACATCAATATCACAAACAACAGCTTGTCCTCCATCTGCCTGCAAATAACCGGTAATGATCTTCATGGTAGTGCTTTTACCGGCACCGTTAGGACCAAGGAAACCAACGATCTCTCCTTTATTTACTTTAAAAGAAATACCATTTACTGCTTTTTGCGACCCGTATTCTTTTAAAAGTGTTTTTACTTCAATGGACATGCTGTGAATTTGTTTCAAAAGTAAGATTCCTCTTTCAATACCATCAACGGATTAACATCACTGTTCCTTTTCGCAGGAACGTTTTGCCATTGCGGGTGTAGCTCATTTTCCAGCCATACATACCGGGTACTGATCTTACACCGTTATAAAAGCCATTCCATCCTTTGGAAATGTCTTTGCTCACAAATAACTCATTACCCCAGCGGTCATAAATACGAAGTTCAAACGCCTCCACTCTGAAATAAGCTCTTGCTTTCAACACATCGTTCAAACCATTACCATCCGGTGTAAACGCATTGGGCACAAACACTTCCTGGCTGCATTCTTCTACTTTCACAAATACATCCTGCACATCCATTCCACAAACATTACTGACTTCAACAGTATACAGACCTTCCGTAGTTACAGAAATAACGGGAAATGTACTTCCATTGCTCCACAAGTATTGATCAGCCTCCTGTGTTGTAGCATCGAGTAAGGCAGAATCCGTAAAACAGATCACTGTATCATTCAACAAAGGAAGTACAGGAGAATTAGTGGTTTCAATAATTAGTGTATCACTCCGTTTGCAAATGCCATCACTGCTTTGCAATACGTAAGTTCCTGCTGTGCTGAATGTTCGTTGTGAAGATGTGTTACCATCATTCCATAAAAACTGTGTGGCCGGAGGTGCTGCAGCATCAATCTGCAACACATCACCATTACACAATACTTCCTGAACAGGTATTTGCTTTGTAAGATCATTGGTGCGTACTGTAACCTGTCTGTTGGTGGAAGCAGGGCAACCACCTTTACCAATTACATTCAGCACATAATTACCAGATTGAGCAGTTGTACTCAGCGGGAATGAATATGTACTATCAGTTCCAACGGGTGAACCATTGAACCTCCACGAGTAGCTCAATGCAGATACACTGCTGCCTAATTTTATTGAATCCTGCTCGCACAGATTGTTGGTACCAATAATAGAAAGAGCAGGTGGCGTATACACTCTTATTTCTTTTACAGGCGACACGGCACGGCAATTAGCCGAGTTGATATTTACAGCTTCTGCTGTTAACAAACGATAGAATCCGGAGTTAGCAGGTTGTACGTTATTGAGTGTAAGCAACGTTGATTGTGCACCGGGGATAGCATTCCACGTGCTGCCATCGCTGCTGAATTGCCATTGATAAGCCGGGTTCTGATAAAAACCACCGGCAACATTACCAGCAATGTTGATGTTGCCACCTGCGCAAATATCATTGGAGTTCTGGTAGGTTCCCGTAACCACAGGATTCATAGCAGGGCCGCATAATGTAAATTCAATATCATCCAAACACAAATCATTACCGGCACCACCGGGTTGATTGTTGAAGATTCGAAGTATTACATCATCCTCCCCGGAAGGCAATGAAAAATTAAACCCGTACTGTGTCCATGTAAATGAACTGAACCTGGGAATGGTAGGCGTTGTATACGTTGCCAATACAGTTCCTGTAACCGCACTGCTTATTTCAAAACGAACGACGGGATCAAGTGGGTCGGGCGAACCTGCCCTGAGCAGGTTGGCGATCCATGCAGAAAAAAATAATTGTGACCCTGAGCAGAGATTACTCACTCTTGTTTCATAAAATTTTCCGGGTGTAAGATCGGCATTGATGATCATCATATGACCACCCGAATGATCAAACCCAACATGCCAGGTAGGGAAGATGGGTCCCCCGGTTGTAACATCGGCAGAGCTTCTGCGAATTCCATATTCACCATCCTGAATAGATCCTGTTGAATCAAACTGGTATGTAGTAACACCGGAAGGTAAACGGGAGCCTGTGAAAGGGGGAACAATACTTCCGCCGAAATTTTCATAAAACAACACATTGCCTGTACACTGGGCGGCAGATTGGTTTGCAAAGAGGACAGAAATAGAAAAAAATACAGCGAAGCATGCTCTCACAGACAAAATTTTAGCTGTTAAATATAAAGCTATAAAGCGAAAGCCCTGGCTAAACAACCCGGGCTTTCATAAAAAACCAACCATATGAACAGACATCGAATGAGCCGAATAGGGGAACGGCTCAAAGTTCCTTCGTAGGTAAGACCTTGGGTGAAGGGATTTCGCTGCACGAATGTTTAAAAAAATCAATCACTTAATTCTGCTGATGACTCCGGCAAATGATCATACTCTCCTTTGAAAGCATACCATCCAAAGATCATGATGCCGATGGCAATGGGTATGAACACCAGCACAAACACTCCCCATTGAATTTTGGTATCGATCACCGGCTTTTTAGCAATTTCTGATACGGCTGTACTGATGAGAAAATAACAGGTGATAGGGCCAAGGGCCATCCAGATAATGCCTGCAAAACGTTTGATTGTATTCATAAATCAAAATCTAAATATTATTAATGAATGATATGTAAGTCAACTGTTGCATTTAATTATTTTGCCCGGCCTCCTTCTCCTTTGGAGAAGGATTGAGCCTGCCTGCCGGCAAAGGCAGGGATGAGGCCTAATCATTTACATCCGGGTCAATTTTATTACTGATGTACAACACACCAATCACCAAACACACAGCGGCAACGATGATAGGATACCAAAGTCCTACCAGTTTATCATTGGTATAAATCGTGGTTAACAACGTAGCAATGAATGGTGTTAGCCCTCCAAAAACCCCATTGCCGATATGATAGGGCAAGCTCATGGAAGTGTAACGGATCTTGGTAGGAAACAGCTCAACCAAAAATGCAGCGATAGGACCGTACACCATGGTAACAAACAAAATCATGAGCCAAATCAGAAATACAAACTTCCATTTGAGTGATGATGAAAGTATAATATTGGAGTAAACAGGTTTGGAATCAGGTACTACTTTATAAATTGTTTTATCTGAACTGCTTTGATTTGTTTCGTTTAAAGGATTGCTTACAAATTCACCGACACTAACGTTAAGTGTATCAGTTTTTGTTTCAATGAATTCATTTCCTTTAAAGTTAAACGATTGAACCTGATGATTGAAAACAACAAGTTTATCTGAAATATTGAATGTAGTGTCAGAACTATTTTTTGCCTTATATTTTCCGTCTATCGCTTCTTTCTTCCATTCCTTCGGATCCACACTCTTCAACATCTCGCCAAACAAAGGTCTGTACAACAATACTCCCGCCAGCATCCCAATCATCATGATCCATTTTCTTCCTACTTTATCACTCAACCATCCAAACAACACAAAAAAGGGTGTAGCAAACAAAATGGCCCAGATCAAAATCGTACGGCTTTGTTCAAACTCAATCTTGCATACGTTCTCTAAAAATGATTGTGCGTAGAATTGCCCGGTGTACCAGATCACCCCCTGCCCCATGGCAGCACCAAACAATGCCAGTAATACCATTTTTAAATTGGCTTTGTGGGCAAAACTTTCTTTTAACGGGTTCACCGATGTTTTACCCTCACTTTTCAATTGGGCATACAAGGGTGATTCTTTCATCTTCAACCGTATGTAAATAGAAACAATCACCAAAAGAATAGATACCAAAAAAGGAATACGCCAGCCCCAATCATTGAACTTGGCAATAGATGTTTGCAGATCGGCATCCAGGCTATGACGTGTAATCAAGATCACACCCAATGAAACAAATAAACCGAGGGTAGCCGTTGTTTGTATCCACGATGTATAAAAACCTCTTCTGTTAGCAGGTGCATGTTCTGCTACATAGGTAGCAGCACCGCCATATTCACCACCTAAAGCCAGACCTTGCAGCAAACGCAACAACAAAACAATCACCGGTGCTGCAAAACCAATTTGGTCATAGCTTGGCACCAGTCCAATACCAAACGTAGCACCGCCCATTAAAACAAGTGTTAGCAGGAAGGTATACTTGCGACCGATCATATCACCCAACCGTCCAAATACCAATGCTCCAAAAGGACGAACTATAAAACCCGCCGCAAAAGTGGCCAGCGTAGAAAGCAAAGCGGCTGTTGGATTTGTTTTGGGAAAGAATTGATTGGCGATCACTGTGGCCAGGCTTCCAAAAATGTAAAAGTCATACCACTCAATGAGCGTACCCAGTGAAGAAGCACCAATCACTTTCCAGATCCCTTTGTTGTTTTGGTTCATGTGTTGAAATTAATGAAATGTTCCCTGTCATGCACAACCATAAAATGATTGAAGTAGAAGTAACACATACAAACGTTTCATCATTCAATTCTATAAGTTTTACAGTAACTTGTGTGCTCAAATTTCTTTTATAATTGTTTGCTATGAGTTATCCCTATCAAATCAAATCATTTGAACAGTATAAAACAGATTACCAGCGGAGTGTTGAAGACCCGGAAGGTTTTTGGAGTGATGTGGCTCAGCATTTCCTATGGCGTAAAAAATGGGGTAAAGTTTTAGACTGGAATTTTAAAGAACCAAAAGTAGAATGGTTCAAAGGTGCCAAACTCAACATCACCGAGAATTGTATTGACCGTCACTTAGCTACCATGGGTGATAAGCCCGCCATCATCTGGGAGCCCAACAATCCGGAAGAACGTGTTCGTATTGTTACCTATAACCGTTTGCACAAACGTGTGTGCCAGTTTGCACAGGTGCTTACCAATCTTGGTGTAAAAAAAAGTGATCGTGTTTGTATTTACATGGGTATGGTTCCTGAACTGGCTTACGCTGTGCTGGGTTGTGCAAGAATTGGTGCTATTCATTCTGTAATCTTTGGTGGCTTTAGTGCACAGAGCATTGCCGATCGTTTGTATGATGCACAGGCAGAATATATTGTTACCTGCGATGGTGCTTACCGTGGCGGAAAAGACATTCCGCTCAAAAGTGTAATTGATGATGCATTGATCGGCAACAGAACAGTAAAAAAAGTTATCGTATATACAAGAACACGCACTCCTGTTTCCATGTTAAAAGGAAGAGATGTGTGGTGGGAAGATGAGATGGAAGTAGCAGAAGAACAGGTTGAAAAAAATGGAGTCGTAAATTTTCCTGCTGCGGAAATGGATGCAGAAGATCCATTGTTCATTTTATATACCAGTGGCTCCACCGGTAAACCTAAAGGTGTGGTGCATAGCTCTGCCGGTTATATGTTATGGACCAACTACACATTTGTAAACGTATTTCAATACCAGCCGGGTGATATTCATTTTTGTACGGCAGATATCGGATGGATCACCGGGCACAGTTATATTGTATATGGGCCCTTGAGTGCAGGTGCTACATCCTTAATGTTTGAAGGTATTCCAACATGGCCTGATGCAGGACGTTTTTGGGATATTGTTGACAGGCATAAAGTAAATATTCTTTATACAGCACCCACAGCCATCAGAAGTTTGATGGGCTTTGGTTTAGAACCATTGAAAGGAAAAGATTTATCCTCCTTAAAAATATTAGGTACTGTTGGAGAACCTATTAATGAAGAAGCATGGCATTGGTATGATGAGCATATTGGGAAAGGAAAATGTCCGATTGTAGATACCTGGTGGCAAACAGAAACAGGTGCCTGTTTGATCAGTAACCTGGCAGGTGTTACACCGTCGAAAGCAAGTTGGGCTACATTACCAATGCCGGGTGTGCAACCAATTCTTGTGGATGAACATGGTAAGGAAGTAACAGAAGCGGATGAACATGGAATTATTAAAGGCAACTTATGCATCAAAGCTCCATGGCCTGCCATACTTCGTACAACTTATGGTGATCATGAACGTTGCCGTCAAAATTATTTTGCAACCTATGAAGGTTTATATTTCACAGGTGATGGTGCGTTGAAAGATAAAGATGGTAATTTCAGAATTACCGGTCGTGTAGATGATGTGTTGAATGTAAGCGGTCATCGTATTGGTACCGCAGAAGTAGAAAACGCTATCAACATGCACGCAGGTGTGGTAGAAAGTGCAGTAGTGGGTTATCCGCATGATGTAAAAGGCCAGGGCATTTATGCTTATGTCATCTTTGGACATATGCACAATAACGATGAGAATTTAACACGCCAGGATATTTTGCAAACAGTAACACGTGTGATTGGGCCTATTGCCAAACCTGATAAAATTCAGTTTGTAAGTGGTTTACCAAAAACAAGAAGTGGAAAGATCATGCGTCGCATCCTGAGAAAGATAGCAGAAGGTGAAACAGGCAACCTGGGTGATACAACTACCCTTCTTGATCCCGCAGTAGTGGATGAAATCGTAAAAGGAAAACTTTCATAATCAAGAAGCCCCGCAATTGCGGGGCTCTTTTTTACAACGTGGATTTTGGGTAATCAGCCGTTTCAATGTTTTGCTGATTGTTTTAATCAAGCGGCATCTTGGCAAACCATAAGGTCTTACCACTCTTGTTTTCACCAAGGAATACGATCTGTCCTTTACCAATTTTCAGGAAAGGATATTTATTGTTTACATAATAATCACTTTTACCCTGGCCAAACTGTACAAACTCCCCAATGGTTGCAGCACCTAAATTGATCTTTGCAGTATTGGGATAAACCAGGAATTTATATTTACTGTCGCCCAACTCTTTCTCTGTTTTTACACCTTTCATTTCAAGTATGGTCCAGTATAAACTTTTGCCATCATTGCTTTCAGTCAGCAATTGTGAGTTGGGTGCCATCTTTGCTTCCTTATCATTTTCTTCACGACGAACACCGTATTGTGCTTTTAAATTTCCACGGCTGTCAAAATGCATCATCACAATATCCGTGTATTCAGTACCGGCACCTCTCCTGCCAAGCCCACCGGCTGAATTGTAATTCTGACCCGTAAATAATATATCACCATTACTTGTTTCAATCACTTCTGCTACACGAAACTTACGGCCTGTATAATCAGGTGACTTTTTCTGGCCGGGAGGAACCTGTGCTTTCTTTTCAAAATCAGAAATGGGTGTACTGGTAACAAAAGCAACTTTACCGCCACTGATCCTTACTATTTGAAAATTTTTTGCTTTGAATTTATCATCCGCCGGTTTTTCGTTGAGATAGTCTGTTTTGTTTTCATTGGCAGGACCATACATTACAATATCATTACCGATGCCAATAAAAGAAGCATCAAAAATGCCGTGATTGCTGGCAACAGAAATACGTTCCTTCACTTTTGCATCAGCACTTACCCGTACAAAAGTATAGTTCCCTGCATTGGGGTCTTGAATCTTGCCCATTCCTTTACCGCCCATTGGTGCAAAAAGAATGGCCACATCTGCATCTGTTTCAGCATCTTCATCCGCATCATCTGTGTTTACCGCTGCAATGAACTGTGGATGTTCAAATTCAATTACCTGGTCAGCCAGTTGATTCAGATCAGCATCATAACGAAGAACATGTATACGTTTATACTGACGCCAGGGATCATTACGATCGCCTTTTTCACCGGCAACAATAATTACACTGCCGCTTTCATTTTGCTCAGCATGTGTGAGGTAGAAAAATTTATTACCATCTTCTGATTTGGGCTTGAGTTTTTCTTTCTGTTCAATTTTAATATCATAACCACCCCAAAACCAGTTCCATTTTTTCTTGATGAGTTTACGACGAAGCACCAATGTGCCCATTAAATTTCTTTCAACACTTACAGCCATCATCTCCCATTCATCGCCTTTATCAGCACGATAGCCTTTGATCTTTTCAACACCTTCTTCTGTTTCATTCACACCCAGGAAATTAAAATTGAGATCAAACTTGTAGTTCTCAAACTTTACCTTTCGCCCGGTTGCCTTGGTAACATAGGTCAAGATCATTTGATTGTTTGCTTCATCAATTCGGGGTTCATATAAAAACCCCTTATTGGCTTTTTTGGAAATTTCATGTGTTGCTTCTTTGCTTAATTGTTGCGCATGTACGGCAATAGCAAAGAATGTTGTGAAGAAAAAGAGTGTCCGTTTCATTATGTGGAATTTGGCTCCAATGTAAAACGGATAAGAAAGTAGAACCATACCCTGTGGAGGGTATTTTGCAATTAGCGGTAGATGGTTACTTCTGTGCCAATGGGTAAAAGTTCATATAATTCTTTGGCATAAGAGCGTTTGGTGGAAATGCAACCCAGTGTCCAGTTGTAATAATAATCTACAAAACGATCTTCTTTGGTATTTCGTGTTGCATGAATGCCAATACCTCCACCCGGTTTGGCATTGGAAGGAATTTGACCGTTGAGTTTGCGAAGCTGAAATTTTTCCAGGCTCTCTTTATTGGGATAATCCAGCAAGAGAAATGGTCCCCATTCCGGATGGATCTTTTTGTGAACGATCTTAAAATGACCTTCAGGAGTTTGTTTATCCCCTTCCATCATCTTATCCCGCATTTCACTGCTCCCAAAAACAACAGGATACGTGTACAACCAACCTTCTGCATCAAATACCTGCAGTTCATATTTGCCTTTATAAATGATGACTTTGTAATAATTGCTTTTGGAATTAACACCGGCAGAAGCTTTCTTACTGCGGTTGATAAAACTAAACCCCGTAAGAAAAAGCATGGCACAGACAGGAAGGGCAAATGTAAGTTTCAGGTCTTTCATTTCAGAACAACGTTTTCAAACCAGTACATTGAGTAACGGATAAAAATGATGCCATAGTATTTACTTAAAAATGAATTAACAAACTGTTGATGGTAAAACTAAAAACGGGTAATAAAAAACACCGACTGTATAGCCGGTGTTTTGAAAGAAACGTATCATTCCTTAGTGGAAAACTTTTTGCTCCAGCGTTTTTGCTTCTGCGATCATTTGCTCTAATGTTTCAGGAGAAGGGACTCTGCCGCTCAATCCAAACTTTTCGTTGGTTTCAACCAACTTGGCATGTAAGTTAACTGCATTACGAACAGCCAGTTCTTTTACCGTATCCACTCCGGCTGCTTCCAGCAGTTCAGATATTTGACCGGCTACCCCTTTGATGCGGTGAAGATCAGCATGATTGACCCATGTAAGAATCAAGCTTTCAGGAATGCCGGTTGCTTCAGCAATTTTGGAGCGGCCGGTTTTTTGCGCACCTGCGCTCAATAGATCATCTGTTGTAAAAATGCCGATGGTTTCCAGTTTAGCTGCATAGTTAGCACCTACACCTTCAATATCAATTACTTTATAACTCATACTTCTTTTTGCGGCAAGGTAAGTGTTTTGTTGCCACGGAAACACGGAGAAACGTGAAAATTTATGGATTAAAAACAAGTCTTTTGATTCCCAACTTTGCTCTGCCAAAATTTAAAATCAAACCTACTTCACAGCCCGAACATTTGAGGTAATTGATTGCTTGGGCAAAGTCTTCATCAGCAATATTTTCTTTTGCTTTTATTTCCAGTATAACTTTATCAAAAACAATAAAATCAGCAAAGAATTTATGTGGCAATATAATTTTCTTATAAAGGATTTTATATTCTTTTTCCCGCTTATATAATATCTCTCTTTCGGCCAATTCATACTCAAACGCATCTTTATACACAATTTCAAGAAAACCATGTCCCAGCAATTCATGGATTTCCAAAGCAATTCCGATGATTTTATCAGTTTCATCTTTTAAAGGGAAATGTGATGTTTTAATCTCATAAGACATATACGATCCTTTTATGAAAAGTAGAAAGTCTTACTTAGGATTCAAATACTACTTTTCGGGTAACAAATTCTTTCCGTGCCTCCGTGGCAACCAATAAAAAACCGCTCCTCCAAAGAGAAGCGGTGTTACCAGAGAATACACTATTTATAGTGTATTGCCTGCTTTGATATAATTAATGGTTGATGATGCTTACCAGCTTGCGAAACGGATACCTATGTTATACGGTGTTTGATCCAAACCGCTGCGGAACATATTGTTCAAAGCATAGCTTCCGTACAACTGCAGCGTTCCAAGGTTTAATTCACCGATAGCTGAGAGTTTCCAGGGCTCCAGGTTAAAATCATCTTTAATTTTTTCTTTTCCACGCTCATCACTGATGAGTTTTTGACGGGCAGTGTACAAATAACCGGCGCTTACACCTGCACTAAGACCATATCCTCTTTTCTTTTTAGGTGTGAAATTAAAGTTGAGCATTACAGGTACGGTAATATAGTCTGCTGCCAGTTTGTTCTTATCAAACTTTGCAACCTGTGCATCGGTATTGATAAAGTCTGTAGGTTCATATTGAAAACGAATGTTACTATTGTAACGATAATTGTTCAACTCCAATCCCAACCCGTATTTAAGATTTACGACATGCTCAATTAAATTGATACGCTGCATAAAGAACCAGATATTCACATTTACTGATTTGCCATTACGCAGATCCATCTGTCCCTTGCTGCCGCCGGGAAAATATCCGCCGGGTGCTGTTGCTGCAGCATAATTGGTTTGATCATTCACATTGGCAAAACCAAGATCAACGATCCACCAGTTGGTGCTGATGTTGGATGGTTTGTATTCTTTACGTTTTTTGATTTCAATCTCCACATCATGATGGTCATCATCCTGTTTTTTCTCTTCCTTTTTTTCTACTGTTTTCTCATCATTCTTTTTAATGATGATGATACTGCCGATTTTAATGGTATCGGGACTTGCGGGTTTTGTGGTATCGGACTGTGCCATAGATGCCAAGCCAAAACACAAAGCCATTGCTGATGTAAAAAGCTTCTTCATAACTGATTTGTTTAATAAGGTTTATTGTGTATTAACAGCAAACACTGCAAAACGAACCTGCGAATCTCCGGATTGAATGCCGGTTCTGCGTTCCAATGTGCGTTTGGCCTTTTTGAGCAACGCTTTTAATCCTGTGCTGCGTTGTTTATTTTCATTCAAAAGACCTTCCTGCTCATCTTCACCATCTTGCTCATCATAGTTTACATACGAAACAGATGATGCAATGTTTGTTGAAGGTGGTACGGTTGAAGTGTTGGGATTGTTACTTTTATTATCAACTTTTGTATCTGTTTTAACACTCGCCTCCTGTGTTTGCAATTTGTTTTCCGGTTGTTGCACTACTATAGTCTGTTGCTCCTGCTGAGGTTGATGATTAATTGCAATGGTATTGTTCTGTTGTTGTACCGGGATCTGTTGCCTGGTACTGCTTTGTTTTACTGCAGGAGTTGGAGTTACAGAAGGTTCCTGCACCTCTTCTTGTTGTTGTACCAGTTCATTATTTGTTACAGGAACATCCGTTGTTGTAGTTGCTGATGGTTTTGTAACAGTACCGGGCTGTTGAGCAGGAGCTTCAGTTCCTGTACCTGCAACAGGGTCAGTTGTTGTTTGTTTGTTGTACAACCAATAACCTGTACCCAACATGAGTATTACTGCCGCTGCCGCACTCCATCTTCTTACTGCTGTGCTCATGTAGAACACACGTGCAGGTTGTGCCTCTTTATAAAGCAATGATTTATCAGGAAATACGATGGAAGCATCTGCATTGAATTTACTGCGTTGCAACCAGGCCCAATCATTTTGCAATTGTGCATCTGCAACAATCGCTTCCTGTACTTTAATAGCCTCGTCTTTTCTTAATTCACCATCCAGCAACAGCATCAATTGTTCTTCAGTAACAGATTCCTGTTTGAGCAATTTGTTTTTAAATGCATCATCCAGTTTGGCATCTATTTGCAAAGTGGTTTGTTGCAGCAGTTCTAACTCAGCTCTTACATCAGGATTTTCTTTAATGAAGGCCTCCACCAAAACACGTTCGGCTGCTGTTAACTCATTGTCAACATACAGCAGAAAATACTCTTCGTAATTATGGCGGTTAATGTTCATTGTATTTTGTTTTCGTTTGGGTTTTGCTTTTTGGATTTTGGTTCTTTGGTTCCTATATCACATTCTCAATACTCACTAAATAATTCTTCAACTGCAATCTTGCCCTGTGCAAATACACTTTTACCTGGCTTTCGTTCAATCCTGTTATTTGTCCGATCTCTTCGTAACTGTATCCTTCATAATCTTTCAGCAACACCAAACTCCGGGCGGTTTCACTTAAACGGTTCAGCGCTTCTTCCAGTACTTTCTTCATATTATTCTGCGGCCGGTCCTGGATTCTTACTTCTTCCTGGAATTCATCTCTTAAACTTACCCGTTTGTGCTTGCGTATGTGATCGATCATTTGGTTATAGGCAATGGTAAAGAGATAGGATTTGCTGCGTTCACCATCCACCTGTTCCCGGTTGATCCACAGTTTTTCAAAAGCGCTTTGCACCACATCCCGTGCATCCTCTTCATGCCCAAGGTTCTTGAGGATGAAGCGATACACATTGTCGGCATACCGTGTTACACAGTCATTATATTCTCTGGCGGTCATGTTCTGTTCAAGTGGCCATTTCAGGCCTTCCTTATTATTTACGTTTGATGAGAGCGAAAGTTACAAGCCCGGGTCAAAAAAACGAAGCTTCTTTGTTATAGACAGTGACTTTGGCAGGATGAGTTGCTAACCAACTCATAATCAACGGGTGTTTTTACTCCCAACAAGCCTGCGGCCGATCCAAAAAATCAACAGTAAGAAACTAATGGCCACCACTACCGGAACCACAAAACTCAGTAATGTACCGCTCACTGCCAGGGCATTTTCGCCGGTAGCTACAATACTATTACCCATTCCGGCCGTGGTTTTGGAGGAAGCCAGTCTCAGCAACCCAGTTCCTGCCTGTACTGTAGTGGCAGCACCCCCACCGGCAATAATGGCCAGCAGCCATTTGAGCATGGGATTCATATCAGCCACAGGAAAAAAAGAAACAACCAGTATGGTGCCGGCTGCGGCAGCCAACGGAGTAGCAATGGTATCGAGTAAATTGTCAACAAAGGGAATGTAATACGCCGCAATTTCCAGTACTGCTGCTGTGCCAAAGCAAATCAATGCGGGCAGGCTGCCCATCCAACTCATATCAGCCGGCAGCGAAAACCAATTTTGGTAAGCAGCAAAACTGGCGCCCAGCATGGGAATAAAAACCCGAAAGCCGCAGCAGGCACTCAAAGCAATGCCCATAGCAATGGATGTAATCGTTTGCGTATCCATACAACTGTTTGTGTACAATAAAAATAATCATTTCAACCATGCCCGGTTCTTTGCTGCTGCCTTTGAATGTCTTTTCTTTGCAGCGATTACAACCACAGTTTTTCCCGGTGCAGTTTGCAGGTGTTAGTATCTCAACCGCATCCATAACTTCAAATCAAAAAACAATAAACAGATCATTATGAGTTTCATTGCCGACATTCATGCAAGACAAATCCTCGACAGTCGTGGTAACCCCACTGTAGAAGTAGATGTAATTACAGAAAATGGTTTTGTAGGCCGTGCCGCCGTACCCAGCGGTGCCAGCACAGGTAAACACGAAGCAGTAGAACTGCGTGATGGTGATAAAAGCAAATATTTAGGCCGTGGTGTTTTAAAAGCGGTGCAAAACGTAAACGACATTATCGCTGATCAACTGATTGGCATTGATGTAACACGCCAGGCATATATTGACAGTCTCCTTATTAAAATTGATGGCACAGAAAACAAGGGCAACCTGGGTGCAAATGCAACATTGGCGGTGAGTATGGCTGTTGCCAAAGCTGCTGCATTAGAAAGCGATCTTCCTTTATTCCGTTATCTCGGTGGTGTTAACAGTACAGTGCTTCCTATGCCGCTCATGAACATTATGAACGGTGGTGCACATGCTGATAATAAAATTGACTTCCAGGAATTCATGATCATTCCAACAGGTGCATCTTCTTTTAGTGAAGGTTTGCGTTGGGGTGTGGAAGTATTTCACAACTTAAAATCAGTATTAAAGAAAAAAGGATACAGCACCAATGTAGGTGATGAAGGTGGATTTGCTCCTGAAATTCAAAGCAACGAAGAAGCAATTGAAACCGTACTGGAAGCCATTAAAGCTGCAGGTTATGAACCCGGCACACAGATCAATATTGCCATGGATGCTGCCAGCAGTGAAATGTATGATGAAGCAACCAATACTTACAAGTTCTATAAGAGCAATCCATCGAAAGTGATCAGCAGTGATGAAATGGTAGCTTACTGGACAGAGTGGGTGAATAAATATCCCATCGTATCAATTGAAGATGGTATGGCTGAAGATGATTGGAATGGCTGGAAGAAGTTAACCGAAAGCATCGGTAACAAATGCCAGTTGGTAGGTGATGATCTGTTTGTGACCAATGTAAAACGTTTGAAAGATGGTATAGATAAAGGCATTGCCAACAGCATTCTTATTAAAGTAAACCAGATCGGTACGGTTACGGAAACCATCAATGCGGTGCAAATGGCACAGAATGCAGGTTATACTTCTATCATGAGTCACCGCAGTGGTGAAACAGAAGATACCACCATTTCTGACCTGGCGGTTGCGTTGAACTGCGGACAAATTAAAACCGGTTCTGCATCAAGAACAGACCGTATGGCCAAGTACAATCAACTCATTCGTATTGAAGAAATGCTGGGTGAGAATGGTATTTATCCAAAAGGAAAGATTAAATTTGGTAAATAATAATTTTAAGCCCCGTAAAAGCGGGGCTTTTTTTTAACTGCATATTCAATCATCACACCTATTCTTTTGAAAGCACTAAATCACTTTTAAATAAAGATCACTTCACAATTTTTGATGTGTACTTACCTACGTAGAAATACTTTTTTTGTTAGTTGTTATTTTTAAAATCAACATAGTAAATACAACAAAAAAAATATTCTTTCATCTACACGAACAATTCATCTGAATCATAGGTTTTGTTGAACGATACTTGCCAGTACTTTAAACAAACTGGCTATTTTTTTCAATTAAAACCATTTGATATGCTGCAAACTTTCTTTCTTGAAATCACCCCGATTTCAAACGACAACTATGTAGCGTTTACATTCTTTGTTGGTACTATGGCTATGATGGCCGCCTCCGTTTTTTTCTTTTTTGAGCTGGGCAATACTGACAAAAAGTGGCGTACATCCGTACTCGTGAGTGGCTTAATTACGTTCATTGCTGCCGTTCACTATTACTACATGCGTGGTTATAACCTAGAAACAGGTCAATCACCTACCTTTTTCCGTTATGTTGACTGGTTGCTGACTGTACCATTGATGTGTGTTGAATTTTACCTGATCACCAAAAAAGTGGGATCAACTCAAAGCTTGCTGTGGAAACTTATTGCCGCATCAGTAGGTATGCTGGTAACCGGTTATATAGGTGAAGCTATTTATCCGACAGAATCTGTTAGCTGGGTATGGGGTGCTATCAGTGGTTTGTTCTACTTCTACATTGTGTACCTGGTATGGTTTGGTGAAGTGGCGAAACTGGCCGGTAATGCGGGTCCTGATGTAGCTGCTGCCAATAAAACACTTGCCTGGTTTGTACTGGTAGGATGGGCTATCTATCCCTTAGGTTATATCCTCGGAACCAAAGGTGGTTTGTTTGGTATGCAACTGGTTGCTGATCCTGCTGCTGCTTCTGCTGCCATGGATATTGTTTACAACATCGGTGATGCTGTAAACAAAATAGGATTTGGCTTAGTGATCTATTCACTTTCCAGAAAAGCATCTGCTGCATAATTGCATTTAATAAGGGCCTGCCGGCGGCAGGCCTTTTTTTATGATTCATCCTCACTACGATATCATTATGGCGGGTGGGGGAGCAGCGTCCCGCATTCTCCTCTATTTCATGCGTTTGCAACCGGGTTTTGATCAACTTCAGATTCTTGTACTGGAAGCTGAAAACCGAATTGCAGAAAAAACATGGTGTTTCTGGACACAGCAGCAACATCCATTTGAACATCTCATCCGCAAACAATGGAATGAACTGGAATTTAAAGCAGGTGATTATACCACACGTGAATCCATCAATCCTTACCGTTACTGTTGTATTCATGGTGCTGATTTTGACCGCTATTTCAATGTTGAGTTTTTTCCTGCTTATCCTAATGTAACCTTACTCCAACAAAAAATTCTTTCTGCTGAACACACCAATCAGCATTGGACGGTGGTAACAGAGCAGCAACAATTTACCTGTAACCGTCTTGTATCCAATGCTGCACTGAATAATGTGAGCAAGCCCATGCTGCAACATTTTCATGGTTGGTTCATTGAATACAACCACGATGTATTTGATGAAAACCGTGCATTGCTCATGGATTTTGCATTGCCGGGCAATGATCAGTTTTGTTTTTTCTATGTACTTCCTTTCAGCAATAGGAAAGCATTAGTTGAGTGTACGTATTATTCTGCAGAATCATTTGATCCTGCTATTTACCAACAGGAAATTCAACAGTACCTTTTGAAACGCTTTGGCAATAATTTCACCATTTATCATAAAGAGCAGGGCACTATACCGCTGCAATTGCATACGGATGCAATTGATGCAGCACCTGCTAGGATCAACATTGGGCAATCGGCCGGCATGATCAAACCCAGCACGGGTTATGCATTTCAGCGTATGGTGGAAGATTCAAAATTATTAGCGGCTACCCTGCATAAAGAACAACCGCTACGCAGAAAGCGGCATCGTCGTTTTCGTTTTTACGATGGACTACTTCTTTCCATTATACAGGAAGAACCGGGTCGTGCTGTTTCCATCTTTCAACACCTGTTCCGTAAAAGTTCCATGAAATCTATTCTTACCTTCCTGGATGAGAACAGTACCCTTGCTGAAGAAGCAAAAATATTTTCAAAGCTACCCTGGTGGCCTTTTTTAAAACGCATTAAGCTCAATGGATGAATAAAAGAACCATTCATATTCTCATCGTAATGCTCCTTACTGCAGTGGCGGTGGCAACACGTACGTATTGGATGGGTTCTGTACTGGAGTGGATGGCAGCAGCGGTATTCATTATTGTGGCAGGTATTCCTCATGGATCGCTGGATCATAAGATTGCACAACACCGCAACAAAAATCTGAAGCTGTTATTCTACATCGGTGGTTATGTAGCGGCGGCTGCTTTGTTCCTGGCCGTATGGCTCTGGATTCCCGGCTGGGCCTTCCTGCTTTTTCTGCTGCTTACTGCCTGGCATTTTGGTGAAACAGATATTGCTTCCTTCGGTTTTCAGAAAGCATCGCCGGTACTTGTATTTGTGTATGGCGCTGCACTCACCTGCTGGTTATTATTACAGGAGCCGGATGTTTTAATATACTGGACAGGCATCATTACACAAAACAGCAAAGTTGCTTTAACTGCTGTGCAATGGATTACAAGTGTGCCGGTATTGATATGGTTAAGTGTGGTAGCTGTAATTGTATTGCTCAATCCCAATCATACATCATTTACGTGGCCGCAACGGTTATTATTTCTGTTATTTCTCTACCTCGTTTCCAAAACCAGTTTGCTCATTGGTTTTATTCTGTATTTCTCCGGCTGGCACAGCATCAGTGCCATATTGCATGTACACCATGCCGTATTCAGCCGAAGCGGTTTTAAAACAATGCTGAAACAGGCATTGCCGTTTACTGCAGCAGCTGTGGTATTTCTTTTTGTAATCGGCTGGCTCAGCAATGGTACGTGGCTCAGTAATCATGCATTGCCTGCGTTGTTTGTATTGTTGTCCATTCTTACTTTACCGCATATGACGGAGATGCACAAACTCTATACGCATACCGGTCCGGAAGGAACAACCGTTTAAGCCATTACCGCATGGATTCTTTGTTTTAACAGGAAGCGCTTGCTTCTTTTCAGGGAAACCCTAACTTTGAACATCTAATAATAAAGCTGGTCATGCAGTCCATCCTTTCTTCTATCACTTCCATCGTTAAGAACAAGTTTTTGCTGGCGATTATCGGTTTTAGTGTATGGATGTTGTTTTTTGACCGCAACGACATTTCTTCCCAGTTAGAACGTTTTCAGAAGCTGAAAGAGCTTAAAACCAATACGGCTTATTACGAGGAGAAGATAGAAGCTGCCAAAGCCGAATTGGAGAAACGTAAAAACGACCCTACCGCCTATGAGCGAATTGCGAGGGAAAAATACTATATGAAGAAGGATAACGAGGATATTTTCCTGTTTGATCAATAATTTTTCCTCCACAGGCAATAAGAGTACCACTTCTCCGTTTTATTTCACGAGAGCATCCTTGAAAAACCACTTGTTCACACTAAAAAGGATTGCTGATGAATAGAATTTTTACTCCTGAAGATTTGGTACAGTATCTCTACAAAGAAACGACTCCGGAACAGGATGCAGCCATAGAAGAGGCATTGCAGAATAACTGGACACTCCGTGAAAAATTTGAAGTGATCAAAAAGGCGCACGCCCGTTTGGAAAAATTCAAATTATCTCCCCGTGTGGAAAGCGTACTTAATGTATTGAAGTACGGTAATAAGCAGATTGTTTCGCAGGATTAATTACTCAATGCCTTCGGGCATTTTTTTATTTTTGGTTACGGGCAGAGCTGCTTGTGGCAGCGGTATTGCGTCGCACACTTCTACTTGTGTTTAATAAGGCAGCAATGATCCAAGCTATTTAAAATTAATTTCAACTTTTTGAAAGGCCACTTCAAATACAAATCCAGACAACTGCAGTTGACAACAGTTAATCGGCAACAGACTTTCTACTATCGCCTTACCAAAATAATTGATTACTGGGGGAACCTATATTCGAAAATTGCTTTTTTTAACCGTGATAATAAAATTGTCTATCACCGCAAAGACTGCTTTGCTCATATACTCAAGGATACTGAACCGCCAGATTTTATCAAGTGGTCAGAGAAAGGCGATGCGGCTGTTTTTTTTGAATATAAACACGGGCAAGTAGATGCTGGTGGTGTTTATCATTACTTGTTTTTAGATTTAGAAAAATCAATTGTATTCAGGATTGATCTTTATAAATATGACAATTCGTTTATTGACACGCTGAAAAACTATAGTTTTGATAAAGAAGAAATCAGTAATAAGCTTTCATCATTAGGTATTGAAAAAGAACAATGTTTTACTGATGAAATTATTATATCACCTATAAAATGGTTAACAGGAGTTGACAGGTGGAAACCCAATGATAAATTGTAATTCTGGATTGATACTTTTAATTCTATCTCATTAAAGTCATTTAATTTAGCTAACATTTTTCCCTGTTCATGAAGCTCAAAGAACGTTACCAAACAGTTATTGATTATTTCACTGTACATGCACCCGATGCAGAAACGGAATTGCTCTATGATAATCCGTATCAATTATTAGTTGCTGTGATTCTCTCAGCTCAATGCACAGACAAGCGGGTGAATATGACTACGCCGGCTATCTTTGAACAATATCCTACACCGCTTGCATTAAGCAAAGCAACGTTTGATGAATTATTTCCACTCATTAAAAGCATTTCTTACCCTAACAATAAAACCAAACATCTTATAGGCATGGCACAAAAACTCATGAACGAGTTTAACGGCGAAGTGCCATTAACGGTAGAAGAATTAATTACACTACCCGGTGTGGGAAGAAAAACAGCCAATGTCATCACATCTGTGATTGATGCACAGCCTAACATGGCCGTTGATACACATGTGTTTCGTGTGAGCAAACGGTTGGGGTTGGTCAAACAATCTGCTACTACTCCATTGGCAGTTGAGAAAGAATTGGTGAAGCATATTCCTACGGACCTTATTCACAAAGCACATCATTGGTTGATACTGCATGGACGTTATACATGCCTGGCCCGCAACCCCAAATGCAGAGAATGCGGTTTGCAGCAGTTTTGTCCGTACTTCATCAAGAACAATAAATAACTATTGCGGAAAATGAGCAATGAGTTCTACTTCTAATTTTGCATCAGCCGTAAATAAACGAGCAATCTGAACCCAGGTGGCTGCGGGAAAATCACCATTATAAAATTGTTTGCGTACATAATTGAACTGCTTCATGGCTTCAATATCTGTGGTGTATAAATTTTCTTTTACCACATGACTGAAATTGAGACCGTATTGCTTTAATGTACGTTCCAGGCCAGAGTACACTCTTTTTACACCTTCTTCATTTACAACACGGGCCACCGTACCTGAGATGTACAAAACGTTGCCCACTTTCAGAGCCTGCGCATAACCGGTAGAAGTATCCTGGTTATTGGCGTTACCCCAATGCCATTTTTCTTTTTGAATGGTACCTTGTGTTTGTTGAGCATGAAGAACTGTTGTTGTAAGAATGCTGATGATAAGAATAGAGAGCTGTTTCATGTGTTTATTTTTAGTTTTAAATTTTTGTCACATAGGATGCCATAACCATTTCAGGGTAGTACACTATTGTTTCTGGCATTTCATAAATAATATTTTCAACAAATTAGCGAGAACATCATCGAACAAAAACAAAAAATCCACCAGCGGTGGCTGATGGATTGAATATTGTTTCGGAAAAGTCAAACTGTTTACAACCACTTCTCTATCTCTTCCACCAATTCACCTTTGGTAATCGGTGTTCCTTTGATCTTGTTATAACCTTTGGCATCTACAAAATACACATCACGGATGATGCGGATGAGTTGCCCGTTGTTGATCTCTGGGATCAGTACTGTTTCATAATTCTTCAGCATCTCACCTAAATTTTTCGGAAACGGACGAACATATCTTAAATGCGCATGTGCTACACTCTTGCCCTGTGCCTGTAATTCAGCACAGGCACTCTTAATAGAACCGTAGGTACTGCCCCAGCCGAGTACCAATACTTTACCTTTCTCCGGACCACTATCCAGTTTCTGTGCAGGAATAAAATCAGCGATCTTATCCACTTTGGCCTGCCTGATTTTCACCATCAGTTGATGGTTATCGGGTTCATAGTTTACATTACCCGTAATATTTTGTTTTTCCAAACCACCAATACGGTGTTCCAAACCGGGAGTGCCGGGTATGGCCCATGGACGAACATAATTTTCATCACGTTCATAGGGTTTCAATTTCTCTTCGCCATGATCCAGTCCCTTTTTGAAATTCACTTTTATCTCTTTCAGATCAGCACTCTTGGGAAATTTCCATGGTTCAGCACCATTGGCAATATAACCATCACTCAAAAATATCACCGGTGTCATGTGCTGTACAGCAATACGTACGGCTTCATACACAGCTTCAAAACAATCACCGGGTGTGGATGCAGAAACAATGGGCATCGGGCATTCGCCGTTGCGTCCATAATATGCCTGCATCAAATCACTTTGTTCTGTTTTAGTTGGCAAACCTGTGCTTGGTCCGCCACGCTGAATATTAATAATGAGCAACGGAATTTCCAGCATCACTGCCAAACCCATGGCTTCACCTTTTAATGCAATACCGGGTCCGCTGCTGGTAGTTACACCCAATGCACCGCCATAGGCGGCACCAATAGCAGAAGTGATGGCAGCAATTTCATCTTCTGCCTGGAATGTTTTTACGCCAAATGATTTATGACGAGCCAGTTCGTGCAGAATATCACTGGCCGGAGTGATTGGATAAGAACCAAGAAACAAAGGAAGATTGCTTTTTTGAGATGCAGCGATCAATCCATAACTCACTGCCTGGTTACCCATGATGGAACGATATACTCCGGGTTCCATCTTGGCTTTTTCAACTTTATACGTTGTGGTAAATGTTTCAGTAGTATCACCAAAATTGTAACCGGCTTTCAATACACGGATATTACTTTCCAGTATTTCAGGTTTTTTACCAAACTTTTCTTTCAAAAAGCTAATGGTATTCTCCATATCCCGGTTATACATCCAGTATAAGAAGCCCAGCACAAACATATTTTTTGCCCGGTCTTTTTCTTTCATCCCCATCGTCATATCACTTAATGCTTCACGGGTCATTTTGGTCACATCCATTTTAATGACCGTATAATTTTCAAGGGAATTGTTTTCCAGTGGATTTTCACCTTCAGGATAATTGGCCAATCGTAAATTCTTGGCATCAAACCCATCTGTATTGGCAATGATCTTACCGCCCTTTTTCAAGGCAGTGAGATTGGTTTTTAATGCTGCTGCATTCATGGCCACCAGCACATCACAGGCATCGCCGGGTGTAAACACACGGTCGCTGCTGAAACGTAACTGGAAACCACTCACACCGGGTAATGTTCCCTGTGGTGCACGGATCTCAGCCGGGAAATCAGGGAAAGTGGCCAGGTCAATCCCCATCATTGCGGTGTTATTGGTAAACTGGCTGCCGGTCAATTGCATACCATCGCCACTATCTCCGGCGAATTTGATCACTACATCATTCAGTAATTCTTGTGTTCTGCTCATATTGCAAAATTAGGATGGCTCAAGCTAATAAATTTCTAAATGCAAAAATGGGTAAAGACCTTTTTTTTGAAGAGCATCTGCATCAGTACTAAGCCTGATGGTTATTACCGGATTTGCGCCACAGTCAATAGCCGCCAGACCTACCTGTACGAACAGGCGGCGGATACAACTGCTGACGGGGTTTCTGTTGACTGCTTTCTTGTCATCATATTGAATTTTGGCATTGCAATTGACCCTTTCTTTAAAACTTACAACTATGGTAAATCCTAAGCACATTGCCACCTTTTTATTAGGTGCTGCCGCAGGGTATGCTTTGTTCAAATACAACAGCATGACGGATGAAGAAAAAGAAAAAATGTTTGCTGATCTAAAAGCCAAGGCCAACAATTTGAAAGAGGAAGCTGAAAAAGCAGCAGGCAAAGCCGGTGATTATTTTGATGAGCTCAAAACAAAGGGCGCTGAAAATATGAAGGATTATATGAGTGAAGCAGAAACTTTTTTCAACGACCTGTTTCAAAAGAAAGATAAGCCGGGTGAAGAATCAAAAACGGTTTAGGAAAGAAGTGTTATTTTAGAACCCTAAATGTAACACTATGTCCATCTTCAAATCTAGTAACCCCGTACTCAGTGAAAAAACATTTAAGGGCACCATCTTCGAAGGCATTCGGGATGAAAGCCAGATGATGACCATGCGTGGGACCATCAATAAATTTGGTTTTGTGTTGTTGCTCATGCTGGCGTCTTCTGTTTTTTCATGGAATTATTTTTATGCCGGTAAAGATCCTTTACCATTAATGATCGTGAGCGTATTTGGCGGTTTAGGTGTTGTATTGATCATGGCGTTTAAAAAAGTACTGATCATTGCAACCGCTTCTCTTGCCGTTTTCTATTTGATTGTATGGGTGTTGTTTTTATTGAAAATGCCTGTTCCTGCGTTTCTGTATGAGGGCTCACCGATTGGCATCGGGTTTTCAGTAGTGGTGGTAGCATTGGCCGCTTTGAATTTATTGCTTGATTTTGATTTTATTGAAAAAGGTTCAGAAGCAGGCTTGCCCAAATACATGGAATGGTTTGCAGCTACCGGTTTATTGGTAACGCTTGTTTGGCTGTATCTTGAAATTTTACGTTTGTTATCAAAACTTAACAGCAGAAAGTAAAGCATATTTCAAATTATATAAAGCTCAAAGAACCTGTTCTTTGAGCTTTTTTATTGGCTGATAGCAATCATCCAAATAATCCATTGACATTGCCAGCTTATCCGTTTTTGCCCCGTAGCTTTGCACCCTAAAACAGCTATATGCAAAGCATTGCACACCTCAGGAAGGATTACAGTTTAAAAGCATTAACAGAATCGGATGTAAAGGATCATCCGCTGGAGCAGTTTGATATTTGGTGGAGCGAAGCCATTCAATCACAAATTGAGGAGGTGAATGCCATGACGCTGGCCACTGCAACTGCTGAAGGTGTACCTTCTGCAAGAATTGTATTGCTGAAAGAATACAACGATAAAGGATTTGTTTTCTTCACTAATTATGAAAGTGCTAAAGGACATGAGCTGGCAGAAAACCCGAGAGCATCGCTTTTATTTTTCTGGAAAGAACTGGAGCGGCAGGTACGCATCACCGGGCTGGTTGAAAAAATATCAGCTGCAGAAAGTGATGCCTATTTCTATTCAAGACCTTTAGGCAGCCGTATTGGTGCTATTGCATCTGCTCAAAGTTCAGTGATTGATAACAGGGAAGTACTGGAACAAAAAGTGAAAACATTGGAAACAAAAAGTGAAACGGAGATCAAACGCCCGGCCCATTGGGGTGGTTACAGGGTAAAACCGGTGATCATTGAGTTTTGGCAGGGAAGACCCAGCCGTTTACACGACAGAATTCAATATTCGCTGGAAGAAAATGGGAAATGGAAGATTGAAAGACTTTCGCCTTAAATAACAGCAGAAGTAAGAAGTATGATGTAAGAAGTAAGAATTTCGTGTACTATTTCTTACTTCTTACCTCCTGCGTCAGCTTTAGCTGCTCTTTTTAGCCGCTGCTTTCTTTTTAGGTCTTGCCGGTCTTGATTTACCAAATGAACCTTTTGAAATTTTACCACGTTTGGTTTTTTTATCGCCTCTTCCCATAGTTTATGTGTTTATAATTGAAATGAAAGTTACAGGTTTTCAATAAAAAAGCAGGAAACAATTGCTGTTCCTGCTTTTTTAGTCAATGTGTTACTCATAGTTTTTCTGCCAGTTCTTTACCGGCTTTGAACTTTGCAACCTTTTTAGCTTTGATCTTAATGGCTTCACCTGTTTTTGGGTTACGGCCTGCACGTGCTTTACGCTTGCTCACACTAAAAGTTCCAAATCCTACCAATGTTACTTTACCACCACCTTTTAATGTTTTTGATACAGCTTCAATCATGGAATCCAGTGCCGAGTTGGCCTGGGTTTTAGAAATGCCTGCATCTTCAGACATCTTTGCTACTAATTCAGCTTTATTCATGTGTTTATTTTTAGTTTTTAAATTTTTGCCACATAGGATGCCATAATCATTCTCAGATGGAGTGTACTTGCTTTATGGCATTTCATATTGTGATTTTTTAAAGAGGCGACAAATATAGATGCTTTTGCACTCCAACAAAATTTTTTTAATGCACTGAAATTTTTTGTGTTGTAAGCGCAAACCCTTATGCAGCAAGCATTACAGCAATTGATGTTGTGGAAAAGTTTTAGTCAACTACCTGCATTACACTTCTGAAGGCAATGAAACGATTGCCCCATTTTTGAAACGCCTTTTCTCTTTTTTCAACAGAAAATTTTTCAATGTATTGATTGTAAAGGGCTTTACTCTCCGCATAATATTGGGCAGCATACGTTGGGCCTTCTTCTTCATCTACTTCTATCAGCCGCAGCAACTGAGATTGGTGAAAACATCCAGTGCTGATGAGTTCAGGCATATGCTCCTGTTTCATCCATTGCAGCCATTGATCATGAATGGCCCATTCCACTTTTATAGTGACGTTGTAAACGATCATCTTTTATTTTTTCAATTCCAGGTAAACAGGACAGTGATCGCTGTGCTTTACATCAGGATATATTTCTGCATCTTTCACTTTTGATTTCAGCGGTTCGGTAACATTTATGTAATCAATACGCCATCCTTTATTATTTAAACGAACGCTTGGAAAACGCTGGCTCCACCAACTGTAACGGTGAGGCTCCGGGTGAACGGTGCGGAATGTATCAACCCAGCCACTGTCTAAAAACTTCGTCATCCATTCCCGTTCTGCAGGCAAAAAACCAGACGAATTTTTGTTGCCCTTGGGATCATGAATATCAATTTCCTTGTGGGCAATATTATAATCGCCACACAAAATAAGATGGGGATGTTTTTTCCGAAGCTTGCTCACCCATGTATAAAACTCATCCAACCAAACATATTTGAATTCCTGGCGCTCATCACCACTCGTGCCACTTGGAAAATACGCATTGATCAAACGCCTGTCACCAAAATCAAGTTGAATGACTCTGCCTTCATCATCACTGGCGCCATGCCCGTTTCCATATTCTACATTGTCGGGTTTTATTTTAGTAAACACAGCTACCCCGCTGTAACCTTTTTTCTGTGCACTGAACCAATAATCATGATAACCCAATTCATTGAACGGTTTATGATCTACATCTTCTTTGGTTGCTTTTGTCTCCTGTACACAAATAATATCAGCAGGGTTGGTTTTCAACCAGTCTAAAAAACCTTTTTTTATGGCAGCACGAATACCATTAACATTATAAGATATAATACGCATGAATGAAGTTTTGATAAAAGTAGCAACTCTGTACAATATTTACAGATGTAAATATGATCAACAAAAAAAGCACAAAGCAGAACAGATGCCCTTTGTGCTTTTTCAAAAAGAAAACGAAACGTATCAGCTTTTTCTTTCCCTGAAAGTAATTTCCACTTTATTCTTTACAGGTGTAACTGTTTGCAGGTATTTATAAATAGCTTTTATCTCTGTATCACTCATTCTGCTGAAAGGCCCCCATGGCATGGGGCTATGCGGAATAAGTTTTCCTGCCCTGAGTTTTGTTTTAAATATATCTTCTGTCCATCCATACATCCTTCCTGTTTCAGGATCGGGTGTAATATTGGGTACAATGCATTCATACTTTTCAGGTTCAATAATGGATTCAAACACCAAACCACCGGCATAAGGTTCACCTATAAATGCACCCGTCATCAGGTCTCTGTTGGTATGGCATCCATTACAGTTAGCCACACTTTTGGCTAAATAAGCACCGTATTCAACAGTAGTATCTTCCTGTACTGCTTTTGGTGGTGTACCGGATGGACCCACAGGTTTCAATACAAATGCTTTGATGAGCATACCCAATGGATTCATCTTATTATTCGGCACTTCATTCTTCACCGGTTTAATGGTTCTGATATACGAAATAACAGCAGCAAGATCAGCATCGCTCAGATCATGAAAAGGCATAAAGTCAAACAAAGCCCTTCCATCATGACCTACACCATATCTCAATGATCGTGCAATGGTTTCATCACTTAGATTACCAATACCTGTTTCTTTATCAGGTGTGATGTTTCTTGAATAAATGGTTCCGATAGGCAGTATAAAAGGACGTCCGCCGGGCAAATCAACAATTTCACCACGGTTCACAGCCATTTCTGTACCAGCGGGTGCATGACAATCTGCACAATGTGCAGGACCATTTACAAGATATTGACCCCTTGCAATAACAGCACTGTCTGTACTGGATTTAATGGCCGGGTAAGGAGCATCGTACTTTTTGTTTTGACTGAAGAGTGTGATGATGGTCACACCTACGATAATAAGCAGAAGGATCAAACCCGTCCACTTCAGGATTTTTTTGATCATGATGGTTGATGTTGAGTTAAAGAAAAAGGAAGAATGAAATTAACAGGCAGCAGCAACCCCTTTACAATAGATCCTATCCATTCGTGAAGGATGAAATCAAAGAAAATAAAAAATTACCAGTATTGCAAGCAGGTGTCTTATGCACGCTGGCTTGATTGCTTTTGAGAAAAATTACCAGTTGCGGGTGAAGTATTTTCGATTCGTAATTCAGTGAGCATCCCCATTTGTCGAAGCATTCCTGCTTCATCCCACATATACCATACTTTTTTGATCTTATTATTTTCAATTTCAAGGATGGAAACTCCGGTAAAGCTGATGAATTTACCGGTTGCCGGTATGCCCATTAATTTGGCTTTATGATGACCGTTGGCACGCCAGCATACAATAATGCTTTGATCTTTTTCAATCAGTTTTTCAATTTCATAGCGTATATCCGGGAAAGCCTGCAGGTATTCCTTTACAATTTTTTCAAGCTGTTCCTGACCATGCTTTTTATTGCTGCTGAGATCTTCACGGGTAAATTCCTGATCATAGCAATTGAGCACTCCATCTACATCAGCCCTGTTCCAGGCTGTAAACAACTTTTTTACTAATTGGATCTTTTCGTTGTTCATGACTTCATGTTTTGTTGGTACTGCAAATATGGTTGTAAGGGTTGTTCAGTTACAAGTTCATGCCATGTTCACCTGTATCCGCTTTAAAATGTAACAGCAAATCTTAATTTTATAAAAAAGGGATTCCCGGGAGTAAAATGAAGTTCATTCACAGGATTTGTTTCATTTCGCAACCTGCTTTCTGTTGCAAACTGGGCTTCATTCCAATCTGTATTCAAAAGATTTTCAATGGCTGCACCTATCATAAATCTCTGCCTGGTATAACTTACTGAAGCATCTGTAATAAAATAACCCTTTGCTGTAATACTGTTATCTTCATTCGCTGCCCGGTTTTTTATATAACGATAGCGGAGTGATGCAGTCAACCCTTTTTGGTTTTGATAGTTGATACCGCCCGTGCTGGTGAGATCAGGAGCCAAAGGAATATAATTTTCACCTTTAGGATCTTCTATGCTTCTTGCATGGGCATAATTGAAATTGGCATCAGCAAAAAGATGTTTGTGCAACTGCACACGTGCACTTACATCTACACCCATACGTCTTGTTTTGCCGCCGGGTTCAACAATACCGGCATCACCCACATATACAAACTCCTGTTGCAAAAACAAATACCACAATGCTGTGTTGATAATGACAGTTGGAAAAGGTTTCCACACCATTCCTAAGTCTGAACCAAAAGAAGCAGGCAATATTTGTTGACCCTGCTGTGGCAGTACCACTCTTGCATCGTTACTGTGAAAACCTTTTCCGTTTTTAAAGTACAACTGTACCTGCTTGCCGGCTGTATATTGAATATTGATCTTGGGACTGATGATCACCTGTTGCTGTGATGGAAGAGAAGTATTCAACTGATCATCATATGCAAAATAAAAATGATCTGCACGAATTCCTGTATTGATCATCCATTTTCCTTTCTCTATTTTTTCATCTGCATATAAGAAAGTATTGACTTCATTGATATTGCCGAGTTGTATTGCTTGTAAAACGGTTGTTTTTCTGAATGTATGGGAAAGTTCAGAATTGCCTGTTTGATCATAACGGACTCCGGTGCCAATTGTTGAATAAAAATTCCAGCCACTTTTTTCTCTTATCAATTGGTACTTTGCCTGGGCACTCCAGATATCCCTGAACTCTGTTTGCTTGATCTGGTCTCCATTCACAGGATCGTTCAAAAAGAATGTAAAATTGGAAAAGAGATTGAAATGATAACGGCTGTAGTAAGCCTGGTATTCCAGTAAATCATTATTGCGCAAACGCTGTGTCAATCTTGTATTGATGTTGATGCGGCCGGTATATCCGCTCTCTGTGTTATCAATAGCTCCAAACCTGCTGATGGTTCCATCGTTTACTGCACGTTCCGGAATTTGACCCGAAGCATCCCAACGGCTGTTGAACACATTGGCTGATGCCATAAATTTTGTTCGTGTATTCAAATGCAAATGATACTTACCCCAAATGTTGAAGCGGTTAAAATTCTGTTCACTTTCAAAAGGGCCGTCTGCGTACAACAGTTCAGCAGCTATGTAAGCGTTTTGTTTTTTATTCTCTCTTGGTAAAATATTCATCATGGCCAATGCACGAAACGTATTGAACTGACCTGCTTCCAACTGCACTATATTTTTATCCAAATGATTTTTAGTTTGTAATTCTACATAGCCGGCTGTGTTGAAGTTTCCTTTATCAGCATAATAAGCTCCTTTACCGTAATCAATGTTCTTCACCATTTCAGGAATTACAAAATGCAGATCAGCATAGCCCTGGCCATGTGCATGTGATACCATGTTCACCGCCATACCATCTACTGTTATTTGCACATCAGTACCATGATCTACATCAAAGCCACGTAAAAAGATCTGCTCAGCTTTACCACCACCCTGGTGTTGTGCAATGAACAAACCCGGCACATAACGCAGCATTTCCTGTGCAGAATTTACAGGTCGGAGGTTCAAATCAATTTTACTGATAGTATTGGCAAAACTCATTTGATGGTTGTTGCGAATGATCACTTCTCTTAAATTAACAGCAGCGGGTTTTAGCTTAATTTCTTCTTTGGCATTATTCAGTTCAATCAACTGTATGCCATAGCCAACAGCTGATATTGAAATGTTCAGTTGTGTTTTATCCAGCACTACTGCAAAAGCTCCATCTTTGGCAGATACAGCAGTAAACGAACCACTTTGAATAAATGCACCTTCCACAGGTTCATTGGTAAGCTCATCAACCACCCGGCCAAACAATTTATTTTGTGCCTGCGCCGCCGATGTTAACAGAACAGCCAATATGAACAAATATTTCCTCATGGTAACAGCAGTTTGAATTTCTTATAACTCTTTTAAATGTTCTTTGATCTCATTGGTTACAACCGGTCCCAGTTCATAGCCACTTTCCAATGCTTCATTCAAATATTTTTTGGCCAGTTCTTTATTGCCTGCATGTTTATAAATAACACCTAAGTGAAACAAAGCGTCCGGTTCATAATTACGTTTAACGATATACGTGCTGGCTATAAGCTCCGCCTCCTGTAACCGATTGCTTTTATAATAGGCCCATGCCAGCAGATCATAACTCTGAGGTGTAGGGCGGTTGTTGACTTCCACATTGGCAATATGCAATGCTGAAGAATAATTATTGAGCTCATCACTCATGATACTGAATACATACTTGTTGTACATATCACCGTAAGCAGGATTGCTTACCGCTTTGAGAAAACGGCTGGTATAAAAATCTTTTTGTGTGTTGTTATGTTCATAAGCTGCTATTTCTGCCAGCAGAAAATCATAATCAGGAACAGGATGCACAGTTTGGAGATATGTAAGAATTTTCTTGGCCAGTATTGTATTGTTGTCATGTGAATAAGCGATCCAGGCAATTCCTTTCAGTGCATGATAATAATGAGGATCTTCCCTCACTACTTCTTTGTAAAGCCTGTAGGATTCTTTGATCCTGTTCTGATGCCCATACATATCAGCCAGGTTGCTTTTGGCCCACAGGATCAATTCGTCATTTTTTGATTCAATTGCTTTTGTTACTGCTTTTTCCATTGCCGCCAGCGATGCATCAGCTTCGCCTTTATGATCCAGCAGCTTGGATTCACGGGTATAATATTCAAATGTGTTTTTGTATTTGAATTGCTGAAGTATGGTTGTAGCACGCAAATAATCACCCAGCTCTACGGCAACATCAAACTGCTGCAGCAGTGTAATATATTTATCATCACCTTTTTCAAAAGCACTGTCGAGATAAGCAGAGGCTTCTTTGAATTGATGCTGGGTTACACAGTTCATGGCCAGTGAGCGGTAGGTTCCTGAGCTGAATAATTTTTGCAACTGGTGGGCTGCTTTATAAAAACTATCACTTTTGTGAACATCATTGATATCGCCACTGTACTGAAAACGTTTACTGTATAACTTTCCCAATTTTATTTGCGATGCCATATCATCTTTCACAACATTTAGTTTACCGCTCCAGAAGCTGATGTCTGTTTCAATCTCTTCCAGCTTTTTATTGGTGGACGTTGTGAGATAACCAGCTATTTCTTTTTCCTGTACAATACCTGTGTTTTGACAACTGCTGATTGTAACGATCAATAAAACCAACATGAATGCCTTTTGTACAAGAGCAGGCAGAAGCCTGTAGCTCCTTCTTTGCAGGAAAGCATTGAGTAATTCAGAAATTGAGTAATAACGAAACATAACTGTTGTTTAAAAGAGTAACGCCATGGGCGTTACTCTTTTGTTTTTTATTAATGAGGCGTAGCTAAGTAAGGGAATGAAGTGAGGAATGGTTTATCATTCTCATTTACATGATCGCTGGTAAGTTGGGGGTTGCTGCCTCCTGTTGGGCCACCAAACAACAACAGCAATTCCACATCAATCACATCATCAGCCAATGCACGACCGGTGAGGATGTTGGTACCATCAAAAAATGTAGTAGGATTTGTTAAGGATACTCCAAGTACATCTGTTACTAACAAACCAGATAACTGATCTGCATTTTGACCCAATGCATTGGTTGTATAACCCGGATTCAATGCCAGCAAACGTGCTTTGAATTTGGAAAGAAATGCACTGCTCATTTGTGAAGGGATTGTTGTGTTGAACACATCTTTTTCTGCACTGCCTACAAATACTGTATTGATAGCAGGACGTGCCATTTGATCCATGATCTCATACACCTGGCGGTTGGGCGGTGTATTTTCTTTGTTACATGCAACTGCAAATAAAGCTGCACCAAGAATTACAAAAAGAGTTTTATTAAGTTTCATTGTTTTAATTTTTAAATAATGATGAATTAGTTGATTGCTTTTTTAGTTTCCAGCCATACACTGATGCTGTTGCCGCTGCCTAATCTTGATTTAGGTACTTCAATAACAGTGCTCAGTACATTGGTTCCTTTAAAAGAATCATTACCGGGGTTGTTAAAACCACTGGCCATACCGCCAAGAATTTTTTGGAACTGTCCCAGGTCAAAAAAGAACGGATCATCACGTGGGCCGGCGAAGATTTTAATACCACCCTGGTCGGCAATTTTAGCTGCTTCACCATAGTTGGTAACATCAACCTGTCCCGTGAATTTGCTTTCATCTACAATACTCTTAGTACCCGTAGCTTCAGGTTTGTAAGGACCATACACTCTCATTTTTCCGTTCTTTACAATGGCTTGCAAAACGAGATCTTCCACGTTGTCGCCATTGTTGTCAATGTTGAACTCAATCAGTGTTTTTTCATCAAATTTGGCGTTGCCTGTAGCAGTAGGTGATAATAAGCCCTGCGTGTTGCCTACAAATACAATGTTGTTAGGATTTTCACCACGGAACGCATATACATCGGTAATGTCCGTAGTTTGGTTAGTAACGGCCGGGGAGTCAATATGATCGGCGGCGTAAAGAATGCCTCCTGTGATTGCCAGTGCTGCGGCAACACCCAGGATAAGTTTTGATCTTTTCATTTTGTTTGATTTAAAATTTTATTTGATGTTTTGATGAAGCAAATATGCCGGTTGAATATGTTCAGGTACAAGACCAACAGGTGTTCAACTCATGGTCAGTTTGCTGTTTTTGATTGATTCTTAATAGTATATGGATTCAAAAGAAGACCGGTGCAGGTACACCGGCCTTGTAACAAAACCAACCACTAACTATGATTTCGGAAGTAACACAGCATCCACTACATGTATCACGCCATTGCTTTGATAAACATCTTTGATGGTAACAGTTCCCATACCACCCTTTTCATCTTTAATCATCACTTTACCATCTTTCATCATTAACCAGAGTTTACCACCGGCAACCGTTGTTAATTCAGCATAGCCATTGCCTTCTTTTATGAGACGCATGATCTCTTTTGCATCTAACCGGCCAGCTACAACGTGGTAGGTTAAAATACCCTGCAGCATGGCTTTATTTTCAGGTTTGAGTAATGTTTCAACAGTTCCTTTGGGCAATTTGTCAAAAGCCATATTTACCGGTGCAAACACGGTAAAAGGACCGGCACCCTGCAATGTTTCTACCAGGCCGGCAGCTTTTACAGCAGCTACCAGTGTAGTATGGTCTTTACTGTTCACCGCATTCTGAACAATATTTTTAGAAGGATACATAGGTGCTCCGCCTACTTCTACTGTTTTTTCTTTACTGTTATCCATTTGAGCATTTGCTGTGTTGGCTGCTACCAGTACTGTAAGCGCCAGTGCCATCATCTTAAACTTTTTCATTGTGTTTTGATTTTAGTTTTTGTTTGATAGCACAAATATGCCGGGGATGGTTGCTCAGCTACAAGTTCATGAAGTGTTCAGTTACTGTTCATAACTGTTCACTTTCTTGTTGAAACAAAAAACTAATGGAAGGATTGGAAGAAAGGAGGTATGTGAAAGACAGAGCGCCTGAATGCTACTTTTCTAATTCTTTCGCCCACAAATATTCAGTCACCGAATTAACAGCTTTTCGTAAGTAACGGCGATAAGTACTGAATGGAAGATTCAAATAATCAGCTGCTGCTTCCTGTGAACCTACCGGATTAATAAAGGTTCTGAAAATAACACGAAACAACTTCTCCTCTTTAGGATTTTCTTTAATGCTGTCACATGCTTCCGCAATACAATCTTTTAATGTTGCTACCAGAACAGCAATGTCTTCATTGCCTTCTGCACTGTTTAATACCAGCTTCGATCGTATGAGCGGATTTGCAGCCAGTTTCTTTTCACTCTGGTATTCTTTCAATGCTTCATATACGCTGCTTGCAAATTCATCTTCACTCAGAATCATCATTTGCAATTTGGGCTGTTCCATACTGGCTTCTACTTTTTCGCCCACTTCACGCTGGCCTAATAATTCCAGCCATGCTGCCGGTGGTGTTTTACGCCAGTCATGCATATAAAATCCAAAAGGCTTTTTATCTGTTGCAAAATCAAGTTCTGCTGCATGATGCAGATCAGCATAAGTGAGCAATACTTTCCAGAACTCCGGTTGAGCACAGCACAGAAAATGAACTGCTAAATGTGGCGTGAAATAATATTGTGTGAGCGTTAAGAAAATACTGCTTTGTAAACGGCTTACCTGCTGATGGGTATCTGCAGCCATCCAAAATCGAAACACGGTCACCAGTTCTCCTTTACGAATACCCAATTGTTTAATGCTATAGTTACGGATGGATTCGATTGCCGGGTCCGGCGTTTGTTCCTCTTTCTCTAAAAGATTCAGGTTCACAGCCATTAAAAAACCTCCCGGCTGTTCAGGAGTATTTCTATATACCCAGCAGGTAGTGGCTTTATGCTGCGACCAAAATAAAAACTGCTTTGCTGCTTCACCACCTTCATGCTGATCCACCATTTGCTGCAGATGAGGAATATCAGCCGGTTTCATCATCTCGATCCAGTAAGCTGTTCCCTGCTCCCATTCCAAATAAGGTTTCACCATCGGGTGATTGCGATGCAGGTATGCCAGTAAATACAACAGATAACGTTTATCATCAGGCGAAGCTGCATTGAGCTTTTCAATATAATATTTACGGATGCGGATATGCAGTTCTTTATTCCAGTCAGGATTGCGCCATGCCAGGTCGGTACACAAGGCTTCACGTGCGCTGTCATGCGGGTAAATACCACTTCGGTTGCTTTCAATAAAACTTAGATCCTGTAACCAGTCAAACAATTCAGATGCATCTTCCACATCCATTGTTTGCTGCAGCATGGATTCAGTAGTGATCTTGGCAATAGCACAAATTTCCAATGCCATACGGTGTGCCGGGCTGGGAGCTTTTTGTACAAAACGTTCCAGCAATGTGCGTACGATGTCAGGTGATTCTTCAGGATTAAAAGAACGCTCCGGATTTTGATCATACATATCTGCCACCACACTTAATGCTAATGGATGCCCATGTGTAAAATCGAGGATCTTTTCAATTTCAGTAGAAGGAACAGAACGTTTATCTAAAAATTCACGGCTCTGTGCCGGTGTGAGATTTCTGAGTTGAATGACCTTCATCAATTTTTGCCAACCTGTATCTCCTAACCAGGTTGGGGATGGCTGTTTTCTCCCGGCCAATACCGTTAACACATTATCAGGCATCTGCGGTAAGAAAACAGTACGTAACCAATCATCCAGTGGAGTGATCAATTCATATGTATCAATCAACAACACAAACTTTGTTTCGAGGTTTTGCAAGTGATCAAATACATTGCTGTTTACCTGCAGCATTTTATGAAGGGATGCCTGGAAAAAATCAGGTGTTGGCAACATCTCCCTTGCATCCATAACCAAAAAAGGAACGGAGAGATCCGTACAGGTTTCAGTGAACGCTTTTACGAGGGTTGATTTCCCCTGCCCGCCCGGGCCATAGATAGAAAGAAGATACGTGCTGAGTTCTTCCTGCTGCAAAATGGATTTGAATAATTGTAATTCACTCTCACGCCCTACAAAATATTGTTTGCGTGTGGAATTTAATATATCAGCAAGGCGTCGGGCCATTCAGGTGATTTGGTTTGAGGCGTAAAGATAGAAAGAGATATGAGAGCAGGAAATAAACCATGATTTTGAATTATATTCGGGTATAATTACACTTATGGAACAATCTAATAATCCGCAGCCAATTACTGCTCAAAACCATTCTGACTCCACCATTTTCAATGACCTTATAACTACAGATGAACATGAGAAAAAGTTCAAGACAGCAAGAATATGGTTATATGTTCTTGCAGGTTTTCAGTTTGTTATAGGTATTATTGAATATGTGAGAGAAGAAGGTATGGTAGCCTGGTTTGCTGCAGGTGTTGATTGGTTTATTGCTTTATGCTTTTTGCTGCTTGCTGTCTGGAGCAAGAAGAAACCTGCCACGGCCTTTTTAACTTCGCTGATATTCTATGGTTGTATTATTGTGGCGTTGGCTTTACTGGACCCAACCAGTGTACTAAAAGGAATTATTTTTAAAATACTCATCATCATTGCCCTGTACAAAGCCTATACAATGGCCAAAGAGTATGAAGCCTTAAAAGGAATATAATTACTCAAGAATCGGCCGCAACCATCTTGTTGTTTCATCAATACGCATGCCTTTACGATTGGTATAATCTTCCAGTTGATCTTTTTCAATTTTACCAACACCAAAGTATTTGCTTTCAGGATGAGCAAAATACCAGCCGCACACACTGGATGCAGGATACATAGCCAGTGATTCTGTAAGATGAATCCCTGTAGCATCTTCACCGCCCAGCAATTCAAACAACTTGTATTTCTCAGTATGATCCGGGCAGGCAGGATAACCCGGTGCCGGACGAATACCTGTGTATTGTTCTTTGATCAATTCTTCATTACTCAATTGCTCATCCTTTGCATAACCCCAAAATTCTTTACGGGTACGTTCATGCATCAACTCAGCAAATGCTTCTGCTAAACGATCTGCCAGAGCCTGCAGCATGATCTTGTTATAATCATCATGTGCCTCTTCAAATTGTTTTACATACTTATCTACTCCGTGTATAGTAACAGCAAAGGCACCAATGAAATCATCGGAAGGTGCAATAAAATCAGCTAATGAAATATTGGGCTGACCTTCTGCTTTTTTAATTTGCTGGCGAAGGAATTCCAACTGTACATCACTCTTTCCATTTTTTACATTCACACTGTCTTTTCCATTACTGCCGGCCGGCCAAAAACCAACAGAACCTTTTGCCGTTAGCCATTTTTCGTTGACAATTTTGTCAAGCAATGCATTGGCATCATTGTACAATTTTGTTGCCTCAGTACCCACCACTGCGTCCGTTAAAATAGTCGGGTATTTTCCATGAAGCTCCCATGCAATAAAGAATGGTTGCCAGTCAATGTATTTTCTTATTTCACCAAGATCATACTCATCAAACTGTTTTGCCCCTGTAAAAGAAGGTGCAGTTGGTTGATAGTCCTTCCAGTTGATTTTTACTTTATTTTTTTGAGCATCAGCAAATGACAGGTATTGTTTTACCGGTCTTTTATTTTCAAAATCTTCTTTCAGTTTTTTATACTCTGCTGTAACACTACTCAGAAAATCTGATTTCTGTTCCTTGTTCAACAAGCTGCCTGCAACAGTAACACTACGGCTCGCATCCAACACATGGATCACACCCGCATCATACTGTGGTGCAATTTTTACAGCTGTATGCATCCTGCTGGTAGTGGCGCCACCAATAAGCAAAGGTTGCTGCATACCACGGCGTTTCATTTCATGTGCCACATGCACCATTTCATCCAGGGAAGGCGTAATTAAACCGGATAGACCAATGATATCTGCACCAAACTTTTCTGCTTCGTCCAGAATTTTATCTGCAGCTACCATCACCCCAAGATCTTTGATCTCATATCCATTACACCCTAATACAACTCCAACTATGTTCTTACCGATATCATGCACATCACCTTTTACAGTGGCGAGCAGAATTTTTGCCGCACCTGCTGCTTCTTCATTGGTAGTTCCGGCAGCTATATGTGCATTCTTACGGTCTTCTTTATCCTGTTCAATATAAGGCGTTAATACTGCTACACTTTTCTTCATAACCCTTGCACTCTTAACTACCTGTGGCAAAAACATTTTACCGGCACCAAACAAATCACCCACCACATTCATACCGGCCATCAGCGGGCCTTCAATTACATCCAAAGGTTTTGGATATTTTATTCTTGCTTCTTCTGTATCTGCTTCAATATAATCTGTAATACCGTTCACCAATGAATGCTTCAATCGTTCTTCCACCGGTGCAGTACGCCAAGCTTCATCCTTTACCTCCACTTTTCCTTTGGCTTTTACCGTTTCAGCAAACGCAATGAGTTTTTCTGTTGCCTCGTTGTTATTATTGTTACGATTGAGAATGACATCTTCACACAATTCTCTTAACTGCGGTTCAATTTCATCATACACTACCAATTGCCCTGCATTGACAATACCCATATCCATCCCTGCCTTGATCGCATGATACAGGAACACACTGTGCATGGCTTCACGCACATGTTCATTACCACGGAATGAAAAGGAAAGATTGCTGACGCCACCGCTTATTTTCACCAATGGCATGAGTTGTTTGATCTCTCTTGTTGCTTCAATAAAATCAACACCATAATTATTGTGTTCTTCCAAACCGGTGGCTACTGCAAAAATGTTGGGATCAAAGATGATATCCTGCGGATCAAACCCAACCTGCCCTGTTAATATCTTATAAGCACGATGACAAATTTCTACTTTGCGTTGTTTTGTATCTGCCTGTCCCACTTCATCAAAAGCCATTACTACAACAGCTGCACCAAACATCTTACATATTTCTGCCTGCTCAATGAACTTCTGTTCTCCTTCTTTCATGGAAATGGAGTTCACAATGCATTTACCCTGCACACATTTTAAACCGGCTTCAATAATTTCAAATTTGGAAGAATCGATCATCACCGGGATTTTAGCAATATCCGGTTCACTTTGTAAAAGGTTTAGAAAAGTAACCATTGCCTGCACTCCATCCAGCAATGCATCATCCATGTTTACATCAATCACCTGGGCACCACTCTCTACCTGCTGGCGTGCAACACTCAAAGCTTCTTCGTATTTATTTTCTTTGATGAGACGTGCAAATTTTTTACTGCCTGTTACATTGGTGCGTTCACCAATGTTTACGAAATTGGTTTCCGGCCGAACAATGAGTGGTTCTAATCCTGAAAATCTTGAGTATGGTTTAATCACTGACATGTTTCAACTTTTTTACATCATAGAGCAGAAAGTATTCTTCATTCATTACAACACTTCTTCCACTACAGGCAATTCTCTTGGTTTTAAATTCCGTACGTGTTCTGCAATATGTTTAATATGATCCGGTGTTGTACCGCAACAACCACCAACAATATTCACCCAACCTTCTTTTGCCCATTCTTCCAGGAAATGCCCAGTGTCTTCCGGTCTTTCATCATACTCACCCATAGCATTTGGCAACCCTGCGTTGGGGTATGCACTTACATAACAATTGGCAATTTGTGATAACTCCTCAATATGAGGGCGCATTTCCTTTGCACCCAATGCACAGTTCAAACCTACGCTCAATGGTTTCGCATGCATTACAGAAATATAAAATGCTTCCAATGTTTGCCCGCTCAGTGTACGGCCACTTGCATCAGTAATGGTTCCTGAAATGGAAATGGGCAATTCAGGTTTACCTGTATCCTTAAAATATTTTTTGATCGCAAAAATGGCTGCCTTTGCATTGAGCGTATCAAAGATGGTTTCAATCAAGAGCAGATCAACACCACCATCTACCAAGCCCTGTATTTGTTCATAATAGGCTTTCACCACCTGATCCCATGTAACAGCACGGTAGCCCGGGTTATTTACATCGGGCGATAAACTTAGCGTTCTGTTCAAAGGACCAATAGCTCCTGCAACAAATCTAGGCTTTGAAGGGTTTTTGGCTGTGTATTCATCAGCAGCACGCCTGGCAATCTTTGCACCTTCTACATTGATTTCATACACATATTCTTCCAGCTTAAAATCTTCCTGTGCAATGGCAGTGCCTGCAAATGTGTTTGTTTCAATAATATCAGCCCCGGCTTCCAGGTATTGTTTGTGTATGCCTTCAATGATTTGCGGCTGTGTGAGATTTAAAATATCACTATTGTTTTTGAGATCCATTGACCAGTTTTTAAACCTTTCACCACGGTAAGTTTCTTCCGTTGGTTTATGACGCTGGATCATAGTACCCATAGCACCGTCAATGATGAGGATGCGTTTTTGCAATTCTTTTCTGATATCACTCATAACGAAACTAATTTAACGACGGATGATTTGATTGTTGAAGCCTGAACAATAAGTACAAGCCCGGCCGGCCGAACACCGTTCGGATGGGTGTGCGACCTCGAAGCACTGCGTTTTCGGGGCAGGCGCAACGAAAGCTTAATAGCAGCACGATTGCCTGCTACCAAAACTTAGAAAGAAACTATAAACGCTGATAAAAACCTGTGAGAGTTTTGTTGACGTTTATTAGTTCTGTTGGCCGAACAATAAACAAATCCGCCAAATGCAGTGCAAATGTAAATGAAAAAGCCGCACCAACAAGCAGTGCGGCCATCTTATAACGGGTTACAAGTCTCAATTCTTAGTAAGATGCAGCTGATCGTCCTGGGCCGGATTATCATCTTTTACCTTGATGGTATTGGTACCGGTTTCTGTAATGAGCCAATCATCATTCAATTCGCTCAAAACAGGGTCAGTGAAATTAATGGTAAGGCGGGTACTTGTTTGGCTCCAAGTACCTGTGTACATGGCTGAGCCTTTATGGGCCATTAACACACCCACATCACCAAACATGAGAGCATAGCCCGTGAAGTTGCTTGTTTCATCTTTTTCATCCCAATAAAAACTAATACGCCAGGTACCCTCTTTTAAATTGATCGTACCGGGAGTTTCTTCTTTTTTGTTGCTGCAGGAAACGAGCAGCATAAAACAGATTGCTATAATTGAGTATTTCATAATGAATCTATTAACGTAAAGCTGCTTCATGATATTTTTAATAATACCAAAAACCATGCTGAGCAGGAAAATTCAACTACACAACCGGCTTTAATCACCAGCCAACCATTTTTTAAACTCGGGGGAACGTTCTGTACTTACAATGGTTTCCTGTTTATTGGCCGGTTTTAATTTGATGAGCACCCTCGCTTTGGTCCATGCTGTCATTTCATCAATGGCCTGTAAGGAAACAATAAACTGGCGGTTGATGCGGAAGAAATGTCGTGGATTCAGCATCCGTTCCAGTTGATCCAGGTTGAAATCGATCACATAACGTTTGCCTTCAGCGGTTACTAAAAAATTAGCCCTTGACTCTGTATAAAAATAGGATGCATCTTTTGTTTCAATGGTTTTGATATGCTCCCCGTAACGAATCACAAACCTGTCCCTGTATTGGGGAACTGGCTGTTGCATGGTTTCCAGCAATTTATTTACATCAACAGGCGGATGTTCTTTTGCTTTTTGACGTTTGAATTTTTCTACCGCATTATGCAGTTCTTCTTTTTTTACAGGTTTTAATAAATAATCAATACTGTTGAGTTTAAATGCCTGTAATGCATACTCATCATAGGCTGTTGTAAAAATGAGCGGGCATTGCACTTCTGTTTGCTTGAATAATTCAAGGCTAATGCCATCAGCTAAGTGGATATCCACCAGCATCAAATCCGGTGATGGGTTTTGCTGCAGCCAATTCTTTGCTTTGCTGATGCTGTCGAGCACTGCCAATATCTCTGCATCAGGCTCTGTTTCCTTAATTAGCTTCTGCAATCGTTTTGCTGCCGGTTCCTCATCTTCCAGCATTAAGATCTTGATCATACTATTTTGATTAATGGAAGTGTTACAATAAAATCATGTTCAGTTTGTCTTACAAAAACCTCTTTGCCGGAGATCAATTGAAACCGGTTTTTAATATTGAGCAACCCCAATCCTTCCCCTTCCCCTTTCTCTTCTTTAGGTTTAAGGTGAAGATTGTTCTTTACAATCAATGCATCGTTTTCAATAGCTATTTCAAATGTTAAGGGTTGATCTTTTGAAACAATATTATGCTTCAATGCATTCTCTGCCAGCAGTTGCAGACTTAATGGAGGGATGGAATAAACGGCCTTATCAGCATCAGCCACTTTATTTTCAAAATGCAAAGCGGTTCCAAATCTTTTTTGCTGAATAAAGAAATAATGTTCAATGATCTTTAATTCTTCTCCCAAAGGGATCAGGTCTTTTTCCCTGAGGTTAACAATGCTTCTGTAAAAATCACTCAGCTGTTCTACATAAGCGGATGCTTTGCCCGGGTCTCCATCAATAATATTCAGTAATGTATTAAAGCTATTGAAGAGAAAATGCGGATTTACCTGGTTCTTAAGCGTTTCATATTGAGCTTTTAATTTTTCTGTTTGCAGTTGCTGCATTTTTTGAACCTCCTTTTCCCTTGTACGAACAATATAAATGATGAACCCTGTTATTGTAATGATGCTTAACGTTACAAACCACCAGCGTTTCCAGAAAGGCTTTTCAATGGTGAAGGTGTACACCGCTTCATCAGCCCGTTCAAAATTTCCATTCACTGAAGAACGTACACGAAACGTATATGTGCCGGGTGAAAGTTTGGGAAAATTTACATAGCCATCTTTTGTAAACTGCCACGCATTATTATATCCATCCAGCTGATAGCTATATGCCACTTTTGCCGGGTTGGAATAATAAAATCCTGCAAAATTAAATGACAGGTTGTTTTCGTTGTGATCGAATACAGTTCGGTTCATATCCAATTCGTCCAGAAACAATGAAATGCCCAGTATCCTTGTTTGAGGCTGAGTAACTGTTTTGTACGGAGGCAGCATCCATTTATAAATATGATTCCCGGCATGAAACCAAACTGATTGTGCATTACTATAACTACTGTTGAGATTGGTATTGAGTGGTTCATTCAATGCCAGGTTATTCACATATACAATTGATTCCGATGAGGCATCGATGATAAAACATTCTTTGGCGGAGATGCAAAAAATATTTCCCTGTACATCTGTACTTATGGATGAAATATTCAGATCCGGCAAACCTTGCTCGATTCCAAAATGCGTGAAGGTTTTTCCATCATATTTATAAATACCATTGTTCAATGTATTGCACCAGATATTTCCATTTTGATCTTCAGTCAATGAATAGATCACTTTTGCATAAAGACCTTCTTTTTCCCGAAAAGACCGGTAAACACCATTTTGCCAAACGGTAATACCCTTACCATCTGTTGCAAACCATACACGGCCTTTACTATCTTCTAACACATAATAGATGTAGGCCGAACCTGTAGCAATAGCTGTGTTGAACTGTTCCAACTGATTGCTATGCATCTGTGCTCTCCAAACACCTTCTAATGAAGTGATCCAAATATGATCATTGTTACCGGTAATGGACAGAATGCTGGCTGTACGCAGATCATTTACTGCATTCATATGCTTTACTTCTTTTGTAATAGCATCGATTATAAACACACCATCACCCATTGTTCCTGCCCAAATCCTGTTATTCACATCACGATATAAACAAGTTACTACTGACCCTGTATGTAAAGGAAGGCGAATAACCTGTCTTTGCATACTTCCGTTTTTTACTTTATAAACAGCTACCCCTTCTTTAGCGGTGATCCAAAAATGATCATCAGCATCCATCAGCAAATCATGCACAGCCTCAGATTCACCCGGTTGCAATGTAAGGACCGGTTGCAACTGTTCTCCACTTGTTTTATACAAAGCAGTGCTATTCATTAGCCAGATATTTGCTTCGGCATCGGTTGTTATAGTTAATAAACCGGGAAACGAACTACTGCTTTTTTTAATACTCTTTTCTTTGTCAAAAATTATAATTCCATCTTCTGCAACAATCCACAGTTCCTGCTCCAAATCCAGTAAACCATTTACAGGTGCGGTGTTGCAATAGACTGTTTTGTATTGTTGCCTAGCCAGATCAAACATACCTGTACATCCATTTTGAAACCCCAACCAAAGGATATTTGGTTTTTGCCGGTGCGTAGCAATGGTTTGCACAATGTTATCAGCCAAACCATTGGTAGTTGTAAAGGTCTTGATCGTTTTCACCTTACCATCAAAGCGGCACAAACTGATGCCTCTGTCAGTGGCAGCTACCATTTGCTGATTGATGAACTGAAGATCATATACATAATTATCACTCAACCCATCATCTGTATTGATACTATAGAGTTTATTTTGATGAAACACATACAATCCTTCTCCTTTTGATGCAATCCATACATTATCAGCTGCATCAAATGCAATACTGCTGATGGTTTTCTTTGGAAGACCTTCCTGCGGATTCCATCGAATACATTGGTTGTTGATCAGCTGATATATGTTTCCATTTTCGCAACCGATCCACAGTTCACCTTTTTTATTTTCGGCCAAAGCGGAAATATGGGTAATACTATCTTCCTTTTTTGATAACTCCCTGAAATGTATACCATCAAACAAAAAAAGACCTGCATCTGTTCCGGTATAGAAAAACCCTTTTTGCGAAAAGAGGAAACAAGTAGTTTTACCGGGAACACCTGTATCTTCTGTTGCATTCACCATCTTGAAATGATCCTGTGCTGCACCTTCAAATGCAGTTACAAAAAGGAAAAGATATAGTTGTATGAAGCGCATGTTACTTGCGAACAAGGTCTGCTGTTAATTCTACTTTGATCTCATTGGCCAGTTTCTCTTTCACTACACGTGGAATAGGAATATTATGATCACTGAGCAATACAGTGAAATTGGATTTGATCTTTATCATTCCGTTTTTTACTTCCACATCACTCTTAATGATCCGTTCCCTGGGCACACCATGAATATTTAAAATGCCTTTGGCCCTGATCGTGTAAACACCGGGTATGGTAAGATCTACATCTTCAATAATTTTCCCGCTGAATAATGCTTCCGGAATCTTTACAGATTCCATATAGTTCTCATTGAAATGTTCTTTTTGCAATGGACTATTGAACCCTTCAAACGAACGGATACGAATACGAAAAGCAAAAGTCCTTTTATCTGCATCTACCGCACCTTTCAATTCTTTGCTTTCTGCATTGATCAATTCCAATGGCGCTTCAGAACGAAAATTGATCATACCCGTATTGGTTGTAAATATCTTGGGTTGAACTTTGAAGGATAGTAAACTTACAGCAGCGAATATGATCGATAAACGTTTCATTGTTGTATTCAACCATCAATTTATGCTGTAATTTGTTTTTTAAAAATCACTTCTTGCGTTTTTTGAAAGAAAACACTCTTGATACATTGAAACCAAAGAGAATATCACCCTTATCCCACCGGCCATAAGTTTCTGAAACGAAGATCCGTTCTGTCATTCCCGGGGAGTTGGTAAAATGCAGTTGGAATACATGCCCGCCGGTTTCAATATCAAAACCAATAGACAAAGAGTTGGTAGTTGCATCAAATTTATATTCCGGCAGCTGGTAATAATATTCAAAGTTGATGCTTACACGTTTACTTATTTTTTGACGGCCTCCAATACCCAATGCAATGATGTCATTGGGATCTGTTGCCTTAGGTACCAGGTTGTAGTGTACCATCACCGGCATCAATTGAAGCGATGTGTTCTCAGAAAACTTACGTGCCAGCAATAATTGATAAGCATAATATAACCGGGAACTGAATTTGTTGGGTGCTGTTGGGTTCGTCCATTTTAATGTTTGCACCATAGCCGTGCTCATAAGACTTAAACTCACCGGCATATTTACTTTACCTGTTGACTGGCGAAGAATCTTGTATTTAAAAAACAAATCATATTGCTTTTGATAAGTGCTCCGTCCAAACCCGATAGTGAGCTTTGGGCTCAGGCCATAATCAAAACCCCAGCGCATGCTTGCATTATCCAATCCAAAGAATTCATAAAGTCCTCCGTTGATCTGTCCAAACCTGTGTGAAATTTTTAAATCCAGAATACCCGGTGCAGTATTTTCAATACTATGCCCATGAATGATCCTTGTGGTTTTAAAAGTTGCTTCTGTGAACTGCACTTTATTTTTTTGTTCCTTCTTCTGTTCTTCTTCCAGCATTTTATCCAGGTCGATCTCCTGGGCCTTAACAGCAAGTACCATCATTACTGAAAAAATAAAAAGACCGGTTTTTTTTATCATAACAGTTGTTTATGAATGAACAATGCATCAATTCTTATACGGTTCATAGGAACAGTTGACTGTAACTTCCACAACTTGTGCTACTTTAGAAGCAGTAAATGCGGGAACAGTTACTTTATAATCAACAAGCTTCACAGGAAACTTTGCATAAGTACTTACTTTGCCATCTTTGATTGTAACAGAACCTGTGGCTGTTACTTTATTTGTAACGCCGTGAATGGTAAGGCTGCCTTCTACGATAACAGGATAAGTTCCATCCTTTGTAAAATTTACTTTAGAAACCTCTTTGATGGTTCCTTTAAAATCAGCTTTTGGATATTTATCTGAGTGCATATAATCATCGCTGTTAAAATGCTGGCGCATGGCTGCCTTCCTGAACTGAAATCCTTTAATCAATACTAAAAATTGAACTGCACCTGTTTTGCTGTTCACCGTGCTGTTCACTTCATTGTTCACTGCTTCTATGTCTTCAATATTTGTATGAGAGAAGAATGTAATTTTTCCATTACGGGTTAAATGCACATCCTGTGCCTGCGCCTGGGTTGTAATGATGATCAAAAAAAATAATAGCTGTTTCATGATTTGCATTGATTGGCGTCGATTAATTATTAGGTGCTCCGTTTCGTACCCAGGTTCTTATTTGTGCAATCTGGCCGGCAGTTAAAGCCATTCTTCCTTTAGGCATTTGATTCACCTGCCTGGTAATGGCATCTACCAAAAGACCATTTTGTGCTGTAAGTTTTAAAACCGCATACTGCTCCAGCTGAAGCCCGCCGCCATTTGTTGCTGTGCCACCATGACATTCAAAACATCTTGATTGTAAAATGGAAATGATCTCAACACTATACCTAACGTTACTTGTATCGCATGCTGCCATACCTAACATTTCTTCCTCATTATCATAACGACAGGAAAAAATGAAGACAACCAGAAAGAATAAGAACATTAATTTTTTCATTCAATAACAGTTTGCAGGGTATTCCCGGTTATATGGATAACAACTATTTTACTTTATAACATCTGATAAGAACTACGTCTGTTAAATAGCCTGTACAAATTCCTTTCAATGTAACAGTTTCCCCTTTTTTTATAACAACATCTTTCTGTTCCAAGGTGCAGTTAATGCCAAACATAGGATCATCTGCTTTTAATAACACAACCATAAACCCTTCTGCATTGGTAGAGACTGTTGTTACTTCCCCTGTTACCTCTACAATTTTTTCAAGATAAGTTGCATTTGCCTGCTGCTCATTGGAGCTGTATGCTTGAAACAGCAACTTCGCTTCTACCTGAATACCCTTTGCCTGCTCTACATTGGTTTGTGGTTTGTTCCAAATGAACAACCAAACATAGCCCGCTGCAATTGCAGCAAGAATGACTACTGCCAGCAAAATGATCTTCATTTGTTTCATTGAATTCCTCTACTTCAAATTTAGCTTTTCAGGACCCTTATGCATCATACATGCGCTGAACGGGAAGAAACAAATGCTGAGCCGGTAAAAATTGCCTTGGAAAATGAGAGAGAAATCAATTATTTAACACCAATATAATTCCCAACAGGTTGACGGTTCTGAATGCTGCGGGCCAGCGTCATCTCATCAGCATACTCCAGTTCACCGCCAAAGGCAATACCCCTGGCTATTGTAGTGATCTTAATGTTTACGTCTTTTAATTGCTTGCTGATATAGAAAAGTGTTGTATCGCCCTGAATGTTGGGGTTAAGGGCAAAGATGAGCTCTTCCACTTCATCTTTTTTAATACGGCTCACAAGAGGGTCTATGTTCAATTGATCCGGACCAACTCCATCCAGCGGTGAAATAATTCCCCCGAGTACATGGTATCTTCCGCTGAACTGCTGGGTGCTTTCAATAGCGATCACATCACGAATACTTTCCACCACACAGATCGTTCTTTTATTACGGCTCACATTGCTGCAGATATTGCAGGTATCAGTATCAGATACATTGAAGCATTCTTTACAGAATTTAATTTCATTACGCATGTGTGCCACCGCATCTGTAAACTGTTTTACTTCTTCTTTGCTTTGCTTGAGCACATGCAATACCAGACGCAAAGCCGTTTTCTTACCAATACCCGGCAGTTTGGCAAATTCATTCACGGCTTGTTCCAGTAATGAAGAAGAGAAAGACATACAACGAAAGTACGAAGCAGATGATTAAGAATATTGTTTATTGTTGTGTGGCTATCTCCACATTTGATTCATTATCCCAATTGGGTTTGATGGTAATACGCACTTCCAGGTTTTGTACTTTTTCCGGTTGACGTTTGGGCTTGCTGAAATAATCTCCCGGATCCCATACACCATTTTTATTGGTATCATAAAGAATACGTAATTCATATTCCCCGGGTTTATAAGTGGTACGATACCACTCCATACCTGTAAGGGGATAACTACCAACCTGTTGCTCTCCTGTAAAGAGTAACAACACAGGATTACGGCTGAGATCAAGGTTTTTAAAACGCAAACGAACAGAACCATATTCTTTTAATGCCTTTACCCGAAAATTAAGTGTATCATTTTTAGTTGGCTTCAAGCCTGTTGTATCAGCAGCATATTCTTTATCCAATATCAACCGGTAATTAGCTCCTTCCTGCCAGGGTGTGATGAGTACGATCCTTTTATTGACAGTATCATAGCTGATGGCAACATTTGTTACGGGAGTTGTACTGTCCCTGAATAACTGAATAGAATTTACATTTACAAACTTCAAAGGTTTTGTATAGGTGAGTTTCAAACTATCCAGCAGATCCTGTGCATTGCTTTCAAGATTGTTGGTATAGGTTAAGCGTTTCACGGTACCCGGTTTCTCCGTTTCAGCAGTTGTTCTTCTGGGCTTTATCTTTTCGGCTGTGTACGCATAAAGTTGAACCGGTCTTGAATCTGTTCCAATGGCTACAGCACTGTCAGCAAATGCAAAAGCTTCCGATAGTTGATTGTAACGTTTGTCACCATCTGCATCCTGCAATGCATACACATAAAAAGTTCCGGTGGGTAAATTATAAAACCTGAAAAATCCTTTGCTGTCAACTCTTGTTACATACATCGGTTTTTCTTTCACGACCGTTGAATCTTCCTGCTTGCGATACAGCACAGCAAAAAAAGTACTGTCTGTTTTGCCTGTTTCTGCAACGACGATCCTGCCACTCAGTTCATTGGTATCAATGGTAGCACCGGTGGAGAATACATAGCGGAAATTTTTGAGCACATTGCCTTCATTAATATCAGCAATGGCATTCCCAAAATCGATCACATAAGTTGTATTGGGCAGTAAAGAATCTTTCAAACGAATGTTTACGGATCGGAGTTTGGATTCTGTTTGCGGTTGCTTTACGGGATACGGTGAAATGAGAATATTCTCGTTGGGGTTTTTCAATTCAATGAATTCATTGAAATTGATGATGATCTTTTCTGTGGTTACATTCAATGCTGAATCATTGGGTGAGGCGCTCACCAATACCGGAGGTAAGCTGTCCCTTGGGCCGCCGCCCGGGGGAACAATATTGGCACAACCTGCCATCTTCATCATAATGGTAGGGATGCAAAGAATAAGAATGATCGCAGGAAATAATCGTTTCATGTACTCAGCCACTTCAATTACAAAATGCAAACATAACTTCTTTCATAGGATTTTGTTTCGTGTATATCCTAATAATCCGATAAATCATGGTTCCGTCTCTTCTTCCTCCAACTCATGCAATGAAACGGCCATATTGTTTGTTTTTACAAAATTGCACCAATGGCAATCCTCTTTGCCGCAGCCAATGTAGAATTCCCGGTTTTGAATTTTATCCCAAACAGTAGTGATCTGTTGAGTAACCGTTTCAATATCAGCCGGTGTGATCGTTATTTTCTCTTTTTTATATTCCTTTTTCTTATTGGGCTCTACAAAATCAAACTCCGTACTAACTACTTTCCAATCCTTGAGTTCATAGTTATCAACCAATATTTTGTAAAACACAGCCTGGCGCCAGTAATCACCGCCGTTGGGTTCTTTATCGTTTGGCCCTTTGAGTTTGTCCTTGGCTTTATCAATATCACCTGTTTTATAATCCACTACATTCACCGCTTTACCATCAAACTCCAGTTTATCCAGCTTGCCTTTGATCGGAACACCTTTCACCAGCACTTTACTGATGTTGCGTTCAATGGCAACGATTTTATTAAACGAATTGATGTAATGATCATAATAGTTACTCAATACTTCCAATCCATACTCCATGCGCCTGTTGAATTGCTCTTTGGTAAAACTTTCACGGTGACGATGCATGTACCAGTTAAAGTCATTGATGAATTCCTCTTTTGCAGGAAATGTTTCCTTACCGCTATCCTGCCCGTCCGTACCGGCACGAGCGGACATTTTCCGGAACAATTGTTCCAATGCATAGTGTACAGCACTTCCAAATTCAGTTGCTTCATTTTTAGGTGATGGAATACGTATGAGGTTTTTAAAATAAAACCCCAGCGGACAATTCAGATAATTATTCAGTGCTGTTACATTCATAGTGAATTTATCCAGCAAGGCATTGATAAAATCTTCTTCTATTTTATCGATCTCAGGAGCCATTGCTTCGCCAAACTGCATAGCAGCAAACTCACTCAATACTTCCGGGCTTAAAATGATGGTCTCTGTATTGATAGCATGCTCATCCTGTATTTCTGCAATGAACATGGATGGTTCCAGTTCTTTTCCATCATTCCTAAACTTGCTGAAGGAAATGAACAGGTGCAGCTCCGCTCTTGTTAATGCTACATAGAACAATCGACGCAATTCTTCTTCATCATTTTGTTTGGATGCTGTAGCAAACATGGTATCCGGCAGGGTATAACCACCTCCGGGTTTTCGTTTCTTTTCCCAAAAACCTGCATTACACCCGGCAAAGAATACATATTCAAACTCCAACCCTTTTGAACCATGTACTGTTAACAGATTCACTCCTTTATCACTACCGCTCACCTGTACCAATGGTAAAGGAATATCTTCCCGCTCCATAAGGTCAATGATATTTACCAATTGCTGCAATGATAATGTTGGGTTACGGCGTGTTTCTTCTTTTACAAAGTCAAACAAAGCGGTAAGCACTTTTAATTCCCAATGTTTATCAGCTCCCTGCATAATGTGATTGAGCAAGCCCGTTTGCTGAATGATCCGTTCCAGTAGATGCTGCAATGTTACATTCGGTACATCAGCAATCAACTGTTCTGTAACAGCTGATGCTTTAATCAAACCAGAGTGAATAGTTGATGAAAACAAATCTTTTGGCTGCTCCTTACTTTTTTCATACAACAACCGGCGGAGCGAAGTAGCACCTTCTGAATATTTTGTTTGTGACACCTGTACTGTAAGCTTGGCAATTTCAATGGGTGGGATGCCAAACCAGTTAAAGTGCAATATTTCAAACAACATTTCATCACCTCCGTAAGGAGTATCATGTTCTGCCGCAAGATAACGGAGTAACAACATGATTTTTTGTGCCAGCGGCAGTTCAAATACATTCAAACTCCGTTTGCTGTACACCGGTATATTGAGTTGCTTGAAATATTGTGTGAGTTCTTCACCATACCTGTTCTCTTTATAGATCACAGCAATTTTCCCGGGTAATGTTCCCTGTTGTAACAGTTGCTGTATTTGCAGTGTTATATCAATCATCTCCTGCCGTTGGGTTTCGTACTCCTTAATGTGCGGGGGGTGTTTGAGTGATTTGATCGTTTCCTTAGATGCGATCAACTCCTTCGTAAGTCCCGGCAGTTTTTTTACCAGCCGTTCATTGTTTTGATTGATGAGCGTTTTGGAAATATCCAGAATTGGTTGTGTAGAACGATAGTTATTAGTTAGCACCACCGTGAGCAGGGATTGCCGGTAACTGTCAGCAAAGTGCTTCATGTTCTCCACATTTGCTCCCTGGAAACGATAAATACTTTGATCGTCATCCCCCACCACAAATACATTAGGCTGCTCCCAATAGTTAATGAGTAATTCCACAATACGGTTTTGGGTACCGCTGGTATCCTGGTATTCATCTACCAGTACATATAAAAATTGTTCCTGGTAACGTGCCAGCAGGTTTTTGTTTTCTTCAAAAGCTTTGATGACCCAATTGATCATATCATCAAAATCATAACGGTTGCGGCGGCGCATCATTTGCTGAAAAGGCTCAAACAGATCAACAGCAGCACGCAGCTTTACCATTTTTTCTTTTTCATCATCGATCTTGTCCTGCTTTACATCACCAGCGTTATATTCCTTGTATTTTTTCTTGTAAACATATTCATCTCTTGTGGGAAGGCTCTCAATGTATTTATCAATGTTTTGATGGATGTGCTCCGGCGTCCATCCCTCTTTTTTCATATTGCTGAAGAGGTGCTGCAGGTTGTTGATCTCAAAATACACATCACCACGGTACCGTTTGAGCGGATGATTCTTAGGCAGGTTATCAATCAACTCTTTGTACAATTCAATACGCTCTAGCTCTGATATGGGATCCAACGCCGTTTTTTCAAACAGCGACAAATTTTCCTGGATCACATCATTACAAAAAGCATGAAAAGTGTAGATGTTTACTTTATATGCATCAGGACCAATAAAGCCCAACAGGCGTTTACGCATGGCCACCACACCAGCATCAGTATAAGTGAGACAAAGAATATTTTCTGCATCGGCCACGCCTTCCAATAAAATTTTACCAATACGGCTGGCCAGAATTTGTGTTTTACCTGTACCGGGGCCTGCAATCACCATTACCGGACCCTCAATCGTATCAACCGCCAAACGTTGTTGTTCGTTGAGCTTTTCATATTCTTCTGCAAACTTTTTTTCCAGTTTTTCTTTATTGAGCGACATGAATCAAAGTTAATCCTCTGAAAGCAGAAAATGAATGCAACAATTCCATACAAAAATTGTAATAATGCCATGTCAAAAGTTTACAGTTTAAAAACCGTTCAGAACATTCCGGTATCATTAGAAAAAGCATGGGATTTTTTCAGCAACCCATCCAATCTTGCTGCTATTACACCTGCACATATGAATTTTGAGATCATCTCCCAACATCATGGTGAGCAAATGTATCCCGGTCAAATCATTGAATACAAAGTGAGCCCTTTGCCCGTTTACAGAGTGTATTGGATGACGGAGATTACCCATGTAGAAGACAAAACATTTTTTATTGATGAACAGCGTTTTGGGCCCTACAGTTTATGGCATCATCAACATCATTTTAAAGAGATCAACGGCGGTGTAGAGATGACAGATATTGTGCATTATAAAATCCCCTTTTGGTTCCTGGGTGATATTGCAAATCAGCTTTTCGTAAAACGGGAGCTGAAAAAGATCTTCGAATACCGTTTCAGCAGCGTGGAGCAATTGTTTGGAAAATGGAAAGGATGATTGAACAAACGGGTATCCTATTCATTATTTCTTAACATAAAACTGCCCAATCTACCCGTAAAGTGGTATTTTTTGTAACACTCGTCCTCGGTATTTTTGGAATGTCATCAGGTTACAGCCGTTGTTAACGCTCTTCTGAAAGTTATCTGAGAATCTGAAAATTACCCGGGGGCGAAAACTCTAATCTAGAAGAAACACACCGTTCGCCCTCTTTTTTTTCTTCTATCCGGGAATGCGATTAATGTATTTTTCCATCTGTTTGATCTGGTCAGCAATTTGAGGCGTGGTTGGTTTTAACGCTTTTGCCTTGCGGAAGAAATCTTTTGCTGCACGGAACTCCCTTTTGTTCATCATAATACTGCACATCTGTAAAAAGGCAGCAGCCTGGTTTTCTTTATCGGGCAGGCCCTTGCGAATGGCCTGGCGGATATAACTTTCTGCCTGGCGCAGATCATTTTTCTGCATGGCCAGCATCCCCATCTGTAAAAGACTGGCACCTTCTGCGCCCTGCATAAGTGAGGAGCCGGAGCCGAGGTCGATTCCTTTTTTCATCATTTTTTCAGCCCCGTCATAATCCTGCTTCATCATAGCGATATTTCCCTTCAGGGTGTAATAAACAGAGCGGATGGGTTTGAACAAAAGACCGGGAAACTGTACCTGGTTGAGGATCTTTTCGGCACCCTCCAGATCACCATTTTCCATATACTCCTGGATGAGGCGGAGCGGACCAAAAAAGAAATGGCTGAAAATGCTCACGACTGCTATGAGGTAGATAACAAAAGAAGGCCAGAAACCGGTGAAATAATGAACTACGGCAGCAGCTACTAAAAAAACGATCCCGATAATGAGCCTGTAACGAATGTATATATTGAACAATTTCATGGTTGTTGAATTGGGCAGCAAAGGTAGGGTTTGAAAGCAGATTTGAGATTATCAATAGGCGATTTATGCTATTTTTGCCCTCCTCAATTGAGGTTAGGCCCTGTAGTTCAATGGATAGAATAGAAGTTTCCTAAACTTTAGATACAGGTTCGATTCCTGTCGGGGCTACATGTTTTTATACAATAGATAGAGTCCTCTATTATGCGCAATAGAGGACTTTATTTTTGAATAGAGTGAATCTTTTCCTAACCAATTGGTACATGTTCAACAAAAAATCTATTATCACTTATCACTCGATTAATTATTTTATGATTTTCCAAATTCAGGAATAGTATCTCATATTTAGAATAGATACCGTATTCATGAAAATTTAAGTAATTCGTTTTCAACGTTTTACATTTTGGCACTTGGTTCGTAATCAATATGCCAAACTTAAAAATCATGAAACTGCAAACTTCAAAAAAAACATTCATTGTTGATGATGATCCATTCTGGACAGCAATCTTATCAGAAATTCTAACTGATATGGGTTATAGCGATATAGTAACTTTTACCAATGGTACAGATTGTATTAACAATCTTCATTTAAATCCCGTGTTGGTATTTCTGGATTATCAAATGGAAGATTTAGACGGACTCGCTGTATTAAAAGCCATCAAAGAATATTTCCCTCGTATTGGGGTTGTGTTCTGTACCGCACACGAAGATTTGAGTGTAGCAGTAGATGCCATAAAGCATGGTTCGTTTGATTACTTATTGAAATCAAATGCTAATAAAAAAGAAGTTGCTTCCATTCTTGCACAAATGAAGAATGAGCAGGTTTTTGCTAACAAAGTTTATTAATACGTAAAGCCAAGCAATGCCTTTTACCCCTGCACATCCGGCAATTATTATTCCCCTTATAAAATCTAAACGATTTTCTGCTACTGCTTTAATTGCCGGAAGTATGGTGCCGGATTTTGAGTTTTTCTTTCAAATGAGAGAAGTTAAAAATGTTGGTCACCACTGGTACGGTATTTTACTGTTTGATTTACCTTTCGCAACACTTTTATGTTTTTTGTTTCATAATGTGATGCGTAACCTTATAATTACGCAATTGCCCGCAGCTTTACAAAACAGATTCTTATTTGCAACGTCCTTTAACTGGAATCAGTATGCTGTTAAAAATAAGGCTATTGTATTTTGTTCCCTACTCACAGGTATAATATCTCATTTATTTTGGGACGGTTTTACACACCACGATGGCTTTTTTGTGGAGCTGCTCCCCGCACTGGCTGCTGCAACATGGTTACAGGCATATCAAATACCATTATACTTCCTGCTGCAAATTGTATTCAGTTTTATTGGATTACTTGTTGTATGTTATTGTGTTTACAAGTTGCCTACCCATACTACCGTAAACTTCACCCGGCAGAGAAAGCATTACTGGTCGCTGTTTTTTTTATTGATGGGTTTAACCTTTACTGTACGTGTTATTCTATGGCCACAATATAATTCATTCTGGAGCCTGTTTATCGCAGTAATAGGCAGTATATGCTATTCCTGGATTGCCATCTCGGTTGTATTTAATTTTTCTAACCTAAAAAGAATCTTAATATGAGTATTGGTGTTTTTTATATTAAAACTTTAGACAATAAACAAGGTTGTTTCAAGATTGGTAACCTGTGCCAACTTACAGGAAAAGAAGCAATTTCTATTCGTGAAGAAATCAAGGAATTACTTCATACTGACTGTGAAAAGATTTTTCTTGACACTAAGGATGTAAAGGAAGCAGAACTTTCTGGTATCAATGAAATTATACATTCACACTATACTTTACAGCAAACAGGTAAACAACTTGTTCTCATCTACCGTACCGGATCATCTGTAGAAAAATGGGTTCAAACAACCGGGCTTGATAGATTTGTTCAAACTGCAATTTTGCCTACCCTTTAAAACATTATCCTACTAATGAAGCTACTGCAGTATTTTTTGATTATACTTATTGTTCCTGTACAAATCTTGCATGCACAGCAAAAAGAAAATGTGTTGCCATTTACAGATGAGATGCGAGATAATTTCATTCAAAGGGCCACCCAGCTTCGAAAGGAAGAAAAGTACAACAACGCCGCAGCTCAACTTGATTCAATTTTATTATATCGAAAAGTTGATGCACCAGTCCTTTTATTCAAAGGCGATTTATTATTGGAGGCAAAACGCTATGCTGCTGCTGCTGATACCTACAAACAGTTATTGCCACTCAACTTTGAAACTACCAATGTTACCATCAACTTATCCTATGCGCTATTCATGAACCATCAACCTTCGCAGGCATTAAATTTTGCTGCTAAAGCTTGGGAAGGAAATAAATTGAACAGTAATGCCATTATAAATTATTTTAATGCCTTGTTATGGAATGTAAAAACACATGAAGCTGCCGTGTTTTTCCGGGAACAAAACAGTCTGCTCACTCCTGCACAACAGTTGGTCTTACAAGCAAGATTATATATGACTGAGGGAAATTATACTAAAAGCATGCTCTATTATGACAGTCTCGTAAAAACCTTCCCAGATAAACATTATGTATTGGAATATGCCGAAATATTACTTGGTAAAAAAGAGATTCATTCTTCTGATCAACTGATGCAGCAATCAAAAAACATGTTTACTGTTAATGAATACATGGATTACAAACAAAAATTAAGACTAGCCCAACAACAGAATACAGGCGCAGAGTTGGTATATTTTAAAGACGTGGCAAAAAATATTCGTATTGAAAACTCAATATGGTGGCAGCAGAGAGCAGGAACAACCTATCGTTTTCGTTTGAGTGCCGGTACTTGTACTATTACATCAGCACAAAACGAAAAAATTAGGACACAGTTTGCAAATGTAAGCATAAATGAAAGATGGAATAAAGCATGGACTGGTGAGACAACCCTGCACTTACAGCTCATTCAACCCCACAACAGTCAAAACTTTTCAGCCATAACAGCAAAACAAATTGTGCAATACCAGCCTAATGACCGCAGGATGATTGGGTTGTATTACCAAACTGAAATTTTAAGCTTTACGGCTGAACTTCTGAAGAAAAACATTCGCAGCCATAGTGCTGGATATGTTACACATCTAATGCTGGGCGGTAAAACAGGGTTTTATTCCCAGGGTAGTGCTGCCATCTTAAATGATAACAATCAAAGGTTTCAGTTTTTTGGATCGTTTTACCGGTTGTTTCGTACGGAACCAACTGTAAAAGCAGGTATCAATTTTTCTGCCCTGCATTTTAAGGATAACAGTATCAAAAATTATTTTTCGCCCCATCGCTATTTCAATACAGAAGTTTTTGCTGATTACAGTACAGCGTTGCCTCATCTTTCCAGATTTTATTTGCAATTACAGGTTGCCTCTGGAATGCAAAAAATAGAACAGCAGCAATGGGAACCAGCTCTGAGATTTCAAACTGAGCTTGGTTTTCGATTAAGTCACTTTGAAACATCTTTAAAATATCAAACCAGTAACGTTGCCTCTAACACAGGTACTGGTTATAAGTTCAATTGGTTTACTGCAAGAATAATGTGGAAATGGTAATCAGAAGATTTTGTATTTAATTTATTATCCTGTTCTTTTTGCTGTAATGATTGTCCCTAATTCTAAATTCAATTCTACTGGAAGAACCATCTTTTACTTATAACGGGAATACTTATTTAAGAATCCGCTATTTTTGATTTTATCTCATTACATGTTATACAGAACTTTCCCCTTCTATTTATTATTCCTTACGGCAGGTCAAACGACAGTGTAATTATTATCAATTACTTTACTCATTTAAGCACAGCCAGCTTCAATAAAAAACGCTGCATCAATTTTTTCAGAAAGTATTGATTCCTCAAGTGCTTGCAGCGCTTTTATTTCAGTCATTTATATCAAATCAAAGGGTTTGAAATAAGCAAATGTTTTTTGATATGTAAAAAACTATACCCTTACAGTTCGTTGAAGCGTTAGAATTTTAATACTGAAACGATTACTCTACTTAATTCGATTCAACAGCTGATTTACATTCATTAGACTTTTAATTGCCGCAATAGGTTTCATTAAATTACTTGCGTGCCTTACTTTTTAAAAAAGTAAAAAATCAACTGCTATCAAGGGCAAACTAAATCTCATTTATGTATTGATGTATGAACAATCTTACTTTATGAAAGTAACAATTATATTTTCTTAAGACAATATAAATCAGACCGTTTTTAACAAAAAACCCCCGAATATCGGGGGCTGCCATCAGGAACTTTAGTTATTAATACATAATAGTTCCCTGTTTTTTGAATGTGAAAAATTTTTGTAAAAAGTAATTAAGTGTTAGTATGATCACAGCAGTTACAACATAAGCAGTCGAAGCATTAATTTTCAGAAATACAATCATGCTTTTTGTAAGAAGGTAAGCGCTGACCTGGCCTTGCAAAGCAACTAACGAATATTTACCAAACTGTCGACGTGTTTCTTTTATTTCATTACCTGAGTTAATGAAGGCAAAATTTTTTTGAAGCCAGAAACCCGTAAATACCGTTATGGTGAAAGAAATTATTGTAGCAGCTTCTAATGCAACGACACTGTTAGTAAACAGCAGTTTAATCAATAAAAACAAACCGATATTCAACAGAGTATTGGCTGCACCTGTAGCTAAATAAGCGAATACTTCAAAATTCATGATTTGTTTAAACAGGGGAAAAACTAGTTTAAGCGATTGCAGGATGAGTTGTTTGAGCATTATTAGTTTTTATTTTTTTTCTACGGGATATCAATGTTTCTGCATGTGAAAGGTACCATTGAGCTAATTCATTCATGGGCAGTCCTTTTGCAGCTGCATAGTTCATGTCTTCGTATTTCTTTCTTTCTTCAGGATGTTCGATTAAATGGGCTATGGCATTGGCAAGGCTCTGAGCATTATCGGTTTCAAAATAGGCACCGCCATAACCTTCTTCTTCTACTACTCTTTCCAGATCGTCAATTTTAGGTAATATGCACGCTCTGGCATAGCTGCCTGCCTGGTGTAAAATGCCTGAGCTTCCTGTAGTGGTGGTATAAGGAAAAACCACAAATGTGCTGTCTTTAAAGATAGTTTCAACTTTTTCTTCAGGTACATAACCCGTGAAAGTAACGTTTTGCATATTACTATACCTTTCTTTTACATCAGCTAAGTATCCCTTTACGTTAGGATTATCTGAACCAGCAATAGTAGCAGTGAATTTCTTTGAAGGATATTGATGTTCTAAAATTTTCACTGCTTCTAACATTACTTCTATTTTTTTATAAGTTCCGAACTTGCCGAATGCCATGAGGTTTATTTCACTCAATGCCTCAGGCAAATAGGAGCGTTCGGGCAATTCAAAATTGCCATGGGGTAATAACACAGCATTACTGATGCTGTATTTGTTTTTAATGATATCTATGTATTGTGATATGGTGAATCCTACAAGATCAGCTTTCAGAATTAATCTGGTAAGTTGCGTACCTATCCATAGATACAATTTCTCCTTGAATTTATTACCAGCCATTCCAATAGTATCAAGTTTGACTGTTTCTGTAATATTATGCAGAATCACAATAGACGGCAAACCCATGAGTTTACAAATCCATGGTGTAAATAAACCTAAAGCTGCAGGTATTTTATCCTCTCCAAACGTCATGAATTGTAAATTCATGATGACAACATCCGGTTGCAATTGTTTTAATTTTTTTGCAATCGTCAATACACTCTTTACGCTGTTAAACTTCCAGCAGGGAATTAACTCAATACCATCTGCAGCATATTGTTTATATGCAGTATTATCCTGCAATTGATCTGTAAGCACATAAATCTTCTCAACTTCAGGTTTGTCAACAAAGCTTCGTATAAGATGATATCCATATTCATTCAATGTAACTTTACTGGGGGGGTATGGAGAAACAAAAGCTATTTTCATGTTATTTGTTTTTGAATATGCCAATTTAGTTTCAAGAAGGTTGCCATTTTTTAAGACGTTGATTTTGAGCCACTTACTTTATAAGATTGTCGATTTTTTTCCATTTTTAGGAAACCCGGTCTCATCACGAAACTCAAATTTTAATAAGATTGCTCTTGTGGTTTGTGAATACACCCACCATCCTTTGATGAATATTTTAATTTATTTTTATAATTCTTGTTTGGAAAAGCTGTACTGCAGACTGTAGTTGAATAATATACACACCGGTTTTTATGTGAGCTGGCAAATGAATATTCATTTGATTCATCCCCTGCGTTACATTCACTGTTTGCTGCATTATCACCTGGTCTCCTGAAACATGTACCAGTTTCAGATTCATTTTTTCTGCAACCAATGATTGAAATTGTAATGACACCATATCTTTTGCAGGGTTGGGATATGCATTGATAGTGTGAAGGAATGTGTTCTCTGTGTATATTCCCATATTAGAAAAACGAACATTACTTAACCTGGTCTCAATTAATGAAACTGATCCCTGAGTTTCATAAGTGAAAGAAATAATTGTAACATCATTGGCAGCAATTGTTAATGCTGACCCTATTGATTTAAAATCTTTGATATTAATGCAATAGTCTTTGGGTGTATTTAGTAATGGTAATTCGTATTCATATTGCTGATCAAAATTAGTAACTGATTTTTTTATAAGCCTAATGCGCACTTTTCCGTTACCTGAAGCTGTAAACTTTAAAAAAGAAAATGATGAAAGATCTGCAGGCATGCCTCCGCCCTTTAACATACGGTACACAGTTATGTAATCAGGAGTAGTGGCTTTCAACTTTATATTCCGAAACATACGATATTCCGATTCCCCGGGTTGTATTGTATCATTACTGATGAGAAACTCATGTACACTAGTACCTGCAGTTTTATATATATTCCAAATACCATCATTGCTATATATAAAATCTTCATTTACACCACTTACCATTAAGCGAATTTCTGATTCCGCCATATCGTCCACAGCTATATCAACAACACTATTGCTTTTTGCTGCAAGTATAAACGGGTAAGCTTTAGTAATCGTATTACTTGATTGTTCATTTGCCTTTCCCGTAACAATAATCCATACAGATGCCTGTGCTGAACTGTTTGTAACAGTTAACTGTAATGAGCGCTGATCCTTATCATTACGTTGTGCTTTTGTTATAAATACTACTGGTTTTTTTACCATGCCCTTTTGTTGTATAGGCATATCTGCTTGCAATTTCTGCAGCACATTTACCAGCATATGATTAAGAATGCCGGCATCAGAGCTCCATAATTGAAAATTATACATGACATCCTGCCCTTCATATTGATCTGTTATCCATTCAGATTGTAAGGTATAGTTCTGATCAGCAGGATCATATCCTACTGAAAAACTAATAGCGTATTCATTTAGACCATTTACAGGTTTTAAGTAATAGCGCAGGAATTTATAATTGCCGTAGTTAATAGTATCAACTGTAATCAACTCAGCACCTTTTAACCTGTCACAAACCGGTTTAGTATGGGTATAAACAGCGTTACGTGTTTCAGTACAAAAAGCAACAGCTTTGTTAATACCATTTTGTACATAATCAACTGATACAACATTCTTTGCATTTGTAAAAGAAAGAATATCTGAAGGTGAAGTAATGAATCCGGTAAACCCTGTTCCCAACGCACTTTGATCTGGCATGTACTTTTTAATATCAGATGAGGATATACGATATTGCAAATTGTCTCCAATTTTTAAAGTTTTACTATAATCAACATTGGAAGGCTTCTCCCGGATTACATTATGAAACATTCTTTCTGCTACTATATTTCCTAAACTTTTGCTTTCCAGTCCCCCATCGGTACCAGAGCCAACACCGTTATCAGTAACAGTTAAAGTATATGAAGTTGTAGCATCGGGAGCAACACCATTACTTGCCTTTACTGTTAAATGATGTGTGCCTGATGGCGTATTGCTTGCCCAGGTGATTATACCAGTTGATGCATTAACAGAAATTCCTGTTACTGCCGGTGATATGCTGTATAAAATTGTTCCTCCTGCTGCATTAACTGTTGGAGATACGGAATTGCCCTCAATTCCCGAAATAGTACTTGAATTTGAAATTGCATATACAAAATCTGACGGTGGTGCTACGGCTAAACTTGTAAGAAGTCCAGTAGATGATGCGCCACTACTAAGTGGATAAGAGCATGTATTAACATAGGAACCATCATAAGGGTCAATCAATTCAAGTGTGATCACACCTGCAGTAGGAAGATTGATGTTGTAAAAGGTATACTTTACATCACCTCCCACAGGTATGCCAGGAGGATTAATTGGAGAGCCGCTGGTATTATTTCCAAATGTCCAGTTAAGTGATGTAACACTACTCGTCGATGTGACCCATGTACGGTTAATTACCGGTGGATTAACGATGTTGATATCCCATTTGAACGTAAAGTTTCCTTGGCTGCTGTTAGATAAGGCAGACAATGCATATACACTTGTTGGCGTGATGTTAGGAGCAAATACTGTTACTGCCTGGCCATTTCCATTGTTTCTAAAATAACTATTAGGGCAACCCTTATTTTCAACACGCTGAGCATAAGACTTGGTGCAAAAAAAGATTGTAAGTAAAATCAAAGCAGTTAATGCCTGTTGAACCCCTGTTTTAAAATTCGGTGACATATGCAAATTATTTGCCTGGTACAAACAATTTACTTGCCTGAAATATAATCAATTGTTTTACAATTAGTTGAAATATAAAGTGTGGTTTGATTTTTCCAATAATTGGAATTTTTATTATTTTTTCCTTTTTCGGGATTAAACATTTTTAGAGATTTCTGCTACTTTGAAGGCTTGTCTTCAATAACTTTTAGCGCATCAATACGCCAATGGTCGCCTTGGTAAAGAAGTACTACGGCAAGACTAACCTTCCTAGTCCTGATTGTCTTATCAGGATATTGATAATGAAGTACAACATTGCTGTCAATGGCAGTACAAACCAAAGCATCCCAGGCCCAGTTTTGGATATGCAATTCATGTTGTTCATCTATCCGACTGATACCTGTTGATGTAACACCGCTGTAATGATGAACCATTTGCTTGAACCAGTCTTCAGTATAATACTCTTTTCCGGTTTCAACATCATTGGTTTCGTATAAATGATTCAGGTGTGCCCAAATATTGCTGTACTCCTTTTTTAAAACTGCTAGCTGGAATGAATCGGGTTTAAATTCCGAATGCACTTTGATTTCCATGTTTGTGTGATGTGCACCGGCTATGTAATCATGCACCAGAAATGCTGGCTTTTCTCCATTACGTTCATTTAAGCTTCCCTGCAGAAATAAAAATGCTGCAAGCAGAACAATAAATAGTATAAATAAGATACGTATCATCGGGCATTTAGTTGAACAGGAGATGAAACTGTCTGGTTCACATTTGCTGTAAGTATATAATTTTTATTAAGAGCCGGAATTTTCACAGTGGCAAATCCATTAACAGCAAATGCTTCCATCCTGTAATTGATCTCACCATCATTGTAAAGAAATACAACCACTGTTCCGTTTGCAACTATGTTGTTATATTCATCTTTTAACTCGCCTGCTGTAACAACAAAAATATTTTCTGCCGCATGATATATTGAATGTACTGTAATAGAGATGGCAGATCCCGGTTGTATATAAAATGCAGAGATTGGTTTTTCTTTTTGTGCATAAAAAACGCCTGCAACAGGTTGTAGCGTAAACCTGTCTTCAGCAAAATATCCGGATGTGGGGTAAGCACTAATAATATTCCGCCATTGATCAATACTGTGTACAATACGTTGTTGTTGCCGGCTTGAATCAGTGTTTACTGTTTTGGGTGAGCGATAGTCTTTATGAGAAATGAAACCAAATGATTCATTCCGCAAATTCAATTCATAGTAAACTTGTTGTTTGCCATTAGAAAGTCTTAATAAGCCGGGTCCTTCTATAACTCCTGTTTTACTTTTTAAAGTCAGTACAAATCCGTCATTAGTTTCTCTAAAGCTCAACGGAATAGGTTGTGTAAAACTCAGTAAAGATGCATCCCAGTTTTTATTTTTTGTTTTAAAAAAGAATGAGTCTCTGGGAAGTGTTACAACATTTGATTCGTTTATCCATACCGGTATATTCGCATCTTTAAGCTTGCAGGCAGGAACAGATAACATAAGGACAAAGAGAAAAAACAAGTTTTTCATTGTAAGTAAATTTCCTGGCTTATGAAACAATGTGGTAATAACGCAATTCCTTTATTAGCATTAGCGATTTCATCTTTTTGTGTTGGTAAAACTGTTCTGGGCTGCCCGTTAATAAAAACCTGAACCGGAAACTGTTTTATTAACACAGCACGACCCTGTATTTTTTGAAGTTCATGTTGAAAGTTGATATGCAATCCGCTTCGTACAGCCTTGCTGTGCAGGAAAAGCTGTGTTTGCCAGATAGTGCCATTATTATCTTTCTCTGCCACAAGTATACCCGGTATGTTTATTTCAGTGGTTAGTTCATTGTACAACGTTGTACTGATTTGCACTTCATTATTTTTTAATTGAGCAACAGAATAACCAGGGGTGCCACCATGGGTATAACCTCTCTCACTCACATCTGTCTCTGCATACAACTCAATAGATTTTATTTTTAAACGGTCAAGCATTTTTGTACTGTCCAGTTCAACCTGAAAAAAACTTCCTGCCTTTGGTGAAAGATTATACTGGAAGGTTGTACCCGGATGATATTCCTTTATGTTGCTATTGTGAAAATGTACTACAACTTTCAGCCCAATATTCACAGGTATATCATCAGCATTTATTATTTCGCCTGTAATAATATTTCGCTGACCATCCCGGATAAAATTCACCTGCCTGAATACGGCAAAAGGTTTTTTGACCCTGTCATCCTTTACTGTAGGGAAACTGCTGATCACCCTTTTGCCCTGTTTTTTGAAAAAGGTGTAGGTATAACTCCTCATTTGTTCTTCCGGTATTTCCGTTACAAACTGCGATGGAAGAATGAACCATTTTTTATCTTGTTTTACTAATTGGATCAATTCCTTTTTTTCCCGATAGCCTAATGAGGTGCGCCATTTTGTATATACTGATACTTGAGCGGAATCATTTTTTTGATTTATATCTGTAACAGAGATACTATCGAGCTTTGCATAAGATGGAAGCAATCCTCCATCATTTACTGATTTCTCCAGCAAATACTGATCAAGCGGGTAAAGAGGTGATGGCTTAAAAAACCGGAATGCCTTTTCAAACCGCTGAAAGTCGAGATGATTGTAATAATTGAGTACTGCCACTCTGGGATCTTTCTGTTCTTTCACCAATAATAATTCATAAACCTGTTTCAACATAAACCCAGAAAAGAATATTAACGGTAATAATGAAGAAGAATAAATAACACTTAACGGATAGTAATGTGATGTTTCAGGAATAGCATCAAAGTAATCTTTTACTTTATAATATTTTAAATATATCAAGGTGAGTAAAAAAGTAAGGCATAGACTGGTAACAGGGAAAACACCCCATGCGTTCTTTAACAAGACGCTTACTGTTTTTGGTTGCATTGGTTTTATAGTGGAAATATTTCCTTTTTCCCAAACCATGATCCCGTTTTCTAAACGGATTGTTCTGCTCCAGCCCGAATAATATAACAGAGGATCGTAATATCTGTCATTACTGAAAACGTATTTCAGGCTATATTTTTCTGAGTTGGTAAGAAAATCATTGAGCGAGGCAAGACCTTCATCTCCATTGAATTTTGCATTTTCCAATCTTTCAACAGGCCTTGTTGTGAGTTCAGGCAACCTTCTTGCACTATGATAATTGCCATCCACTGTTGCTGCCAATGAATTAGCACTGAGCCAGGCCATTTGATCACCGAAGCCAAGTGTGAGGTACCGCCAACGTATGTGTTCATCACGATTGAGAAAATTCAGCATCGGTTGTATATCTATTTCCTTTGGCTGTAACGAACGAAAACTTCCCAAATGAAAAATAAAAAGGATGAACAGTAAATAGGTGAACCCTGAAATTCCTGATAGAATAAAATGTGTTTTTGTACTAAAATTTATTTGCCAAAAATCTTTTACCGGACCATTTATGAACGAATAAATAAACTTTGCCATAAAAGGAATAGCAATGATGGAGGCCCAAAAACCAAAACGATCGAGAGTAAGAATATTAAAAGCATTTTCGCCCAGCATCATTTTAGGTAATGGCGTGGTGCCCCCGCTTCCGAATAACAAACACAAAAAGAATGCTGCTGCCCATCCTATGAATCTTCGCTGCCGGGTAATTGTGTAAGTAATAGCTGGCAATAAAGCAAAGATCAATGTAAGAGGAATGATAAAAAATATTAAACCAGATGATGGTTTTTGAAAGAAATTATCTCGTGAACCATGCGGGATAGAAACCTGTGTTATGGGGTCTGTTTTACTCCAGTACCAGTAAGGAAATATTAGTCCAATTGCCAATACCAGCATCAATATGCCAAACACAATTATCTCTTTATATTTTTTAAAGCCGGTTTTGACAACTGAAACAGCAAAGCGAAAAAGATTTGCAGACCGATCCTTTTTTGACAAGCTATCTGCTAAAGCCATAAATACAACAGGTGCAATAAAAAATACCATTCCAAAAATAGCTGTAACATGATGGGAGCATACAGTAACTGAAAGAAAAGCCAAAGCCATTACCAGATAAATAACCTTTTGCCTGGTAATATACTGGTACAGGAAGGGTAAGGCGTTTAATAAAAATGCAAGGCCAGTTAAAGTTGGCATTTGACCATATACATGCAATGTTTCTACAATTGATGAAAGAATAACAGTGAGTATGGCGGCAATACCAGCGGTGGTTTTATCAAAAAAAAGTTTAGTAAACCGGTAAACACCCAAGATCAGAACTTCTAAAATTAAAATTGCATAAATGCTGAATGCAACTTTCAATGGAAACACTTTACTGATTAATGCGATTACCTGGTGAACAAGTGGAGGATAGCTGGTAGTTAAAAAGCCGGTATACCATCTGTATTCCCAAGGTTCAAACCAGAACCTTGAATAATGGTCGGCAAAAAATATGTGAACAAAAGCATCATAAGTTTTGGGTAAAGTAAAATAAATAATAATACCATGCGTAAGCAAAACAAGCGAAAGTGCTATCAATAATAGTTTCTTCCCATTGTATTCATCCCAGAGTTGATAGCCGGGTTTATTCATACTTAAATAATGCATAGATTAAAGATACAGCTCACCTTTTGCTTCTTTAACCTTTGAGAGATATTCTTTTATCTGCTGCTCATTTTCCTTTCTACAGATTAATAATGCATCGGGCGTATTAACAACAATTAGATCATTTATGCCCCCTACTACAACCAACTTTTTATCAGTAGAGTGTACAATACAGCCATTTGCATCCACTAGTAATGTGTTATTCCCCGCAACAGCGTTTTGAGCGTTGTCTTTTTCAAAACTTTCCCATGCGCTATTCCAGGTACCAAGATCACTCCAGATGAAAGATGCAGGTATAACATGTACGTTGGTTGCTTTTTCAAGAACAGCATAGTCAATAGAAATAGATTCACAATGTTTGTAAATATGCTTAACAGCTGCCCTTTCTGTTGGTGTATTGAAGTCGATTATGCCGCAAGCAAAAACATTGAACATTTCCGGCATATACAATCGAAATGCATTGATGATATCGTTGGCTTTCCAGATAAATATACCGGAGTTCCATAAATAAGATCCATCGGTAAAAAATTCAACAGCTGTTTCCTTATTAGGCTTTTCAGTAAATCTTCTTACAGCATATAAATCGTTGGTATTGGAATCTTTTTCAAATTGGATATAACCGTACCCGGTATTAGCATAAGTTGGTTTTATTCCTAAAGTTATAAAAGCATTGTTAACGGCTGTGTAGTTGAGTGCAGTTAAACAATCCTCTTTAAATGCTGCTTCATTTTCAATCATATGATCGCTTGGTGTTACAATTAAATTAGCTTCAGGATTCAGTTTTCGGAGTTTCAGCGAGATGAGAGCTATGCAGGGAGCTGTATTTTTTCTTTCAGGTTCGCCAATAATATTTGTTTTGAGCAGTGAAGGCAGCTGATCTTGAACAATTTCAGTGTATTCATCTGATGTAACAATATAAATATTTTCATTGGGTACAAAATTTAAAAACCGTTCATAGGTTGATTGTAAAAGGGTACGGCCTGTATTCAAAATATCTAAAAATTGCTTGGGATAGGATGAGCGGCTCATGGGCCAAAAACGACTGCCGATACCACCGGCCATGATAACTACATAGGTATTATGATTCATATTCTTTGATGTTAAATGGTTATTGATTAAATAAAAGGAGTAGCAGCTGCTTTAATTGCTTTTTTAATTACAGTTACATTGCTTTGAGTATCAAATACAGAATAGCCACCTTTTGTTTTAAATTTCTTAGCAATATTATACTGGTAATGAAGTTTCAACAATTGCATGGGAATTTTAATTGTATGCTTAAGCTTCAATCTGGAATCTCCTACTTCGGTCCAATGCAGTAACGGAAATTCTAATACTCCTTTTTGTAATGTTGTTTTGCCAAACTTTTTTTGTAAACGAAGAAAAATTTCAACATCAAACAGCCATGGGGTCATAAAATGCTGGTGAAAAAGAAACGGAACAAGGTCCCGGCGAAAAATTTTAGCTCCACATTGCGTATCCTGAAAAGGCGTTTTCAATATTATACGAATACATTTTTTAATAATGCTGCTGAACAATGAACGGCTGTCGTCACGATTAATATTGGCACCCAGGCGTTGAATACGGCTACCTACAATAGCACCATACTGCGGATAAAGTTCTTTATACTTTGCCATTTGTAACCACTCTTCCGGCTTAGTAGCAAGATCAGCATCTAAAAAGCCCAGCATACTTACATTGAAGTAGCGGTATACATAAATCATACCTTGCCTCACTGCTTCTGCTTTACCACCATTTTGTTCAACGGAGTACACACAAATATTTTCAGGACATTCGATTTGTATGCCCATCAATACCGACAAAGTCTTGTCTTTACTTCCGTCGTTTACAAAACATAGTAGAACTTCCGGGTGTGCTTTTGAAAATTGAAGGAAGGCTGCATAGGGAAATCTTTTTTCTTCATTGTAACAGGGAACAATGATGGCGTATTGATGATTACTGCCTGTTGTTGGATTATTTTGGGTATTCATAATCTTACCTTTTTTGTTTGTGCCAAATAATTTTCAAAGCCGGTGCCAAAATCTAAGTAGTTGAATGTCAACGGAAATTGATTTTTTAAAACCCTATTTTTGTCTATTATTTGGAATTGCTCCATTTATTGTAATATTTTTTTAACTTGTATGCTCTCTGTTTTCCGTTAAAAACCAAAAAATCCTGCTTATGGAGACTTACAAGATCTTTATTGTAGAAGATGATCCCTGGTACAGGGAAATACTGGCTTACCACCTCAGCCTGAATCCTGATTATAAAGTAACCCATTTTGAAACCGCAAAAGAATGTTTGGCTAAACTCTCTACCAAGCCAGATCTGATAACCGTTGATTTTTCCCTGCCCGATATGCAGGGTGATGAGTTGTATAAAAAAATACGAGAAATAAATCCACACGTTCCGGTCATCATCATTAGTGCTCAGGAAGAAGTTTCTGTGGCAGTGAATTTATTGAAGATGGGAGTTAGTGACTATTTAGTAAAAGATGATGCAACCAAAGACTTGTTGTGGAATAGTGTTGTTCGTATAAGAGAAAATCAATCACTTAAAAAAGAAGTTGAACACCTGCGGGAAGAACTTGGACTAAAATATTCTTTTCAAAAAACATTAATTGGTCAAAGTGAAAATTTGAAGAAGGTTTTCACAATGATGGAGAAAGCCGTAAAAACAAATATCAATGTTTCGATTACTGGTGAAACAGGTACAGGCAAAGAGGTAGTGGCCAAAGCTATTCACTATAACAGCGAGCGTAAGAAAAGGAATTTTGTTGCTGTGAATATGGCTGCCATCCCAAGGGAACTCATAGAAAGTGAATTGTTTGGCCATGAAAAAGGTGCATTTACGGGCGCTATAGCCAGAAAAACAGGAAAGTTTGAGGAAGCAAACGGCGGCACTATCTTCTTAGATGAAATAGCAGAAATGGATTTGAGTTTACAAAGCAAACTGCTGCGTGTATTGCAGGAAAGAGAAGTAATACGTGTTGGTGGAAATGAAAAAGTAAAACTGGATGTGCGTTTAGTAGTTGCTACTCATAAAAACCTGGCAGATGAAGTTAAGAAAGGTAATTTCAGGGAGGATTTATATTTCCGAATAATGGGCTTGCCGATTGAATTACCTCCGTTGAGGGAAAGGGGTAATGATATATTAATTCTGGCTAAACATTTTGCAGATGATTTTACCAAAGAAAATAAATTAAGTGCTGTTAATCTTACTAAGGAAGCCAAGGAAAAATTATTGAAGTATCATTTCCCCGGAAATGTTCGTGAACTGAAAGCTGTAATTGATCTGAGTGTGGTAATGTGTGAGAATAACGAAATAAAACACGATGATATTACATTCACTTCTACCAAAAAAGATGACCTCTTTATACCTGAAGACAAAACATTACGTCAACACACCTGTGATATTATCAGGCACTATTTGAAAAAGAAAAACAATGATGTGATTGCCACGGCCAAAGCACTGGACATTGGAAAAAGTACCATCTATAAAATGATACAGGAAGGTGAACTGTTAATGGATTAAACCATCCTAAGAATGGAATAGAATTCCATAATTTGGAAAGTTGCCCTACTAGTGAATCCTCAGATAATTGGAAACCAATAATTTGCAACTCGTAATTATTTGGAAAAATTTTTGACACTCTGTATCCGTATCATCTTAAAAAAAATGACAACATCACTATACAAGTTACAGGATACAGAATGGCTCGTTCATTCATTAAGCCATCCTATAGATGAGCTGCAGGTAGCTCTTGTATTATGTTTTGCTTCAAAGTCAAAACTAAGCAAGCCAGGAGTATATGACTTGGTTAAACAAAAGTTTCCGGCAGCACAAATTGTCTTTTGCAGTACTGCCGGTGAAATATATCAGGAAGCAGTACTTGATGATTCTTTTGTAGCGGTAGCAATGCAATTTGATAAAACAACTATTGAAACTGCATCAGTTAATATAAAAGATTACAAAGACACTTACTCTGCGGCCATAAGCCTGATAAAAAAACTAAAGACACAGGGCTTGGCTCATGTCCTTGTATTTTCAGATGGGAGTATGGTTAATGGCAGCGAACTGGTAAAAGGATTAACAACTCCCTTAGATAAGAAAGTTTTAATTACCGGTGGCCTTGCAGGTGACGGACCTCATTTCAAATCTACTTTGGTTGGAATCAATAAGCAGCCTGCAGCAGGTGAAATTGCAGCAATTGGACTGTACGGTAATAGTATCAAAGTTACACATGGCTCACAGGGGGGATGGGATATTTTTGGCCTTGAAAAAAGAGTAACCAATTCATCAGGCAATATATTGATTGAATTAGAGGATCAAAATGCTTTAGAACTGTACAAAAAATATTTAGGTGACGAGGCAAAGAAACTGCCGGGCTCTGCTCTCTTGTTTCCGCTTTCTGTTACTACTCCTGGTTCACAAAAGGATGTGGTACGTACTATACTTTCTGTTAACGAAGATGAAAAGAGTATGACCTTTGCAGGTGATGTTCCGGTTGGCTCAAAAGTAAGGTTCATGAAAGCTAATTTTGAAAAACTCACACTAGCCGCAGCAGAAGCAGCTTCCTTTACAAAAATTGATGAAGAACGCAAACCCGATTTTTCTCTGCTAATCAGTTGTGTAGGGCGCAAATTAATACTGGAAACAAGAACAGATGAAGAGGTAAAAGCAGTCAGCAGAACTTTTGACGGCAAAACCCTCATTGCAGGTTTTTATTCGTATGGGGAAATTTCACCACTCAACGAAGGAGGCAGTTGTCAATTACATAATCAAACCATGACCATAACATCATTTTACGAAAACTAAAAAAGTATGTACGGAATTGTTAACAAAGCCATACAAGATTTAGTCACTGAAAATTTTGGCGCCGATAAGTGGGAAGCAGTTAAAGAGAAAAGCGGTGTAGATGTAGATTTCTTTTTAAGTAATGAACCATATGATGATGCTATCACCTATAAGTTGGCCGGGGCTGCATCAGAAGTATTAGGATTATCTGTTGGTCAGGTTTTGAATGCTTTTGGTGAATGGTGGATTTTGAAAACTGGCAAGGAAAAATATGGCGGGTTAATGGAAGCCGGTGGATCTAATTTAAAAGAATTTTTAATAAATCTTCCATTATTTCATAACCGGATCATGCTAATGTATCCTAAATTAACTCCGCCTGAATTTAAGATAAGTGATATAAGTAAAAATTCCATCCATGTGCATTATCATTCAGGCAGAGAAGGATTACAGGAATTTGTGAGAGGTTTACTAAGCGGCCTCGCCAAGATGTTTAATACTGATGCAAACATCGATCTGATTCAAACCCGTGATAATGGAAGTACCCATGAAATATTTAAAGTAAGCTGGTCGTAAATGATACATACATTTTCTTTTGATGAAGCACAGTTTAATAAACTTTTTCCGTTTTATATTTTAATAAGCCGGAATCTGCATATAATGGCCATAGGCAAATCCTTAAGTAAAATGTGTGATTGGGAAAATGAAAAATTATTCAACCGTTTATTTCATATTCCAAGACCATTTACACCTATTACTAAATTTGATGACCTGATACTGCTGGAAAACCAGTTAGTGGTTTTACAGTTGGTAACCGAAGAAAAAATAAAGCTTCGAGGTCAATTTGAATACCTAAAAGACGCTGACGAAATATTATTTGTAGGCTCCCCTTTGTTTGGGTCTATAAACCAGGTAAGAGAAAATAACCTTGTCCTAGATGATTTTGCCAAACATGATCCTTTGATTGATTTACTTCATGTAATGAAATCGCAGGATATTACTAATGAAGACCTGAAGCAGCTTGTTGCAACTATTAATAAGCAGAGAAAGGACTTAGAAAAAGCAAACAAAGAAGTACATGACATTGCCTTGTTTCCCATGCAAAATCCAGACCCGCTCATTCGAATAAATTTCAAGGGAGACATTTTGAGAAATAACCCGGCGGCAGCCAAACTCGATTTTTTTGAAATAGATAAAAAAGTGTATCGTAATGATGCGTTTTTTAAACTGGTTGCGCATTGGATTGATCAATCCAATTCCCGTTGGATAATTGAAGCAGTATCTAACAACAGGCATTACTCGTTTATCTGCGTTCCCATGCAGGAAGAAGGATACATTAACATTTACGGTAGAGATATTAGCCGCCAGAAAATTGACCAGCAAAAATTAGAACGGCTTTCATTAGTGGCCAGTGCCAATGATAATGGTGTTTTATTTACAACGCCTGATGGAACTATTACCTGGGCCAATGAGGGCTTCTGCAAGTTAACAGGATATAAACAGGGAGAAGTTATTGGCAAATCACCTGTTGAGTTGTTTACGGGCCCTTTAACAGATGAAACAACACTTCATAAATTACTGGAATCATTTTTCAGAGGAGAAGGATTCAGTACTGAAATTATTTATTACAGGAAGGATAAAAGTTGGTTTTGGGGTCGCTCGGTAAGTCAGCCAATCAAAAATAAAGAAGGAAAACTAACGGAATTCTTTGGCATCATTCAGGATGTAACAGAAGAAAAAGCCAGTGAAGAAAAACTAAAGGTGTTGTCACAAATTGCAGAAGATAACATCAATGCAGTTGTGATTTCCGATAAAGATGGAAGAATCACCTGGGTTAATAAAAGTTTTATTGAAATAACGGGTTATACTTTGGAAGAAGCGGTTGGGAGAAAACCGGGTCATTTATTACAGGGTCCTGAAACTGATAAAACAACCGTTGAATACTTACGCAAACAAATTCAAGCAGGAGAACCATTTAATGCAGAAATTCTCAATTATTCTAAAACCAAAAATAAATATTGGTTACGGGTACAGGGCCAGCCTATAAAAAATGAATTGGGCCAGGTTACCGGTTTCTTTGCATTGGAAGAAGATATAACAAAAGAAAGAGAAACAGAATATCGTTTTAAGAAAGCTTTGGAGAGCATTGGTGATAATGTTTGGGAACATGATTATAAAACCGGGAAAACCTATTTCTCAAAAACTGAGATCGATTTCCTGGGCTATCATACTGATGAGTTTACCAATAATCAGCAACTATGGTGGAGCAGCGTTTTTGAAGAAGACAGACATTTACTTGATGAAAACGACAGGAAATACAGGAAGGGTGAGATTGATTCACACAGCCTGGAATACCGTATGCTTCACAGGGATGGCTCCATAAAATGGGTGCTTGACAGAGGGGTTGTAATAGAAAAGGACAGGCGTGGTAACCCATTACGTATTACCGGTACACATACAGATATTACCGGAAGGAAAGAATTTGAGCAGACACTGAAGGCAAATGAAGAAAAGTATCGAGGAATCATAGCCAACATGAATCTTGGCTTGATGGAAATGGATATAAATGGAAAAATCACTTTTGCAAACCAGATGTTGCTTCAAATGACAGGATTGAATGAAACAAACATCATTGGCTATGATTCGTCCTTATTTCTTACCGAAGAAAGCATGGTTGAAGTTAGAGCAAAAATGAAAAATCGTTCAATGGGTATCAGCGAAGCATATGAGGTGCAAACAAATATTAATCATAGACCGGGATGGTGGTTTGTAAGTTCCGCTCCCAAATTATCAGTAACCGGCGAACATGAAGGCTCCATCGTAATTTGTCTTGATATTACCAATCAGAAGAAACTTGAAATAGATTTAACAAAATCTAGAGAACAGGCTGAACAACTGGCAAAAGCAAAAGAAACGTTTCTTGCTAATATGAGCCATGAAATACGAACACCTATGAATGCCATCATGGGTATGGGTAACCAGCTAGCCAAAACCAAATTAACAGAACAGCAGAATTTTTACTTAAACGCTATCAATACTGCAGCTGAAAATCTCCTGATCATTATTAATGATATTCTCGACCTTTCAAAAATTGAAGCAGGGAAACTAAGTATAGAGAAAATTGGATTTGAACCAAAGAAAGTATTCGAAAATGCTTTACAGGTTTTGATGCATAAAGCAGAAGAAAAGGGATTAAAGCTTACAAATTCTTTTTATGACAGTCGTTTATCTCCGGTATTGACCGGTGATCCTTACCGTTTGAATCAGGTGTTATTAAACTTAATGAGCAATGCCATCAAATTTACCGAGAAAGGTTCTGTTGATATTACCTGTGAAGTAACTGAAGAAACGCCAACCACACAAACCATTCAGATAAAAGTGATGGACACAGGAATAGGGATGGAAAAAGAATTTGTTGAAAAACTTTTTGACAAATTTAGCCAGGAATATGAATCTATTTCCCGCCGTTATGGAGGCACGGGTTTAGGAATGAGTATTTGTAAAGAACTGGTTGAACTGATGGGGGGAGAAATTGAAGTAACAAGCAGCAAGGGTAAAGGTACAACCATCCTCTTCAGAATTAAATTTGAAAAAGGCATGCTTACGGATATGCCAAATAACATTACCGAAGAAATTACTGCCGGCTTCCTGAAGGGTAAAACCATTTTAATAACTGATGATAATGATATGAACAGGTTGGTGGCATCAACGATTTTAGAAAATTACGGTGCCGCCATATCAGAAGCTGCAAATGGGGAGGAAGCAATACATGCTTTAACAAAAATTAAAACAGACCTCGTTTTAATGGATATCCAGATGCCTGTATTAAACGGTTATGAAGCTGCAAAGATCATTCGTAAGGTAGGGAACAAAATTCCTATTATCGCACTAACTGCCAATGCAATTAAAGGCGAAAATGAGAAATGTATTGAAGCAGGTATGAATGATTACATTTCGAAACCATTTAAAGAAGAAGAATTTTTAAAGAAGATTGCCCACTGGTTAAATATGGAATTGACAACAACCAGGATCAATACTGCAGATGACGAAGCAATGAAAGATGAATTATATGATTTGTCGGGTTTAAAAGAAATCAGCCAGGGTAATGACGCCTTCATTGAAAAAATGGTAAAGCTTTTTTGTGAACAATCACCGGTAATGGTGGAACAAATAAAAGAAGCTTATTTAAATAACAGATTGGAAATGATGGGAGCCATAGCACATAAATTGAAGCCCAGTATTGATAATTTAAAAATCAATTCCCTTAAATCTATAATCCGTGCAATTGAAAAAGCAGGTAAGGAAAATAATAAATCAGAAGAATTACAAAATCAAATTCAGTTAACTGAAGAAATAATCAATCAAACTATTAAAAAACTAAGTCAGGAAATTCCTGCATAAACCCAACTGTTATGGACTCACAAGAACAGATATTTGAAGCAACAGCAAAACTGCTGAAAGTACTCAATCTGAAAATTGTTAAAGAAGACAACTCCAGACCATGGGGCGGATTTTATGTTATTGATGAATCGCAGGCTGCAAAATTTGCCCAACATTTTTTCCCGGAAGAAAATTTTGAATCCCTCAAAATATCTGAGAAGCTCAGTCCAAAAATTTTAATGGTGGCACCTTGTAAAAGATTAAGCTGGCAATACCATCACCGTCGTGCCGAAATATGGAGATGTATTGATGGAGAGGTAGCCGTATCAACCAGCTATTCTGATGAAGAGTCTGAAAAAACCATTCTGAAAGTTGGTGATAAAATCAAGCTGAAGCAAGGTGAAAGACATCGTTTACTTGGCCTGAGCGGCTGGGGTGTTGTAGCAGAGATATGGCAGCACACCAATGCAGATTATCCCTCTGATGAAGAAGATATTGTAAGATTACAAGACGACTTTGGCAGGTAACTTCCTGCTTTAAAAAACATGTACATAATAAAGAATAGATATTTCCTTTCTTACCGTTTACTTGGTCCAGCTGATCTTTTTAACCTGAACATCTTTGGAATTACTGCCGATCATGATCTCAAACTCCCCGGCTTCCCAATCAAACCTGAGTTGATCATCATAAAACCTGAGGTCATTGGTAGTGATAGTGAATGTAATGACTTTTGATTCCCCGGGATTTAATTCTACCTGTTTAAATCCTTTTAATTCTTTTACAGGGCGAATCACTTTCCCTACCAGATCCCTGATGTATAATTGCACCGTTTCCTTTCCCTTAAAGTTTCCTGTATTGGTCAATGTAACTGATGCTGTAAGTGTTTGATTTCCTTTTAACGTCGTGCTGCTGAGTTTGAAGTGAGCATATGCAAATGATGTATAACTCAATCCATAACCAAAAGGATAAGCCGGACTGTTGGGCAAATCGATATAAGCAGAAACATAGTTGTTTTGAAACTCATCTTCAGCCGGTCGACCAGTGCTATAATGATTATAATAAATGGGAATCTGTCCTTCCGTTCTTGGGAAGGTCATAGGTAGTTTGCCGGAAGGATTGTAATCACCATACAATACATCGGCAATAGCATTACCGGCTTCTGTTCCCAACCACCACGTATATAGAATAGCTGATGCATGACTTGCTGCTTTATCAAAAATCAATGGCCGCCCCGCATGTATGAGCAATATGATGGGTTTGCCTGTTGCAGCAATGGCAGCGATCAACTTGTTTTGAACGCCAGGCAATTGCAAACTGCTTCTGCTTTTCGCTTCACCACTCATATCTCTTGCTTCACCAATAGTCATTATAACAATATCAGATTGCTTTGCTGTTTCAATGGCTGCTGCAAAACCAGAAGTATCAGCATCGTTAATGTTGCACCCTTTTGCATAAAGCAGATTGGCTTTATCTACTTTGTTCATCATACCATTCCACAACGGAACAATGCGTGTTGAATCATCCTCCCACTCCATACTCCAGAAACCAAGATTATCTTTTACTGCTTTCACAAATGGCCCGATCAATGCAATTTTTTGATTCGCTTTCAGAGGCAGTGTTTGACTTTGATTCTTCAGTAATACAATACTTTTCTTTGCCATTTCTCTTGCAGCTGCAATATGCTGCGGGTTGTTCCATTGCTGCTGCTGTCTTTGTTCATTAGAATATTTAAAGGGATCATCAAACAACCCCAGTTCAAATTTTTTACGCAAGATGCGGCGCACGGCATCATCTACCCATTCTATTTTTACTTTGCCTTCTCTTACTAATTGCGGTAAGTGTTTGATATAAGCCCTGCTTTCCATGTCCATATCACTTCCTGCGTTAATGGCAATTTGTGCGGCATGACTTGTATCTTTTGCAAAACCATGAGCAATCATTTCTCCCACACTTGACCAATCACTTACCACAAAACCATTGAACTTCCATTTGCCTTTCAAAATATCTCTTTGTAGATAACGGTTACCGGTGGCAGGAATGCCGTTAAGATCATTGAATGAATTCATAAAAGTGGCAGCACCTGCTTCTTTAGCTGCAAGGAACGGAGGCAGATAGGTTTCCCATAACATGCGTGGACTCATGTCCACACTATTATAATCTCTGCCGCCAACCGCTGCACCGTATGCAGCAAAATGTTTGGCGCAGGCCATCACTGCATTTATATTTCCTAAACCTTTTCCCTGGAAACCTTTTACTCTTGCACGTGCAATTAAACTGCCGAGATAGGTATCTTCTCCGGCTCCTTCCATTACACGGCCCCAACGTGGATCACGACTAATGTCTACCATGGGCGCAAAGGTCCAATGTACTCCGGCTGCACTTGCTTCAATGGCAGCAATGCGTGCACTTAATTCAACAGCTTCCAGATCCCAGCTCGCTGCTTCTGCCAGTGGCAATGGAAAAGTGGTTCTGAAACCATGAATCACATCCTGTCCAAACAGTAATGGAATTTTTAAACGGGATTGCATCGCATACTGCTGCAGCAATTTTGTTTTCTCCACACCTACGACATTGAGCATGGAGCCCAGCTTACCTTCTTTAACTTGTTGAATTTTTGTATTGTCATTAGTAACCGGTCCGGTAAAAGACCAATCGCCTGTGTATTGATTGAGCTGCCCTGCCTTTTCTTCCAGCGTCATGAGTTGCAATACAGAATCAACTTTCTGATCGATTGTTTTTTTCTGTGCTGAACTATTTTGAAAAACACTTCCGGTAAGGAAAAACAAAAAAGTCAACGGTACATACTGAAAAGGATGAACGAATCGCATAACTAATGAATGGTATGATTTGATGACCAGTTAATTATTATTGACCGTTCAAGTTTAGATTGTTTTTTGTATTTATACAATTAAATTTTATGGCACCATCCTTCTTAATTGAATTTAATCAACTTTTTCAAGGTGAAGCCCTTCTTCTCTGTGATACGCAGGAGGTAAATACCGCTGCGTAAATTTGAGATATCAATTTGTTTAGAAGTTAATACCTGCGTGAACAGTAATTTACCGGTTGCATCATACAGACTTACCACTGCATTGGCCGAAAACCCATCAATGAAAATTACATCCTTTGCGGGATTGGGATATATCTTGATCAATGGATTCTGGACGTTTGATACGGCCGTTGTTCCGAGCTCCTGTGTTACAATAAGATTTTGAGGAACGAGGCCGGGTGCTGAGACTACTACATTAGCCGTACGTACGGAGCTTGTTGTATTCTGCTCTGCGGTGAGTGTAATTGTTGTATTACCAGATCCGTTTGCAACACTTGGAGTAAGCCATGATTGGCTACTGGTTATGGTCCAGTTTACGTTCGATTGTACATCGAATGTTTGTGTACTGTTAGGAGCCGCAGCAATAGTAGCAGCATACTTTGAAATATTCAGGATATTGGATGCACTGCTGATTTGATAGATATCATCAAAGTAAAAAGTAGAATTAGCTGTTCCATTACCCACACTTCCAAAATCAAACATAAATACCAGTTTATTATAAACATTGGATGGCTTGCCGGCAAAATTCCACGTAAGCGTTTCCCATGCATTGGCCGTTGTTGTGGTTGCTAAAATTTCTGATGGCGCCACATCTCCTTCCAGCTTTAATAATACAGGAACACCTGAACGTGGAGAATATACTCTCATAGAGAAAGTACTGTAAACAGAAAAGTCAATCTTGTTTTGTAATGTTAAATAACTGCCGGCCCAGGTTGCTCCGCTGTTACGAATAATCTTACCCACTTTGTTACTTACATTACTTCCTGTTTGAAATGGGTTTATAACAGCCGATCCCACACCTCCATCAAAATCAGTAAACACATACGTACCACTTAATTCAAAATTAATGGGAAGAGTGATGCTAATGGCAGCGCCATCCTGTGTTACTGCAATCGTTTTTGCAGGCAACCCGGTTCCTGTAATCGTAATTGTTGCTGAACGGCTTGTAGTTCCCGGATTATCACTGGCATTGGCCGTAATGACGGCAACGCCGCTACCATTGGATGTACTAAGTGTTAACCATACCTGATTACTTGAAGCTGTCCAGGAAACATTGGAAGTGATCTCAATGTTTTTAGGTGTGTTGGCAGTTGCAATAAAATTGAGACTTGCCGGAGTAACCTGGATATAAGGAACACCTCCCGCATCCTGTGTTACTGTTACAACCTGATCACTGACACCATTACCCGAAAACGTTACAGTGGCTATTCTCGTTGAAGTTGTTGGGTTTTCCTGAGCTGTGAATATAACAGTTGTATTTCCGAAGCCTGAAGCAGGCGAAACTGACAACCAGCTTTGATTACTTACTGCCGTCCATGAGATATTAGAACTAACATCTACTGTTTGCTTACTGTTGGCAAATGCGGCAATTGTTGCAGTAGTTGATGAAACAGCTAATGCAGGTGTGGCGGAACCTTGGTAGACAAATGAAATTTTCCCAATGTTAAATCCTGGTTTGTCAAACACCAATCTGATAATATGCTGACCAGCAGGAAGTATCACGCCATTAATTGTTTTGGTAGCCCATACATTCCAATTAGACCCGGTAAATGCAACTGTTATATTATTGGCAACTGTAGCACCATCCACTTCAATGTGAAATGGCCCGCCTCCACCGGCAACACCAGATGCATACCTGAAGGAAAGATCATAGGTACCGGCCTGTGTTATGTTTACAGTATATTCAAGCCATTCGCCTTCATCAATCCAGCCAACTGTATTCCCTTCTCCTGTTGTAGGTCCTGCATCAACATATTCCGGACTTCTGAATGATCCCGCATCGTTCCAGGTAGTAGCATCAAAATAAGAGATGTTTTGTCCAACGCCTCCTTCATAATAATCATAATTGCCGGGTTCTATTACCTGTGCAGGAATGGAAACAATTATACCCTGGTAAGGAAGCTGAGAGCCAACTACAACCGACACAACATTGGAAATTTCTAAAGATGTGCCAACATAAACCTTTGCATAAAAACCATGAACTTTTGCTGCGAGGTTACTTGCGGTGGTAGTATAAGGAGTACTTACTTTAGTATCAATAAGTGTTGCGCCATCGTAAAATTCCACTTTTGTTATACCTGAACCTGTAACCGATGCTGTTAAATTTACACTTCCGTTAGCAGGCACCTGTAATTGAGAGGAAGACAATGAAGCAGTTACAGAAATATCTTTACTTGTTTTTAAAGTCCTTGCCGGAATCACCATTGAAAATCCATCAGAGTAGGTAACAGTTATTTCTGAAGAACCATAATTATGGGCCACATAGGTTTTATCACCGGCTTTATTAAAAACTGCAGCAATGGGATAATTGGAAGTTACTGATGCATCAACAGTACCCATGCCATTAAAGCTGTGCAGCCAATGATAAACATGTGCATCTGAATTTCCGTTTTTTATTTTATAGGCTGGATAATTGTTATATAGGTTTACGGCTGCAGAAGGATTGCTGAACGCAAGGAAAGACCAATAATTTTCAAACCATAAATTATCATTAGGCGTATTGGTGAGTACCCCGGTTTTAGAAGTCATATCATTCCAAAGTGCTTGTGCATAGGTTTTATTATGACCTAAATAAAGATGCGAGCCTGTTAAAGGAAACATTTGAATACCATACATGGCAGCGATATCACCCGTCCAGAATGTATTACGGTCATATCCATTGCCCCACACACGTGCACACATCATTTGTGAATAAGTAGGCGCAAAATTCCGGTCACTCATATCGAACCAATATTCTTCAATAGCGGTTTGCTCAGTGGTATAGAGATAAATTCCTAGATCACGGATGGCATCATTTCCTGAAAGAATACCCCAGTGAATAAGAGATGAATTAAAGTTCATTGCTTCAGAAGAAGATTCCTGGTTATTACCATGAGGCTCGGCATTTAATTGACCGGATGCAAAACTATGACCTGCATATGGATGAAAATTCCGGAGAAACGGAAACATATTATTCGATCGATCCCAATTGGCTGCATCTTTCACCAGCATATCCACCATCGGTCCCCAATTGGCCGCCCAGCCCGGCTGATACTGTTCTACTGCTGAAGCAGCATTGATAAAATTAGCATAATGAAAATGATGATCATTGATGTTGGCGTCTGATGAATAACCGGCAGGATAACCGATCAACGTTGTCCATGTGTTGTTATAATAAAACACAAACGCATTTTCGCCTTGTACCGCTTTCAACCAATTCTCCAATCTTGTTTTTACAGTATTGATGAGTTTATCCCGTGCTGCTGTATTGCCCATTTGGTCAGCAATTTTAGCTACCTGGACAAGTTTGTTCATCGCTAACCCTTCGTTATAGGAATCCGTCCATAGATCAAGTCCTGCATTTTTTACGAGATCAATTTTTGAATTCAATGCAGCCGGGTCAAAACCCGAACTATATTTTGCCATCAGGGGTAAAGCAGAAAGAACCCCTTTGAATTTATTCTCAACAATAAAAGAATTGGATGCAAGCATCTTCATTACACCTCTTGCAGTTCTATAAGCATAAGAGCCGGGTTGAGGAGAGCCTGCACCTAAGTGTGCCCATTGATGCGGCAATAATCCTAACAATACAGTTGATCCGCTTCCTTCTTTTACATCAGTTGTTACTGTAAAAGTGGATTGCAAGGTTGAGGATGCATTATTATAATTCCAGTTTACAGAAGTATTGGTTGGAAATACATAAGCATACTGTTTGAAATCATTGGCCGCAGTAGTAGCATTCACACCTGCCGGCAACATAGCTGCAGAAAAATAATTCTTACCAGCCAATGTTGAGGTATATGTATTTCCTGAATTAGACCATGTAGATCCAACCGGTGCATATACAGCGAAATTAGAAGCGCTTATTGAATTGGTGATCAATAACATTTCGCCCTGTACAGAAACGGTTCCGGTATTTACTGTAACTGAAGCTACATCTGCATTGCCTTTTGTACAATAAACAAAGGGCATACCCATGCCCATGGTTGCATTGAATGAACGGCCTGCATTATTCCAGCTGGCAGTCACCGTCCAATCACTGTAATCAGAAACAGTTGGATAGGTTCCTGTTAATCCTGATACACCAAGTATGATAGGTTGCTCCGGTCCCATTGGCTGTCGTGTATCATTTGCACCCAAACCCAAAAAAGTAAAACTCATTACCAGGCCACTGGAGCTTCCTTTCATTGATAATGGATAGTTGTACAAATTCGCATCGTTGAACGTAAGTAACCCTGTCCACCAGTCATTGGTTACAATGGGCTTTGTGGCTGCATTGCCTGAAACCCTGGGAGTTCCGTTCGGAAGTACATTTCTGCCGGCCGCATCAGGAGGTGGCAACTGTAATGTATAGCTCCCGCTGCCCGCAGGAACAATTTGTGCAGATAAACAAACAGGCAGGAAAAACAGGATTGCTGTAAAGATGTTCCTCGTTTTCTGGTGCAGCAGATGAAGTGTGCGTTGGGTCATAATTGATTTTTTTATGACAGACAGGCAATACATTCACCAAAATACCTGTACTTGTCATTATTAAAAGTCCGGGTTTATAAACACACAATTCTGCTAGCGTACAAAGGCAGAAAACAATGTATCAGTTGCTTCTTTAACGATACTTTATTACGCAGTTATTTTTTTGTTGTGGTCATTTCGTTGATTACTACAATTGAATTATACTGCATTAATTACAGTTGTGTATATTCTTCATTCAATTCATTGTTATTTACTGTTACATTCAACTCTTCCTTGTTGCCAGTTCATTTTTAATTGCATTGGCTTTTTCTTCAGAAAGATCATAATCCCACATTACCCAAATAGCAATAAGAGTACCCAGAATAGGAAGACCTGAAAATGATAATCTTAAGCCAGTAATAGCAGTTTCGGTTTGTGTTGCAGCGCCGGAATTAAAGCCTATCAAAGCCATGATCACACCGGTCAATAGCCCTGCAATAGCAAAACCAAACTTCACCATCCACCAGTAAATTGCACCAAAGATTCCTTCTCTTCTTTTTCCTGAAGTAAGTTCATCCATATCGCATACATCTGCTGTCATCGACATCATGAGTGTAAATAAACTACCAATACCAAATGAAAAAAGTGGTAATGCAAACAGGAACATATATGGTTTACCCGGAATGAAGAGGAACCAAAACAGAATATAACCGATGATAGAAATACTTTGTGAAACGAGGAATGCATTCTTTTTACCCAATTTCTTTGACATCCATGCCACAATTGGTATGACAATGAAAGTAGTACCTAATGCACCCACACTACCAAAAAGCGTAGGCCAAATTCCAGCTGCGCCTGTATCACCATTAAACAATCTGTAAACAATGATGAAGAATGTGAAACCTGCTACTGTATTAAATGCATTATAAATAAAGAAAGTAGCTATACAGAGTTTTCTGAAAGGCTTAATAATAAACGCTTCTTTAAAACTGATGATAATTTCTTTAAAACTTGCGCCTATGGTTTTAAGCGTTAGAGGCTTTAAACTATGATCTTCTTTGGTTGATTTGCTTTTAATGAAAACAGCCGGTGTTAATGCCAGGAGCATACAGGCAATACCTACCCAAATGGCCAATGTACGGGTAGCTGTATCAGCATTAGGAAACCATTCAGGCTTGTACATAATTACCCAGAACCAGGGTGCAATCACCCAGGCCCACTGACCAATCCACTGTGCAATAGCCATAATGGTTGTACGTTCATGAAAATCATCACTCATTTCATACCCCATAGCCACATAAGGCACACTAAACAATGAGTAGCCGAAATAAAAAACAAAGGACCATAAGAGAAAAAAGATAAAATTGAAAGTAACGCCATTCTCCCTGTACAACTGCCACATGATAATAAAGGAAATGCCAAGTAGAAGTGCTCCTGCAAAAACATACTGTCTTCTTCTTCCCCAAACAGATTTGGTATTATCTGTGATAAAACCCATGATGGGATCAAAGAAGGCGTCAAAGATCCTGGGGAGGAAAAATAATATACCCCACATCCATCCTGGAAAACCCAAATCCTGAACGAGTACTACCATGAAAATACTCAAGGCTGCCGGAAACATCTGGTTGGCTAACATGCCTAAACCAAACGCAATTTTTTGGCCCATGGGAACTTTATTGGCCGAAATTGAAACACTGTTTGACATACAGAATAGTTTAATTTTTACAGTTGATTGTTTTGATAAGGGTCTTTTAAAGATTTCACTACTTCTATTTTATTTCGTTTGAATTATATTGGTTGGCGCCTGTACAAACTCCCACAATTTCTTTTCATTACCATCATACGTTTTGATAATGGGCTTGCCATTTCTTGTTAATCCTTTGAATACATTTTTATCTACTGACTCCCATAACACATATTTTGCCCGGGACTGCAGATCAATCAATCCAAAATGATTTTCTGAATGCAGGGGATTGGCACTGTTTTTCCATTGCTCATCAAATGCCTCAAAATAAAAACAGGTAATTTTTTCTTTATTGGTCCAGTCTCTAACGAGTTTATAATAGAGTGCTGATTTATATTCGTCCACTGCTTTTGAACCTTTGTTACCATATAATTCATTATCAAATGAGGCCCAGCCTGTTTCGCCTATATGTACGGGTTTATTCACGCCCAATGATTTCATATAACTTAGTACACTTTTATATTGAGCAATAGCATAATCTCTTGCCCGCATCATTGCTGAGTCAATCTTTTGTTTATCCGTTAATGATGCTTCCGTTGATGTAACACCCCAGAAAGCAGGATTGTAATGCGTATCATGCATTGGATATGTGTGCATGGAGATATAGTCAACCGCTTTGATCAACTGATTCAAATCCTGCACATGGTAATCAGCAGTTCCTCCGCCCCATGAAGCAAAATTGTCGGAGCTGGTGATCCAGATATATTTTGGAAGTTTGTTTTGCTTTTTTAACTCCTGCAAATGATTCACCCATTTCAAAATAATATTGGGGGTAACGTAATACGCTGAAGCCCATTTTACCATCGCTTCATTACCTACCGCAATAATTTTAATGATATCCGGATATTGATTGGTCAATTTTACAGCTTCTGCTATTTCCATTGCATTACGTTCGCTTTCTTCATTATGAATGGGTGGATTAGTAGTCCATGCATTTTTACAATCGATCCATGCACCTAACATTACATACATTTCAAAACCGGGCTGCTCTTTTTTCAAAGCAGTAATGGCTTCGAGCAAATGATGAACCTCTTTAAAGTGCACATTGTATGTACGCACTACTTTAATATTCATCGCTGCCAGGATCTTTATATCTTCTTTGATCTCTGCTACCGAAGGCACGCTATCCCTTGTAGATGTTCTGTATCCTCCATAACAAATGGCCTGGTAGTTTGGATTACCCAAAATATTTTTGGCTGTAACAGCAGTAACCTCTTCTTTGCTGTTGCAGGCTGTGCCAACAAAAAACATCCCTATGATTACCAAAAGATTTTTATACATCACCTGAGATGATTTGCATTTACAAAAACGTTTAACTGAACTACCTCTCCCGTTCTGTGCATGATCTTATTTGTTATTTCTTTACTAAGTACAGCACCACTCACTACTTCTTTTGTGCCGTTGCTGAAGATTACTTCTATTGAGGCATCAGCTGACTTTGTATATACCACCGGCACCTGGCAAACGGTAAAGGCCAAACTATCTTTTTCCAGTATAATTATTTTGGCATTCCCATCCGGCAGAATAAACATTGCTGAAGTTGTATCATTTACAAATTCAGATTTACTGAGCAGAGAGGGAGCAAATTCAAATCTTCCTTCTTTCATTTTCACACCCAATTCTCCCATTCGTGTTAAGATATCTTCTTTCACCTGTCCGGTCATGCCCGGTTGCTGAGCGCCTTTATGAGCAGGCGTATGTGAATACGGATCTGTTGGAAATGCACCGTACACCTGTGGTGGCTTATGCACACCAATGCCTTCTTTTATTTCATGGAAATGATTAGCAAGTGCATCAACGATCGATGGATCTGCCTGCACTGCTACAGCATGATTGTATGCTTCTTCTGCGGCAAGCAACAGCTTACTCACCATGTGCCAGTAAATAGAACCCAATCCTTCATAACCATAGAAAGTACCGGATCTGCCGGTAAATGCTTTGTGATTAAATACTTTTTCAAACAACGCTAATACCTGTGTACGATCCTGCTTGCAGAGGGGTTCATACTTACGATCCAGTTTTTGCAAAGCCGCATCCAGGTCATTGGCATTTTTGAAATTTCCATTGAAGTGGAATCCGCCTTTTACATCCTGTTCAATGATACCCGCACCACCCTCTTTTAATAATTGTTGTAACAATGCACTATTTGCCACATCGGATGCAGGCACATTGTTTTTTTGTAAGAAAGATGGCAGTTGTTTATTGGGGTATAAGATATAACTGCTTTGATCGGGCCGGTACAAGGCACTTTTCCTTAATGCATTCAGCAATTGCAGGCTTTCCTGCGGCGATAAATAACCGCTGCTCAATACCGCTACCTGTCCTTCCAGCATTTCACTTAAATAAGAAATTTCAAGTTCATTGCTATCATAACTTAACAGGTTGTAAGTATGATACAAACCATCGGTTCGTTTATTGTTTTTGATAGCTGAATCAATAAATGATACTACTGTATTAAAAAAAGCAGAGAGGGAAACAGCAGATAGTTCTGCTTTTTTGCCGGAGAAATGAGATGCATAAATGGCTGTACGGAACGATCCGGCAGCTTCACCCAACGCATCCAGCATCTGTTTCTTTTGTTTGTTATCCAATCCTGAAGCTAATGACCCTGCATACGTTTCAAAGATGGTTACCACATCAGTAAAATAACGTTGCATTTCATCGGAAACAGAAAACCCTGCTGATGTATTAGCTTCAAACAATGGCTTTACAAATACCAGGAAGCGACGTATGTAGTACAACGTTACCATGGAAATGCCATTACCCACCAATGCATTATTGGCATCATTCCATTCAGGACGTTGCGTATTCATCCAAATGCCTCCATCGGGCACCAGATTGGTAAGCTTTGCCAATAATGTGGCAAGGATCTTTTCCGTAAAACTTACATGATGAATATTTTGCTGCTGATTGGTGAGTAATGCACCATCGGCACCTAATTCTTTCATGTGTTTGCGTATGGCTATATCTAATTTGTGATTGAAGGAGATGGTATCTTTCGGGTTGGCCAGGATGTCTTTATACGATTTAATATTGTAAGGCACATTGGCGTAAACAAAATTGTCTTTATTCAACAGCTGCGGTAACAAGTGAGGATAATGACTTTGTGAAAATTCTAAAAATTTAAGCAGGTAAATAATCTGATGATCGCCCCAGTAACCAATGTACGACCAGGGATTATCGGGCTCAATTGTTTCCCAATCAAAACCATCTTTAGTTACACGATAAGGATTGTATCCATCAAAAGTGGAAGCATTGAGGAATTTGTAGATCATTCCTTCAATAAATGCCGGGTAAGAATGTGCCAATGATTCCCAGTTTTGAAAAATATCACGCCAGTTGCCCTGGTAATCCAGAATTTTTGAACCATCTATTTCACTTTGGGTATTGATGCTGAATTTATTCCATGGGCGACTGGGATCTCCATGCCGGCGACTGAATTTCAAAGGCAAGTACTCAATGGCCAGCCGATTGAAATCGGCATCACCTGAATTGGCAGCCAGTTCCTTTAAATCAAAATAAGTGAACTGCTCATGCAATGTTGAAATGATCTGTTGATTTTTTTCAAATACAGTTGTGCTGGCATTGCGGAGATAGGTAACGAAATCATTTTTTGAAACAAGATAGTTTTCATCAAAGATGCCACCCCGCATGATATTGAATAATACATTGGAAAAATGACGGGTATTTCCCAAAACATCTGAACTGTATTGCAATCCATCAGCAGCTGCAGCTAACGCTTCTAACTTTTTCGTTCCGCTTTCTACATCATATAGTACATCCTCTAAAAGATCTGTTTTGTTGCGGATGTTTTCTGCCAGTTGTATGATGGCAGATTGACTTTGATTGACATTGGCAACAAAGAACCATTGCTTTGATGTATTCGGTGCCAGCTTTAATTCGCCGCTGATGAAGTACGCACCCTTGGTTCCTTTCACATCTTCTTCCTGATGTACTTTTCCACCGTTGCGGAATGTTTCTAATTGTGCAGATGATAATAAATAAACAGGATTGGGTAATCCTGCCGACCAAATTGTATTTGCCTTGAGTGCTTCACTGGGTTCCGCCTTATCAACAATAATGGCACTTAATGCAAAAATGCCCAAGCCTGCACCAGGCACCAGCTCTGTACGTTTGTAGGCATCTGCCAGGTTGCTGGTCCCATTTTGCAGATCACTTCCAACACCATAAGGCAACACATTTTGCACACCGTCAATAAGTGTTATGTGAACTTCCTGTGTTGTATGGTTGATGAGTGTTGCTTTTCTTACAAAACCATACTGATTGCTGCTGTTCCATTCGTATTGAAATGAAATTCCCAGATCCTGATTTATCTCTTCAAAGATGATCTTGTTGCCATAGCGGCTCTTGTAAACATTACGTTGGCAATGAAATAAACGCTCACTTCTGATTGAAAATGGCTCCCATACATGTTGTTGGTCATTAACAACTATACGAAGAATGGTTTTGCTGCCGGTAGTTTCAGCAGATTCAGTAATCTTGTCATCAGTATAATAAGGGAACAAAGCAAATTCTGAGTTTTTACGACCGGCTGAAAGACCTCCGTTACTTGAAATAAACATCCAATGATTGGAGTCACTCACAATGGTCATAAAAAAAGGAGGCATCTGATCTGCATTCGAGATCTTATAAAAAAAATCATCGCCTTTTTTTACCTCTTCTAATGTTACTTTTTTATCGCTCATATCAATACAATTATGATGAGTCACTATTTATGGTTATGCTGCTGTGCGTATGGATGATACTTGTGTACTTCTTTTAGTGTGTAATACGCTGCACGTGGAATTAATTCATAAACACCTTTTACATTGGTTTTGCCTTTTGCACAAATACCAAACCACTCCTCGTTCATATTATTGACACCTTTCTTATAATCATTGGCGTAACCACCATTAGACCAGGATGCAGTTTTATCATGCACACCTAACCCTGTTGTTTGGCCCGCTTTCCACCAACCATCACTGAATTGAAATGTAAAGCCGCCAATGCTGTTGCCTGCCAAACCCAATCCGCTGGCATTGGCATAAATCTCTTTCCAGTTTCCTTGTAGAATTTTTGACTGGTATTCCTGGTCCTCAGTATTAGTTTGCATGTTGAAAGCATCTGCACCAAACTCTGTAAGCATTACCGGTTTGTTATATTCTCTTTTAACCCGGTCAAACAAGTCGCCAAAGGACACACCCCTGTATACATTGATACCTAATACATCAACATCCGTACATTCTTTTGCAATAATGTCAAGAAACATTAAATCACCATTGCAAATAGCTACCGGATGGTTGCTGTCATTTAATTTCATTTCTTTTGCAGCATCATTAAATAATTGATAGAGATGATGTGCATCTTTGGTTGATTGACGATCCTGTACAGGAATATTTTCCGTTTCAGCACCTCGCCAGAAAAGTCCATAGTTATTTTCATTACCCAGCAAATACATGAGTAAGCCGGGTGTGTTTTTATATTGTATAGCCAATTCCTTTACTTCCTTCAGCAATAATTCTTTTACAATTGGATTAGAATAATCTGTATTCGTTTCCCATTTGCCGTTAATAGTTAGACCATAACGTCCGAATGTATGATTGAGGACAGTGGAAATGCCATACGTATTGTAGATATACTGAACCCATTTTGCAGGCACACCAGTATATTGCCGGATAGTATTAACACCCATTGTTTTAAGCAAGGGCATTTCATAGTCAAGGGCCGCTTTAATAACATCTTCAGGTTGGTTCCAGAGACTGTAAGTATAATTAGTACCAATGGGATAATAATCCCAGTTCATTCCTTTGATGAAATAATCTTTCCCGCTGCTGATAATTTTAAAACCGTTTTCCGTTCTTTTAACTACAATACTTTTATTCTGTGCGGTAGCAGCAACTGAAAAAGACAGAATTATAAACAGCAAATCAATTGATCGTTTCAGCATATACCAATCATTAATATTATTATGGGATGAAACAGTTTGTCAGATACAACGGATGATTGGTTTATATAGAAGTCGTTTTACATTCGGTAGTCAATAATGGCAATCTTCCTTTAACATCTCAATAATTATAGATTCTTCTTCAGTTGATATAATACCTGCTGAATTGCCAGGCTATTTTCGTGATTAAAAAATTCATCCATACAACCCGTATCAGCAGTAAAAATTCAAACCACCGGGATGCATCATTTGTACATTTTTTGAAAGAATCTATTTAAAAGAGTGAAAGATGTTTGATTAGAAAAAGAAACACGATTCACTCCTAATCTTGACTATTGATTATAAAACTAAAAATCATTGATACACTCTTACATAGTCAACTTCCATAGCAGAGCTCGTAAAGGCAGGATCAATCGTGCCTCCGAAATTTCCACCCATGGCTACATTGAGTATGACAAAAAAGTTATGATTAAAAGGAATCGTTGCGTTATTATTAAATGTAAAGAACACTACATCATCCACTGAAAATTTAATGGTACTGGCAGTCCACTCAACACCATATCTACGAAACTCATTAGCCACATTGGTACTGTTCACCGTTCCGCCAACTGCATTACCACCTGAAAATCCCGGATAATGAACGGTACCATAGATTTTATTTTGCTGCGCACCAATATGCTCCATAATATCAATCTCTCCACAGGCAGGCCATCCAACAGTTGAAATATTATTACCCAACATCCAAATAGCAGCCCATGTACCAATCCCCTGAGGAAGCTTAGCTCTTGCCTCGATCTTTCCGTACTTAAATGAGAATTTATCTTTGGTAAGTATTCTGGCAGATGTATAATTGCTGCCGCTGAATGTTTCTTTACGTGCAGTTATCTTTAGTGTTCCGTTGGATACGGTAACATTCTCAGCACGGTTGGTATAATATTGAGCCTCATTGTTACCCCAGCCATTAGAGCCCGTACCAATATCATAACCCCATTTGGCAGGATCGGGTGCACCTGCTGTGCTGAATTCCTCAGACCAAATAAGAGTCAATGCAACAGTAACAGAAATATCAATGCTTTTAGATATGGTTTGTCCTCCGGCACTTTTGGCCGTTACTTTCACCGTGTAATTACCGGAAGCAGGATATTTATAAGTAACAGTTCCTGAAGGCACATTCTGAAATGTTCCATTGCCAAAATCAAATTCATAATTGACTGCATTGGATGCAGATGCTGTAAAGTTTACATTCCCGCTGTTATCTGTACTTACAACAGCTGACAATGTAAGATTCGTGGGAGCTGTATCAGTAACTCCTGAACTTTTCTTTTTGCAGGAGTAGGATACCAGTGTTGCCAATAAAATGGCAGCAAAATATTTCATACAAACTTTATTTAGGTGTTGATGAAACAACCGTCATTCCACTTATTCCCTGTGTGGAATGACGGTATATTCTAATTATTTCACTTTTAACTTTTGATACCATGAGTTTCCATCAATACCAATATTACGCAGGTGAATTTGTGTATCTGTGATGGAAAGTATTTCATACGTAGTACCACCGGTACCAAAATTGATAATACCATTTCCGGGCACATCAAACTGGATACCTGTTGATACAGCCGGTGTAGAACCTGAAGTAGCGTTCATAAATACCAGCTTCTTAGTAGCACCGGCGTTGATACCTAAACAGGCATCACCACCACCAAAACCATAAAATCCAGTTGAAGCGCCAATGGAGAATGACTGGCCTTTATTATCAATGGTCATCAATACATTATTATTAGCATCTTTTGCAAAAGTGATCTCATCATCGTATGCACAGGCTTCTCTTGTATTAGGCGGGGCTGAATACCAGATAGGTTCAAACAAAGCCGCCGGCCCTACACCAAAATGACCGGGTGCATCCTTATCAGTTACCCATACTTTAGAAGTTCCGCCGGTTAATGCATTTAAGATGGCAGTTGGGATTTCAAAAGCTACAAACACTTTTACTTTTTTGCTGATGGTAGAAATAGCACCACCAGTACCTACTGCATTTACAGTAATGGTAAATTCATTGGTACCCGGTGAACCATATTTATAAGTGAGTTTACCGGAGGGAACCACTTGTGTTTTGCCATCACCAAAATCAATATTATAAGTGAGGGCATTTTGAGAAGTAGCGGTAATCACTACCTGGCCGCTTCCGTTACCATCAGGGTTAGAAGCATCAACACCTATTACGGTAGCCGTTAATGCAAGACCCGTTGGCGCTTTAATATCGCCAAACTTATATTCTGTTTTTTTACAGGCAGTAACCAGGAGTACTGCGGCTGATAAAAGGATTGTTGTTCTTATATGTTTAAACATGACTTTCAGTTTTTAGTTTAATCGAATATCATCAAAGTAGTAGATGGCACCATCGCCGGGATTTCCAAAATCAAAGAATACCACCAACCTTTGATATTGATTGGCATTGTTAATACCTGTAAAATCAAACGTGAGTTCCTGCCATCCATTAACGGTTGTAACAGTTACATCCCTTTCAATATTCACATTGGGATCAGACAATTTTTCCAGTTTCATTTTTACAACAGCGCCTGCCTTTGGTGACCAAACTTTTATTTTTACAGTCTTCAATACTGAAAAATCAATAGGAGATGCTAACTCCAGGAATGAACCGGCCCAAACTTCAGCGCCATTGGCTTTTGTTAATGCACCTACTTTCGTGGAAGTATTAATACCGCTTTGATCCGGATTGGTAATAACCGTTGAACTGGCGTTACCAAAATTGGTAAACGTATAAGGCAATGTTGCTGACTGGAACGTGATAGGCAGTACCAGTTGCTCTGCAGCATCCGTCAAATTAATATCATCAAAATAATAGTTGGAGTTATCGCCACCATTTCCAAAGTCAAAGAACACTACCAGGCGTTGATAATTATTGGCGTTGTTGATACCTGTAAAATCAAAAACGAGTTCTTCCCATGCATTGGCGGTTGTATTCACCACATCCCGTTCAATATTAATTCCCGGATTGGCAAGGTTCTCCAGTTTCATTTTTACAACAGCACCTGCTTTTGGTGACCAAACTTTCATTTTAATTTTTTGCAATGTTGCAAAGTTGATGGGAGAAGAGAGCTCCAAAAAAGAACCTGCCCAAACTTCAGCACCATTGGCTTTATTCAATCTTCCCACTTTTGCACTGGCATTACCGGCATTCACCTGCGGATTATTCACTACGGTACTGGTAGCATTTCCGAAATTGGTAAATGCATAATTTATAGCAGCACTTTCAAACGTAACCGGCATTTTCAACTGGTTATCCGGAAGTGAATTGGTTAGTTTAAGATCATCAAACAACCAGGTAAAATTAGCAGAGCCATCGCCCGGTGTTCCCAAATCAAAAATCAAAACAACTTTTTGATAACTATTAGAAGTGTTGATAGCACTGAAATCAAATCCTAATTCTTCCCATGCATTGGCTACAGTAGATGTTGCTTCTTTTTCAAAGAATACACCACCATCGGTAAGGTTCTCCACTTTCAACAACACTTTTGCACCCACACGTGGAGAGAACACTTTCATTGTAAAAATTTTATTGGAAGAAAAATTAATGGGCTCACCCAATGTAATCACACTTCCACCCCATGGCTCGGGAGCATTTTTGATCATGCGTCCCACTTTCGAACTTGTATTACTACCACCGGACTGAGGATTATTGATCACTGTTACTTGTCCGCCACCAAAGTTGATGAAGTCATAATTAACTGTTGGTGATTCAAACGTAAGTGGTAAGAGCACCGGATCAACAATCGTAATGGTTTTAGTAAACTCTGTTGTTGCTGCACCACCACTCAATGCAACCACTCTTAATGTATACGTTCCTACAGCAGGATAGATATGGCTGATGGTTTCACCTTCATTAAAAGACTTTGGTATTTCATTAGGCACATCACCAAAATATACCCTGAAGAATGTTTCATATTGAGCTTTTGCTGAAACATCCAGCTTGTAATTGTTAGAAGGATCAACCACAGCGGTCACTTCCAGGTTTTCTGGTGCACGGAAGGTAACAGTAAGCGGTCTTGTTACTTCGGTTGTTTTACCGGTAACATTATAGGCTACCATTTTTACATTGTAATTTCCTTCAGCATACTTGTGTACTACATTTTTACCGGCAGCTACTTTAGCAGGTATGGTAGTACCATCGCCAAAGAACACATCATAAGAAACAGCACCGGTACCATTGGGTGTAATGGTTACATTACCCGTGTTATCCTGTGTAATTTCAAATAAAGCAGAAAGTTGCTCAGGGTTTTTAGCACTTTCAATAAACGACACATCGTCTGTGTCCATTTTCTTACACCCCGTTACTGTGATGAACAGGAGTGTGATTGCGAAAAAAGATTTTATTGCGTTCATGATTGTTCAGTTTTGGTGTGATGAATCAATAACCGGCGTTTTGTTTTAAACCTGAGATATCCACCTCCACTTGTGGAATTGGAAATACTTCATGTTTCCCTTTTACAAATCCGGTGATCTTATTGGTTTGACCGGTACGCACCAGGTCAAAAAAGTATTCACCTTCCATGGCAAACTCCAGGCGGCGTTCATCCAGGATAGCCTGGTACAATGCATCACCGGTGGAAGTGATGTCATGGAGATTATCACCAAAGGCACGGCGACGAACAAGATTCAAATAGGTTTGTGCTCTTGCAAAGTTGGGAGTAGCCGCTTTGGTATAAGCTTCAGCAGCCATCAGCAACACATCTGCATAACGGATGGTTCTGTAATTGTTGAGATAATTCAACTCTACCTGTCCGGATGTTTCACCCTTACGTGGATGATATTTTTGATTGTAGAATCCTGTATTCTTATAAGGTGCTACCTGGTACGTAATATTGAAAGAAGGGTTTGCGTTTTTATACGCTTCAATATCCAGGATAGTTACTGCTCTACGTTGATCACCTGCTGTATAAGCGTTGGCAAGTTGCTGCGTAGGCAAGTTAAAACTCCAGCCGGATGCATAAGGCATGGCCGAAGAACCATTCAAGCCCCTGATGCCGCACATCTGTACTGCCAAATTACCCTGACCCCTGGTAACACCACCCCAATTGTAATAAGGTGATGTGTTGGAGTACTGAATTTCAAATACAGATTCAGGACCATTTTCACCGCTGGCCAAAAAGATAGAACCAAAGTTGCTTACCAATGAGAATGCATTGGCATCAATGATCGGTTGCAGTTGCGCTGCTGCTTCAGTGTATTTGTTTTGATACAACAACACTTTACCCATTAATGCCTGTGCAGCAAACTTAGTTATGCGCCCTTTTTGTACCTGGATGGCGGGCAAAGTGTTAATGGCACGCTGCAAATCAGCTTCTACCTGGCGGTACACATCTGCCTTAGGAGCACGTTGAAGTTTTCTGGAATCACTCAGGCTTAAACGTTTGTCTACAAACAAAGGCACATCACCAAACATTTTTACCAAAGAGAAATAATAAAAAGCACGCAGGAAATATACTTCACCATACAAGGCATCTTTACCGGCAAAGCTGATTTGTTCGCCGGCTGGATTTGCATCTTTATACTGATGCAGGTAATTGCAACGGTTGATACCTTCATAAGCCGCCTGCCATACTTCAGTTAAGTTGGCATTGATAGGCGTATGCGTATAATCATCAATTTGCTGGAAGGATAAAACGTCTGAGGCATTTTCGCCACCACTCACAGAGTTATTAGTAGCAATATCACCAATCATGGTCATATACGTCATCCACTGAATGGGCGTATAAGTACTGATGGCCATGGTGCGGTAATCCGATTCTGATTTTAAATAATCCAGTTCAGTAATTCTAAAATCTTCTCTTGGATTATAGTCTACCCATTTCTTACAGGAAGAAAAGAGTGTGAGAAGAAGCGTTGAGTATATAATAATTTTCTTATTCATAGTCATGAGTTTTTCTGTCATTAAAGTTTAATATCAAGACCAATGGAGTAAGTTCTTGGTTGAGGATAAGCGCCACGGTCAACACCTGTATCAAGGATACCACCGGGTATTTCAGGATCAAAGCCGGTGTATTTGGTAAAGATGAACGCATTACGCACCTGCACATACACTCTTGCCCTGCTGAATACTTTACCGGTAACAGATGCAGGCAATGTATAACCTAACTGCAGGTTCTTTACTTTAATAAAGGAACCATCTTCCACATACCTGTCTGATACACGAATGTTGCTGTTACCATCTGTAAATGAATAACGGGGGTACCTTGCATCATTCGTAGAACCGGGTCCTGTCCAGCGTGCCAGTACATCACGGGCTTTGTTCGTATAGTTGGCATTACGCTCATAAGCTCTGTACACATCATTACCTACAGAAGCATAAGTGAAGGCATTAAAATCAAAACCTTTATACTCTAATGTTACATTCCAACCCATGGTAAAATCAGGGAAGGGATCACCAATCTTTGTTTGATCCTGTGCGTTAATCACACCATCACCATTCATATCTACAAACCTTATATCACCGGGTTGTGCCCCGTTTTGCGTAGGTGCTTTTGAAATTTCTTCTGCACTCTGGAACAAACCATTGGTTTTATAGCCATAGAAATAACCGGGTGTTTGTCCCTTTTCAAATACAGTTACACTTTGCGATTGACCATTAAAATAGTAACCGCCGAGGATACGGGCAGTACCGTCATCATTGGTAGCAGTTACTTCATTGCGGGCTGTGGTAAATGTAACAGTTGTGTTGAGCTTAAATTTCTTACCAATATTACCATTGTATCCCAACGTGATATCAAAACCGGCACTTTTGGTAGAACCGATATTCGCTGTAGGAATAGGAACTGTACCGAGGTACAAAGAAGCTGAAGGTGTAAACAACAAACCATCTACTTCTTTCTGGAAATAATCAGCACTCAGGTTAATTCTGTTGAAGAGTGTGATATCAAAACCAATATTTGCCTGGATTTGTTTTTCCCAACGTAAAGCATTGTTAGCTGCAGAAGCAACAGTAGAACCGGGATAAAATACATCGCCAAACGTATAACCATTACTGTTGGCTGTTGGTCCATAGCTGGAACCACCTGTTTCAATTCCTACAAATTGGGGATTTACATTTTCGTTACCTATCGAACCATAGCTACCTCTGATTTTTAAGAGATTGATGGTTTTGGATGTAAAGAAATTTTCATTAGAAACCACCCAGCCGGCAGAACCGGAAAGGAAGTTGGCAAATTTATTTTCGCTACCAAAGGCATAAGAACCATCACGACGAATGGTAAAAGAAGCCAGGTACTTATCCTTATAATCGTAATTAACACGGGCGAAGTAAGAAATATTTCTTCTGAAATACTGGTAATAATAACCTGTAATTGCATTGGTGTTGGTAGCTGTATTGTTTCCGGTTGCAGCTGTAAAATCAGCAAACTCCCAGGAGTTGAAAGGCACATCCTGTCTTGTAGCACCTGCTGCATTACCGGCAGTTCTTGACAATGCAAAACCTGCAACAGTTTCAAACGTATGGTCATCCTTAATATTGAAATTATAGTTACCGAAGGTTTCCCATGTATAATTAAAATTGCTTGTTTTTTCATGCGCCACACTGTTGAACCTGCCAGTTACAGTGGAGCCATCTGCATTCATGGAGTTATCTACGTTAAACGGACCGTAGAAAACAAGCGGGTTAAACGATCTTGCATTTCCATCATATTTGGTATAACCAAAACGGGAGGTAAGTTTTAAATTCTTGAGTACATCATATTGTGCTTCAAACTTACCATAGAGTTTGTTACCTACATTTTTATTATAGGTATTCTCCAGTTTGGTTAAAGGATTGAAGATTTCAGATAAAATGAGGTTACTGAACCCATATTTACCAACCGTATTAGGTACATTGTTTAATACAGGAACAGTGGGATCAAAGTTGATAGCACTACCCAACACACTATTGAATGAGTTTTCCTGAATACCTTTTCCTTCCAGGATCACTGCTGTAGTATTCAAAATGAATTTGAATTTCTTAGTGATATCAAAATTGAGGTTGGCGGTAAAATTGCCACGGTTGAAACGGGACTTATCATCACCACCAACAACACCACCCTGGTTTACAAAACCTGCAGAAAGGAAATAAGACATCTTATCGGAACCACCTCTTGCAGCAATGCTGTGGGTTTGGAACGTAGCCCGTTCAAAAATTTGCTTTTGCCAGTTAGTACCTGCTCCCAGTGTTGAAAGATTAGGGAAGATAACCGGACCGCCGGCAACTGTACTTCCTTCATTAATCATGGCTGCGTATTCAGTAGCGTTCAACACACCGATGGTATTGATCACTTCCTGCTGTCCATAGTTGGCATTGAACGTAATATCTACTTTTTGATTTTTACGACCACTCTTGGTAGTAACTACAATGACACCATTACCCCCTTTTACACCATAGATAGCTGTAGTAGCCGCATCTTTCAATACGTTGATGGATTCAATATCAGCCGGGTTGATGGAGTTAAAGTCAGTGAGAGTTTGCGGCACACCATCTATAATAACGATGGGGTCAGTACCGGAGAAAGAAGGAATACCACGGATGAGCACCGTAGGTTTTGAACCGGGGGTACCACCCTGGATCACGTTTACACCGGCTGCACGTCCCTGTAGGGCTTCCTCCGTACGTACCGGTTTGAGTTTTTCAATGTCGGCCCCTTTTACAGTAGCAATGGAACCGGAAATCTTTGTGATTTTCTGTGTGCCGTAACCAATCACCACCACTTCATTAAGGTTTCCTGCAGCAGGTTCCATTTGCAGATCCACATTTCCGGCACCAGTTACTGTGTACCGAAGGGTTTGGAAACCAGCATAGGTAATTACCAGAACTGCACCTTTAGGAGCACTAATCGTAAATACGCCGTTTGCATCGGAAATGGCAGATAATTTTGAGCTTTCCACTACTACAGTAGCGCCGGCAAGGGCCTCACCGTTAGATTTGTTGGACAGTTTTCCCGTTACAGTGAGACTCTGTGCCATGGAAAGTTGAGCAAATGCTCCAAATAGGAGCAATAGACTCAGCAATGCGTTTTTTAATTTCATAATTCAATAGTTTTGGGAAGTTTTAGACAAAAAATTTCCAGCTTTAAAATTATCTACCCAACCCTACAGAATTCAAATAAAACGGCTCTTCAACACTACATCACTACCCTCAAATAGCTGATTTTTAGGCTCATTTCACTACATCATTACTACATCAGTTCAATTTTTTATACTTTCACAAACCAAACCGGGAAAAGGAATGAAAAAAATCCTGTTACTTTTTTGCCTGCCCCTTTCGATTCTTGGCCAAAATACCATCGGTTTACCGGAGGTCTTAAACTATACGAGACAGGATTATAAGGGAGGGCTCCAAAACTGGGATATCAAACAAGATAGAAATGGCATTATTTATATTGCCAACAACGAAGGTTTGCTGAGTTTTGATGGCCAGTACTGGAATCTTTACCCATTGCCCAATAAAACCATTGTACGGTCTGTGGCCATAGGTCCGGACAATCATATATATGCAGGCGGACAGGACGAACTTGGATATTTCATACCTGCCCTGAACGGACAACTCCAGTTCAGGTCTTTAACACACTTACTCAAGCCAAATGAGAAACTTTTTGGGGATATATGGGACATTATTACCCAAGGGCAAACAATTTTTTTCAGAAGCGAGGATTATATATTCAGTTACAACCAGGGTTCTGTTGTTTCAGTGAAAGCACCGGGCAAATGGGTGTATATGGGCGCAGCCAATGGACAGGTGTATGCACAGGACACAAAAAGTGGCTTACTTGTTTTTAAAAATAACAACTGGCAACCTGCAGCAGAAAACAACCAACTGCCATTTGCTGATTTTGTTACCGGCATTCATCCCTTACATCAGGGAACGGTCTTATTGACAACTTTAAAAAATGGCTTGCTACAAATGAGTAATATTGGTATAAGGCCGTTGCCGATACCTAACAATCAACTATTTGCCGATGCCCGCATTTATGCAGCTGCTACCATTGATGCAAACCGCATTGCCCTTGCCACCAGCAACCGGGGGGTATATATTATTGATACAAGCGGTACGATCATACAGAGTTTTTCAAAAACAGAACAATTACAGAACAATAATGTATTGAGCATATTCAGTGACCGGCAAAGCAACCTCTGGCTGGGACTTGATAATGGCATTGACTTTATTGCCTACAACAGCGCCATTAAACATATCAAACCTTTGTTACAGGAAGCATCGGGTTATGCATTACTCATACATGATCAACAACTATTGGCAGGTACTTCGGCCGGGGTATTTTCAGTGCCCTTGCAGGATGTAGAGGACCTTAGTTTCAGCAAAGGCATTTTCAGCACCGTGAACAATACCAAGGGCCAGGTTTGGAACCTGAGTGAGATAAATCACCGGATACTGATGGGGCATCATGAAGGTGCATTCATAATTGAAAATAATAATGCCTCTCCTATAAGTACAGAACCGGGATTCTGGAATTTTATTCCGCTTTCACCTGTATTTCCTTCCTCCAAAATTGTTGCCGGTAATTACCGGGGTATCCGTTTGTTTGATTATAACGGAAACAAGTTTACATCTTCAGGCTCTATTACTGGCTTTGATGAATCATCCCGTTACGTAACGCTTGATAAAAATAATCAGCTATGGGTTTCGCATCCGTTTCATGGTGTTTTTCGTATACAAACTCAAAATAACAGCAATACGATTGTTACGTACACAGATAAAAAAGGACTGCCATCTGTTCTGAACAATCATGTATATACCATTAAAAACGAAATAGTGGCGGGCACTGAGAAAGGTGTTTATATTTATAATAGTGAGAAGGATTTATTTGAGCCTTCCTCATTTTACAACAAACTGCTGGGCACACAAAGCATCCGTTATTTAAAAGAAGATAAAAACGGTAATATCTGGTTCATTCATGAAAAAACGCTGGGCATCATTGATTTTACTGAAAAAGATCCACGGGTTATTTATTTACCGGAGCTGAAAACAAAAATGCTGAGTGGTTTTGAGCTGATCTATCCGCTGGATGAACAAAATATTTTTCTGGGAGCCGGGCAAGGATTTTATCATATCAATTATAATAAATACAAACGCACACTTCCTTTACTGAGTGTACAGGTAAGAAAAGTAACGATTACCCAACAGAGAGACAGTATCCTCTTTGGAGGATATTTTGCAGCTGTTAATGACACCAGTTTGCAACCAAAAGAGCAAGTGAAAGTATTGAACCATAAATGGACAACCATACAGTTTGAATATGCATCTCCGGTATTTGGTTCACAAACCAATCTTGAATACAGTTACAGGTTGAAAGGTTTTACTGATGAATGGAGCGAATGGAATTCCCGAACAGAAAAAGAATATACCAATTTGGCAGCCGGCACGTACATATTTGAGGTGAAGGTGAGGAATAGCCTCGGCAATGAATCCGCACCTGCTGCTTACATCTTTCGTGTGTTACCACCCTGGTATGCCACCTGGTGGGCCAAACTGCTCTATGCAATATTATTAATTGGGTTGTTCTACCTTCTTTACCGCTGGCAACTAAAAAAATTTATTGAACAGCAGGAAAAATTTGAAACGGAGCAACAGAAGCTCAAATACATTCACGAGCTGGAACGCAGCAAAACGGAAAGCGAACTGGTAACGCTCAGAAATGAAAAACTGGAAGCAGAGATCAACTATAAAAATTCGGAAGTGGCCTCTGCTGCTATGCATCTTGTTAAAAAAGGAGAATTGCTCACCAAGATCAAAGCAGACCTTGCGCAGATGATGAAGCGTATTGAAAACGAGCAGGCGGTTTCTGAAATTAAGAAAATGATCAAATCCCTGAGTGAAGAAGAGCACCTGGATGAGGAATGGGAAAACTTTACCAAACACTTTGACAAAGTAAACAGTGATTTTGTGGTTCGGATAAAACAGGTACACTCTAATCTTACTGGTAATGAATTAAAGTTGTGTACTTATTTACGGATGAATCTTTCTACCAAGGAAATTGCACAACTGATGAATATCTCGGTACGTGGTGTAGAAATCAGCCGCTACCGGCTGCGTAAAAAACTGGGCATTGGATCAGAAGTAAACCTGTTTGATTATTTGCTTACCTTGAACAGTTGATTTTAATTTCCTTTAGTGAATTAAAATTTCATGAAACTTCAATTCTTTTGTCCCCGCTGGGGAAGTGAATCATTAAGCTGGGATGCTTTTTGCAGCAAAGTAAAACAAGCAGGCTTTGATGGAGTGGAAGCAGGCGTACCATTTGATGAAAGAGAAATGCAAGCGATGCAAGCAGCTTTGCACCAACATCAGCTTCTGTTCATTGGTCAATACTGGCAATCATTTGAAAAAGATTTTTTTGCACACAAGGAGGCTTACCTGTTTCACCTGCATCATCTTGCAAAACTGAACCCTGTTAAGATAGATGCACAAACAGGAAAGGATTATTTTTCATTTGAACAAAATAAGGAATTGTTTGATGTTGCTGCCGCCTTAACAAAAGAAACAGGAATTGCTGTAGCACATGAAACCCACCGCAATAAAGCTTTGTTTGCAGCACATGTTACCAACCACTATCTAGAACAAATTCCTTCACTCAGCATTACGGCTGATTTTTCACACTGGTGTACTGTGGCTGAAAGTTTTTTAGAAGATCAGCAGGAGGCCGTAGCGCTTGCTATACAACATACCATTCATATACATGCACGTCTAGGTCACACGCAGGGAGCACAGGTAATTGATCCTGCATTGCCTGAATGGAATGATGCGCTGCAAACACATCTCCAATGGTGGAAACAAATTGCAACGCATCACTTACAAAACAATAAAGAGGTTCTTACCATTACGCCTGAATTTGGTCCGGCACCCTATATGATGCATCATCCATTAACCAAAGAACCCTTGGCAGATCAATGGGCTATTAATGTGTGGATGATGAGATATTTGAAAAAAGAATTATTATGATCTATTTCACCCAGTTCACTTTTCCTTTCTTTACATCGCTTGAATTTGTACCAATCATAATTTCAAACTCGCCGGGCTCCCAGTCATACTTTAAATCGTAGTTGTAAAACTTCAGGTCTTCAGGTGTTACTTTGAAGGTAATTGTTTTTGTTTCTCCCGGTTTCAACTCTATTTTTTGAAACCCTTTCAATTCTTTTACCGGTCTTGTTACAGAACCAACAACATCACGAATATAAAGTTGCACCACTTCCTGTCCTGCAAACTTGCCTGTATTCGTAATCGTTACAGAAGCATTGAGCGGTTGATTTCCTTTTAATGAGGTACTGCTAAGCTTTATATCACTATAAGAAAACGAAGTATAACTTAACCCATAACCAAATGGATATACCGGGTCATTGGTTACATCCAGGTAATTTGTTTTGAACTTTTGAAACCACTCTCCCGTTAAAGGACGACCCGTATTTTTATGATTATAAAACAGAGGCACCTGGCCAATATTCTGTGGCCAAGTTGTGGTTAACTTACCGGATGGATTTACATCGCCAAATAACACATCAGCTATAGCATAACCTGCTTCACTACCACCAAACCAAACATTAAGTATTGCAGGTACATTTTCACTTTCCCATTTAATAGCCAATGGTCGGCCCGTAAACAATACCAACACTACAGGCTTTCCTGTTTTTAACAACGCATGAATCAAATCTTTTTGTACTTGTGGTATTTCAATACTCGTTCTGCTGCTGCTTTCGCCGCTCATTTCTGCACTCTCACCTGCAGCTACCACTACCACATCACTCTGATTGGCGATATCCACTGCTTCTTTAATCATTACATCAGCAGGGCGACTATCCCTCCGCAATGATTTGCCAAACATTCCTGCACGTTCCTCAAACAAACTGTCTGCATCCAAATTACTTCCTCTGGCATGCAATATTTTTACATTACTACCTGCTACTTCTTTCATACCCTGCAATACTGAAATAGCCTCACTAAATCGTGCAGCTACAGCCCATGTACCCGGCATGTTTTCTTTGTTATCAGCCAAAGGCCCAATCAATGTAATGGTTCCTGATTTCTTTAAAGGCAAAATATTCTTTTGATTTTTAAGCAATACAAAACTTTGTGCAGCTGTTTCTCTTGCAATTTTCCGGTGTGCAGGAGTAAACACTTCTGTCTTAGCACGGTTCTCATCACAATACCGATACGGATCATCAAACAAACCCAGCTTATATTTTGCTTCCAGTATTCTTCTGCAGGCTGCATCAATTTGTGCCACACTCACCTTCCCTTCTTTTACTGACTGCATTAATGTTGTAAGAAATGCTTCACTCACCATATCCATATCAATACCGGCATTAATGGCTGCTCTTGATACAGCAGGTGTATCTCCAATTCCATGACTGGTCATTTCACCAATACCTGTATAATCTGTAACAACAAACCCTTTAAAGCCCCATTGATTACGCAACACATTTGTCATTAACCAGCGGTTAGCCGTTGCAGGCACGCCATCAATTTCGTTGAACGATGCCATTACACTGCCTGCACCTGCATCAATTGCTCCTTTGTATGGAGGAAAATATTCATTGTACATTCTGTAACGGCTCATGTCTGTTGTATTATAATCTCTTCCTGCTTCAGATGCGCCATACAATGCAAAATGTTTTACACAACTTAATATGGTATTATTCGCTGCTAAATTTTTCCCCTGGTAGCCACGCACCATCGCTGCGCCAATCTGTGCTCCGAGATAAGGATCCTCACCACTGCCTTCCGCAATACGTCCCCAGCGGGGATCACGGCATAAATCTGTCATAGGAGAAAAGGTCCAACAGATACCATCAGCACTTGCTTCAATAGCTGCAATGCGTGCCGTTTGCTCAATCAACTGCATATCCCAACTACAGCTCAATCCCAAAGGAATGGGGAAAATCGTTTCATAACCATGAATCACATCCATACCAAAAATCAATGGAATTTTTAAGCGTGTTTCTTCAACGGCTACTTTTTGTACGGCCTTGATTTTTGCTACAGATTTGATGTTGAACAATCCACCTACTTTTCCTTCTTTGATTTTCTTACCAATATCAGAATTAGATGCCTGGCCAGTAACAATATCACCACTGCCGGGCAAATTCAACTGCCCGATCTTTTCCTCCAGCGTCATTTTTTTCATTAACGCATCTATGAAAATTTTCATTTTAACATCAGCCGGTTGCTGAGCTTTTACTGCAAGAGCAGCAAAGAGTAAAAAGACAATTGCTAACTGTTTCATCCTGGTTTATTTTATATTGTGTGCAATGAAGTTGATTATTTAAAACTGATCTCACTTTTTTTGATCGTGTACTCGATACGTTCATTCTTGTTTTTATCAATGATCTGCATTTTAATAACAGGATCATCCTGCCAATCTACTGTAACCACTCCAATATGATTGTGCATTACCGGTCCTTCGATCCTGTTTTTATTGGGAGTGGCAAAATCCCATGTAGAAGTAATACCACTGGAAGTAACATCATATAAAGGATATAAACCCGGTTCTTCCAGTTTTGATATTTCAGCGTAATGTACATCGCCGGTTAAGAACATAACACCATTGGCTTTCGTCTTTTTAATGAGCTCAATCATTTTCTTTTGTTCATGCGGAAAGTTGGCCCATGCTTCATAGCCATTGAATTCAATAGAGAATTGTGAACCGCTGCAGATAAAACGCAGATCAGCCGGTTTTTGCAATTCACCTTCCAGCCATTTCCATTGTTCGGCTCCAAGCAATGTACTGTCTGTTGAAGTATGCGGCTGATAATCCAACGGATAAAAATAGCGTTGCTGTAATTCTTTATTATTCTTATCAAACAACAACAGATCACTGCGAAACGTACGTACATCCAGCAAGATGAGTTGAATGGTCTTTCCGTTTTTGGTTATATACGCAGTATGATAAATGCCTTCATGTTTTCTCCGATCACTTGCTGCAGGTTCTTTAAAAAAGTTGAGAAAGATTTCTTTTGACTCTTTTTTGTAGGGATACCATTTGCCTGCATCGTTACGGCCAAAGTCATGATCATCCCAGATGGCATACAGTTTTGCAGCAGCACGTAGCTTTTGAAACTCCGGCTTACTGCCGAGTTTATTGTACTTATGCTGAAGTGTATCCATATTGTCTGTATCACCATAAATATTATCACCCAAAAAAACAAAAGCATCCGGTTTATAATCTGCAGCCAATGACAAAACGGGTTGTTTTTCATCTTCATGACCACAGGAACCAAATGCAATTGTTGTAACGGCTGCCTCCTGCTTGCAGGACCATTGCACAGAAACAATCAATAATAACCATACATATTTTCGCATATACTTTCTATTTCAGTAATACCGGTAACAATTTTTGTTTCCAGATAGCATATCCTTTTGGATTCATATGAAGCATATCTTCTTTAAATAATGATTCATCAGGTGTTCCATCTTTCTTCAACATGGCATCAAACACATTCACAAACCTTGTATCCGTTTTTGATTGGAGATAAGTCTGTATGATTCTGTTCGCCTCTTTCACTTTATTGATCAAATGAATTCTTGATGGACTTGGTTTTATAGAAACATACACAAACGGAACAGAAGGATACTTTGCCCTTATAAGTTGAAATAAAGTTTTGAAGCGCTGTACCACCAGTTCCACAGTAACTGTATCAGAAGATGCAAAATCGTTTTCACCACAGTACATCACAATTTGTTTGGGTTGATACGGATAGATCGTTTCGTATCTCCAGCGGATAACATCTTCCAACGTAGAACCGCCAAAAGCCCTGTTTAAAATAGCATAGCCGGGAAAAATAGTACTGGTATCCCGCAATAAACGAAACGATGAACTGCCTATAAATAAAATTTGATTGCGCTCCGGAAAAGAAATACTGTCCATTTTCTTGAATGCAGCGATTTCATCAGCATAAGGTTGCGCTGATGCTGTACCAACAATAAAAAAAAGAATTACAACAAAACGAAACTTCATAACTTATTCTGCTTTTATAACTTTACTGCGTTCACTTACTCCGTTTTCATTAATAGCTTCAATACAATAATAATAAGGCTTCCATGCATCCATCGCCTTCATCCAGTATTCATTGTTGGCATGCACCATAATGCTGGTGTACAATTTATCAGGATGGGTGCCGTAATAAATATTGTAAGCAAACGCATTATCTACCGGTCTCCATTTAATAAAAGCACTGCGTTTATCTTTTTCAGTGCGTAACACAATAAACCCATCTACTTTGTTTGGCTTTGCTCCGTTACCATTGCCAAACACACGCAGGCCACTGATGGCAAACTTGCCGGTAGGCATGTGAATGTTTTCCAGTTTGATATACCGTGCCTCTACAGGCATGCTTAATTCAACATAATCATGCGGTACATCTGTTTTATTCTCACTTTTATCCACCAGTACATTCCATTTTTTTCCATCAACAGAATAATAGAGTTTGTATTGATGATATTGACCGGTTTGTTTTCCTAAACGGTCCTGCGCCACATCCTGGTCAGCATAATTGATCTGAACAGCAGTAACAGTTGAAACATTTCCAAGATCCGTTTGGATCCATTCACCTTTATTTCCTGTAGCAGCACTCCAATACGTTTTTGTTAGTTCATCTACTGCATGATTGGGAACATATCCTCCCAACGTTGATGATACTTGTACCGGTTTATTATAGTTGAGCAGCATCCATCCGGTGAAGTAAGGTGATTTTCCATCTTTCCCATATTCATTCCCATTGATGCCTGCAGATGGAATGTAATGCGGATAATCACCAAAAGTGGTGTTGCAAAACATTGTTCCATCTTTATCAAAACCGGTGGGCCAAACACCCAGCCTTCTTTCAAAAGTATTTTTTACAGACACAACAGTTGTAGAGATATGCCAGTAGTTTCCAAAATTATCGTTGAAGGTGGCACCATGTCCTGCACCACGTACATAACCACCCAATTTCATGCTTAACGGATCACTTTGCGGTTCAAATGGACCAAGCGGTGATGTGCCAACAAGCAAACCATCAGCATAGCCGCTGAACTCTGTGCCCGGTGCTCCATATTGCAAATAATATTTACCATTATGTTTGGTCATATGACTTCCTTCAATAAACGGATCCAGAAACGTATTATCCATATGCTCACCAAAACGTTGCCAGCCAAAACGCCATGGCTCCAACACATACATTTCTTTTCTTGTACCAATCGGCTGCATGGTTGTTCGATTTAATTCCACCCCATACATCGGGAATTTATTACTGCTGCCATTGTACATGTACAACCTTCCCCGTCCGACCGAGCCATCCGGGCGGGCATCATCATCTGTAAAGAACGATGGATCCCAACCGCCGATATCAAAACTATCAACCAACGGTTTCCATTCATTGGCTTTGGGGTTCGTACTCATCCAAATCGTAAACTGTCTTGTATAGGTGGAGCCAAACACGATCATGGTATCACCAATAATACCCACAGCAGGTGCACACAATTCATCATAACCCTCGTTCCACGGGCGTAAAAACTTCCTGGAAATAAATGTCCAGTTAAGCATATCATTACTCCACCAATAACCCCATTGATTGGTGCTGAACAGATAGTAATCACTTTTATAATTCACTACAACAGGATCAGCAGTTGCCCTGTGCCTTCCCCATTCACTAAAATTGGGGATGGGTGTATAACCGTAATCAATATTGATGGGATTGCAATAGGTTTTTTGTTGTGTCATGCCCTGCAAATACATGATCACGGAAACAATGATCAACATGCCTTTTTTCATATTACAGGTTTTGTTTGTTTAATTGTTCAACGGCATAGTTAACAGCTCTTGCTGTAAATGCCATATATAAAATTGAGGGGCTCTGACTTCCGGTACTGGTCATACAAGCACCATCAGTAACAAATACATTTTCGCAATGATGCATTTGATTCCATTCGTTAAGTAAAGAAGTTTTTGCATCATGGCCCATACGCACACCTCCCATTTCGTGAATATCCAAACCGGGCGCTTGCTTATTATCATTGGTATGAACTTCTTTTATACCTGCCGCCTGCAGCATCGCTTTGCCTTCTTCTAAAAAATTATTTACCATACGTTGGTCATTATCATCATACCCAACGGAAGTAATAAGCAATGGAATACCCCATTGATCCTTATCTGTTGTACTTAACCGAACATGGTTGCTTTCTTTGGCAATGGTTTCACCCTGCATATACATGTAAACACTCCACCGGCCCGGTTCACTCATACATTCCTTCAATGAAGCACCTATTGGTTCTTTACACATGGTCTCATTGAATTTTTCCCTGCTGGCACCTGAATAAATCACATAGCCACCATGAAAATCTTTATCATGTTTTATTACATTACTATAATTCGCTACAATACATTCAGCAGGTTTTGAAACCTTGTAATACCATTCTTCAAAGCCATCTGCATAACCCCACATGCTGCCACGATAGTTATGAAACGCAATGTATTTGCCAAGCAATCCACTGTCGTTGCCCAAACCATTGGGGAAACGATTGCTTATGGAATTCAACAAAATGAGATTGGTGTTTAAGGCAGATGCATTGACAAAGATGATGTTGGCAAAATATTCAGTTGATGTGTTAGTAACAGCATCAACAACTCTTACACCTGTTGCTTTTTGTTGTTGCTCATCGTAAATAATAGAGTGAACAAGGGAGTGTGCCCGTACCGTCAACTTTCCTGTTTTGGCAGCCCATGGAAGTGTAGATGAATTAGAACTGAAATAACCACCCAACGGACAACCACGCATGCAAAGATTCCGATTCATACATTGAACACGCCCCTGTTCATAATGTACCGGTTGCGGTTTGGTGAGTTGCGCCCATCTGCCGCTTACATAATAACGGTTAAATTTATGTTTGATCACTGTTTGCAAATGCTGCTCCATCATATTCAATTCATACGCTTCTAAAAACTCACCATCCGGCATAGACGGAATACCATCATAACTTCCGCAAACACCGATAAATTTTTCTACATGGCTATACCAATCTTTGATTTGATCATACCCTAACGGAAAGTTCATACCATAACCATCCCGTTCAGGCATTTGAAAATCATAAGGACTCCATCTGGCACATGCTCTTCCCCATGTTAATGATTTACCGCCAACCTGGTATCCACGTATCCAGTCAAATGGTTTTTCCTGTATGTATGGATGATCTGCATCTTTCACAAAAAAGTGTTCCGTTGTTTCATCATAACCTGCTGCTTTGCTAATGAGCGGATTAGTCTTTCTCGTTTCCTGTGTAATACTTCCCCGATGAGGTAACTCCCAGCGACGGAGATTAGCAGTTGGGTAATCTTTGATATGTTTTACATCTCTTCCTCTTTCCAGCACTAATGTTTTAAGTCCTTTCTCACACAACTCCTTGGCAGCCCAACCACCACTGATGCCACTGCCAATGACAATAGCATCATATGTATTGGCTTCTTTGCCTTTTGAATGGATATGAACAGAGGAACTGTCTGGCATTATTACTTTATTTTTTACCAAAAATTTTTGCATCTAAGCTCCAGCTGCCCGGTCCGGCACAAAACAATACGATTGCAATCAACACAAATAAAAACGGATGCTGATCATTATACCACACAATACCATTACCCAGCTTAAATGCAATGAACAACATCACACCGGCAGTGAGCAAGCATGCTACACGGGTAAAAAAACCAAGTACAAATAAAATTCCTGCTGCTAACTCTGCTGCTTTGCCTGCATAGGTCATGAAATGACCAATACCGGATTTGAACTGATCCCATTGCTGGTATTCATTCATTTTTGCTGATGAAAACAGTTCCCATCCATGATAAATGAGAAATACTCCCGTGATGATGCGTACCACGGCCAATCCTGTTTGCGGCCAAATGGGCTGTGCTGATAAAAATTTACTCATACATATATGATTTGTTGATGCAGATCATTTCAATGCTTCGTCTTTTTCTTTTTCAAGAAAACCGGCTTCATTACCTAGACCACCTGTTTCCCATTGAAGTAATGCTTCATCAGGTACGGCTTCAATAGGAATGGTGCTGGAGCCCGATGGTTCATTGTAAGGAACATTAGAGCTTCGGTTGTAACAGGATATTAAAGACCATCTTGCTGTATCAGAAAGATTGGCTTCACTACGATGCAAAATGTTACTATGAAAAAATAAAGCATCACCTGCTTTTAATTCAACATAGATCAAAGGCATTGTTTTAAGTGCCAGGTCCACATAATGTTGTGATGCACCCACCTGTTCACCGGAAAATCCATGTTCAATTCTTCCCATCTTATGTGAGCCTTCGATCACCTGCAGGCAACCATTTGCTTTGTTGGCATCAGTAATAGCGATCATTACAGACAACATCTGATCGGGAAACAAAAATTCATTTTTATACCAATAGCCATAATCCTGGTGCCACTCCCATGCGCCACCAACTTTCGGCTCTTTTTGCATGAGCTTGCTGTGAAAATGACAAACAGGTGCATTGCCATCCAGCAGTTGATGAACAGAATCAATCATTCGTTTGCTTTTAGTAAGCAACCCATATGCATCATTACCCGGCTTGTACCACAATGCCAGTTTTGTTTTCTTTCCTGTTTGATCATTCAGATCAAACGAATGTTTCCGCATGGCATCATCTTCAATGGCAATGTTGTACAGCTTTTCCACTTCAGGAGTTGATAAGAAGTTACGTACAATCAAATATCCTTTCTCATTGTACTCCTTTATTTGCTGGGGGGTTAATTGAAAGGTTGACATAGTTGTAAGTTTTATTTACTTAATGACAGGAAACGGAAATGTACTTTTCAGTTTTATTTTCATTCCTGTGGCTGATGATTTGCGTGCTGCTTCTATTATTTCCAGTACATGCAATGCATGTTCTACATTGATCTTTGGTTCTACCCCTGTTATAATACTTTCACCTGTAACTCTTGCACCTTCCTGCCATTCATAACCACCTTTATCTGTACTCACGAGCTCAGCAGGTTTATCCCAATGCGTATCCAGCATTACACCATTGGTTTCCCAGTCATACCCTATCAATCGCATATTGCCTTTATCACCATAGATCTGTATGGAATGTGATGTTTGATTACTGGCTTCATGCCCATGCGGATCAAAATAATTAAAACCGCACATTACATGACTGATCACACCTTTATCATGCTCCAGCAACACATGTGCATTATCTTCTGCCACTACTTTTATTGTTCCTTTATCATCAACCGTACGCTCAGGATTTACAATACTCGTCATAGCCATTACACTTCTTGCCGGGCCAAGTAACCCTGTAAGTGTTGCCATGTTATATACTCCAAGATCAGGCATAGAGCCTCCATCTTTTTCATAAAAGAAAGCACTCCATGTTGGGCCTGTATGGCCATATTGCCCATGAGCACTGGCTATTCTTCCCAATGTTCCCTGTTGAATCTGTTTGCTCATAAAAGCAAATTGCGGACTGTTCACTACTGCAGGTGCTCCCCATAATCTTAATTTTTTGAGTTTTGCCAGCTCCAGCAATGCCTTTCCTTCCGCATATGTATTGGCCATCGGCTTTTCACTCCACACATGTTTACCGGCGAGTAATGCCTTCCTGTTGAGCATACCATGAACCTGCATATCCGTTAAGGTAACCATCATATCAAACGGCACACCTTTGAGCATAGCATCAATATTAGGATATGTTTGTGCATTCACTTTGTACTCTTTGTTTTGAGCAACAGCTCTTTCGTATTTGATGTCACACAAACTCACCACTTCGATCAACTTTGATGAAAGCAATTGCGGGATATAGCGATTGCTCACACTGCCACAACCGATCACAGCTACTCTTAATTTCTTTTCATTTGCCAGGGCAAAACCTTCCAATGATGAAAGCAAAACAGCAGCTCCTGCTGAAGCTGTGTATTGTAAAAATTGCTGGCGTGATATTGATTCGTTCATACTACTGCTTTTAATAGGTAAGGTTCACTAATACGGGAAAATGATCTGATGGATATTTCTTATCATAAGAATCAGTGATGACAGCATACTTCTGCACGGTAATCGTTTTGGATACAAACACATGATCAATCCAGCCTTTCGGTACTTCATTGAACTTAAAAGCATTCCATGTTGCTGCGGGGCCATAAGGGGGCATTTCGCTGATCATCCTTGTATTATTCAAATGCTGACTAATGTATTGAACAGGGGCATCTGTAGGTTGAGAATTAAAATCACCCGTAACTATTACCGGGTAGTTTTGTTGTGACGTGAGTTGTTTTACTCTTTCAATGATGAGTTTCGCACTTTCAAAACGTGCTGTATCACCAATATGATCAAAGTGGGTATTGAAGACCCATACCTTCTTTTTGGTTTTGATATGTTCAAACAAGCCATAGGTGCAAACACGATTGCAAACCGCATTCCAACCCATGGAAACTTTTTCGGGTGTTTGTGAAAGCCAGAAGGTTGATTGTTGAACCGGTTTGTATTTTTGATTGTTGTATAAAATACAGGAATACTCACCTGCAGTTTTACCGTCATCTCTTCCTACACCAATAGAACTGTAATGGGGAAGCGTTTTTAATAAGTATTCCAATTGCTCATGTTGTACTTCCTGTGCCCCGATAAAATCTGCTTCATAATAATTCATCAGAGCAGCTACCTTATCTTTCCTATTCTCCCACCAGTTTTCACCGTCTGATTTTACATTCAACCGGATATTATACGTCATCACCACAGCTTTTATTTGAGCAAGAGCTGATACATTTAAAAGAAAAAAAGAAACAACAATAAAAACAAATCGCTTCATCATTTTATATATGGACTTTTAAAACCTAATCTTTTTAAACCATTTTGTATATCAGGTATATTCATAAAAAGTTTCCATAACATTCCTGTTCTGTAATTTTCCAGCATTACTACAATAGGACCCTGGTCAATGGCCAAATGACTTTTTGCATACCAGTTGTGATGAATGCTGAAACCATCCACAAAACCATACTTGCTCCATATCTTATTTCCCAGATCATAATAGAAATATCTTAATGCTTCCATACTTTCTTTTGGCGTATAAGGCATGGATGATATAGCAGCTGTTGGCTGGATCACACCTCTGTCATTTTGAGGACTGTGTGCTAAATATCCTTTATAAGAATCCCCTGCTGTTAAACCCCAGCATTTATCAGAATATCCTTTAAACTGTTTGGGATTTTCCATACAATAAGCACGGTTGATGAGTGTGTGATGTTTGCCCTGGATAAAATAATCATTACCTAACGAATCCGTTAAACCATTCGGATCAATTCCCTGGAACGTGTATTGCTCAAAGAACAACGGGCCTCCTTTATCTTCATCATAATTACCAAGTGGCAATACATAACCATAATATGTTCTTCCATTTTTAAATCCTGAACTACCGACCCATGTACCATCATATGCTTCTTTCGGGATTGCTTTTGCAGGATTGGGTGATGAAGCGGCCATGATGTAAGTGATCAAACATTCATTATAACCCCACACCGGAAAGTTCATATCAAATCCATTGTAAGGACTCCAGTGCCAATAGAGTTTCTTTTCATTATTGGTATGCCATTTCCAGTTGGCTGCACCCCATATTTGATTGATGCGCTTGCGTAAATACACTTCTCTTGGTATATCCTTGTTGAAATATTCTCTTGCGCATAACAGTCCCATGAGTAAATAACTTGTTTCAACAATATCAGCACCATCATCCAAACGATCGAACTTTATGGTTTTGCCCGTTCTACCATTCATAAAATGCGGATAGATTCCATGAAAACAATCAGCATTGATGAGAAAGTCAACTAACTTGATCAAACGTCTTACAGCAGTATCTCTTCCGATCCATTTACGTTCTACGGCTACGACTGTGCTCATAACACCAAAGCCTGTACCACCAATAGCGCCTGCATCTTTTCCAAATTCAGTTTTGCTGAAGTTCGGCTCATCCCATGCTTCATTGATGTAATCCCAATAATGTTCGGCCAATACTGTATTGCTGCGTTCTAATGCCAAACCACTTACCGGGTGTGCACCATGCCAAAAGAAACGGAAGGTTTGCTTTTGTACCACTTCTAACAATTGATCATCAGACAATCCTTTGATGATGCCAACAGGTGCAATACTATCCGGCCCATCACCATATTTACCTTTGGTGAGTGGTTGTGCAAATACTGCCGATGAAAGGAAACAGAAAAAAAGAAAATACTTTATCATAATTTTTTTGTTATAGGGTTTTGTACTGCTATTAAGCTTGTGTTGTGTCACTCACTGCATCGTTCTGTAATTCTATTCAACAACCCCCGCCTGAACGAGTCATTCGGGCAGGCGCCCCTATCAATCATTATTTAAGTGCAACATTCCGCCATCCCTTCCGCCCAATAATATGGGCGGAGATAAACAACTCGCTATTTTGTTTCAAACCCCAGCTTCTTCAGTCCCATCTTCACCTCTTCACAACTCATGAATAAATTCCAAAGCAATCCTGTTCTGTAGTTTTCAATCATTACAATAATGGGGCCCTGGTCAATGGCTAAATGACTTTTGGCATACCAATCTTTTGTTTCGTTGAAGGCATCAACAAAACCATATTCACTCCATATCTTATCTCCAAGGTTATAATAAAAATGCTTTAATGCCTGCATACTGTACTCAGGCGTATACGGAAATGCACTTAATGCGGCGGTGGGTGAAATGGTTCCCAAGTCTTCAGTGGGTGAATGCGCTGCATAACCATTGTAGGTATCGCTGGCAGTCAAACCCCAGCAATCAACACCATATCCTTTATAGTTTTTAGGATTTCGAATACAATGCTCCCTGTTGATGAGTGTATGATTTTTATTTTGTTCCCAATAATCTGCATATCTGTCCTTCAATCCTTTCGGATTCAAACCAAGAAATGAATAATGAGAAAAAAATAATGGCCCGCCATAATCAAAACCAAGCGGTAGTTTAATTCCGTAGAACTCTTTCCCGTTCCTGAAAAAATCACTTTGCGCCCAGCCACGGTGATAAACAGATGAAGGAACACTGTAACGCTCATTGGGAGAAGAAGCAGCCAGCACATACATGATCAAACATTCATTAAAACCACGTACAGGAAAATTCATAGCCCATCCGTTATTCGGACTCCAGTGCCAGTACAATACATCTTCACCTTTCGTAAACCAATTCCATTCAATATCATTCCACATCCATCCAATACGGTTGCGAAGCTCCCGTTCAGTTTGATTATTACCGTTGAAATATTGGCGTGCACATAATAAGCCCTGGAATAAATAAGATGTCTCTACCAGGTCTGCCCCATCATCTTTGCGGCTGAAAGGAATTGTGTTTCCTGTAGCTCCATGTAACCAATGAGGAAATGCCCCATGATAGGAATCTGCTTTCAATAAAAACTTCACCATCTTCAGCAAAAACCTTGCAGCCGTATCTCTTCCAATCCATTTACGTTCTGTTGCAACAATTACACTCATGATCCCGAAACCGGTACCGCCTGTTGTTACCACTTCATCCCCATAGCCAAAGCTTACATTGCTTCGTTCACGACTGAGGCCGCTTACCGGATGTGCAAAATCCCAGAAATACCTGAAGGTTTGCTTTTGCAGTACATCCAGCAATGCAGAATCAGATAAATTTTTAGGTCGACTTTTAGGATCAAACGTTGTTTGTGCACAAGCTGTTTGAGTGCTCCATGCAATCACCAGTGTGAGAAAGACATACTTCATACATTACAAATATGGCGCTGTGAATCCTAAAGCACGCATTCCATTCTTTACTTCAGGACAGCCGGTGAATAAATTCCATAACAACCCGCTACGGTAATTCTCGATCATTACAACTATAGGGCCCTGATCAATTGCTAAAAAAGAGGATGCAAACCATAAGTCTTTAAGTGAGAAGGCGTCAACAAATCCATATTGCTTCCACAACTTATCACCCAATACATAATAGAAAAACTTCAACGCTTTCATACTCTCGGTTGGCGTATACGGAAAAGATGACAATGCAGCTGTTGGTGCAATGACACCTACATCATTAATGGGCGACGAAGCGGTATATCCATTCGGAATATCACTGGCAGTTAAGCCCCAAACAGAATCACTGTATCCAAAATAACCACGTGGATTATTCTTACAGTAGTTATAATTAATGAGTGAATGATTTTTATTCTGAGTAAGATAGCTGGCATATACATCGTTCAATCCATTGGGATTAATTCCAAGAAAAGAATAATGGGTAAAGAATAATGGTCCTCCATATGCAGAACCAAGCGGCAGTGGAATTCCAAAGTAGCTGTTACCATTGGTGAATCCGTTACTTCCATTAGCGGCCCAACCGTTGGTATAAACTGTTGCAGGGATTCCATAAGTTGGTGAAGATGCCGCCAGCACATAGGTGATCAAACATTCATTCCATCCACGAATGGGAAGATTCATTTCCCAATTATAATTCGGACTCCAGTGCCAGTACAATACATTCTCATTATTTTTTCGGAACCAGTTCCACTCTACAGCATTATAAAGTGCCGTGATATCGTTACGAAGATTTGTTTCAGCAATATCAATTCCATTAAAATATTCACGTACAGTAAGCAAGCCCATCATCAAAAAAGATGTTTCTACTAAATCAGCCCCATTATCCTTTTGACTGAAAGGAACAACAACACCTGTGGTACCATTCAACCAATGAGGAAAAGCACCTTTGAACTTTTGTGCATTGTTCTTGAGAAATGAAACAATAGTTTGCATTCGTACTAAAGCCTGTGCTCTTGTAACAAATCCCCGGTTCACTCCTGCAACAATGGCCATGATACCGAACCCACTGCCGCCACTTGTTACAATATCACCGGAAGTATTTCTTTCTCTTGCCAAACCGCTTACAGGATGTGCAAAATCCCAGAAGTACTTGAAGGTTTGTTGCTGCACCAGCGTTAACAAGGCATCATCACTGATAACGGGATATTTGTATGTTGAATCAATTTGCGTAACAAAACTGTTATTGACGGTTGAAATGAATGTGCCTCCTTTGGCTGATTTAAGTGTGTTATCAACTGTAAACGTATAACGTGCTAGTGCATTCAATGGTGCAGATGGCTGAATGACCAAAACCGCATCATTACTTTCATAATTAATATTGATTGCAGCATTGCTGCCATTTGCATCGGCAATACGAACCGCTGAGTTTACAGTGGAGCGATTGACCGCTTCATTAAAACTTACACGTATTACCGGTTGACGGTTGATATTATACACATCGTTTTGCATAGTGGCACCATTTAACTGTACACCGCTCACAGTTAATTGTGCCGGTGGTGAAGGAGGCGGAGTTGGTGTACTCTTTTTCTTACACGCCACCACAACCGCTGCAACAATCAATATGTATAACAATTGTTTCATTACTTGATAACATAGGTATTAATGGAATGAGCCAGTGAAGTTACTTGCACTGCTTTTCCATTGATCCACAAAAAAACTGGTGATGTTTTATTGGTTTGATTCATTACTACCACCGCCAGGCTGCCATCAGGATTTTGAAAAGCGGTGGTCAACAATTGACTTCTGCTGGCAGCAGCACTAATACGCTTGGCACCGGGTTGAATGAATTTTGAAAAATGACCAATGTAATAGTATGAGTTGGTGTAGATAAGCTCACCTGTTCTTGTATCAGCATGTACTGGTGCAAAACAGAAATTCTTTACATGATTCGGACCACCGGTTTCATCCAGCAAAATATTCCAGTCAGTAAATCCTGTCATTCCATTGTTGAAATCATTGATCATACTGCGGCCATAACGTTCGCCCCATTTCCATTGATACACATTTTCCATTTTGAAAGGACCATTACAACCTTCAGTAAATAACAATGGCTTATCAGGAAACGCTTCATATACACGACGCAGGTTATCAAACATCTGGTCACCACCACTCCAGTCTTCATACCAATGGAAGCCAATGCCCCATGCATATTTCGCTACATCAGGATCACTTAAGTAAGTGGTAGCACGTTGATAAATTAAATCCCTGTTATGATCCCACATGATGATCTTCTTATCTTTTAGTCCTTCTTTTTCCATTGTGGGACCAAGACTATTTTTCAGGAAATCTTTTTCTTCATCAGCAGTGTAAATACAGCTTTCCCAGATTTGAGTAGCCATTGGTTCATTTTGAATACTGATACCCCAAACAGGAATTCCTTCTTTTTCATATTCTTTAATGAACTTCGTATAGTATAAAGCCCAGCTATCATAAAACTCAGGTTTGAGTTTACCGCCATGCAGCATATCATTATTTGTTTTCATCCAGGCCGGTGGGCTCCACGGACTTGCAAACAAATTCAATTTACCACCGGCTGCATTTATAGCGGCTTTGATCAATGGTATTTTGAATTTTCGGTCATGTTCAATGTTGAATGATTTTAATTCTTTATCACCATCAGCCACATACGTGTACATATCACTGCTGAAATCACAACTGTTGATATTGGTACGTGCAATGGTATAACCCAGCCCTTTTTCTTTATCAAAGTGAGCAGTTAAAAACTCCTGCTGCTTTTCTTTAGAAAGTTTGGCAAACACTTCTGCAGATGCATCGGTTAATGCAGCACCAACGCCCATATACGTTTGAAATGTTTTTGAAGGATCAATAAATACGATGATCTCATTTTCAAATGGCTGACCTTTTTCAGCAAAGCTGAGTGTGTCCATCAAAGCCAAACGATGATCAGTACTGTCAGCGGTTGTATACACCAATACCTGTTTGCCATCTGTTGAAAATGAAGAGCCAGTTGTAGTTGATGAAGGCGTGTTTTTATCCTGCTGTGTATTACAGGCAGTTATTACAATCATCAACAATGCATGCAAAAAATATTTCATACCAATTGTTTTAAGAGTTACCATACATATGTAACAACAGAATTGCCGGGTATGGATGTACCGGCAGACTGCCCTTTATACCTGATGCTGAAATTCACATTGTTAGACCCATCATTCAATAAGATGAGCACTTTGTTACCTGCGGGTGTTACAAACGCAACAGAATATAAATTGCCAACATTATTGCTGCTGATGCGAACGGAACCCTGTGGTACAAATTTGGACGCATGCCCAATAATGTAATAACCTACATTCCGAAGTACACCCCCATTGAGTGTAATGGCTCCCTTGCATTGATCACAACCACCGGGCGTGTGCGGATCATAAAGACCGTCATTGGCAAGATTCCAGTTCAATGCTACTTTACTCCAATTACGCAAGGAGCCGATCACAACATTTCTTATGTGCCATTTGAGATCGCCTTCAAAACTTCCGCTGGCTCCTGTCCATTGCTCTGTAAAGTAAAGATTCTTATCAGGATGAGCATTGTGTACTGTTTCAAGTGCTGTAATATCTCCTGCATACAAATGAAATGCTGAACCATCAACATACTGACGGGCTGTTGCATCACTTAAGATCGTCATGGGATAATCAGGACGGTCACAGTTATGATCGTATACAACAATTTTAGTAGTAATGCCTGCTGATTGAAACGCAGGGCCAAGATGATTCTTAATAAAATCCAATTGCTGTACAGCTGTCATCACCATGCTTGGATTATTACCACCATGCAATGGTTCGTTTTGTGGCGTTATTGCATGAATTGTAATCCCCTTTGCCTGCATTTGCTGAATATATTTTACAAAGTATTGAGCATATACACTGTAATACTGAGGAAGCAAACTACCGCCCACGCTGTTGCCATTATCTTTCATCCACACAGGAGCAGTCCATGGTGTAGCCATGATCTTGATATTGGGATTGATAGCGAGTATTTGTTTCAACACAGGGATCACATCAACTTCATCCTGCCCCAAGGAGAAATTTGCCAGCGGAACATCGGTTTGCCCGTTGGGCAGATCATTATAGGTATAAACTTTAGTACTTAAGTCTGTTGCTCCAATTCCCAAACGGAGATAGTTGATGCTGATATCATTTTCACCTTTGCCAAATAATTCCTGTAATAAAGCAGCACGCTCCGTTATTGAAAGTTTATTGATGAGATAAGCACTTCCTTCCGTTAATGTAAAACCAAACCCATCAATTGTTTGATACCGCTGTGTACTATCCACATCAATGATCAAGGGTGTTGATGGATTACCACCTGCAAACACAATGGGGTTTTGTTTTTGAAGCAACGCTGTTAAGTTGCCACGTGTGAGCCACCAGTTAATCGTGGCACCCTGTGGTTCGGGATTAGGTGTATTGCCTCCTCCTTTCTTTTTACAATTGAAGTGAAGGCTTAATAAAGCAATTAATACAAAGCAAAAAATGGTCGTATTTCTTTTTTTCATCATATAGTGTGTTTTATGTTGGTGGATGCAAATACCAAATTCAACTGCATCAGAAATTTGATTTATAAAATAATAGTGGCTGATTGTTCCTTGCAATCACCAATATTGATCCTTTGCCTGTTTTGATCCATTTCATATCTCTCACTTCACCATTCAACTCCTTCAGTATAGCTGTATTTGAATTTGTTCCATTCAACGAAAAAACAGTTGGATGCAGCGCATCATATCTTCCTTCATAAGGTGTAACTCCATAAAAATTACCGCCTCCAATAAAATCAACTCCTGCGTGTGCAAAACTCATAATGGGTGCCAACTGCAGTTCTTTGTTTAATTCTGTTGCAGAAAAATTACCCTTACCATCATTCATAAATACTGAACTGCTGAGTGTTTCTGCTTTCTGTTCCACATAATTTTTAAAGAGATCGTAAAAAATATATTGTACCGTTTTCCCTGCCACTTCGCCATAAGTGAGATACGCCTTTTTTAATATCGGCAAAGGCCGTTCCAATTCGTCTTTGGCAAGGAAAGGAAATTCTTCTTTGTTCACTGTATAGGCAAGCACCTGCTCCGTTTTGCCGTTATTATCAAAATCTTTTACATATAACTTCAATGGGCCGTTCTTTCGTTCCCAAAGTTTGGAGTTGTGGCCCCAGTTACCTGCGAGGATATCTGCTGCCCCGTCTCCATTTATATCTGTTACAAAAATGGTTTGCCACAAGCCTGTTGAATTGGGAATATCGGTCGCTTTGAATGTTCCTTTATTGTTGATGAAGATTTTCACTGCCATCCATTCACCTGTAACGATCAAATCTTCCCATCCATCTTTATTGACATCATCAAACGCTGCTGAAGTAACATTACCGATGGAATTCAAATCAATATTTTTTATTCCGGCAAGTGTAAAACTGGCATCCCCATTGTTCAGATAGAGATAAGATGTTTTAGGAATACCAAATGCTGTTGGGCTGGCAAGATTGCCAACAAAAAAATCCATGTCGCCATCTTTATCTACATCAGCTACCGTTACACAGGATTTGTTTTCATACTGAATAGTAAACGGGTTTTGCTTTTTAGTGAATACCCCTTTACCGTTGTTGAGATACAAACGATCTGCCAGATCATTACTTTGCGATGGTATTTGATTGCCGCCACTGATTACCAATAAATCTTTGGTGCCATTTCCATCTGCATCAAAGAATACAGCATCTACATCTTCACAAGCGGCATCTGCTTCAAACAATGAACCATTGGACGGAATAAACGAACCATTTGCCTGTTGTATCATTAATGCACCCGGCTGACCTTTTGCACCACAAGCATATAAATCATCCAGTCCATCATTATTTACATCAGCCACTGCCAGCTTAGGACCACGTGTACTTTGTGCATGCGGAATGAGATACTGTACATTAAAATCAACAAAATCATTTTCAGTATGCTTCCAGTTACAGTTGATCGTACTTGTAATATCAGTGAAAGAAGGATCAGACTGAGGAAAGAAATTTTCTCTTACAAAAATACCCGTTGCGTTTTTGTATTCAACAGTGAGCGGTTTGTTAGCAGCTATATTCTTCAACACCTGGTATTTGGCATCGGGCCAAACTACAAGCATACTATCAACAGCAGTAAGACTATCAAGACCAAAATGCAGCGTTGGTGCCATTGATGATTGAAATCCTCTTGTCAGCATCAGTTGCTTATACTGCAATCCTTTTTTGGTAAACAAATAAGCTTTGGCACCAATTCCATTTGTATTCAGACTATCTCCTTTGAATGTGAGTGTGAGATGATTTGTATTTGTTATTTGATTTTTAAGTACGACTGCCGGTGCATTGATGCAGTTCATCACCACATCCAGGTCACCATCATTATCCAGGTCAACATAAGCAGCACCATTGAAATAACCTTTCATGGTGCCGGTGCCCCATTCATTACTTACATCGGAAAAGGATGCTCCATTATTTTTAAAAAAGAACGGATGACTGCTTCCATCAGGCATTTGTGCAATTGTCTGAGCATCGTATTCATCAGAATTATTGATGTTATTTTTCACCTGCATATCGGATACAAACCGAACATAATCCAGGTCAACAGGGCGTTTTACAATACCACTGCCTATAAATAAATCAGTGAGACCATCATTATCAAAATCAGCAAACAAAGGCGACCAACTCCAGTCGGTTGCTGATACACCGTTCATCAATGCCACATCACTAAAACTTACACCATTCCCGTTATTCCGTTGTAAACAATTTCGGGAGTATTGATGCTGGTAACCATTCAGCTCCAGTTTTACTTTGTAGATATCAGGATTTTCGTCACTACCATAAGTCTTTAATGTCTTTTCATCAGGTGGCAACATGTCTACGGTAACAATATCTGTTTGTCCATCATTATTATAATCGGCTGCATCATTGCCCATACTAAAGCGGCTGTAATGACCAAAATGGGCAGCACCACTTTCACTGAAAATTCCATTACCATTGTTGATGTAGTAATAATCATTTTCATGAAAATCATTACCAATATAAATATCATCCCAGCCGTCATTATTAAAATCAGCAACGCTGATGCCCAATCCATAGCCAAGGTTACTTTGATAGATGCCGGCCTGTGCACTTACATCACTAAATTTTTGCTGCCCGGTATTTAATTCATTCCGATACAACCGATCACCGCTGATGGAATCAACTTTACGCCTGGCAATTGTATCCACAATATTGGCATGAGGTTGTTTGGAATGATTGAGTACATAACAATCCAGATCACCATCATGATCGTAATCAAAAAAAGCAGCTTGTGTGGAAAGACCGGAAAAGTTCAATCCATATTGTGCAGCACTTTCAGTAAACGTTCCGTTGCCATTGTTAATGAACAATTCATTATGACCCTGCAGACCGCTGAATTTTGCAACAGCTGAAACATAGATGTCCAGGAAACCATCTGCATTTACATCAGCCATGGTAACACCACTACACCAATCGCTTGTACCTGCCACACCTGCTTTAAGGGTAATATCTTCAAACTGAAAATTGCCTTTATTCAAATAAAGCTTGTTATGACCTTTAGAGTTGGCGGTGAAATACAGATCTGTTAATCCATCGTTATTGATATCACCCGCTGCTACCCCGCCTCCATTGTAGTAATAGAGGTAGTAAAGAATATTAAAATGCTTTTGATCTTCCAGTTTGTTCTGAAAGTCAATCCTGGTTATACCTGCCGGAACCTGTTCAAACAACATTTTCTTTTGTTGTTTGCAGGAGATAAGAACAACCAATGCAAATACAACAATAAAATATTCAGTTTTAAAGGCAATCATCTTGTATATCATATGCAACCGTGAACTAACAATAAGGTTTTAAAAAAGGGCTGCATAAACATGCAGCCCTGTGCTATTGATTATGACCCAAAAAACTGCACGTAAGTAACCTTATCTCTTTGAATTATACAAAGCAGTTACTTCTGACGCAGTTAATGCTTTATTGTACAAACGGAATTGATCCATCCCTCCTGAATAGGAATGTATCCATGGATCTTGAGGCCCTTTGAAAGCATCTGCCATTCCTCCTACATGTTTATTCCAACCGCCAATAACAAATGCGTTCAGGTTATCCCTGCTCGAATTCCAGAACTTCACAGGTCCCATAGGAGAACCACCTCCAACAATATTGCCATTTCCGGTATAAGGAACAGCAACGCCATCTACATAAGCACGGACTTTTGAATCTGTTTGATCATAAGTGAATACCAGGTGGTGCCAGTTACCATCCAAACAATTCGGCAAACGGTTATCCCCCAAAAATTCTACCCAATTATCCTTAATTGCCAGCTTACAGGCCATCTTTGTTGGTGTACTGTTTCCAGGATCCGGTCCACCTTTTTCTACAAGAAGAAACAATGCACTGGAGTGCCAGTAATCTTTTGAAGGCAATGAGAAATGAAACTCCGGTTCACCATCAGTGGCAGGCACATTTTTCATCCAATATGAAATTGTAAAACTTGTGGCATCTGCCCAATCGTTGGGACCTGCATATTTTACCGCTTTATCTTTTGTAGCTGCCCCTTGTATAGCCCTGCCTGAAATACCATTAATGAAAGTAAGGGGGTTACTGGATGCAAAATTGGCACGTACACTATCCACTGAATTACGTAATGGATCAGAAGTTGTACCATCAAATGCAACATAAAATTTCAGAGGACCACCGGGTGGATTCGCATCTTTTAAATATTCGCCCAAAGCAGGTCGGTCAATTTTTTGACAACCCGCAAAAGCAAGTGCCAGTATGAAGATTGTTAGTTTATTCCTGTTTCGCATATTAAAGTTTTTTGAAGTGATGAAAGTTTACACTTGAGCGTTTCTATTAATAATCAGGATTTTGAATGAGTACACCGTTGGATGCATCAATGGCTGCCTGTGGAATTGGATAAAAGCGATGTTTTGCCTGGTAACCCAAAGGACCAAGAACAGTTGGTGCTAGACCCCAACGTACCAGGTCAAAGAAACGCTCACCGTCCATGGCCATTTCAAATCTCCGTTCGTTTTGAATGGTTGTACGCATATCAGCCTGTGTGGTAAAACTTACATTACCCAATCCTGCACGGTTTCTTACCTGATTCACATATGTTACTGCAAGATTTTCATTCGATGCACCACCAATTTCATTGGCAGCTTCAGCAGCCATCAGCAATACATCAGCATAACGCAATACTTTTTGATTATACCAACCAGCCTGGCGTTGACCTTTTGAAGATTGTGTGGCAGGATTTGGATATACCTTTTTATTCCAATAAGCACGGGGTACTACAGCAGGAAAAGCAGGCACTGTTCTTCCATACACGCCATCTGCCTGGCCAGAAAATAAAATGGTTCCATCTTTACGTTTATCACCCGGAGCATATGCGTTTACTAAATTGGCAGTAGGTGTGTTCCAACCCCAACCCAGATCCCACTCAGCAGAACCACGAACACCCTGGCAAATACCAAACCATGAATAAGGTTCTCCACTGCCTGCATATTGAGGTCCCTGGTCAGCTTGAATTTCAAATATGGATTCAGAATTATTCTCGCCCTCATCACCAAATGCTTTGAAATAATCAGCAGTTAGTGAATAACGGGTAGAACCGATGATATCCTGGCATAATGCCAACGCTTCTGCCCAACGGCTTCGATACAATAATGTTTTGGCACGCAAAGCCTTGGCAGCGTAATTCGTTAATCTTCCTGGGAAACGAACATTACCGCTTGCATTTTTCCAATCAGGAGGGAGGCTTGCAATAGCAGCCTGTAAGTCAGCATCGATCAATGCATAAATATCATTAATAGATGCTTTTGGTTTTCTTGCATCAGCAGGGTTGTAAATACGGAAATCAATTTTAGGAACCTGACCGTACGTACGCACCAGGTCAAAATAAGCCATGGCTCTGAAGAATTTGGCCTCGCCAATATTGATCAGGTCAGCAGGAGAGTTCAACTTTAAGGAATCAGCTGTTTGCAAAGCAGTATTTGCTAATGCAATCAATGAATAGTGCTGATCCCAGTAGATCGTAGCACTCCAATGATCTTTTACATACTGGAAGTTATCATGGATCAATTCCCAGTCAGCTCCATCGGCAGGGCTGCTTCCTTTTTCTGAATCATCTGAACGGAAGTTATGCAACGCCATCCAGGGAATACCGCCAAATGCCTGGCCCGCCACATCACCATTACGGATGGCACCATACAAACCATAGATCTGGCCTTCCAAACCACCCTGGTTCAAATCATCAAGAGTTGCCTGCAGGGGCTTCCTGTCAAGAAAGTTAGAGCACCCTGAGAACATCAACAGTGCAGAAACGCTCACTAAAAGCAACTGCATAAATCTGATTGTACGCATAGGTTTTATTTTTAGTTTTTTAAGAATTATACTCATTACAAATAGATACTATTAAAAGTTTACATTAATACCACCCGTAATTACAACAGGAATAGGTCCGTTTCCATTGTCAATACCAAACTGTGTGGGTGAACCACCAAACTCGGGAGTGTAACCGGAGTTACGCTTCCATGTTTTTAAGTTTTGTGCATTGGCAAAAATGCGGAAGCTCTTCATATTCAGTTTACGGAGCTTATCACTGTTGAAATTATAACCAATCTGGAAGTTCCGGATCCTGAAAAAGCTGCCGTCTTCAATACCATACGTTGATGGTAAACGGTTGATGGGGCGGCTGGATACAGAAGGTTCAAAGTTAGAAGTACCTTCACCAGTCCAACGGTTCAAACGGAAGGTTGGATAGTTAAATCTTGTAAAGGGTAATTCAGAACTTCCCCAATAACGGTAAATTTCATTACCGTACACACCCTGGAAATCAATACCTGCATCAAATCCTTTGTATTTGAAGTTCACATTCAAACCATACATGAAATCAGGCGTAGGATTACCAATCATGGTACGGTCATTAGCGTCAATCACACCATTGCCATCCAAATCTTTATACTTCAAATCACCGGGTTGATAATCATAACCCACAACCGTAGGCGATCCTAATTTATCAGCATAGCTTTGATAAACACCTTCCACTACATAACCATAAAAATATCCAATAGGGAATCCTACTTCGGTTACACTTGGGCGTTCTTCGCCGGATGTTAATTTACCGCCGGATGGCAATTCAAGCACTTTATTATTGAATGTTGTAATGTTACCGCCAAAAGTCAGTGACATGTCTTTTGTGAGTTTCTGAGTCCATGTAGCAGTAGCTTCTATACCCTGGTTTCTTATTTTTCCAATATTACCTAAGCGATTGCCCGTAAGGTTTGAAAATTCAAATGCCAGAAGATCATTTGTATTTCTGATATAATAAGAAGCTTCAAGATACAAACGGTTAGAGAGTGCGTGCATTTCAAAACCAAACTCCATGGCTTTGATTTTTTCCCAGTTCAGGTTTCTGTCTGGTTCATATTGCCTGGTATAAGAAGGAGCAAGACTGCTGCCAAATACCGCAGAGTTTCCTGCAACAATGTTGGGGTAAGCAGGATATGGGAGACCCAACGTATTCTGCACACCTAATGTACCTGCCGATGCTTTGATCTTTAAGAAATCAAAGAATTTTTGATCAGCCATAAAACCTTCTTTAGTTAATTCCCAGGCAGCACCTACGGAAAAGAAGTTGTTCCATTTATTGTTGGGAAATGCTGACGAACCATCTCTTCTAAACGAAACATTCAATAAATATTTTCCGGCATAATTATACAAAACCCTTCCCAGCAATGCCGCATTGGTACGCTCCCATTGATCAGATGTGGAACGCAGGGTAGCAGGATCACCAAAACCATTGCTGATATACCAGAAACGGGGATCATTAGGAATAGGATCGCCGGTTGGAGACTGACGAACTGTTCCAAACAAACCACGATATGATTCTGAGAACGTGGTAAAACCGGCAGTGGCCGTTACACCATGCTCACCTATATTCTTTTTAAAGGTTAATACATGATCCTGTTGAAATTTGCTCCAGCGTTGGTTGTTCTGTGATACAGAAGTTAAGAAGTTACCTGCAGAAACAAACGTGGAATCAATAACAGGGTTATAAATATTAATGATGGGGTTATAGGTTCTGCTTTCCAGGTTTGACATATCACCATAGAATGTAGAACGGAATGTAAAGCTTCTGAGGAAATTAATTTCTGCATACACACTTCCCACATTCCTGAATTCTATACGACGTTCCTTATCCCATTTTTCTTCAAGATTCATTAAAGGATTGGAAATTTGTCCGCCTTGTATTGCCAGGTCATACCATGTGCCTTCACTATTTTGTACAGGAGTAATGGGCAACACACGGCGTGCATCAAACAACAAACCATTGGCCTGGCTGAATGGCAAACGTTGACGCATGCTGTTAAATGTAAAACCAACCTTTATGTTTTTATTCAGCTTTAATTCATCATTCAAATTGATGAACATTTTGGTTAAGCGCTCATGCTTCACAACCCCTTCATCAATGGCATAACCAATACCCATGTAAAACTTATTCTTTTCTGTACTGGTAGTAACACTCAGGTTATTGGTGTTGAAAAATGCAGTACGGGTCATTACATCCACCCAATCCGTATTACCGGTCCATGGTGCATAATTAAACCGCTGGTTAACGGGTACGCCGTTGTTCGCCTGTTCTTCATCATACAAAGTTTTGAAACCGGCTGCATCCACCATATCAATGCGATCCACTAAGTTTTTGAAACCTGCAGTGGAACTGAAGTTGATATTGGTTTGACCTGCCTTTGCTTTTTTGGTAGTAATAACAATAGCACCGGTGGCACCACGTATACCAAAGATGGCGAGTGAAGAAGGATCTTTCAATACTTCGATGGATTCAATATCGTTGGGGTTCAGGAAGTCGATATTATCGTTTAAGATACCATCTACAACATAAAGAGGACGCACCTGACCAAAGCTACCGGTACCACGTAAACGAATATCCGGTTGTTCACCGGGAGTACCACTGTTTACAATGTACAAACCCGCAACCCGACCCTGCAAAGAAGAAATAGGATTGATGTTGGGTTTATCAGCAATATCCTTTCCTGAAACTTTCGTAATAGAACCGGTAAGATCTCTTTTGCTGGCGCTACCATATCCAATTACCACCACTTCATCCATTTTACGTGTGGCCAGTTCCAGTTTTACATTAATGGATGTTTGGTTCCCCACGTTTACTTCCACGGGGTTATAACCAATGGCAGAAATAACAAGTGTTGCATTTTCAGGAACAGAAATAGAGAAATTTCCGTTGAAGTCTGTAACTGTTCCCTTCGCTGTACCTTTTACACTTACAGAGGCGGAAGCGATGGGTTCACCACCATCACCGGTTACACGCCCAGTAACGGTAATATCCGCTTCCTTAGGATTGTTGGAGCGGATGGCAACAAGATTGTTGTCAAGTTTTAAGTAAGAAAGCGATGTTCCTGTAAACAGACGCTGTAAAACAAAGTTGATATCTGCATCGGTAAAATCAGCAGATACTTTTTGTTTCAGATCACGCAACCGGCTGTTGAAAAGAAAACGATACACGCCCTGCTTTTCAATACTGTTCAGGACCTTGGATATCTCAGTATCCGTTACCCTGATCGTAATCTTTTGTGCATTCAAGCCGGCTGTTGCCTGTAACGTACAGAAAATAGCCATCAGTAGAGTCAGTTTCATAATCAATAGTGGCTTTTTGAGTGTCAAATACACCCTGGCAATCGAAGATTGTTTTTCCATACTTTTGGGTTTTGGTAGTATAAATAGGAAGACCGTATTGCCTAACAACATGCGGCTTCCGGGTTAATGACTAATGCTGCCTTACGAAGGGGATGCTGCAACATTCCCTTCTTCTTACAATCAGTTTCAGGATGTATTTTGTTGCTGGGTCATATGCAAAATCGTTTACCGGTTAATAAATCAATAGTTTGTTATTTTCAATTTTAAACTGAAAACTGGTACTGAACTGCAATGCCGCAATGGCCTGTTGCAGTGTTTCATTTTCAAAGGATCCGGTAAGGCGTACGTCTTTCAATTGTTCGTTTTTAAATTCTACCTCTACATCAAACCAGCGGCCCAGTTTTTGTGCCACTTCTTCAAACGATTCATCCGTAAAGGATAGCATATTATGTGTCCACGCTGTTTCACTCGCCAGTGCGGAACCGTTGATATAGCTGAGTTTTTGAATGGCTACTTTAGGTGCTGTAAACAGTTCAGGCTTTTGTACACCGGGCACTTTGATTTCTTCAATCGGTTTGCTTTTGTATAAAACAAGTTTTTCATTGGGCTTGAGCAAATAAGACTTACCAGGCTCGTTTTTAAGAAACACCTGCACACTGCCGTGAATTAAACTCGTTTCTACCGTAGCATCATCAGGATAGGCTTTCACATTAAACTGTGTACCCAGCACTTTCACATCCATGGCTGATGTATGAATGATAAAAGGACGCTTGGGGTTTCTTACAATATCAAAATAGGCTTCACCGGTGAGATATACTTCACGGGTAGAGCCTTGGCCTACTTTTTCATAATTCAATTTACTGCCGGCATTGAGCCAAACACCGGAACCATCTGGTAAGGTCAGTTTTGTTCTTGTACCATTTTTTGTAACAGCTGTTTTTACTGCCTGTGCCGGTGGGATAGCTGCCTGCACAGAAGAAGTGGGTTTTTGTGTGAGCCACACGATGGATGCAGTAAGGATTACTGCCACTACCAAGATAGCAGTTGCCCATTTTACTGTTACAAACCTGCGGGTTGATGGGTGAAATTCGTTTTCCGCTTCCTGTACAACCGTCTTGCCGGGCTCAATACCCAGCTTTTGCATTTTTTTATGATGGAGAAGGTAGGTGGCTTCGAGATACTCATGATCTGCCGGGGCTTCCTGTGCCCATAACTGTTCCATCATGAGCACTTCGTAGTCAATGGAAGACTCTGCATGGAGTAAATACTCCAGTTCCTGCAGTTCCTCAGCACTGGCCTCGCCGGTAAGTTTGCGTGCAAATAAATGCCAAATTCTCTCTTTGCTGCTCATGCGTGTACCATCTAAGAGTGTGAATCTCAAAAAATCCCCTAAAACTATCTCATCTTTTTTTTCTGATAGAAGCGCCGAGTGTTTCCGTAAGTTTTTTCAGGGCAATGGCCAACTGGTGGTCAATGGTTTTAACGGAGATGTTGAGCAGGCTGGCAATGTCTTTATAACGCAGGCGGTCTTCCTTGGCCAGCTTCAAGATTAACCGGGCTCTTGGCGGAAGATTTTGAATAGCTCTCTCGATCGATTGCATAGATTCCGTGGAGAGTACTTTGTCTTCAGGGTTTTGGTATAAAGAGTCCATTTCAACGGACAGGTCATCAATGGAAATGGTTTTCTTTTTTTCGGTTTGATGCAGTTTATGAACGGAGTTGTTTTTAACGGCTGTAAACAGGTATAGTTTCAGGTCTTCAATTTCCTGCAAACTCTTACGGTTGTTCCAGAGTTGTATAAATACATCAGATACGATTTCTTCTGCCTGTTCTTTGGACCTGGTAATCGCTGCTGAAAAACGGGTAAGTGATGAGAAGAAGATAAAAAACAGTTTTTTATACGCCAGTTCATCTTCGTATAAGGCAATCCGCCGTTGCAGTTCTTTTATCTGGTTCAACTCCTGGGGCATAGCAATCACAGCTGTTTCAAAGGGGAAAGGTAGGGAAATTCGGTAATTTAAAAATTGAAGAGGTAAAGATCCCCATGCTGTTTTTATACACTCTCCATCAACTCCTGTAAAAAACGTCTTGGATGCCATCCATCCCTTAGTTCGTGCTGAAGAGTATTCTACACTTTTATTACTTTCCATTTACCCCGTTTAAAAAAGTAAAAGGTCACCAACGCAATCACTGTTTCTGCAATAGGTACTGCCGCAAAAGCCCCGGTTGTATTCCAGTCTAATCCCTTGGCTAAATAATAAGCTAATGGAATTTGAAATAACCAGAAGCAAACAAAGCTGATGTAGGTGGGTGTTTTGGTATCACCTGCTCCATTCAACGCCTGCATCATCACCATACCAATACCATAAAACACATAAGCACTGCCAATGATCTGTAAGGCGAGCGCACCATACTTCACTACTTCAACTTCCGTTGTAAAAATTTGAATGATGGGTTTGGAAAAAAATAAAAACAACACCATTACAAAACTCATAAAGATGGCATTGTATTTTGCTGTGAGCATTACACTTTGTTCGGCACGTTCCGGTTGTTTAGCTCCCAGGTTTTGACCTACCAATGTAGCAGCAGCATTACTCAAACCCCATGCAGGTAAAATAAAGAACACTACGTTACGGATAGCCACCTGGTAACCGGCACTTGCATCGGTACCGCCTGTTTCGGCCACCAATCTTGCCAACACGATCCAGCTTCCACTGGCAATAATAAACTGCAAAGTGGCAGGAGATGCAATATTGATGAGTGATTTGATAACAGGTGAGTCAAATTTGAAATGATGGGCATGAAATTTTAAAATACCACTTCCTTTGAACAAGTGATAACATTGATAGGCTACACCGGTGCTTCGTCCTATAACTGTTGCAATAGCAGCCCCTTTCAATCCAAAATAATGAATGAAGATAGGACAAAGAATAATGTTGATGAGACTGGCGATCCACAAACTCTTCATGGCCATAGCTGCATCACCAGCTCCACGAAAAATTCCATTGATCAGAAACAGGAACATGATGGCAGCACTACCTCCCAGCATAATGCGTGTAAAAATGGCACCATCTCTTACTACTTCTTCAGAAGCTCCCATCAATCTTAAAACATCCGATGCGAAAATGAAACCCAGGATGCTTAAAGCAACCGTTACAATTCCTGCAATTACCAATGATTGTGCTCCTGCATGAGCTGCCGCTTCAGGATTTTTTTCACCAATACGACGGGCTACTACAGCAGTTGCCGCAGTACTTAAACCGATGGCTACAGAATAAATAATAGTAATAACAGATTCTGTAAGCCCCACGGTTGCAATAGCTGCAGGACCCAGCTTACTCACAAAAAACATATCTACCACAGCAAATACACTTTCCAGGCTCAGCTCCAGGATCATGGGAACAGCCAGCAGAAAAACAGCTTTACGTAAACTGCCCTGCGTATAATCATGCTCCTCACCACGGAGAGATTGCCTGATAGTGCTGAAAATATAAGATATCCTTGATTGCTTATTGGACGTCGTCATTCGGTCAATATTAAAAAGTTAGAGAAATAAAAAGTAGAGCGGATGTCTTCCGCTGAAAATTACAGGTGTCTTTACAGACGACTTAGAGCTTCATATGCGTAGAAATAAGAAGTGCGAAGGTAAAGGAATCCCTTTCAAACGAAAAATGGGGTACTTGACGGGCGGTTTCTATCGGTGGAAGGCGGTATTTTTTGACGGTTTCGCCTCATTTTCGTTGCTCTGTCTGAAACAAGTTTGTACTTTTAGGAAGGAATGATTGTTGTATGCAATACTGCTGCAACCATCTGCGTTTATTACCCGACTTTCAAAGTGAAACTTTCTTGTATGAAAAAGATAATCTCAGCCCTTAGCCTCATGTTGGTTGCCACCGCTGTATGGAGCCAGGCCCGGATACCGGTGAATGACCAGCAAACCAACACCAACAAACCCACCAATAACACCACAACTACCACAAGCGGTACTAGTGAATTTCAGAAATACGCTGATCCCAACGGACGTTTTACGATTGGCTACCCCGGCAACTGGAAGTTTAATGAAAAACCAGATAATGCTATCATTCAGATCACGTCTCCCAAAGAAAAGGATGATGACAATTTCTATCAGAATGTAAATCTGCAAATCAGTGATTATTCATCTTCCATTGAATCGTATGTTGATGCCAACCTGGGTGAATTAAAAAAACTCGTAAAAAATTACCGTGAGGTATCAAGCATGTATTTTAACCGTAATGGTAATCGTTCATATGAAATCGTATTTAAAGGAACGTATGGAAGTATGACCTACGAGATGCAGATCAAACAACTGTATATTGTAGCAAATGGTAAAGCTTACATGCTTACGTATGCTTCCAAAGCTGATGAACGTGATGCGTTTGAAACAACAGCTAATAAAATATTCAACTCCTTCAAATTGTAAGAAACACTTTACAGAATGAATTGAATCCCGCTTTGGCGGGATTTTTTATTTATTACACTGAAAGCTCAACATGTTTTGATTCAACTCTATCACCATAAAACAAGGCAGCATGTGCATTAAAATCAGAAGTAGAATCTGTTGTGTAGAAAAATCGTTGACTGTCTTTTCTTAATCTTGACTCCATCTCCGGATGACGATTTAAATAATCCTGCAGGCTTTTTGCGACAATCGTACCCTGGCTTACTACTGTAACAGAAGAAGGCAAATGATTCTTGATTTTTGGAAGTAACAAAGGATAATGTGTACAACCCAATAATACGGTATCAATGGAATTACTTTGTTGCAGTAAAGCATCAATGCAATCCTTCACAAAATAATCAGCCCCTTCCTTTTCATGTTCATTGTTCTCGATCAGCGGAACCCACATAGGGCAAGCTTGCTGATGTACTTGTATGTGAGGAAAGAATTTTTCAATCTCCAAAACATATGATTGAGATTGAACGGTACCATTGGTAGCCAGCACACCCACATGATTGGTTCTGGAGAAATTTCCAATTATTTCGGCTGTAGGACGAATCACCCCCAATACCCTGTTGTGAGGATTTAAATGTTGCAGATCATTTTGCTGAATGGTACGCAGTGCTTTGGCGGATGCAGTATTACAGGCAAGTATCACCAACGGGCAACCCTGGTCAAAAAACCATTTCACAGATTGCAAGGTGTAATGATATACGGTATCAAAACTGCGGTTACCATAAGGCGCCCTTGCGTTATCACCCAAATACAAATAATTGTATTGCGGCAATGCAGCTACAATTTCTTTCATGACGGTTAAGCCACCATACCCTGAATCAAAAATGCCAATCGAACCCTGATGCATACTTACAAAGTAACCGTAAAAAAGAATCCCCCGCTTGTGGCAGGGGATCTTATTCAAATAGCTTTATTTATTTAGCCGGTGTATCCGGTATCTTTAAAAACTTCTTTACCAACGGAAGAATATCATCAGTTGGAGGTGCTACCAGCAATGCATCACTTGTGAAAACATATGCATAGCCATTTGCTTTTGCAACTGATTGAATTGCTTCCCTGGCTTTTGCCTGGATTGGTGTAAATATTGTTTGCTCCTGTTGTTGAAGGTACTGCTGCGCACCCGTTGAATAGTTCTGGATGGTTTCACCTAATGATTGAAACTCCTGGAATTTGATATCTTTCTTTGCCTGTGTCCATTTGCCCGAGTCAGCACGGATAATGCTGTCTTTTTCCCTGTATTCTTTAAACAATTCCTGGTAAGATACATTCAATGAATCCTGCATTTTCTGCAATCTGTCCTGTGCCTTTTTTGTTTCAGGCATTGCCAACAGCAGGTCGTTTACGTTGATATGCCCGTACTTCTGGGCAGTTGCTGCAGTTCCCATCAAAGCAATCACTGCAATTAAAATAACTCTTTTCATTTTCAATTTTGATTGTTTTTATTTTAGTGTACTTACACCCCTTTATGGTTGCATGCGGCGGGTACGTTCATTAAAGTTTAACACCCAGTATTTTCAGTACATCGTCGCTTTTATCCAGTTTAGGGTCGGCAAATATAACGGTAATTCCTTCACTTTTATCCAAAATAAAGTCGAACATTCGCTCAGTGGCGAGGCGTTGAACTGCGTTGTAAACCTTATCCTGTATAGGTTTTACGAGTTCCTGTTTTTTGCGGAAGTAATCTCCTTCAAAACCAAAGCGTTTGCGCTGAAGGTCTCTCACTGCTTTTTCTTTGTTAAAAATTTCATCCTCTCTTTTTTTCAAAAGTTCGGGGGTCAGGAGGGCTCTTTCGGCATCCAGCTGGCGGTACATTTTGTCCAGATCTGACTGCATCAGGTCAATTTCCTTCTGCCATGCATCAGCCATTTCCTCCAGCTTTTTATTGGCATCCTTATATTCGGGAATTTTTTCCAGAATGTACTTGGTGTCAATAATAGCATAGCGTTGTGCATGTGCGGCAAAGCTCATGGCTATTAAAAACAACGGCAGCAATAAAAACTTCTTCATAGTTGAAATTTTTGTATTTAGATGAGTTACGATCCTGTTTAAGTTGCTTCTCTTTTGAGTTTTGTTCCCCGGCTCTTGCGCCTTGATTTTACGTTTGACTATTCCGGTTCAAAGCCCAGCATAAAGGTAAATCTTGTTACATCACGCAAACGTGCATTGGGTGTATAGCGGTCCAGTCCAATCCCATAATCAAATCCAAGTAATCCAAACATGGGCAGGAAGAAACGCATACCCAAACCGGTGCTTCTGCGCAAACGAAATGGGTTATAGGGTTCAAACTGGATATTAGGATTGGATACAACATCTTTTCTATCATACCAACCATTGGCGGCTTCAAAAAATGCCAACGCAAAAATGGTGCTGCTGGGATTGGTACTGAGTGGATAACGCATCTCCAAACTATACTTATTAAAGATATTGAAGAACTGGTTGGCAGATGTTTGGTTGGAGTTATTCACCCTTGGGTTACTGTTATCATAAACAGGATAACCACGGTGAGCAATAATATCAAACCCAATAATACCAAAGTTGTTTTGTAAACCTGCATCACCCACCTGGAAGCGTTCAAATGGAGAGATGGGCAGGAAGTTGCTGTACCTGCCAAGGAAACCAAATTTAGCGGCAGCACGTAATACAAACTGGCGGTTCTTTTCTGCACCCATGGGTTTACCGATAGGTATGAACCACTCATAATTCAAGCGCCACTTATGATACTCTACCAACCGATAACGTTCTGCTACACTGCCGTATTTAGACTGATCTCTGAACAAAGACCATGGCGGTGTAAATGTAGCCGTTAATGAAAAGTTGGAACCGGAACGTGGGAATGTTGGATTATCAGTACTCTGACGAACCAATTGTAAACGGAAGTTCAGGTTGTGTGATGTACCACTATCAATTTCCGGGAACAACTGGTAATCCTTGAGTTTATACTGTGTATAGCTTAATGAAGTAATTAAAGTAAAGTAATCATCAGGCCACTTCAATTGTTTTCCGTAAGAAACTGTGGCACCTAAGGTTCTCAAATAACTATTGCTTTCGGACCTGGAACGAAGTGGCAAACCCGTTACAGGATCAAATGCATTAGACAATTTGGTTCTGAATAAACTTACTGTAAGGTTGTTACGCTTACGGCCGCCCAACCAAGGCTCTGTAAATGAAAAGTTTTGCGTACTGAAGGATGGGCCGTTTGATTGCACACGGAGTGATAAACGCTGACCATCACCTGCAGGAATACCTTCCCATTGTTTGGGTTTGAATAATTTCTTGGTAGAAAAGTTATTGAAGGTAACACCGAGTGTACCTGTTAAACCAATGATACCACCCCAACCGGCACTTAACTCCAATTGGTCACTTGATTTTTCTTCGAGTGAATAATTGATATCCACCGTTCCATCATCAGGGTTGGGAACAGGATTGATGCCTATTTTTTCCTGGTTGAAGTAGTTGAGGGCAGAAAGCTCACGCTGAGAACGGATGAGATCACTACGGCTGAATTTTTCACCGGGAATCGTTCTGATCTCACGACGAATCACATATTCTTTCGTTTTATCATTACCGGAAATGTTTATGGCACGGATGGTTGCCTGTGGTCCTTCTGAAATACGGATCTCGTAATCGATCGTGTCATTATACACACTTGTTTCAATAGGTTCTACACGAAAGAAGAGATAACCATCGTCCATATACAAGGCACTGATGTCGCCACCTTCCGGTGATAATTGTTTACCTAAACGTTTGTTGAGTGTTTCAAGATTGTAAATCTCCCCTTTTCTGATACCCAGCAAATTATTCAGTACTGAATCACTATACTTTGTATTACCACGCCAGGTAATATCACCAAAATAATAACGATGGCCTTCTTTCACTTTCAATTCAACAATTAAATTTCCTTTATCGTTATAATATTGAACTTCTTCTTCGATCGTTGCATCACGGTAGCCCAGTGAGTTGTAATACTCCAGTACTTTCTCCCTGTCTTCTTCGTATTTCTTTTGATTGAATTTGGCTGACGAAAATTTAAAACGGAACCAGGGATCAATATAATCTTTGATCTTACTGATGTGCAGGTACCCTTTGTCCTTCATGAACTCTTTGAACGTAGTGGTATCCTTATCTCCCAACCTTGGTTGTGCTTCTGTGGGATGTAAGGTGATCCTTGCTTTTTCTTTAGTTCCCTTTAATTGTTTCTTCAGTTTTACATCACTTACATTGTCATTACCTGAAATATAAATGTCTTCGATCTTTACTTTATTTCCTTTGCTGATGTAAAAAGTAAGATCAAGAAAATTGGGGTTGATTTTATTCTTCTCTTCTTCAATTCGTACCGTAGTAGTACGAAATCCTTTTTCAATAAAATACTTTTCAATACGCTCAATACTGGTACGACGCAGATTTTCAGTAATCACTTTATTGGGAGTAAGGTTGATCTTTTCCCTCAACTCATCTTCTTCACCTTTTTTAATCCCCTTCAAAAAGTAACTGCCCAATCTTGCACGTTCCTTTACATTCAGTTCAATGTAAATATCCTTACCATCAACACGTGTGATGTAGATAGCAGCATCTTCAAAATACTGTTGTTTCCAGATTTTGGTAATGGCCTGACTGAACAGATCACCGCCGGGCAAAAACACTTTATCGCCTACACTAATACCGGTAATAGAAACCAGCAAAGCAGAGTCAAATGTTTTGGAACCTGTTACGGTAATACCGGCAATGGTATATTCCTTTGGTGTTTTTGAATTGAAGATGGCAAGTAAATCCGGATCAACGGATACGGGGCCTGTTGTGTCTGGAATTACCTGGGCAGAAAGATTGCTGCAGGTGATTGTAAGAAAACAAAGCAGTATGGGTATAAATCTGAACAAACGCATTAAAGTAATTAACCTGTTATTGTATGGATTTCATTTTGTAAGCCGGGCGGCAAAATAAACGCTTTTGCTGAAACTCTTTGTTAAAAAGGCTTTCCCGTTTTCATATTAAGAATGTGTTGCAGTTTCTTTTGTTTGAACCTGTTCACCGGTTTTACCAAAACGCCGTTCTCTTCTTTGATAGTCAATAATTGCTTCATATAAGTTTTCTTTTCTGAAATCGGGCCAGCGTACATTGGTAAAATACAATTCGGCATAGGCCAGTTGATATAATAAAAAGTTGCTGATGCGGTACTCCCCACTGGTGCGTATCATCAGTTCAGGATCAGGAAATTCACGGGTGGTGAGATAATCCTTAATCGTATCCTGGTCAATTTCAAATGGCTCCAGTTTGCCGCTTTTCACATCAGCCGCAATGCTTTTAATGGCATTCACAATTTCCCATCGGCTGCTGTAACTCAACGCCATAATCACATTGAGACCGGTATTATCCCTGAGTTCCTCCAGGCTTTCCTGCAATTCCTTTCTTGCATAATCGGGCAACATATTTATATCGCCGATCACATGCAGACGAATATTGTTTTTCTTGAGTGTTGCTGTTTCCTTGCGAATAGAGTCTACGAGCAGCTCCATCAAACCGGTCACCTCTTCCACCGGGCGGTCCCAGTTCTCCGTACTGAAGGCATAGAGGGTGAGGTATTTGATTTCCAGCTCCGCACAACCTTCTACAATATTTCGAACACTTTCAACACCATGAAAATGACCGTATAAACGGTCTTGTCCCTGCTCTTTGGCCCAACGCCCATTACCATCCATAATGATGGCAATATGCCGGGGCAAACGATTCATATCCAATTGTTCTTTCAGGGAACTCATAGCCTCAAAAATTTGAGGGCACGAAGGTAAGGAAATTTAGGGTGGGTGAGGGTTTGAGGGGAAATTTAACCGAATAAAAAAGACCCCGTTGAAGCGGGGTCTTTATAAAAGTTGTCACAGAGTTATTCTTATTGAGTTAATTTATATTCCCCCTTGTAAAAGTCAACAGTAAACTTATAAGAGCCACTGGTTGGAGGTGCAGGAATATCAGCTCCTTCGCCTTTGATCTTTCCGCCCAATCCGGCATTGGGAGCAGTTGCATTTTCAGCCCCATATTTCTGGCTCCAGCTTCCATTCACAGGCAATAACAAATAGGCCTGCCCTGTGGTAAAATTGAGTGTAACATCCCATTGCGATGAATTACGTCTTGTTAATTGCTGAGATGGAGTTGGCACCGGGTTATTCCAACCTCCCGGAGTTGCGCCACCAACAATGTATAGATCATTGGGTAAACCGTTCACAATTGTGATAGCCTCTAATTTATAACGACCCTGTTGAAAATCAAGTGTAACCTTATACAAACCACTTGTTGAAGGAGATACAAAGTCTGAACCGCCACTTGTTCTGAATTCAAAACCACCTTCTATATCACCACCAGCGCCTGTATTAAGTGTTGTATATTTTGAATCCCAGCTTCCGTTAACGGGCAGGAAGATATAACCTTGTCCCCCGTTCAATTGAAAGACACCTCCAAATGTTGTTTCATCAATACGTGCTAATTCCTGTGCAGGTACGGGCACGGGATTATTCCAGCCACCAACAGTGGCACCACCTACTATAAAAACTCTGCCGCTTGCAGGTAAAGCAACTTTAGGAGGGATTTTATAAGGAGTGGCACGGATTTTAAGAACATTAGAACGTTTTTGTTCATTATTATTTCCATATGAAGATGTGACACGCACATCCAAATCGTAGGCTTTATTAAACTCAAAGCCCCATGCCAGCATTACAGCATTCAGGTCTTTTGCAATGATCGAATCAGTGAGTTTACCTATTACTGTTCTTGTATAGGCTCTTGTAAAGTTGCGTGTAGTAGAATCAATCTCTATTACATACTTTACTGTCTTAGGATCGGTTGCGTGCTTGGGGTCTGTCCAATTCAAGATCATTGATACTTTATTGGAATCAGCCGGAGGCGGTGCAATAGTAGCTGTTGGAGTGCTGAGCACAGCAGCAGTGGCTTCACTGTAAACAGAAAGATCATCTGCTTTTTCACAGGATGTAAAAACTCCTGCAGCCATAACCGCCAGTGATAAATATTTATGAATACGTTTCATGTTAAACTGATTTTTATGGTTATTGTCTTACAACTGTGAATTTGCCTAATTGGAAATCCAGTGAAATTTTGAAAGTACCTCCGGGTGTAGGTGATAAAAAATCTGCACCGCCACCGCCTTTGAATACAAAGTCACCGCCACCTGTTGTAGTTGCCCTGTCGGTTCCGTCTTCCAGGCAATATTTAGTACTCCAACTGCCCATTACAGGAAGAATCAAATAACCATCATTCGCATTCAGGTTTATTACCAGTTCGTATTTGGTAGAAGAAAGTCTTGTGAACTTTTGGCTGGTATTATAAGGCGCTGCTAATGGATTGTTCCATCCGCCAGGGCTTGCACCTCCTACTACCCAAATCTCATCGTTTACAGGAAGAGCCGTTTTAGGGGGCGGTGGGAAAGGACGGGCTGTAAATGTTACTTTGTTTGTTGAAGCTAATTTTACTGAACTTCCAATGCTTGAAGTAACTCTTGCTTCTAAATTATAGCTGCGCCTGGGATCTAATTGCAACAGCATATTGTTACCCAAAATGGTATTGAATTCTCCAACAGTAAATGTTTTGGATAAATCTTTTGCAACTACTGTTGTGTATTTAGCACCACTTTTAAAGTTACCGCCCACTGTATCAATTTCAAGTGTATAGTTTACATCTTGCGAACTTATACCAGTAGTAAACTTATAATCAGGATTTGTCCAGTTAAACCTGATGGCTAAATTAGCTTCTTCGCCAGCCTCCAGTCTTACATTTGTTGTACTGGCTGTTATTTGCGGAGGAGTGCCTCCTTCAAAATAAACTTTGTTCTCTACTTTTTTACAGGCAGCAAATCCTGCTACAGCAAAGAGTAGATAAGATATTTTATACATTGTTTTCATAACAATATTATTTTAAGATTAATAGCCGTTGTTTTGTTTGATATTAGGATTAGAAGCCAGTTCTGAATCAGGAATAGGATATAATTCCCTGAAAGCAGCTACACCAGTACCACTGCTTATACCTCCCTTCCAAGGCCACAAATAAGAACCTTCTACAAAACTATCGAAACGGATTAAGTCTGTACGGCGAAAGCCTTCCCAGTACAATTCCCGTGCACGTTCATCACGAAGAAAATTGAGTGTAAGATCAGCTTGCAAAATATTTCCGTTGCTGTTGCCGTAAGCACGCTGGCGTAATTGATTTATATAAGTCAATGCCTGGCTTGCTGTACCCGTTGTACCACCTCTTAGTACGCCCTCAGCATAAGTCAAATACATTTCTGCTAAACGAAACACAGGAAAATCAATATCAGAAAACGTTCTGTCAGGGTCAGAACCCAATGCGCCGCCACGGGTACGATTACGATATTTTACAACTGCCAGCCCATCTTTAAATTCTGAGATGTTGGCAATTTCAATATTCTGCGTTCCTTGTGCAAACTGGGCACGTTTATCAATAACACCTGTAAAATCAGGAAATAGTAAAGGGAGATTGCGGGTGGTACGTGTACCCCCCCAGCCGCCAAGACCAGATACGTTGCGATCCATATCGCCTCCTACAGAAGCATTTACTAAAAAAGTAGTGCCGCCAAAGTTCCTTGTTTTAATCCCGTCATAATTCAGCGTCCAGATAAATTCAGGATTGCTTAGATTATTATCTGCCAGTAATAACCAACGGTAATCGCTGAGTAAAGAATAACCTGCATCAATTACTTTTTTAGCATTAGTTACAGCCTCATTATACTTAGCGCCTGTACCATATACTTTTTCTGAGTTGAGATATAACCTTGAAAGCAGCGCCCAAACAGCCGCTTTATCTGCACGGCCATATTCAGAAGTGCGGGCAGCAGGAAGTTGTGCTTCTAACGCTAATAATTGCTCTTCTACATATTTAAATAAATTAGCTCTTGTAATTTGAGCTGGACGAAAGGCACCAATACCATCAGCTTCTGTTACAAAAGCCGGGTTGCCATATAAATCAAGCAATACCCAGTATTGAAAAGCTCTAACAAATTTTGCTTCTGCCTGCATTTGTGCAATCTTACCGGCGGATACGGAAAGCCCTCTGGCACTTACTTTATCAGCAGCACTTTGACGAATAAATTCATTACACAACGTAATGGTATATAGACAACGGTAATACAAACCTTTTAACATGGGGTTTGAGGCACTCCAGTTCATGTTATGAAAATCCTGGATGCCCGGGTCGTTCCATGCCACCACTGCTTCATCAGTACTTAACTCCTGTGCTTTCCAGAATAAGCGTAAAAAGTCAGATGTGCCTTCGTCAATGCCGGCTACATCGCCTGCACCGGCTGGCCCCACATTTCCTGTAAGGGACATGCTGCCATATACTTTTGCCAACACTGACAAATATCCCGCTTCACTTTTATATACATCTTCTGACGTAAAAGAGTTGGGTGGAAATTTATCAAGGTCTTTATGGCAACCCATTAATATAAGGGCTCCCATAAGCAGTGATAAAAAATAGTATGATATGCGTTTCATATTTATGATTTTATATTTCAGATTTAGAAATCAAGATTTAAACCCAATGCAAATATTCTGGGGCGTGGGTAAATGTTGTTATCCCTACCCTGGAAAATTTCCGGATCCAAACCCTGGTACTTAGTGATAATAAATGCGTTCTGCACATTGGCTGAAAGACGCAATCTTACGTTCTTGGCAATTTCACCTGCATCATAACCAATATTAATATTATCCATACGCAGGAACGATGCATTTTGGATATAATAATCAGAGAAGTATTGGTTATTGGCAAACCCTGTGTTGAGATAATCAGCAGAACCATTGGCAAGGAAACCCAAAGGATCCAGCATGCCACGCAGCACACCACGGTTAGAAGCAAAATTGTTATAGTTGTAATTGCCAATGTTTGAACGAAGTACAAAACCGGCATTAAAACGTTTTATGCTGATGTTAGAACTGAAACCAATAAACAGGTTAGAGTAAGGATTTTCGTAAACATATAAATCGTTCTCGTTAATAATACCATCACGATTTAAGTCTTCATATAAACCCTCTACAGGTTTGTTATTTTGATCATATACCTGTTTGTACACATAATAACTATTTGGCACTTCACCAACACGAATCAACTGGATCGTATTACCTGTGCCGCCGGCAATCCCACCTACATTATAACCTTTAAAATCAGGAGTTGGATTGTCTTCCAGCTTGGTTACTTTAGGTACAATACTGGATACGTTAGCAGCAATACTCCATTCTACATTCTTATTACGTACAGGCACTACGTTTAAGGTTACTTCAAAACCTTTGCCTTCTATATTTCCGATGTTTTGAAGAATGCGGTTGGTGAAGTTGGCACCGGCAGCAACGTTCACTGTAAAGAGCAGGTCTTTTGTATTACGGATAAACCCTTCCACTGTACCACTTAAACGGTTGTCAAAAAATCCAAAGTCAACAGCTACATTGGTGTTGGACGTAGTTTCCCACCTCAAACGTTCATCATAGCCCTCTGGTCTTGTAATGTTATAAAAATTACTGCCAAACTGGTAGAGAGCCTGGTTGTTACCTCTTGAATAGCGTGGGATATACTCATAAAATCCAATACCTTCCTGTTGACCGGTAACACCATAACCTACCCTGATTTTCAAATCAGAAACAACTTTAGAGTTTTTCAAAAATCCTTCTTCACTTAAACGCCATGCAAACGCAACAGACGGGAACACACCCCAACGACCACCGGGATAGTATTTACTGCTGCCATCTGTACGGATGTTGGAAGTAAGTACATATTTATTAGCCAACGTATATACGAAACGGCCATAGTAAGAAATCATCAGGTAACCCGGATTTCCATTATTAATAAACTCTGATTGAGAGTTAGGAATCGTATCGCCGGCAAAACGACGTCCCGGATGATTATAAGAATAAAATGAAAAACTTTGACGACCATGCCCTGCCATTACATCAATTCTGCTGTTGATGGATTTGATGTCTTTCACATAATTCAAATACACATCGTACAATAAATTTGTGTTTTCACTATAATATGGCGAGTAATTTCCTTTACCTCGATAGTTAGATGCTGCAGCTGAATCACGTGTGCTCAACCCACGACCCTGTGAGAAATCAATACCAAGATTTACATTGGCACGAAGCCCTTTTAAGAAAGGTAACTGATAATCAAACTGCAGGTTACTGATAGTACGGAACACGTCACTCTTGCTATAGTATAAATCGGGATCATTTAATGCAACTGGATTTCTATTGGAAAGCTGTTTTGGCAACCCATCGGGGTCTAACCATTCCCAATAACCTCCATAACGGTTACTTCCGGAACGTATGGCTTGTGTAGGATCGAATGAAACAGCATTGCCAATTGCTCCCTGATCAGCAAATTGATTTTTGCTGTTGGATAGTTTTAAATTAAAATCAACCTTTAATTTATTGTTGAGAAAACTGGGGTTTAAGTTTAGCGAGCCGGTTAAACGCTGCAAATTATCATCAAACAAAGTACCGTCCTGGTTAAGATATCCACCTGATAAACGGAAGGGCCATTTGCCATTAAACGCAGCGCCTGTTACACTTAAATTATAATCCTGTCCAAATGCTATCCTGTAAATTTCATCCTGCCAGTTAGTACTGCTTTTACCTAATAATGCGATTTGAGCAGGCGTACCATTTGCACTAACCACTGAACGGAACTCATCAGCCGAAAGAATATCCACCTGCTTTGACACAGTTTGTAAAAAACCCTGTGCACCGAAATTATACCGCAATTTCCCTTTCTTCCCTTTTTTAGTTGTAATTAAAATAACCCCGGCTGATGCACGTGAACCATAAATAGCAGCAGCAGAAGGATCTTTTAAGATAGTAAAGGTTTCAATATCATTCGGGTTGATTAGATTCAGTGGGTTTGATGAACCGGCAATGCCTAATTCTTTGGCGATAGGTACTCCGTCAATAACAATCAAAGGGTCATTACTGCCGTTTATCGAAGCTTCACCACGAATTCGAATGACACTTCCCGAACCGGGAGAGCCTCCGCCGGGCGTAATTTGTACACCAGCCACTTTACCGGTAATTAACTGTTCAGGAGACTGCAAAGCACCTTTTACAAAGTCCTTTGAAGAAACAGTGGCCACAGCACCGGTAAGATCTCTCTTACGTTGGGTACCATAACCAACTACTACAACTTCGTTTAAGTTGCTGCTGGTAGCGTTAAGACCAATGTTTAATTCTGATTGGGAGCCAACTGATACTTCCAGTCTTGTAAAGCCAACTGAAGTAATCACCAGTACTGCATTGTTATTATCAACACTCAGTCTGAAATTACCTGCGGCGTCTGTTGTTGTACCACGGTCAGTTCCCTTGATGGTTACAGATGCATTGGGAACCGGGCTTCCGTCCTTGCTGTCAGTTACTTTTCCGGTAACAGTTCGGCCTTGTGCAAAGCCGGACTGTTACAGTACCATAAGCATGAGCATGAACGCTCCCGCCCTCATGAGTAGACGTTTGGGGGTCATAATCAATAGTTTTGTTTTTAAGAGTTGCAAGTTATAAAGTGAATAATGATTTCAAACCTATCAATAGCTTTTCAAAGGATGATTTTGGTCAGGTGTGAAACAAGCAGTTAGTTAAATGGGGCTAGTAATGACAACTGTTAACATCACTATTGCTGCACCATAATTTTTTGATTGCGAACAATATTATCTACCCGCACCTGGAGTATGTATTGACCGGAGGCCAATGACACGCCGCCAAATGACTGGCGGTTGAGTTCAAACAACTGGTAACCTTTCAACTGGAAACCCATATTCTTTACAGCAACCACCTGCCCCTGCAGGTTCATAATTTGAATATATACCTGTCCGCTCTTGGGCAACTCATATGCTACTGTTGCATTTTGCTGCACAGGATTGGGATATACATTCAATTTGAATTCATTATTGTTGGCAATGATATCTCTGATATTCGTTACCAATCCACCGGCTATATTCTGATCGATCCATACACGGTATTCACCGGCATTCAATGTTACGTTTTGAGGAGAACCAAAACTTGTAAACGTTCCACCTCTTGTGTAATCATAATAAGTACCGGCAGTTGGGAAGGTAACAGATTGTATTTGCTGGCTGTTGTTGAAATTAGCCACCACAACCATTTTTAATGATGTGTGATTAATGACCACACTCTTCCACAAATTGGTGCCGAAGTTGGTACCTGTGGAAACAGTTGTACGATTGAACGCATCATACTTTTGTTTTCTCAGCTTTGCTATCGCAGCAAACACTTCATACAAACGACGTCGGTTGGCGTTTTGATAATAATCCCAACGAATCGGTTTCGGATTGGTACGTCCGCCATTGGAGTTAATAGAGAAATCATATCCTAATTCACCAAACTGCCAGATCATTTTAGGTCCGGGTATAGCCATTAATATGGCTGCCATGCCTTCTGTTCTTGCCAAAGCATAATTCAAATTGCCAGCCGCAACACCTGTGTTCAATGCATTATACACAACACGTTCTTCATCATGGCTTTCTGCATAGGCAATTAAGCCCGGTTTATCATCCAGGAAAGCATCACTCCAGAAGCTGCGGTTTTTCCAATATGCATTATTAATATCTGATCCACCACCGTTGCCTGTAACATTGGCCGTGAATTGATCCGTCATTTTACCCCACAGCAACATTCCTCTTTTGGCTAATTCAGCTTCTTCATCATTATTCCCCAAATGCTCAAGAATACAATAAGAGTCTGCTGATGCAGCCTGCATCTTGTTATAATAATTCTGCCAGATATCAATGCGGCCCTGGCTGAAGGAATTCCAGGCACCAATATTTCCAATTGTATTGTTTACCGTAAACCCTTTACTCAAGTCCCAGCGGAAACCGTCTAACTTATACTCCGTTAACCAATGCTCTATAAAACGCTCAGTAAGATACCTTGTGGGCGTTACATTATGATTAAAATCGTGAAATACATTGAAATCATGTTGTGCTGTTTCATAGAAATAAGGATTATTAGCTGCTGTTCTGTTAAGAGCAGGATTCCACCACATAGATGCCATAGCAGATTGGCCGGTAGCATGATTCAACGCCACATCCATAATCACTGCCATACCATTATTATGTGCAGCATTGATAAATTCTTTCAATGCGTTTTTAGTGCCATACGCTTTATCAGGAGCGAAATAGTACATGGGATTATAGCCCCAGCTGTTATTACCATCAAATTCATTAAACGGCATTACTTTAATGGCATTGAAACCAAGCGCTGCTAAGTAGGGTAATGTATCTTTTAATGATTGCCAGTTTTGATTGACTACAAAATCACGAACCAGCAATTCATAAATGATCAGGTTGTATTTGTTGGGACGCTGGTACGCTCCATCGGTCCAGTTAAAAGGAGCATCACCGGGTTTGATCACACCCACAATGCCTGTTGTTTTTCCTGTTGGATAAGACGGCCTGTTCGGATAAGTTGTTGCAGAAATAAATGCATCATTGTTCGGATCCAGTATCAATTCGCTATAAGGATCAGCAACACGTATAGAATCATCCACCAAATACTGGAAGCGATAGGTTTGACCCGGAGTTAATCCTGTTACTCTTGTCCAGTAATAGTCCCCGTCTTTTTGCAATAACCCCGTACAGGTCTGCGTCCAGTTATTAAAATCTCCCAATAAGGATACTCTTTGTTTTAAAGGAGCATATAATATAAATACAGCTTCAGTATTTCCATTTTCAAAGGTAATTCCATCTTTTCTGCCGGCAGGTCTTGCACCTGTTGGATAGGAAGCAGGAGGAATAAAGAAGTTGATGGTATCACGAAGTGTAACAGAACCGTTGTTAGCTTCTACAGTAATTTGTTGTTCGCAGGTGGTAGTTACATTAGCTGTGCCACTGGCAGTTTGTGCATTGTTGGCAGTGCCAATTTGATTACTGTTGAACTGAAGGGTAATGGTTGAGTTTTGAGATGTAACTGCCGTTACGGGTAATGATGTTACAGAAGTACCAATGGGCTCGGGTATCATGTTGTACATCGGCTGCATGGCAGGTTGTGTAAATCGTACTGCATATTGACCCGCCGTATAAATGGGAATGTACATATCACTGCCATCTATATTACGTTGTACTATAGAGCCTGCCTGGTTACGGAATAAAATACTGATGCGGAGAATTTGTTCACCGGCCGGTACATTATAGAAAGTGCGGATGTTGGGAATTGTAAACGTCCAGATATTGGTACCACCTGAAGTTGCCTGTGGTGCTGTTGCAGTTCCCCAGGTACCCTGCACATATTTCCAATCACTCTGAGAAGTACTGTTAGATGTTATAACACCTGTGTGTAAATAAACAGATCCTGCAAATCCCTGCAAAGCTTTATTACCTCTTGTAGCATCAAGAGTTATAGTGATGCTTCCATTGTCAGTAGGAAAACTTGGCGACCATGTTAATAATTGAGCATGTAACTGAACTGCTGCAACAGCAAAAAAAAGAAATAGTAGAATTCTCTTCATACAGCGAAGCTTTATCATAATCAATTTTTACTTACGGATGGTAAATATCCAATGCAAAATCTGCAACGTTTGCAATTGTTGAAATCTTAAATCAGAATTTTTACCGGCCGCTGAACAATGGGATAACAAAGCTACTGTTTCAGTATCCCATTAAGTTGAACTATAATTCCAATTTCTTGCACTATATTGCCAATATTGTCTAATTTAGAACGCAACAAAATCTCCTGTTTTTTATGAAAGCAGAACTTGAAAAAATTGTACCAGGTGAGGGTAAGACCATATTAGTTGCGTACCGTATGAACCTGCCTTACCTCGAATATTACTGGCATCATCACCCTGAGTATGAATTAACCTTTAAGATCAATGTAAAGGGAAAGCGAATTGTGGGGGACAGTTATGAAGAATTTCATCCGGGTGATTTGGTGTTGATAGGTCCCGATCTTCCGCATACCTGGGTAACCAACCGTAAAGAAAAAAATAAGAATTGTGATTTTGTGGTGATCCAGTTTTCAAATACACTCTTTAACAGCTTTACTTATTTGCCCGAGTTTGACCGCATCAAACGGCTGCTTCAAAACAGTAAACATGGATTGCACTTTAAAAACAGTAAACCACTCAAAGAAAAAATATTATCACTCCCCGAAAAACAGGGAGTTGAAAAAATAACCACACTCATCTGGATACTGGAACAGCTTACCAAACAAAAAGGAAGAAAGCTGGCATCAGCCGAATATGAAATTTCACAGGCCATAGGCCGTGAGCAACGCATTAATAAAGTATGTAATTACCTGGAGCAGAATTTTTCCAAACCTATAGGGATTGATGAAGCAGCCAGGATCATCAATATCTCTAAAAGTGCTTTCTGCAAATTCTTCAAACGCACTACGGGCAAAACATTTTCTGATTATCTCAATGAAATTCGCATTGGTTATGCCTGTTATCAATTGCTGGAAACAGACAAACCGGTTGCAACCATTGCAAGAAGTGCAGGATTTGATTCAGTATCCTATTTCAACCGGGTATTCACCAAAAAGAAAAACAGTACACCCAGAGAATTTAGAAGTGAAGCAGCGTGATTCTGGTCGGCACGGTTGCAAACCGTCAGACCATAATACGTAAGAGCTGTATTTTTCTTTTTACACCAGTACGTCTGACGGCCTTTGGGCCGTGCCGACGAAAGCATTATACCCAGGGAATTTAGAAGTGAAACGGCGTGAGGGGTTTAAGTTTGTTGTTAATGCCCAAAGCATTGATTCGCTTCTTACCTCATACTTCTTATTTTCCACCTCTACTTCTTTTCATAAACCACTTCACCGCCGCAAATGGTCTTCACCACTTTTGCTTTGAGAATATCTTCAAATGAAGCATTCAACAGGTCTGTATCCATTAATACAAAATCGGCCAGTTTATTTTTTTCGATGCTTCCTTTTTCATTCTCTTCAAAATTGGAACGTGCTGCCCAAATGGTCATGCCACGCAGTGCTGCTTCTCTTGTTAATGCATTCTCCATTTGATAACCGCCATCGGGCCAGCCTTTAGCGTCCTTACGAAAGACAGCGGCATAAAATGTTTTGATGGGGTCAATATCTTCTACCGGAAAATCTGTTCCCAACGGGATCCATCCGTTTTGTTTCAACAAATCATTGAATGCATAAGCACCTTTCACACGCTCTTTACCCAGGCGTTGTTCTGCCCAATACATATCACTGGTACCATGTGTTGGTTGTACACTCGGTATGATGCTGTACCTGCCAAACAGGTTAAAGTCATTGCTGTTCACCACCTGTGCATGTTCAATACGCCAGCGCAGATCATTCTTTTCTTTCAAATATTTCCCATAAATATTCAGAACGGTTCTGTTACCACTATCTCCAATGGCATGTGTGCACATTTGAAATCCCTTTTCAAAGATCACTTTGGCAACAGAATCAAAATGCTCCGGATTGCTCAATAAAAATCCATAGTGATTTGCTTTGTCGCTATACGGTTGTAACAAACAGGCGCCTCTTGATCCCAATGCACCATCAGCATATACTTTAAAACTCCGGACATTCAACCGATCAGTTTTGATCATCCCACGTTGAAAGATGTAATCATAATTTCTTTTGGCATCACTCAGCATTACATATAAACGCATTTTGAAATTGCCCTGTTTGTAAGCAGCTTCAATATGCTCTACTTCTTCAAAACCCAATCCGCAGTCATCAACCGTTGTTAAACCGGCAGCAAAACAATTTTGCTGTGCTTTGAGCAATGCTTCAATAGCCTGCTCCTTGTTGGCATTGGGTATAATCGCTGAAACCAGGTCAATGGCATTATCGATCAACACACCTGTTGGTTTACCATTATTGAGTATAACATCACCGCCAATCAATTTCGTGGATGCAGTAATAGTTGCTTTTTGCAATGCTACATTGTTAACAATAGCAGCATGCCCATCTACTCTTGTCAAGATCACAGGATTGTTTGGAAACCGGCTGTTGAGTGAATCGTTCACAGGGAATTCCTTTACATCCCAATCATTTTGATCCCAGCCACGACCTATGATCCATTCTCCTGCAGGAATGGTTTTGGCATAAGCATCTAAGCGTTGTAAAATTTCACTCCAGCTGGTGGTGCCCACCAGGTCACACTCTCTCAATCCCAAACCATAACGGTAAAAATGTGCATGTGCATCAATAAACCCAGGATACAGATATTTCCCCTGTAAGTCCATTGTTTCTTTAGCTCTGTACTCTTTTTGAATCGCATCATTAGTTCCGGTGGCGATAATTTTTCCGTCCTTTACAGCAACCGCTTCTGCAACAGTAAAGGCACTGTCAACAGTGTACACTTTCCCATTGAACAGGATCATATCCACTTCATTGGATGTGGAACAACTTACAAAAAAGAAAACGCTCAGTAAAAAGGCAAGACAATTTTGCATACTTTAAAAATTGAAAACGAATTTAGTTTGTTTTGAATGGAACAGCTTTAATTTTACTTTCTCATTTTGTAATTATGTATTCTGCTTCTGCCACCAAGACCCTTCAACAGCAAACAAATGAATTACTACAGTTGGTTAAGGGCAACCAATCTCTTGCAAAACAGATCCATGACCTGCGTTCCATCTTACGTTTTCATGAATATCGTTACTATATTTTAAACGACCCGTTGATCAGTGACTTTGAGTATGACAGTTTGTATAAAGCATTGGAGAAACTGGAATCAGAGAATCCTTCGCTCATTACTCCTGATTCCCCAACGCAAAGGGTAGCGAAAGGATTGGGTACCGATTTTCAAAAAGTAACACACCTGGTTCCCATGCTCAGTTTGGAGAACTCCTATAATGCTGATGACCTGATCGATTGGGACCGTAAAGCAAGAGAGGCATCAGGCAAAGACATGATTGAATATTGTGCAGAGCCAAAATTTGATGGTGCCAGCATTTCTCTCATCTATGAAAATGACCTGTTGATACGTGGCGCTACACGTGGTGATGGCACTGAAGGTGAAGACATCACCACCAATATCAAACAAATACGTTCGATTCCGCTTTCAGCCAATTTTAGTGAATATGGCATCAAACAAATTGAAATACGTGGTGAAGTATTGATGACCAAGAAAAATTTCAAAGTCTATAATGATAAACTGGCTGAAGAAAATTTACCGCCGCTGGCCAATCCACGCAATGCAGCCAGTGGAAGTTTGCGTATTAAAGATGCGAAAGAAGTAGCCAGGAGAAACCTGGAAGCATTTCTGTATCATGTGGGCTATATATTAAAGTCAGAAGTACGAAATACAAAATACGAAGTGCCGCATACGCATAGCGATGCATTGAAGATGTTATGGGAATGTGGTTTCAGAAGTCCGCAACAGGAAAAGAAGATCATTAAAGGCATTGAAGGGGTGATTGCGTTTTGTAATGAATACGAAGCCAGGCGGGATGAACTGCCTTATGAAATTGACGGCATGGTGATCAAAGTAAACGACCTGGAACTGCAGGAAAAAATGGGGATGACCAGCCATCACCCTCGCTGGGCCATTGCTTATAAATTCAAAGCAAGACAGGCCACCAGCAAGTTAAGAGCTGTTGAATACCAGGTAGGACGTACAGGTGCTGTTACACCGGTTGCAAAAATTGATCCTGTTCCAATTGGTGGTGTTACCGTTACAAGTATATCCATGCACAATGCTGATTTTATTGCAGAAAAAGATCTGAGAATTGGTGATAGTGTATTGGTAGAACGTGCAGGAGATGTTATTCCCTACATCGTTAAATCATTTCCTGAACTCCGGAAGGGCAATGAACAAAAGATCGTATTCCCCAAAAACTGTCCTGTATGTAATTCCGAGCTTGAAAAACCGGAGAATGAAGCTGTATGGCGTTGTAATAATATCAACTGTGAAGCACAGGTAGTGGAACGTATTATTCATTTCAACAGTAAAGACGCAATGGATATACGTGGCATGGGTGAAGCCAATGTGCGCAAGTTTTATGAACTCGGTTTTTTGAAAGATATCCCATCGCTTTACAAACTACCCTATGAAGAAATAAAGAAGATGGAAGGATTTGGGGCTAAAAGCATTGATAACCTTCGTGCAGCTATTGAACACTCCAAAACACAGCCGCTGTATCGTTTGATCTATGCCCTGGGTATCCGGTTTGTTGGTGAGGCTACCGCTAAAACATTAGCCGCTGCCGTTAGCTATCTTCCCGATTTAAAGGATAAATCACCGGAAGAATTACAGCAATTGGAAGATGTTGGTCCAAAAGTTGCTTCCACTATTCATGAATTCTTTCAGAATAAAGACAATATGAAACTGCTTCGTCAGTTGGAGGATTTGGGCATTCAGTTAAAGAATGAGCAGAAAGAAATTCACAAAGGAGGTAATCTCAGCGGGTTAACCTTTTTATTTACCGGAACCCTTCCCACACTCAAACGCAGTGATGCAGAAAAAATGGTGGAAGAAAATGGTGGAAGTATTTTAAGCGGTGTTAGTGCCAAATTGAATTACCTTGTGGTAGGAGAAGATGCGGGCAGTAAACTGGAAAAAGCAAAGAAGTTGAATACAGTTAAGATCATTAGTGAGGAAGAATTTTTAACCATGCTTAAAATTTAATCGCAGGGATTGACATTACAGAAATCAGTTTTGTATATTTAACCACCAATCATTTTTATATGATTAAAAAACTTGCCGGCGAACAATGGAAACAAATGCAATTTGCAGGCTGGAAGTTATTAAAACGACGCTACGCTGTTTCCACTCATGGCAGATGCTGCAGCTATACAAAAGATATACTGGATGATGGTAAGTTGCTGGATGGCTCTCTTACTACAGGTTATAAAACATTAAATCTTCACCGTCCCGGTAACAAAGGAACGATCTATCTCCACCGTGAAATTGCAAAACTGTTTTGTAAAAAAACATCCCAACGCCATAAGTTTGTGATTCATACAAATCATAATAAAACAGATAACCGTGCAGGCAATTTAAAATGGGCAACGCTGGAAGAAATGGCGGCACATCAACAACACAGCCCTCAGAAGATGGCCTATAAAAAATTGCAGAAAGAACGCAGTGCTACCCAAAAAGGATTGAAACTGTCTCCGGCACAGGTAAAAACCATCAAAAAGATCATACACGACCCCAAACGGACAGTTACTTATAAACAACTCGCCAAAAAATACAATGTAAGTGAAATGACATTGTACAGAATACGGAGCGGCGAAAACTGGAGTGCTGTAAAAAGTTGATAGCCGCCCAACTTGCAAAGCATTATTATCATTACGCTTTTACAATTGCCTGTTCACTATTCACAACTCATTCCTCATCATTCATTCTTCATCACTCGTTTTATGCTTCAACCTTCTACCATCAAATTTTTAAAAGACTTAAAAAAGAATAACAACAAACCCTGGTTTGATGCCAACCGTAAACAATACGAAGCAGCAAAATCAGATTTTGCAGGCTTTGTGCAAAATATCATTGATGCACATAGCAAAAAAGATAAAAGCATTGCACATCTCCTGGCAAAGGATTGCATGTTCCGTATCAATCGTGATGTACGTTTCAGTAAGGATAAAAGCCCTTACAAAACCAATATGGGTGCGTTCATCAATCCCGGTGGTAAGAAAGCAACCTCCGCCGGATATTATATTCATTTAGAGCCCGGTGGTTGTTTCGCCGGTGGTGGGTTGTACATGCCCATGCCGCCCGAACTCGCAAAAGTGAGACAGGAAATAGATTATAATCTTGCTGCTTTTAAAAAAATAGTTGGCTCCAAAAAATTCAAAACCGTTTATGGTGATTTAGACAGAAGTGCTGAATACTTGTTGAGCCGGGTACCTAAAGGTTATGAACCAACAAATCCAGCTGCCGATTATTTAAAACTTAAAAGTTTTGTAGCCGTCCTTTCAATAAAGGATGCTGATATTACTACTACTGCATTTAAAAAACAAGTGTTGAATGCATTTGAAGCATTACAACCATTGAATGCGTTTTTAAATGAAGCGGTGAACAGCCCTCAATAACAAAGGGCAGCAAAAGCTACCCTTATATACTTACCAATGATTCATCCTACAAAAGTCCTTTACTGATCAGGTATTCTGCTATTTGCACAGCATTGGTAGCAGCACCCTTACGAAGGTTATCGCTAACGATCCACATGTTGAGTGTATTGGGTTGTGTTTCATCCCTTCTCAATCGTCCCACAAATACTTCATCTTTTTCATGCGCATCCATAGGCATGGGATATTGCTGGGTTGTGGGGTCATCCACCACCACTATTCCCGGAGCAGTACTTAATAAGCTTTTCACTTCGTTTACATCAAAATCATTGGCGAACTCTACATTTACACTCTCACTATGACCACCCATTACCGGAATACGAACAGTAGTAGCCGTAACACGTATAGAATCATCCCCCATGATCTTACAGGTTTCTTTTACCATCTTCATTTCCTCTTTGGTGTACCCATTTTCCAGGAACACATCAATTTGAGGGATCACATTCAGATCAATAGGATATTTATAAGCCATGGGATATTCATCATTGGCTGATGCAACAGCTTTGTTACGTTCACCCATTAATTGATCCACTGCCTTTTTACCGGTACCGGTTACACTTTGATACGTTGATACCACTACTCTTTTGATCTGGTATTTTTGATGCAACGGCTGCAAAGCCACCACCATTTGAATAGTAGAACAGTTGGGGTTGGCAATGATCTTATCATCTGCTGTTAATACACCTGCATTTACTTCCGGCACTACTAATTTTTTAGAAGGATCCATACGCCATGCACTGGAATTATCGATCACTGTAATACCTGCCTCTGCAAATTTGGGCGCCCACTCCAATGAAGTACTTCCACCGGCACTGAAAATAGCAACACCAGGTTTGGCTGCAATGGCATCTGTCATGCTCACTACTTTGTATTTCTTTCCCTTGAACTCCACTTCTTTACCAACGGATCTTTCGCTGGCTACGGGTAATAACTCTGTAACGGGAAAATTTCTTTCGGCCAACACCTGTAACATTTTTGTTCCTACAAGTCCTGTGGCGCCAACAACTGCTACTTTCATTGTTTGTTTTGTTTATACATTTTAAATTAAAAAATAAAGCCTTCCGTTTGGGAAGGCCTGTAAGTATGTGAATACATGAACGTACAAATCACCTTCCCGCTGGAAACTGTTTTTTTGTGCGTTTTGTATGTTTCTTCATCATCATGGCTTCAAAAGTAAACTGTGCAGTTTAGTTTGCCAAATTGTTTTTAGAAAATTTATAGAACAGTTGGTAGCTTTTTCTTGATAAGTTTTACATTTAAAGCATGTTTCAACGACTTCTGCTTATAACATTTGTTTGTTTTTCATTCCAGGTTTTACATGCCCAAAACCGATATGATGTTGTGATCACTGAGATCATGAGTGACCCAACACCCCAAGTTGGGCTTCCCAATTTTGAATGGATTGAAATAAGGAATGTGAGTGCCAATCCCATCAATATTCAAAACTGGCGTGTAGGTGATGCAAGTGGTGTGAGTGGCAACCTGCCTAATTTTATATTGCAACCAGATAGTATGGCCATTATTTGTGGTACTACTGCTGCAGCTACCATGCAGCAATACGGCAGAACCTTTGGTGTTACTTCTTTTCCATCACTGGCCAATGAAGGTGAGATGATCTTTATCCGTAATGCAGCCGGTGTTACCATTCATGCAGTAGAATACACACCATCCTGGTTCAACAATGCAGTTAAGAGTGATGGTGGATGGACGCTGGAAATGGTGGATGTAAAAAATCCATGCAATGGCAGTAATAACTGGCGTGCCAGTGTGGATGCAAGAGGTGGAACGCCCGGCATAAAAAATTCTGTGGATGGAACCAACAGGGATCAAACACCTCCTCAACTCATTCGTGCATTTGCAATCGATAATCTCAATGTGATCCTTACATTCAATGAACCGTTGGATAGTTTGCGTGGAGCCACTCCTGCCAATTACAGCATCAGCAACGGTATAGGTGTACCGCAATCTGCTGTTACCAATCCGCAACTATTCAATACAGTACAGCTACGATTGAACACTCCTCTTGCTGCTAACACAACTTATACCATTACTACCACCAATGTGAGTGATTGCAGTGGTAATACCATTGGCGGATTTAATACTGCCAAGCTTGGGCTGAGTGCACAGGCTGATAGTTTGGATGTGGTGATCAATGAAATTTTATTCAATCCAAAATCAGATGGTGTTGATTATGTAGAGTTGTACAACCGCAGCAATAAGATCATCAATCTTAAAAATTTATTCCTTGCTAACAGAAGCAGCACAGGTGTCGTAGCCAACCTGAGACAACTGAGCCTGGTAGATTATCCGCTCTTCCCTTCTGAATATTTAGTGGTGAGTGAAGATGAAACCATTGTAAAACGTTTGTACATCGCCAGGAACCCAACTGCATTTGTAAACATTTCCTCCCTGCCATCGTACAGTGATGACAAAGGGAATGTGTTATTACTGAACAATGCAGGAGCTATGGTTGATGATCTGTCTTATTCGGAGAAATGGCATTTTGCGTTGATTGATAACAACGAAGGCGTAGCACTGGAACGCATCAATCCAAATGCAGCCACCAACAATAAAGATAATTGGACGAGCGCTGCAAAAGATGCAGGCTACGGAACTCCTACCTATCAAAACTCACAGTTCCGCCAGGACCTCCAGGTGCAGGGTGATATAACCATAACACCGGAAGTGTTCTCACCGGATAATGATGGCTTTGATGATTTCATCACTATCACTTATCGTTTTCCGCAGAACGGTTATATTATGAATGTAACGGTGTTTGATGCCAATGGCCGTCCCGTTCGTGCCTTACAACGAAATGCAATATGCGGTCAAACAGGTACGTTTCGTTGGGATGGATTGAATGATAAGTTCGGGAAACTTCCGTTGGGACCATACATCATCTTTACTGAAATATTCAATTTGGAAGGAAAGGTGAAGCGGTTTAAGAACCAGGTTGTGCTGGCAAGAAGATTGTAATGAACGTTTGAAAAAGAGAATCAGTATAAATCTTGATGGGCATCATGAGATAATAACAACCATCATTTACCTTTAAGCATCAGTTGTTGATGCATGATCACAAGAAAAAAAATCATTTACCCGGTTAATGATGCACTACGCAAATACCTGCGTTTATACCAGCGTGAAAAGAAATTACCGATCACTTATTCTCAGCTCCGGGATTTCCTGGAAACAATTCCTGTAATTGATGCCAGAGGGAAAGATACGCTCTGGGAAACAGTTATGTATCCCCAGGAATTGCAGAATGAGATCAACAATGGTTTGAAAAAAACATACGCCATGCTCAAAGCCGGTGGCGATGAAAAAGTACAGCGACATTTATATATTGAGCGGATTGATTTTTGCACATTCGGTAATACCCACCCCTTCCGCATCAAGATCGTAAATAGCTATAATGAAGTACATGACTATTTCTATGTGAAAATAGCGGATGCAAGTCGTGTATATGGTTTGGAGCTGGAGCATATTCTATCACCCAACCAGCTCAACTATCTGGTACATGAGAACACATTGGTAGAAGAACATATTGCAGGTATTCCGGGAGATGTATTTCTTCCCTTGTACAGCAACCGGCCTGAGTTCAATCCCAAACGCATCGGCAAAGAATTTGTAAAATTCAATGAACGATGTTTTATCCGTTTGCTGGGTGATATGCGTGCTTATAATTTTGTGTTTGACATTACTCCTGATTTTGATGATTTCCAGTTTCGCATACGTGCCATTGATTTTGATCAACAGTTTTTTGAAGGCAGTTTGAAAATTTACCTGGCACAATACTTCAAAGAAAATTATCCATATGTGGAGATGGCTTTAAAGCATTTCAACAAAGATGTGATGATGCAGTACCAGCAGGAAGAAAGAGCATTGGTGGCCAGGCGTATCAAAGAAGAACGCTACCGTTTAACTGACCTGCGAGATGTACTGGTAAAAGATGAAATTTCAACCAAAGAGAAAATAAAACAATTGGGATTTGAACTGGCAGCCCATTATGAAGATGCTGTTTTTGAAAAATGTACCAGCATGGGTGAGTTGATCGATCGCAGCTTAAAAAGAGTATTGGTAACGACACACGTGAAGCAGAGTAACATGTGATCACCGTTTCCCTTCCAGCTTATTTACATATTCCAATGAACCCAGCCTCAACCTTAAAGGCACACCTGTTTTCTGCTGAAACCGGTATTCCCCCACACAAAAAAACCCCCAGTTAGACATAGGATTTCCTGAAAATTTTTGAGGAGAGTGGGCCTGAAGTAACAAAACAGAGGGTGTTTGATTCATTAAAAGAGGCAAAGGTGCTTTTGCTCTTATTTGAACAGAATCAATTACTTGTGCCTCAATTTTGGTGGAAAATGTTAAGAAAATCGCAGCGAAAGCACAAAAATTGTTCCAATTTTTAATGTGGATACGATTTTTCAATAATTTGCACCCGTTTATTTCCATGACCTAAAGATAAATCAGAAGTAGCAAATGGCATTAAGTCAAGGTTTACAACACAAGCTTTTACAAAAACTTTCACCTCAGCAAATTCAGTTAATGAAGCTGCTGCAGGTGCCAACTGCTATATTGGAGGAGCGCATCAAAGAAGAAATGGAAGAGAACCCTGCCCTGGAACAAGGGGATGAAAATGACGACCTGAATGCGGAAGACCCGGTTGATGAATTTGATTCCAGCGATGAAGAGGATTATGATCTTGATGGAAGTGAAGACGAGTATGACAACCTGGACCTTAGTGATTACGTAAACGACAGTGATGATGATATTGCTGACTACCGAACCCGTGATGACAACTACCCTGACCCGGATGAGAAAAAAACAAATCCTGTTAAAGTAGAAACAGGTTTTTATGAATTGTTGATGCAGCAATTGGGGATGTTGAAATTAGAACCGCATCAACAGGTAATCGCTGAACAAATTGTAGGCAGCATTGACGATGACGGCTACCTGCGCAGGGAAACAAGTGCCATCGTTAATGACCTGGCATTCCGTCAAAACATTGAAACAACAGATGAAGAAGTTGAGCAGCTCATACAACGCATTCAGCAGTTTGAACCCGCAGGCATTTGTGCCCGCAACCTGCAGGAATGTTTGCTCATTCAGATAGAAGCAAAGCTCAAGCAAAAAAATACAGAAGACATTAAAACAGCTTACACCATCCTGGAAAGCTATTTTGAAGAGTTTACCAAAAAACACTACGAAAAAATTCAACGCAGCATGGGCATCACTGACGAACAGTTGAAAGATGCCATGCAGCAGATCTTACGATTGAATCCTAAACCGGGAGGCAACCTGGGTGAAGTAAACAAGGCTGAAACCTATATTATTCCGGATTTTTACATTCTCAACAACGCCGGTAGTCTTGAATTAACGCTCAACAGTCGTAACGCCCCTGATCTGCGCATCAGTGAAGGTTACCGGGATATGCTCAAAGAATATGAACGTGGTAGTAAAAAAGATAAACGTCAGAAAGAAGCAGTGATGTTCATCAAACAAAAAATTGATTCTGCTAAATGGTTCATTGATGCTATTAAGCAAAGGCAAAACACATTGCTCCACACTATGACGGCTATTATGAATCACCAGAAAGACTTTTTTCTTACCGGTGATGAAACCATGCTCCGTCCTATGATCCTGAAAGACATTGCTGAAAAAACAGCATTGGATATCTCAACCGTGAGCCGTGTGGCCAACAGTAAATTTGTACAAACAGAGTTTGGAACCTACCGTCTGAAATTTTTCTTCAGTGAGTCTTTGAGTACAGAAAGTGGTGAAGAAGTAAGTACACGTGAAGTAAAGAAGATCCTTTCTGATTTGATTGGTGCAGAAGAAAAGAAAAAACCTTTGAGTGATGAACGATTAACAGAGCTACTGCAGGAAAAAGGATATAATATTGCAAGAAGAACCGTTGCCAAATACCGTGAACAACTAAACATTCCTGTGGCAAGACTTCGTAAAGAACTTTAGTTTATGAGTGAAATGGAAATTTCTGAGAAAGGGGTATTAAAAGAAGCTGAAATACCGGCGCCCCCGGTTCATCCTGTATTGAAAGCATTCGGTATCTTTTTTTCTTACCTGTTTCACCCGCTTCTGCTCATTGTGTGGGTTAGTTTGTACCTGCTGTATGTAAATGATACTATTTTTCTTGGCCTGGATTCCTTTGACCGTTTAAAAGTATTTCTCCGCATTATCAGTACTTCTGTCCTGCTGCCAATGATAACCGTACTGCTGCTTAAAGCACTTGGATTTATTCAAAGCATTCAACTGCATACACAAAAGGAAAGAATCATCCCTTATGTTGCCTGCATCACCTTCTTTTTCTGGAGTTACTATGTAGCAAGACAGTTGCAGGACCCGGCACCTCTTAAAGCATTTTTATTGACATTGTTTATTTCTGCTTCTGTTGCACTCATCATCAATAATTATTTTAAAGTAAGCATGCATGCGATTGGTGCAGGCAGCCTTCTTGCTTATTTCATCCTTTTATTGTTCAACGGAAAAATAGAAAGCGGTTTACCATTAACATTGGCAGTATTTATAGCCGGTATTACCTGTACCAGCAGGCTCATCGCAGGCCGGCATCATCCCTTTGATATTGGGTTTGGATTTGTAATGGGATTTTTATTACAATTAATTTCCTGGTGGATAACATCATAAAAAAACCCGCCTTTTGAGCGGGACCAATCTATTTCACAAGTTTCCTTAGTTAGCTGTTTAACACTGTTGACTTTGATATATATTGATGATTTGGGTGATAGATAAATAATACAGAACCATTCTTAATAGTATTAATAATGCTGGAAGCCTGTTTGCGTGGCACCGCCGGACATCCGAAACTTCTTCCTATAAAACCATTGCTGGCACCAAAGCTGGTATTTACATAGTCAGAACCATGCATTACGATGGCACGCTGCAGTGCTTTATCATTGATCCCTTTTTCAAGTCCCAGTAATTTTAAAGAATATCCATTGCCGCCAAAGTAAGTACCCATGGTTAAATAAAAACCAAGGCTGCTTTTATTGGATTGTGGTTTATTAGAAAATTGAGTTGCATAATTCACTCCACTGTTACGACCATGTGCCACCAATGTATGAAATAAGATTTTTTGTTCTTCCATATCAATCACGTACAAACGCTTTTCAGAAGACGATTTGGAGAAATCTGCAATGGTCAATATATCCGGTATATTCACCCGGCCTTCCTGTAATAATTTGGTATAGCCTTTATAAGCCATATGAAAAGCGGCAGTATCAAGTCCTGCTTTATCCAGTTCAGTTTCCAGGTAAATACTATCAGCTATCTCCAGCAACAATTCTTCTTCTGTTTTGGTAACAGCAGTTGAAAAATGATGCAGGTGCGAATACTCCACCTTGCGGTCGGATAGTGCAGCATTACCGGAGTTGTGAATGGGAAGTTGCAGCAATAACAGCAGTACAGCTGCGGCTACAAAAGGGATACGGCGAAATGGTTTCATAGTTACGGTTTTAATCAGATTACGGATATATAAAAATAAACAACACGCTCCTCTTTTCAAACGCATACGGGCCAACGATTTTGAAATAAAAAATATTGTGCAGCAGTTGTTATGGATTGGTTTTATAGGTGGATTTTGGAAATGCAAAGTTAAGAATGATTGGTGCGGAAGAACGTTAAAATACGGGGTAAATCAGCCTTAATAATGCCTGCATCAGATAAGCAGCGTTAAAAATCAATGAGTTCCGCCACTATAAGATAAGAAGGTTGAAGTCGTTTGTTGACGATGTATCCCATCCATTGTGCCTGGGCACTGTAAATACGTTCGCCATTTTCATTCCATATTTCAGGGCTGCAAAGACAACCAAGCGATGGAGTATTAGGGTAATACAATTGGTGTTTATAATATTCCGGATCAATCGTGGTACCATGTGCAATAATTTCAGTACGACCCATTTTACCGGCCCAATAACTTTCTTTTAAACCAGTGAACCGTTGTAAATGATGCCCCAGCAGAAGGCTGTAATAGTTTTCAAAAGAAGTATCTGTTCCAAAAAAATCAGAAGCATTCTTTTCAAAAGGCAGTATCATTTGCAAATTGGTGGTAGGACCAATCCAGTTGTTATCCGATGTATCAACGCCGGTTATTTTATACAAACCCTGTGGTGTGTTTCCGTTGGTGAGATAAAACGGAAGATTGGAAATGCTTCTTGCAAGTTGCGGAAAACGGAGTTCTTCGCCCTGTTCATTTTTCATCCACGTGCCATCAGCCAAACGAATCATAAGGTAACCGGGGTTGTTTCTGTCAGTTGATTGAAAGCTGCACAACACTGTTTGACCCGGCAGAAAAGATGAATGCAGAAAATCATTTCTTGAAGGAAGTGCCTGTTCTTTTTTGCTGCGTTGATATTGATATAATGGATAATAAGAGGATCGGGTAAATGTTGGATCTGTTGAAACAATCGGCGTTGTACCGGATGCACTTAAATATTCCAGCACCATTGCTTTTACTTTATCACTTTTCAATTGTGGCAGTATCACTTTCAATTCAGCGTCATACCTGTTGAGATAAAGTGTATAGAGCATCTCCATAAAAGCACGCTGAAAACCGGGACCGGTTTTTGGCAACATGGCTATTTGCACAGGAATCAATTGTTCATATCCCGACGGTTGATACAACATCAGTTCCATGGCCCAATAAGCACCCATCCAGCGTTGGTACGTACTGTCATGTAAAGGAAGAGCAATGGTGCGATCAACCTGTTGCTTTAATTGTTGTGATACAGAATCACGGCATTGTTTTGCAGTAAAGAAAAAACGGGGTTGCGATTGTGCCTGCAACACAACCATCATCACTACTGCCGCAATTGCAAATCCTTTCAACTTACTTTCGTTTAATTAAAACAGCACTTACCACCGGGCGCTCCACTCCATTATCCCCGGGACGAACTGTTTTTGTACTATTCACTACCAGTGATGTTGAACCACCACCATCTAAATTTAATGCTTCAGTGCATCCCAATGTTTTTAATAAAGAAGCAAGGTCTGCTAAATGAATGCCGGGATAATTGGGTGCATTATCACCTTCAACTGCAAGAATCAACACAATACCATTACTCAAATAACCAATGGCAGAACGTGGACGTGAAGTGGTATTGTTGATTGAAATCAATTCTTCTGCATCTGTTATTTGAATATTGTTGTTCTTGATTAATACAGGCGAACCCCCTATTGCTGCTGTTGTATTCCAAACAGCTCCACCTGCAGGAAATGTTTCAGTGGGTTGCGGTTGTGGTGATGAATTTACAGCATTGGGGCTAGGTGAAGGATAGGAATAAATCAAATCGTTACCGGCACCTACATTATAAACCCATGCAACAGAAGGTGTACCGGTTGAAGAAACACCAAAAGCGCCACGTGTTGGATAATACGCTGTGTTATTGCCGTTAAAGGTTCTTGTAACAGATTTAATATTAGGTGATGTAACAATATTATTATACTTCACCAGGCTGAAGGATTGATTGCCGCCAAAATAACCACCGTTGATACAGGCAAGGGTTATACCTGTCTCCTCTGCAAAAAACTGTGATGGTGTTTTGGCTGTGGCAGAAAGTACCGGTTTAAATTCAAAGCTTGTGATTTTACTGTCATAGGCTAAACAATAAGCTTTGATTTTTTGTGCATTGAAAATGCTGTCAAATGAATACAATTGAATTCCTGCAGGAAAGCCGGTCATAAACCCGGTTGCCATTTTCCAGCCGGCAGGTAAACTGATAATGGGTGTAACAGCTACGGGCGGTGTAACAACAGGAGGATTATCAGCAGGCGGATTGCTTTTTTTGGAACAGGCATTGATTGTTAGTACTAGCGCAAGGATTGCAAAAATTCGATAGTTCATTTGCTTAATATATTTTATCCAGCTTTCTTAAACATTCAAAGTAAAACAGGCACTCCCCTTCAAAACCATACTTACGGTTGAGCTGAATCATTTGTTGCAACATCTCAGGCTTCACCAGGTAACCATCACCTAATGATGTAAGCAAACCGGGGAATACTCTCTTTTTTTGTTCAGGTGTTACCTGCTCATTCAACTCCTTCAATACTGTTTCATACGCTGCTATATTGTAGCGGTACAATTGCGGCATCACATAATCAGCATATCCACCCTTGAGCCATGCCGGCCAGTCCTGTAAATAATTCTCTTTACTCCATGGATAGATGCTGGGTGCCCATGAAACAATACAAGCCGGTTTCTTAGCTTTTACTCCCGTGTACAAGGCTTTGCCAAATGCACTCAGTTGATCAGCCTTCCATTGCAACCAGGCAGGTTCTTTATAATCAGCAGGAGCCTCTTTACCGGTTTGCTGTTTGTATAAAGCAAGTGTAGCGGAATCATAACCACCTTCAGCGGGCATAGCCGGTAAACGGTCATCTCCCTGTACACCATCCACATCATAATTCGTTACAACTTCCAGCACCAGCTCTTTCATGAATTGCTGTACCTGCGGATGCATAGCACTCCACCAGTAAAATCCGTTTTTATTCAGCAATTCTCCTTTACTGTTGCGGCCCACCCAATGCGGATATTTCTGACTCCATACTTTGGTGGTGTCTTTATAGGCATACGCAAAACCAAACTCAAACCAGGCATGAACTTTAATGCCCTGTTTGTGTCCTTCTTCAATAATCGTTTTAATAGGATCGAAACCGTTATAGATAGGATGTTGTTTGATGCCGATATAAGATTCCACCACTTTACTGGGATACATGGTGACACCTCCATTCCAAACCACCACATAAATATTATTGAGTCCTTTCTGTTTGCACAGTGTTACTGCTTCTTTAATATTTTTTTCGGAACGTAATGCTTCACTGGCTACGTTCGTGATCCATGTACCACGAACAGGCTCTTCTTTTGTTTGTGCACAAGAGGAGAAAACAATAAATGAGATAAGCAGCGTGAAAATTTGTTTCATTGTTAAATAATTCGATACGTATTAATAAATTGAATGTTATTGATTGCTTTTCAGATATTCCATATACCTGTTGTACAAATGATGAGCTGATGTGTACATCGACTGCGGACTCATGAAATGACTGAACTCAAACGTAATGGCTTTATCATAACCGGCACGTTTGGCGGCTTCCAGTTTCAGTTTGAGTTTTTCAAATTTGATGGGCAGAAATTTAATAGGCATATCACGGTCAAAACTTTCAGCATTGGTCCAGCACTGCATGCCGAATTGATCGGCCATTTTCTTGTTAACGGTAAAGAAATCTTCCAGTTCGTTATAATCAATATGACCATCCTGGAAGGCCACAGCATCAACAGCACCTTTGATACCATCAAAAATTTCTGTCCATTCTTTTTCATGCTCTGCCACACTTACAGCTTCTGATTTGGAAATCTGTCCGCTGGCAGCCAGCACTGCTTTTTTACCATCGATCCAGGGTGAAATAAACGTGGGCAATCCATTACTCACATCTTTACATTGTTTTCCCAATGCAGAAAAAGCTTCAATGGCTCCTTTTGTTTTGCGGCTGATCTCCATACTCAGGTACCAACCTTTAAATGATTTGTAATGACCGTATTGCTTCCACACTTCATCAATCACAAATTTGTTGTGATCGATTTCATGTTGCATATCACCGGTATCCCAATACTTGCCACTGTCATACAATCCGAAATAAAAGTTCATTCCGTATTTATCAGCCAGTGTTAGAAACAGTTCCACCAGGTCTACCGGAGGAGCATAACATCCCTGCCGGATGAGATAAGCAGATGGATAGGTAATAAATTTTCTGTACCCGCTGCGGATCATGATCACGGTGTCAATACCGATTGCCGCCATGTGCTGAAAATCCTGATCCCATTCTTTCGCACTCCAGTTCTGATGGGGAATATCGTGACTGATTTCATCAATAAATGTTCCTGTGATGAGCATTTGCTTATAAATATTTTTGTGTCAATAATACTTCCTTCCACCTGCGATATCCTTCACCGGTTAAATGCAAACCATCATTGGTATACAAAGGATTCAACTTTTGTTCTCCATCTAAAAAAGCATCATAAAGATTTACATAATGAATGTTTCGCTCTTCACACAACTTCTTTAATACCTGGTTGATATAAAGAATATGTTCTGTTTTGTTCTGATGATTCTTGAATTGTGTGTACTTATTGTTGGTAGGCAAAACACTTTGCACATAGATTTTAGTAGCGGGTGTTTGCAATTGCAGACTGTCAATGATCTTTCGGTAATTACGAAGAATCACTTCATCCGGAATGTTTCTGGCAATATCATTAATACCAATCAGGATAAAGATCTTTTTTGGTTTACGGCGTATCACTTCATGCAACCTATTCAAAATACCAAACGTATTATCCGAACTGATGCCACGGTTCATTGTATTATAGTTCGGGAATAATTCACTCCACTCTCCGCCATCCGTAATGCTGTCGCCCAGCCAAACAATACAATTTTTAGGCGTGGGCATTTGCTCAAACATGCTCAGCTTTTGATCATAGTAATAAAAGCGGAACGAGGAATCATAACTCTGTTGAGCTTTTGAAGCAAGAGAAATACAAGTAAAACCCAGTATATAAAAAAAATGTTTCATTACTGATTACTGCATTGTTGAGAAAAATGATTTAAGGTTCCAAAGTTGCTTCTTTTGCTTCTTCCTCCACCGGTTTTAACGGCACCAGCCATGTAATCAAAAAAGCCGGTATGGTAGACACAAGTACCCAGATAAAAAATTCTTTATACCCAAGATAATCGCTTACAAAACCACTGATCATGGAAGGAATCATAAAACCCAGGTTCATCAATCCGCTGGCAAATGCATAATGGGCCATTTTATATTTACCCGGTGCTATCTGCTGCATAATGAATAAAATAAGTCCCACAAATCCAAATCCATAACCAAAATATTCAACTGCTACGGCAGCGCCAATGATGTACACGTTCACAGGCAACGCAATAGCCAGGTAGGCATAGGCTGCAAATGGTATATTAAATGCAGCACATAAAACAAGGAGTGTTCTTTTGGTGAGTCCTTTATTGCTGGAGTAATATCCCGCAGCGATGGATCCCAATACAAAGGCAATGGCACCAAACACTCCATACAACACACCTATTTGCGAAGTGGATAATCCCAAACCTCCATCTTCCCTGGCAGCTTTAAAAAACAAGGGAGTGATCTTGATCGCCTGTCCTTCCGCAAAACGATAGAGCACAATAAAAGCAAGACCAAACCAGATGTATTTTTTCTGAAAGAAAGTAATGATCACATCTTTTAGTGTATCCATGCCTTCTTGAAACGAATGCACTTGTTTGGAAGCCCCTCCGCTGGGAAGCACCTTCATATTATAAAAGCCGAGTGCAATCATGATTACTCCATATAAAAGCATCACAATACTCCACGCATTTACAATACCCATCTTTTTTTCCAATTCACCTGCCAGGTACACCAGCACGCCTCCGCTCATGACTTTAGCGATATTATAAAAAGCCCCTTGCCAGCCCACATACTTTGCCTGGAGTTTGGGTGTAAGTTCATTTAAATACACACCATCAGCCGCCGTATCATGTGTGGCACCGCTGATGGCTATGATGGCAAGCACAGCAATGGAGATACTGAAAAAAGCAGATGCCTGAAGTGACAGTGCTACCAACCCAAATAATACACCCGTAAAGATCTGGGACGTGTAGACAAAGAATTTTTTCGTTTTAAACATCTCCAGGAATGGCCCCCAGAGTGGCTTCAATGTCCAGGGCAGCATAATGAGCGAAGTCCAAAAGGCAATTTTAGAATCTGAGATTCCCAGGTTCTTATACATAATCGAACTGGCTGCAGCCAACGCTACAAAAGGCAAACCCATGGCGAACCAGGTACTGGGAATCCAATAAATGGGATGTCGTTTTAAGGAAGTTTGATCGCTCACGCTTTGTTTTAGTTTTTGAGGTGATGAATCAGGATGGGAAGTTAATTAAAAAAATTAAAAACATTAGGTATAGTTTAAATATTTTTAATTAAGTTCGCTTTAGAAAATTTTTGTTATGCGCAAACCTGTATCTTTTCTCTTTATTGCTATTCTCATTTTACTGAGCGTTAGTTCTTGTGGCAAAAAAGAAAGCACCTCAACGCCCCCTGTTGTTGGCCCACCCACTACTCCCGTTTGGGATCCCAATGCCATGCGTGGAGTTTGGGTTACGAATGTAGCAAGTACGGCTTTAGACAGCCGGGAAAACATTCGAAGTTGTGTGCAACAATGTAAAGCGGCAGGCATCAACAACATATTTGTAGTAGTATACAATAATGCACGCACTACTTATCCAAGTACGATTATGCAAAACCTCATCGGTATTCCTATCCAGGAAAAATTTGCAGGTCGTGATCCGTTGAAAGAAATAATTGAAGAAGGACAGGCACTAGGCTTAAAGATCCATGCCTGGTTTGAGTACGGCTTCTCCTCTTCCTACTCACAAAATGGCGGACCTATTGTAACAGCAAAGCCCCATTGGGCAGCAAGAGATGCGGGTGGCAATCTCACTGTAAAAAATGGATTTGATTGGTTAAATGCATTTCATCCCGAAGTGCAGCAGTATATCATTGATCTTTTTAAAGAAGTAATTACCAAATATCCAACCATTGATGGTGTGCAGGGTGATGATCGCTTACCGGCGCTTCCTTCGTCTGCAGGATATGATACCTACACCGTTGATTTATATAAAGCAGAACATGCAGGCGCTGAACCTCCCGGTCTAAGCACAGACCCCAACTGGGTTGACTGGCGTGCCAAAAAACTCAACGCATTCCTGAAACGCCTGCGCACGGAAGTAAAGGCGTTGAAACCAAACATACAATTTACAATGAGCCCCAGTCCTTTCCCATGGGGCAAAACAGAATACCTGCAGGATTGGCCTGCATGGGTTGACAGTGGTTGGGTAGATGCTGTAATTCCGCAATGTTACCGGTATGATATCTCAGCATACAATGCAACAATTGCCCAGCAAAAATCATATCATCGTAATACCAATGTTCCTTTGTATCCCGGTGTGTTAATTCGCACAGGTGGCGGACCATTGCAACCAGATGCGTTGCTTACTCAGTTTATTCAAACAAACAGAAGAAGTGGATTTAAAGGTGAAGTGTTTTTCTATTACGAAGGATTAAAGGACAAGAAAAGTTGGTTTGAAGGACAGTATCCTTACACGCAATAGCAGATTAGTTTTTTGTACTTAGCTGAAGTACTGCTATAGGACTTATGTTGTCTTCGCTTTTTCCACTGGAAGAAGGGCTCACTTCGTCGCTCAGTTCTTTATTCATCATGCAATCACAAAAAATTCAAATGAAGCACAGTTTTATTTCTGTGCTTCATCGTTATTGCCGCAATAATTTTTATCAACTTCAATCAATGAAATATTTCATTTTTATTTTCTCAATCATTTCAACATTATCACTTCCTGCGCAACAGCTCACCAAATATGTAGATCCTTTTCTGGGCACCGGTGGTCACGGTCATGTATACCCCGGCGCAGTCGTTCCGTTTGGCATGGTGCAGTTAAGTCCTGATAATGGCGATGAAGGATGGGATTGGTGTGGGGGTTATCATTACAGTAGTAGCACCATTGCAGGTTTCAGTCATATGCATCTGAGCGGTACGGGTATTGGTGATTGGTGTGATATTTCTGTACTGCCATTAACAGATACGAATGACATCAGAAAAGAAAAAATCAAAATTCCTTTCAGTCATAGTAATGAACATGCAAAGCCCGGTTATTATTCTGTTCAATTAAACAACAATGTCAAATGCGAATTAACAGCCAACGAACGCACTGGCTTTCACCGCTACACATTCCCCAACAAAGAAGGATGGCTGCGGTTTGATATGGGCTTCCGCATTAATTGGGATCAATCCACCAATGGCATGCTGCAACTGATCAATGATTCTACTTTAGTTGGTTATCGTTACAGCACCGGTTGGGCCAAAGGACAGAAAGTATACTTTGCTGCACGTTTTTCATCAGCAGTAAAAAAATATTTCTTTATTGATGATACAGTAAGGGCAGCAAACAGAGCCCATGGTAAATTGGTGAAAGTGGCTTTACAATTTCAAACAGCGAATCCTCTTTTGGTAAAAGTTTCGCTCAGTACTGTGAGTACTGACAAAGCATTGCTCGAATTGAATAAAAATAATGCTGCCCGTTTTGATGCCACCAGTAAAGCCGCAGAAAATAAATGGGAAAGAGAATTACAAAAGATAAAAATCAACACTACTAATAAAGAACTCGCTACAAAGTTCTACACTTCACTTTACCGTACTTGTTTAGCGCCCCTCATCAGCAGCGATGCCGATGGCGCCTACCAAACACATGACAACAAGCAATTGAAATTTAAGAAAGGAAAAAATAAATACACTGTCTTCAGTCAATGGGATGTGTTTCGTGCATTGAATCCGCTGTTTACCATCACCCAAACAGAGCGATTGCCCGACATGATCAACAGTATGTTGCAGTTGTATGAGGATAATGGTCTGCTGCCCGTGTGGGACTTAAGTACATGGGAAGCCAATACCATGACGGGTTATCACAGCGTACCCATCATTGCTGATGCTATGTTAAAAAACATCAAAGGCTTCGATTACAACAAAGCATACGAAGCCATACGCAAGAGCGCTTTTCAAAATCAAAGAGGTACACCTGAATATATTCAATACGGTTATTTGCCGCAGGATAAACATGGATGGAGTGTAACCATTACGTTGGAATATGCATTTGATGACTGGTGCATTGCACAGGTGGCAAAGAAACTTGGTAAAATGGACGACTACAACCTGTTTATGAAACGTGCCATGAGCTATAAAAATCTTTTTGACGCACAAACAGGTTTTATGCGTAGTAAAAACAGTGATGGAATATTCATTGAACCGTTCAACCCATTATTAAGCGAACATGGTTTTGAAGGACAGTATATTGAAGGAACTGCCTGGCAGCACAGTTTTTTTGTGCCGCATGATGTGAATGGATTTGCATCATTATTTGGCGGTAAAGAAAAATTGATTGCAAAGCTGGATGAATTATTTGCAGCTCCCTCCGTATTGCATGGAGAAAATACAAGTGCTGATGTTACCGGTTTGATTGGCCAGTATGCACATGGTAATGAACCAAGCCATCACATCATTTATATGTATACCATTCTGGGCGCTCCGCAAAAAGCAGCGAAATGGATCAAAGTAGTCGCTGATAGTATGTACAAAACAGGACCGAATGGTTTGATTGGCAATGATGATTGCGGGCAAATGAGTGCATGGTATATCTGGAGCTGTCTTGGCTTCTATCCAATGAACCCTGCAAGTGGTGAATATGTCTTTGGGTATCCATTGATTGACGATGCGGTGATTCAACTGCCCAATAAAAAACAACTGCAGGTGAAAGTTATTCGCCGTTCCGTTAAAAAAGCAAGCGGTATAGAACGGGTAAGATTCAATGGAAAAGATATTCCCGTTCGCTCAATTACACATCAGCAATTGTTGCAGGGAGGTGTGTTGGAAATGATCGTGAACGATTAATTAAGTATCAAAATAAATTACTGTGCTGAAAACTCTACTGGCTTTTACATCGCTGGCAATTTTTACTATTACGGCAAACGCACAAACAACTTCACAACTCATTCCCAAGAAAGGCTTATTTGTGACAACAAATAACCTGAACTGGATCACAGGATCAGAGATTAATTTCTTAACTCCAAAGCGAAATAATCATCATTATTATTTTACCTGGTGGGAACAGGATGAGGTGCAACAACAGTATGGAAAAGTCTTACAAATCGGAAGCAGGAATACGGCTGTTTACGGAACCTACTCCTTAAAACAGGAACAAAAGATCATAAGTACTTCTTTTCAATGCCAATGGAACCAGGATGACTCAGCCCTTGCAGATATTGTATATGCGAAACTATGGCTGCCCTTCCTGTCCAATGCTGAATGGAGAGGATCAACCAATGAGGTGGTCACCGACCTCGCAAATTATAAAGGTGCAACATTACAGCTTACAACCCCGTTCGGAACATTTGTATTTCAATCCAATCATCCTTTCAAAATAAAAATGAATGCAAATCTGCAACCGGGTGAAAAAGATTATACGGCACGCTCGCAGTACCTGGTGATTTATGAAAACAATATTCCGGTAAATAAATCAATGAAGCTGAACAGGAGCTTTTCAGTTACTGAAGTACAATCAATACCTGCCTCAACAAAAAGAAGTATCGTTACAACAATTCAGCCCGAAACTGCAACTAACAGCTGGACCAATGCTGTTGCGCAACAGGTAGTACTTCCCCAACCAAAGTTGATAGAACTTAGTAACGAACAGTACATCATCCCAAGTTCAAAACCCCTATCTGTAGCTCCTGCTGTACAACAATACAGGGACAAGCTCAAGCTTCATTGGCAAATCAGCAACAATTATTTTCCTAACATTCAAACACAGCAAAACGATCAACTGGCCGATGAAGGTTATCAAATAGAAATCAAAGAGAAGCTGATTGCTATTCAATACAAAACACCACAAGGATTGCAACATGCAGTTTACACATTAGTTCAGCTTACAAAAAATGAAAACGGGCAATTGATTATTCCACAAGGCATCATCAAAGACGAACCATCTGTGGCCTGGCGTGGTATTCACATGTTCACAGGGCCTGCCAGCTGGCAACTCCACAAAAGAATGTACGATCGTATTCTGTTTCCATTAAAGATGAATAAACTAGTGTTGCAATGTGAGCAGGCACAATGGAAAAGCCGTCCGGAATTGCACAACAATATTTCAGTGCCGATGAATCATTTAAAAGCTGAATTTGCTTACTTGCGTAAGCATTACAACGAGCCGATTCCGCTGATTCAAAGTCTGGGACATATGGAATGGTTTTTCAAACCCAAACAAAACCGGTTCATGGCAGTGAATCCGCAGTATCCTTACACGCTCAATCCGGATTTACCTCAATCACAAACTGCAGTAAAACAATTATGGGATGAAACATTTGCGTTACTAAAGCCGCAGACCATGCACATTGGTTTTGATGAAATAGGTATGATTGGTTTTCATCAACCAAGAGAAAAAGAAGTGGACTACTTCAAAACACAAATCAACTTCCTGCACAAATATGCACAAGAGAAAAAAGCAAAGTTGATGCTGTGGGGCGATATGGGTCTTGGTCCCGGTGAAGGACCGGATGCATTAAACGGTCACACCAAAGAACGTGCAGCAACGATCAGAAGTTTTATCCCCAACGGAAGTTATGTAGCTGATTGGCATTATATCAACAACTCCAATCCGGAGATTTATAAAACCAACCTGCAGCTATGGAAGCAAAACAACAATATGCCATTAGCATCACCGTGGCTATGGCCCAACAATGTGCGTGGTTTTGTACATGCATCCATTGATAAAGGAGCCGGTGTGCTGCAAACCACCTGGGCCGATTTTGAAAGCAGTGAAAAAAATATGCTGCTCAACATTGAACAGTTTGGCGCTTATATTTTAGCGATGGATTATGCATGGAGCGGAAGAAAAGAATTACCTGAACAGTTGCCTTACGATCCCATTGCAGAATGGGCAACACGTTTTTATTCGCAGGCCAAACCGATAAAAAACAAAAACGGGTGGAAAATAAATGAAGCAGTTCAGTTTCAAAACATCACATCGGCAGCACAGAAAGAATTACCTGTTTCTTGCAAATTTAATTTCAGCACAAAAAGCTCTTCCGGTTTTGTACTTAAAGCAAGTACGGAAACCATTTTACAGGAAGGCACAGTGGTTGCCGAAATCATCTTCTATAGTAACAATCAAATCATTTATAAAAAACAACTGCGTTACGGAATGGATATAAGAAGTGTTTCGGATGCACGAATGATTTTTGCTCATACAAAAGGTAAGGACGAAAAAACTTTGTATGATTTCTTTCAAAAGCAAATGAACATAACAGGAGTTGAAATTAAAAACCTTCATCCGGCAAGCGGTATGAAGTTAGAAGAGCTCATGCTGATAGAATAAAACGTCACAATAATATTGGTGTGACGGCCTCAGGGCCTTACTGACCAATATCCTACGTTTTCCAAAACCATTTGCGCTTCACAAAGAATATAGTGATGAGGGAAACGACTCCTGTAAACAGCACCCCTTTCATCAATCCCATAAAAAAGTTTTGATTCATGGCATCCCAATAGGTTTTGGTTTGAGTGAGTTGCAGCAGCGGCAACAATACTAAATTTCCTGCCACATAAGCTACCATTGGATTCTTACCATTCAAGGAAAGATAAGTTGAAACAGATGAGAGAAAACTTCGCTTGGCCATTACACTAAAAGCAATCAGTGTAAAAAAAGCAAGTCCGCTGGTTACAAAATAATAGCTGTAGGTAGATGAATCTTTTTTAATACCACCTTCATAGGCTTCAAAGAACAACCCAAGCAGCAGCAAATACGTTCCTGCTTTGGCCAGTTGTTTGTACAAATTTTCTTTTGCTGCTGCTTTCAATAAATACAAAGCGGTAACACATAAAGTTGAACTTGCCAATACATTCACAAACAGCATCCTGGTAAACAATCCATACAAATTCACAATCACCAAAGCCAAAGCAATCATCAACAACCAATTTTCAACGGATGGCTTAACTTCTTCATTCTTCATTTTCAATTTCTCATTCTTCATTTCACCTATCATCATCTCTCCCGCCAGTGTTCCGGGAATAATGATAAAGAGATATTTCAGGAAGTAAAATTTATACAGCCAGTCAAACTTAAAAGCACCTATGTGGTTAAAGTTGAATAACTCTTTCGCCCATCCGTCTGCCGGTTCCCTGGCTGCTAAAAAAACTGCCATCATAAAAGGCAATAATCCGATTCGTAATAAAGGTTTATCAGCAGTGAAATAATAGATCACCGTACCGAACAAAGCCATATTGGACAGCACCAAAATAATAATGTCACTTTTATAAAAATCAAAACCCTTTCCACTCCAGAAGGGAAGTTTCCACAATAAGAACAAGGCGATGACAAACGACAAAAGTTTGGCAATAAGAAAGATTGTTTTCCGGTTTTCATTTTTGTTTTCATAAAACTGGAAGAATAGTAATATAAAAGCCAATAGTGAAAGGAGGTGTTCGGTTGCTGTTGGCGCATCTGCTATCACCCATGCTTTCATATGTTGCGTGAACAATGCAAAGAATGCCAGCAACAGAAATCGCTTCACCGCCATCCATAACACAAACAGAAATCCTTTTTTGTTTTCAATATGCTTTTTCAACGATAGAGGAATGGCAGCCCCCATACTGAACAAAAAGAAAGGAAACACCAGGTCCACCCAGGTGATGCCGGGTATCGATGGATCAAACTTGTGCAGCGGTGGCGGCACCTGTGCATGAAACATCCAGGCAGGTAATACATTTCCGAATGCAATGGTACCGCTGAGCACCATCGTTAATATAGCGAACCCACGCAATGCATCTAAGCTTTCATTCCTGTTCATACGCTTAAAATTATAGATTTAAAAAGCCCCGGTAAAGACCGGGGCCGGAACTATTGATTATGACCCAATAAAATTTTATTGCCATCCGCTGTTTTGCTTTATGCCATTCGGATTCGCATCAATCTCAAATTGTGGAATAGGCCACAACTTGTATTTGGGATTATTATTATTTCTTGTTTGATTACGAAAACGAATACGTTGATTCACACTTGCAGAATAATCAGGAATACCATCAGCATCAAATGTTGGAGTTGCCGGCGGCACTAACGGGTCAAGTGCACCTCCTACAACAGGACCACTGTTGGCTTTTTCATAAATATTCCATCTTTTTAAATCAAATAAACGAATACCTTCTCCGGCAAATTCAACAGCACGTTCATTACGAACAATACGACGCAGTGTGGCCTGGTCAGTTGATGTTACAGCGGGCAATCCGCCTCTTGCACGCACCTGGTTAATGGCATTGCTTACCGTACCATCAATTTCATTCAATTCAATTTTAGCTTCTGCATACATCAATAAAATATCTGCATAACGCATCAATGTATAACCTGTTTTGTTTTCCCATGAGTATTGTGTAGAGTCAACAAATTTTCTCCACACATAACCTACGCCACCAATATTACCTGTAGCGCTAACCTGCCATTGAATACCGGCAGCCTGTGCACCAACCCAGTCGTTATTACCGGTTACATTATCGTATACACCGGTGTTCCAATTATAACGACGGCGAACATTACTGTAAATATTAAATATGGTACGCTCCCTCGGATTTACATAAGGCGCAATCGATGTATTATTTTGATAGGCAATCGTATCTCCCTGCATGGCCAGTGTCCAGCGCATACGACGGTCACGGTTTTCTCTCGGGGCTGCCGGATTATAAATTAAAGATTGATCAATTCTTTGCCCGTCAATTGCTTCAAAACGATCAACCAATGCCTGTGAAGGAAAATGGCTGCTCTGTGAGTTTGTAACCTGGCGTGGAATAGAAATAACAGTTAACCAATTTTGTGGATCAATTACATCTGTTGGATACGTTTGGTTAAACATGATTTCACGACCTGCATTTGTACGCTGACCAGCCAACATAAATAAGTTAGGAAAACTTGGATTCAATGCATATTGTCCACCGTCAATAATTGTCTTGGTAGCATTTGCAGCGGTACGATAATCTTTGATCAATAATGCAAGTTTTGCTTTTAAGCCCAAGGCTACTCCTTTGTTAACCTTACCCATTTCCTGTACCGGCTGCACATTAGCGGCATCAAAAGCTGCTGCAGCTTCATCCATATCTTTATATAATTCTGCTACAATGGTCGCAACAGGTACCCGTTGAGCAGATAACAGCTCATCTACAGTTGGCGGTGCTTTGTAAAAAGGAACATCGCCAAACATATACATCAAATGAAAATAACCCCATGCTCTTAACACAAGCGCTTCAGCTCTGTATTTTCCAAATACCTGTGGTGTTACATTGGCTTTTCCATTCTCCATACCTTTTAAGTGTTGATTGGCACGCTGTACCAGTTTCCATGCCTGGCTCCAGCAGGTATTCACCAATTGATTGTTTACAAGAAAAGGACCTCCGTCACCCATAGCTACCGCATCTTCTGCATTACCGCCACGTTTCATGGCTAAATCAGTGGAAGCTTCCACAGCAAATAATAAAGGTGTGTTGTTGGGGAATACCCAAAAAGCCGAAGCATAAACACCATTAATGCTTAATTGCATTTCCGCCTCATTGGCTGGAAAGTTATTGGCCGATGATTCGTTCAATGGTTTACGATCAAGAAATTTTTTGCAACCCCCTGCAGTGAATAACAGCAACAGGAATGGCAGATATATTATTTTTTTCATATTCATTTGCGTTTACCGGTTCATTTAAAAGTTTACGTTTATACCTGCAGTGTATGTACGCATTACAGGATAAAATTCTGCGTTAGCATTATTGATCTCAGGATCAAATCCTTTCCATGCTTTGGTAACAGTAAACAGGTTTTGACCGCTCACAAAAACACGGAAAGAAGAAATGCGCATTTTCTTTACCAATGAAGCAGGTAGTGTATAACCAAGATTCACATTCTTCAATCGGAAGAAAGAAGCACTCCTGATCCATAGATCAGATACCAGGTAGTTGTTACCTCCAAAACCTGAAGGAAGCAAACGTGGGAATCTTGCATTTTGATTATCGGGTCTCCAGTAATCTTTATGCTGTTCCAGTAAAGAAGCAGCAAAATCATTACTTGCAAAAGGAACAGCTCCCGTTCCGCTGTAATAATTATTACGCTTACCCACACCCTGACCAAACAAATTCAAATCAAACCCCTGATAAGCAAGATTGATATTAATGCTGTATTCATAACGTGGAAATGCATTGCCTAAGAATGTACGGTCAAACGCATCAACCCGTCCATCAGGTTTACCATCGGGTCCGCTGATATCTGCATATTTTACATCACCAGGCTTAGGACCTGTTGTAGGACTTGAACTCCATGGAATACCAAACTGTATGGGTGATGTTTTGATTTGATTGGAATCGCTGAAAAAGCCAAGCGCCTGGTAACCAAAGAATGAATTGAGTGCATAGCCCGGTTGTGTTCTGGTACTGCCACCATCAAGAAAAGGCAATCCTTCGATCAATCCGGTAACATTGTTCTTTACATCACTAATCATGGCTGTTACATCAATGGAAAGCTTCCTGATCCTTGTTTTATAATTTGCAGAAAATTCCCAACCCTTATTGGTCATATTACCGGCGTTGTAAAATGGATTGGTTAAACCACCGCCTGATGCAGGAAGTGTTCGCTGCAAAATCATATCCTTAAGGGTACGTACATAATAATCGGCTGTAATAGTTAACCGGTTTTTGATGATCAGATCTAAACCCACGTTGGTTTGCTGTGAGGTTTCCCATGCAATATCAGGGTTGGGGAACTGTAACAACGCAACGCCTACTGTAGTAATGTTATTAATGTAGGTATTTGTACCGTTGGTAGGATTCGAATAATTCGACTGACCATAGAATGCATCAAAAGAATAGAAAGAATTAAAGTTTTGATTACCGCCACCACCTGCTGAAACACGGAGTTTACCAAACGTGATGATTTTGGAAAGATTGTCAAAGAATTTCTCTCTGGAAAAGATCCATCCGGCAGAAGCAGATGCAAAATTTCCCCATTGTTTGTCACGGGCTTGAGAGAAACGGCTGGAAGCATCTCTCCGGCCATTCAACTCCAGCAGATATTTTTCTTTAAACCCATAATTGATACGTCCGTAAAAACCGGCAAGTGCCAGCTCACTCACGCCAGCATTATTATCTCTTTGCCCGGTACCTAAATTCAAATAGGGTTGATCCGGGTTAATGAATCCGGTACGGGAAGCACCAAAGAAATAGTTTTCATACAATTCACTTTGAGCACCTGCTAATACTTTAAATGAATGTTCTTCTTTTACACGAAAACTGTAAGTAGCCTGTCCATTAAAAATATTATAACGATCATTTCTCCAGCTTTCACTTAAGGAAGTTGTACCCGGCCATGTACCAATCCTATCATAGCTCTGCGTAGTTAAATTAGGTTGATAGATGTCAACATTTTTTGTAAAGGTTTTCGTATAAGGATTTCTCTTTTCACGACCCCAGGAAGCTTCAAGATCCAACCCTTTAACAGGTCGATAGTTGAAAGCAAATCTTGTTAACAACGTTGTACCTTCTGTTTCACTGGTGCCCGCACCCTCTGCCATAGCAATGGGATTACGGTTATTGCTTTGCGCAGCGGTACCATACATGCCGGGACCATATTTACCACCGCCAATAGCAGGCAGCCCTATTGCCTGGCGAATGATGAACTCAGGTGAACCGGTGGAAGGATTGATGGTAAAGTTGTTATTGTAAGCAATGGTTGCTGAAAAAGTTAACTTGTCAGTCAACTTAAATTCAGGATTGAAACGAATATCATATTTGCGAAAGCTATTATTCTGAATCAATCCCTGTTGATTAAAGAATGTAAACGAAGCAAATACATTTACCCTTTCACCACCACTCATTAACTGCACATTGTGGTTATGCATTAAACCATTGTTGGTTAAAACTTCGTTGAGCCAGTCTGTATCGATCACATCTAAATTATTGGCAGGCGTAGTTCTGTAACGGTCAATCAACGATTGGGGGAACACGGTTGCACTTGGGTTACCTGTACGGTTTTGTTCAGCCACATTGCTCAACAGCATATGATCAATAGCTGATACACGTTCAGGAATGGAAGTAAACTCCTGCTTACTCACAAAATTATTATAGCTTACCTGGAGTCCTTTTTTAGTAGCACGTTTTGTTTTTACAATGATCACACCGCCTGTGGCACGATTTCCATAAATAGAAGTGGAGGCCGCATCTTTTAGAACGGTAATGCTTTCAATGGCATTAGGATCAAGCTGATTTAATGCATCCAATCCTGTACCTGTTGGCAATTGCAAACCATCAATTACCACCAATGGATTACTGTTACCAAGAATAGAGCTTTCGCCACGTATACGTATACCTGCGCCATCAGCGCCGGGGCGGCCGCTTTGTTGCTGCACGGTAACACCGGGTGCTAACCCCTGTAACACTTGTGTGGAACTGGATACCTGGCGTTTGGTTAATGCAGCATTGTTGAGTTGCACCAAAGAACCGGTTAAATTGGATCTTCTTTGTGTACCATACCCTACTACCACTACTTCTCCCAAATCACCGGCTACAGCTGGTAATGAAACTTCAAGTGTTTCATTACTTACCTGTATTTCCGTTGTACTGAAACCAATGCCGGAAAACACCAGTGTTTCTCCTTTATTGGCATTAATGGTGAATTCACCGTTGGCATTGGTAATGGCGCCACGGTTGGTACCCTTTACCCGTACTGAAATTCCTTCCGCCACATTTCCGGTTGCTGCACTCCGCACATTTCCTTTAACAGTAATTTGCTGTGCTCCCGCCGTAAAAGCAGAGGTTAGAATCAAAAGCAGTATCAGCAATTGCTTTTTCATAATCATAGTTTTGATCGTTATTAATAAAAAAATTGTTTACTCAAATTGTCCCTGGTGATTTACCTGTTTTAACTGGAATGGATTGATGGTTTGATCCAGCAACACCGCCATCTCCGCTCTTGTAATCGTTCTGGTTTCATCAAACTGCTGTAATCCCCAACTGCTCCATTTATTTTGAATCTGCTGTTTAATGTTGGTATAACTGGTATAATCAAATCCATTGGTGAGCTTATAAATAAATCCTGTTTGACGAACGATTCTGATGGCATCATCAATTGTGATAAAAGGATGATGGTAGTGCTGCAGTTTTACAAAAGGTGCAACATCTGCAATGAATACAGAGGTTACGATGTTACTGTCAGGATAAAACCAGGTGCGGTTGGCCCATTGAAATGGTTCTCCCTTACCCTTCAGAATACCGGCAGCACCAACACGTTGTATGGATGTGAAGTGCGGGTGTGAACGTTTTACATCATAATACGGCATGATGTAAGCCTGGGCATTCAGCAACTGTTGCTGTACATCCCGTACAGAAATTTCTCTTGCATTTTTATTCTGACTGATGGATAAAGCAGCTAACACGCCTGCCGCCTGGCCGGTCATCATGACACAGGGTTGTAAACGGGTGGTACCATTCACTACATTACTTACGCTGATGCTTTTTTCGGCGATGATAATACCATTATGTGTTTGTGGAATTAATGCACCCAGCGGAACATTAAATGAAGGAACAGGATAGAATCCCAGATGCTGCGGCGCTTTTGGATTTTCACGGTGATGATGATCGATGGGATAGTCGCCTACTGCGATCCCTGTTCTGTACAAGGCTTCTGTTTGTGTAAAAGGTTGGGCAATATGCTGAATCTTGAACCGCACCAATCCCTTCACTCTTCTGCTTTCACGGTGATAAGGGATCAACGGAAGTTGATCGGCTGTTGGAAATTCATCATCTGCCAGACCTAAATGTTTAAATCCAAGCTGTGTTTGTAAGAAGTAAATGAATCGAATCGTTTTGGCTTTCGCCTGTTGAATGGCAGCTTTGCGTTGTTGCTCATTCATGGGAATCATATTGATGTAAATATCATTACCCTTGCCCGGCCAGTTGATCATGTATTTTCCATTGGGCAGTTTACCATACTCCAGCATTTTTTGTGCGGTTACATTGCTTGTGAGTTTCGCAGGCTTACTGCAAAACTCATTGCAGCAACCATCAAACTCCATGGGATCATAGTTGGCAGGTTTGGGTAAAGTTTTGTCAACACCTTTCCCATAATCTTTTAAAATGGCAGCATAGGTTATGTCCTGGATAATATCATTGCTTTCGGGAACATTCACATTCTCCCCGGTGATGCTGCCGGCTTCCATTCCCATATCAAAAGGAATTTTTGCACTTGCCAATACATCACCCAACTCTGTTGCATCAATCACTTGCTTGGCATAAATAGTGATCTGCTTTTTTGTTTTTACATCAACAAACACAGCTCCTGTAATGGTAGTGCCATTCACAATTGCTTTTCTTAATTCCGTTTGATACAGCACTTTTAAGTTGGGCAAAGCAGCTGCAAATGATTTGATGATGCTGTCGCCCACATGCGGTTCAAACTGTGTGTTGCTCACCCAACCTGTTGAAACAGCGTTGGGTCCGCCATATACTTTATACAATTGTTCTCTGAACTCACCCCAGATACCGGAAGGCATATTATGATTACCATCAAATGCTGCAACACCTGCCGCACTGAACATACCACCTAACCACACAGTGGGTTCTGCAATAATGGTATTCACTCCCATGCGTGCACTTTGTATGCCTGCAGCACAACCACCGGTGCCGCCGCCGATCACCAATACATCCGTACGCAGCACGGTTTGTGCATGAACAGATGCAGTAATGAACAGCAGCAGCAGGAGTTGTTTCAAATACATGTTGTTGGTGATTGTTTGAATCGGGTGTTTGAACACAGTCAGCAACTTTTGCCTAAACTCAACATGAGAAAATTGTATTATGATTGTAAACCTTCCAGCGTTTTCCATACCTGGTACAGTGACCGTGGTATATGAAAACAACCTTTCCATTTACCGCCTTTCAAATCCAGCAGCACTTCTCCCCGGCGGTTGAGATAACCAAACCACTCATCGTATTCCGTATCCTTAAAATGTTTCCATGTATACTCATGCAGTTTCAAAAACCATTGGGCACAACGTTCATCACCTGTTAATGCATATCCTTTTGCCAGGGCTACCAATGCTTCCACATGTACCCACCATAATTTTTGATCCCATTCCAGTTGTTGTGTGGGATGACCCTGTACATCCATGAAGTAAAAGATGCCTCCATATTCTTTGTCCCATCCGTGCTCCAGTGTATGCAGCATGATGTTGCAGGCTTTGCGGATGAGCGCATCATCATTCAATCGCTTTCCCAAATCCATGATGAACCACATGGCTTCAATAGCATGACCCGGGTTCAACACTCTTCCTTCAAAACAATCAGCAAAACTTCCATCTTCATTCACGTTTTCCAGGATCAAACCCAGTTCCGGTTGATAGAACACCTCCATCACTTCATGGATCACTTCAGGAATAAAGCTGTCCACCCGTTCTTTACCAATCACATGCTCTAACTCTAAAGAAAGATTGCAGAGGATCATGGGTAATGAAAAGTTCTTGAGTACTCTTGTTCCCGGGTAGGCTTTGTTGTAAATGCCTTTCCAGTTATGACGCCGTTTGAGAATGTTTTCAAAGGTGTCAACAGCTATTTTCTTGTAGTGATCGTTGGGGCTTGCTTTATCTAAAGAAGCAAAAGCCATCGTAGCAAAACAATCGCTGAAAATATTATAAGGCTGTACCAATGGTTTCCCATCAGCTGTTAATGAAAAATACCAGTTACCCTCCTGATCCCTGCCGTACTTTTCCATGAAACGGGCACCATGCAATGCCATCTTCAGCCATTCCTGTTTTTGCTCCACATGATTGTACATATATGAAAAGCACCATGCACCACGACCCTGTAACCACAGGAACTTATCTGTATCATACACCTTCCCATAGCGATCCAGGCAGGTGAAATAACCGCCATTCACTTCATCTTTGCTGTGTTGGAGCCAGAAAGGGAGGATATGATTCACCAATTCATCACGATACTTCCCGGAAAGGGAGGCCAGTGTCTGGTTGGTATCGGCAGTCGTTTTGGTTGTTACGGAACCTACTTCCATAAATAGGAATATTAATAAGAAGGTGAAGTTATTTATCTTTTTTATTAATATCAAAATTCTTTTTAATTTTTTTTATTTAGTAGATGGACAAATGGGCCGTTTTGGGTAAATGTTGCTTGTGGGGCAAATAGATTTAATAACTTTAGCACATGAGCAGCACACATTCCTTAATGGAGGTTTTTAGTGACGAGATATCGGGCAGTGGTGTGGCCTTAAAGAACAAAAGCCTTAAAAAAGACATTATCAACCAGCTGGACGAAGCTGGTGATCTTACCATTGCAGACCTCTCCCGTGAACTCAATATCAGTACACCTAAGGTCACAAGTCTTGTTAACGAGTTGATTGATGAAGGATTATTACAGGATTTAGGCAAGATTGACAGTACCGGAGGACGAAGGGCCAGTATTTACGGATTGGTGAACGATGCCTGCTATTTTATAGGTGTGGATGTAAAACGCTATTATATTAACATAGGACTGCTTGATTTTAAAAAACACCTGGTAAGTGTAGATGAGAAGATCCCTTACCCGCTGGAAAATACACAACAATCTTTAAATGCTTTGATTGATACGATCCGCAACTTTATCAAAGAACAGGGTATTCCAAAAGATAAGATTCTGGGTATCGGTATCAACCTCAGCGGAAGGGTGAATAATATTACCGGTTACAGTTACAGTTATTTTCACTTCCACGAAGAACCCCTTGTGGCAACAATTGAACAGGAACTGGGCATTCGTACGTTCCTGGAAAATGATTCCAATGCCATGGCCTATGGTGAGTTTGCCCATGGTGTGGTGACCAATGAAAAAAATGTACTCTTCATCAACTTAGATTATGGTACGGGCAGCGGCATCATTGTAGATGGAAAAGTGTATTATGGTAAAAGTGGCTTTAGTGGTGAGTTTGGGCATATTCCTTTTTATGATAATGAGATCATTTGTGGTTGTGGTAAAAAGGGTTGTTTGGAAACAGAAGTAAGCGGACAGGCTTTGTTGCGAAAAGTAAAAGAAAAAATGGCAGCCGGTGCTGCTACCATCCTGCTGAAGAAGAATGGCAAAACAGATGAATTGAAACTGGAAGATTTGATTGAAGCGGCTAAGCAGGAAGATGTGCTGATGATTGAACTGCTGGCAGAGATGGGTGAAAAATTAGGCCGTGCATTGGCCGTGCTCATCAACTTATTCAATCCTGAGTTAGTAATTTTGGGTGGTACACTGGCAGAAACCGGTGATTATTTACGTTTACCGGCACGCAGTGCACTCAATAAGTATTCGCTCTCATTGGTGAACAATGATACACAGGTAAAGCTTTCCAAACTGGGTGAAAAAGCCGGTGTGATGGGTGGTTGTTTGATTGCCCGGAATAAAGTATTGGGCAAGATGCAATAGCATGCATGAAACAGATAGCCTCTTTGCGTTCATGACAAATCTTATTTCCCCCTTACATTTGCCCTCATGTCCAAACATGTGATTTGTATTGGTGCCGCATTGGTGGATGAATTGTTTCATGCTACCAGTGATATCTTAATGGCCACCACTTCTGATGCCAAAGTCACCAAAACAGCCGGTGGTGTGGCCCGCAATATTGCTCATCAACTGGCATTGCTGGGCGTACCCGTTCATTTAATGAGTGTCTTTGGAAATGACAGTGACGGCAGCTGGCTCAAACAGGTGTGTACCAGTGCAGGTGTTCAGCTGGATGGCTCTGTGACAGTAAAAGGATTGACCGGTAAATACACCGGCATTTTAAATACTGATGGATCCTTATTTACTGCGTTCTTAACCAATGCCGCCATTCATTTAATTACACCGCAACATTTAGAGCAACAGAAACAGTTATTGCAAAATGCTTCTTATATACTGGCAGATGCCAATACCTCTGTTGAATCGATTGAATGGTTACTGAAGTTCAGCAAAGCAACGGGTATTCCGTTTATCATTGAACCGGTATCTGTTCCTCCTGCCAGTAAGTTGAAAGGTATGAACATGGATGGATTGTATCTCATCACCCCCAATGAAGATGAGTTACCCGTGTTGTGCGAAGAAACGGCACCTTCTCCCAAAAAACATGTAGAAGAATTACTGGAACGTGGTGTAGAGCATGTGTGGCTGCACAATGGTATCCATGGTTCTTCCATCATCAGTAAAGAGAAAACAGTATCGCTCCACGCCTCATTAGTGGAAGTAGTGGATTGCACCGGTGCAGGCGATGGTTCGCTCAGCGGATTTTTATTAGGTAAGTATTTAGGCAAAGAACATGTGGATTGTTTAAAGATCGCTCACACCCTTTCTGCTGAGATCTTACAGGTAAACGGAGCGATTGCCACCCATTTGAACAGGGAACAACTGCTTTCGCTTGTTCCTAAATATTTTCCGGAGTCATGAAATGAGCTATAAAATTTTCGAGATAAATTTTACCAACTGACGAAGAAAATTTTATGGCGAATACTAAGTGGCCAACAAAAATAAAAAAGTACACGTGAACGGTTTTTTAGAAATACATCCTGAAGTACAGGAGGCTTTGAACAAGGGCAAAGCAGTAGTGGCATTAGAGTCAACCATTATTGCTCACGGTATGCCCTACCCGCAGAATGTGGAAACAGCCTTGGCGGTAGAACAGGTGGTGCGTGATGGTGGGGCTGTACCGGCCACCATTGCTATCATGAACGGCAAATGCTATGTGGGTTTGAGCGCTTCGCAAATTGAACAATTTGGCAAAGCCGGGGATGTATGGAAAGTAAGTTTGAGAGATCTGCCTTTTGTACTTTCTCAAAACAAACTCGGTGCCACCACGGTAGCAGCTACCATGCGTATTGCAGCCATGGCAGGTATCCGTGTATTTGTAACCGGTGGTATTGGCGGTGTGCATCGTGGTGCCAACAACAGCATGGATATTTCTGCTGACTTAACAGAAATGGCGCAAACATCTGTTGCTGTTGTATCAGCAGGTGTAAAATCAATATTGGATATTGGATTAACACTGGAGTACCTGGAAACCAAAGGAATTCCTGTGATCACTTTAGGACAGGATGCGTTCCCGAGTTTTTACTCCCGTGAAAGCGGATTTGAAACTCCCTTACGGTTAAACACAGCCGAAGAAATAGCCGCATTGCTTCACACCAAATGGAGTATCGGTTTGCAGGGCTCTGTACTCATTGCCAATCCTGTTCCCCAAGAAGAGGAAGTACCCGCTTCAGAAATGGAAACCTATATTCAGGAAGCATTAGCAGAAGCAGAAAAACAACGAATCAAAGGAAAAGAAGTCACTCCTTTCTTATTACAATACATCGCTCAACATACCAAAGGTGAAAGTTTAGCAGCCAATATTGCGTTGATCAAACACAATGCAGCAGCAGGTACGGCCATTGCCAATGCCATAGCACACCAGCAATTGAGAAAATAAAAAACAGGCTACCACCTTTTTCTAAGAACCCTCCCTGCATCAAACAAACAAGGAGCGGCTTTATATCTCAGAAAATCCAAAATGCTGGAATCGAGGCTTCACTGGGCCATGGATTTCATTTTATGAAATTATTCCCTGCACTCCTCCAAAATATTTTTACCTTTGTTATAGTCGTTGGTATGAAAAAAATCATTGCCGTCATATTAGCCGCTTTATACCTGGGTTCTTCTACAGGAGCAACCATGCATCTCCATTACTGTATGGATAAGTTGGCTAATTGGGATTTTGGACACAACAGTTCCAAAACCTGCGGCAGCTGTGGTATGGAAAAGGGCAATGAAAAAGATAATGGCTGTTGTAAGGATGAACAAAAGTTTATAAAAAACACCGTCGACCAGAAGATTGCAGAAACTTCCTTTGAGTTCAAGACTGCTTTCAGTGAGGCTGTTGTGCATAGCTATCCTGAATTACCTGCTTTACAGATCACTTCTATTACTGAAGAACATCCCTTCAGTCATGCGCCACCCCGAACGCAGGGTGTTGCCGTATATATTCTCAACCAGACCTTCCTGATTTAAGACAGACTTTTCTTTTGAAGCCGGGCAAATGCTTTTGCCGGGCTATTGGCATTTATTATGCCTTTCTATACATTATTATTCAACATTACAATCAAACAAGAATGAATACAATTAAAATGCTGTTGATGGCAGCTTTTACCATCTGCTCCGTTTCTGCTATGGCTCAACAAAAAAATACTAAAAAGAATAACCCGAAGCAGGAAACTTCTTACTACTGTCCCATGAAATGTGAAGGTGATAAAACCTATGCGAAAGCCGGTAAGTGTCCGAAATGCAAAATGAACTTAATAGAAAAAAAAGCTACGCCAGCAAAAGCCTACTACTGCCCCATGAAATGTGAAGGCGATAAAACCTATGCCGAAGCAGGTAAATGTCCAAAATGTAAAATGAACCTTATTGAAAAGAAAGAAGAACATTCCAATCACAAACATTAAGTAACGTTCAAAACAAAAGCATATGAAACAGATTTTTTCAGCAATGATAGTAGTTGCCACAGTCGCTTTTACGGCCTGCAACAATAATACTGCTGCCAATGAACACGAAGGGCACGACATGCCGCCTGCTAAGGATACAACACAGCATGACGCAGCTTCTGATGATAAAGAATTGAAAACAATTACAGCCGTGTTTATCAATGTAGATACGAAAGCGGCTGCTACCATCAAGGAAATAGTGGATCATTACCTGCATATTAAAAATGCATTGACAAATGATGATGCAGGTGATGCGGCCGATGGTGCACAGGCCATGGAAAAGGCATTGGCAAAAATGGACAAATCGCTTTTTACCGCAGAACAGAAAACAGCATATGACGCTACCGAAGAAGCATTGAAAGAACATGCAGAGCATATTGGCAAGAACGGTGATAATATCAAACACCAGCGTTCCCATTTTGCAATGATGAGTGAAGAAGTATATACACTGGTAAAAAACTTTGGCGCCGGCCGTCTTTTGTATCATGATCATTGTCCGATGGCCCGTGATAACAAAGGTGCTTTATAGGTGAGCGAAATCAAAGAAGTAAAGAATCCTTACTTCGGCGCTCAAATGCTTACCTGCGGAACGGTAGAGGAAGTAATTCAATAAAGATTAATCAAACATCATGGTTCGAAAATTAATTGAACTGGCTTTGCGTAACAGGCTTATTGTGCTGCTGCTTGCAGGCGGCCTGTTTGCCTATGGCATTTACTCAGTAAAAGAAAATCCCATTGATGCCATTCCTGATTTGAGTGAAAACCAGGTGATCGTTTTTACAGAATGGATGGGCCGTAGTCCGCAGGTGATCGAAGACCAGGTAACCTATCCATTAGTGAGCAACCTGCAGGGTATTCCTAAAATCAAAAACATCCGTGGTTCATCGATGTTCGGGATGAGTTTTGTGTATGTGATTTTTGAAGATAACGTAGATATCTATTGGGCAAGAACAAGAGTACTGGAGCGTTTGAATTTTGCACAGCGCTTGTTGCCGCAAGGTGTAACGCCTTCATTGGGTCCTGATGGAACAGGTGTTGGTCATATCTATTGGTATCATCTCGATGCACCAAAAATGGATTTAGGTGAACAACGGGCATTACAGGATTGGTACATCAAATTTGCTTTGCAAACAGTACCCGGTGTAGCGGAGGTAGCATCCTTTGGTGGTTTTGAAAAACAATACCAGTTGGTGGTTGATCCGGTGAAGCTGCAGTTCTACAACATCTCGTTGATGGATGTGATGAATAAAGTGAAAGCGAATAACAATGATGTAGGCGGCCGCAAATTTGAAATGGCAGATATGGCTTACATCATTCGTGGACTGGGTTATCTCAAAAGCAAAGAAGATGTAGAAAACATTGCACTCGCTAATTACAATGGTATTCCCGTTCGGGTAAAAGATATCGGCTCTGTACAAATGGGCGGCGATTTACGTCTCGGCATTTTTGATATGGATGGCAAAGGCGAAGTCGTAGGTGGAATTGTAGTAATGCGTTACAATGAAAATGCCAACAAAGTAATTGAAGCCGTAAAAGAAAAAATGAAAGAAGTGGAGAAAGGATTGCCGGAAGGTGTCACGTTTAAAACTTCGTATGACCGCAGTACATTAATTCAGGAAGCGATTGATTCTGTAAAAGGAACGTTGATGGAAGAAATGATTGCAGTATCACTGGTAGTACTCATCTTTTTGTTTCACTGGCGCAGTGCCGTTATTATTCTAATTCAATTACCCATCTCTGTTGCAGCCGGTTTTATTTTTCTTGAACTCTTCGGTATTTCTTCCAACATCATGTCATTAACCGGTATTGCGCTGGCAATTGGTGTGGTGGTGGATGATGGTATTGTGATGGTAGAAAATGCGTACCGGCATCTGAGTGAAGCACAGGCTGCAAAAATTAATTCATCTGACAAAGCATAATTATGGCAAACTGGTTCAAACGAAATAAAGACCCATTAACAGCAGAAGAAAGAAATGACATCATTGAAAAATCATCCAAGCAGGTGGGCCCCGGTGTGTTTTATTCTACCATCATTGTCGTTACTTCCTTTCTGCCGGTATTTTTGCTTACAGGTATGGAGGGCAAACTCTTTCATCCACTTGCATGGACAAAAACATTCATCCTGTTAATAGATGCGGTGTTGGCCATTACATTAATGCCGGTATTGATTTCTTTCTTTTTAAAAGGAAGATTGAAACCGGAAAGTGCTAACCCCATTACACGAACACTGGAAAAAATTTATACACCTATTCTCAAATGGTGTTTGAAGTGGAGAAAAACCACCATCGCTGTTAACATCATTGCACTGGCTACAGGCATCATCATGATGACACGTTTGGGTTCTGAGTTTATGCCACCGCTGGATGAAGGTTCGTTGTTATTCATGCCGGTAACATTGCCTGATGTTTCCAATTCAGAAGCCAAAAGATTATTACAGGTGCAGGACAAACTCATTCGTACGGTTCCTGAAGTTTCTCATGTGCTGGGTAAAGCAGGAAGAGCCAATACGGCAACAGATAATTCGCCCATCAGTATGATTGAAACCATCATCCTGTTAAAACCAAAACATGAATGGCGAAAAGGATTAACGAAAGATGATATCATCAATGAACTTAATTCCAAAATGCAGATACCGGGTGTTACCAATGGATGGACACAACCCATCATCAACCGCATCAACATGCTTTCAACAGGTATCCGTACAGATGTGGGATTAAAAGTGTACGGACAAAACCTCGACAGTATTTATGTATTTGCACAAACCATCAAAAAACAATTAGAAGGTATTGATGGTGTAAAAGATTTATATGTAGAACCCATCACCGGCGGTAAGTATGTGGACATTGCTATTAAGAGAGAAGAGATTGGTCGTTATGGTTTGAGCGTGGATGATGTGAACACAGTGGTTGAAAGTGCATTGGGTGGTATGAAACTCACTACAACCATTGAAGGTCGCCAACGGTTTAGTGTAAACGCAAGATACGGCCAGGATTTCCGTAACAATCTCGAAGCACTCAAACGCCTGCAGGTTCAAACGATGGAGTTTGGTCCTGTTCCATTGGAAGCAGTGGCAGATATAAAACTCAGCGATGGTCCACCCATGATCAATTCAGAAAATGCCATGCTGCGGGGTACGGTGTTGTTCAATGTACGAGAAAGAGATTTGGGAAGTACAGTGAAAGAAGCACAGGAGCGCCTGAACAAAATGATCACCAAATTACCCAAAGGTTATTTCCTGGAATGGAGTGGTCAATGGGAAAATCAGATCAGGGCCAATCGCACACTCAAAATGATCATGCCCATTGTCATCATCATCATCTTTATGGTGTTGTACTTCACGTATCATTCCTTCAAGGAAGCAGCTACTACTATGATCACTGTTCCGTTTGCTTTAATTGGTGGTGTGTTCATGGTATATTTCTATGGCATCAATTTATCTGTTGCAGTAGCTGTTGGGTTTATTGCCTTGTTTGGGATGGCGATTGAAACGGCGATGCTCATGACCATCTATTTAAATGAAGCCATGAATAACATGGTGGCTAAACATGGTAACTCCAAAACCACCTTAACACCGGCCATCATTCGTGATTTTGTAATTGAAGGTTCAGCTAAACGGTTACGTCCCAAGCTCATGACGGTTTCTGTTGGTTTGTTTGGTTTGATACCCATCCTGTGGGCAACCGGTGTGGGCAGTGATATCATGCGGCCCATTACCATTCCGTTAATCGGCGGTACTATTTCATCTACCATTTATGTGTTACTAATAACTCCTGTGATTTTTGAAATGATCAAGGAAAGAGAATTAAAACGTAAAGGCAAAATTGAATTGATCGATGTTAAAGAATAAACTATTACCGCTATTGCTGGCAACGGTGTTTGCCGGTAACAGCCAGGCGCAAACATTGAAATTGGATGCAGTCATTGACAGTATCAAATCATCACATCCTGTGGTGAAGATGTATGACAATGAAATCCGTTCCATGGATGAAGCAGCCAAAGGAGCAAGAAGCTGGATGCCGCCTGAGTTTGCCAGCGGATTCTGGATGACTCCCTACAACCCTTCCCGCTGGAAAAAAATGGATGATGGTATGGGAGGTGTGAGAGAAGGTATGGGGCAGTATATGATTGCAGGGCAACAGATGCTTCCCAATAAAAAGAAACTAAATGCGGATGCGGCTTATATGAACGCTATGTCATCCGTAGAAAAAGAAAAAAAGAGCGCAACACTCAATGAACTTATTAATGACGCCAGGCAGTTTTATTATGAATGGATCATTCTCAAAAAGAAATTGGTGATACTGGGTGAGAATGAAAAAATTCTTGAGTTCATGATTAAGAATGCGGAGATACGTTACAAAAACGGCCTCGAAAAATTAAGTGCTTATTATAAAGCTAAAGCTGCCCTGGGTGATGTAAAGAATATGCAGCTGATGTTTGAAAATGATATCAGGGAAAAACGAATACGACTGAACACATTGATGGGAAGAAATGCAATGATGGTTTTTGATATTGATACAACCTATTCGTTCAACGATTATTCCGGATTTATTTTTGACAGCAGCTTATTTTATAACAATCGCAGCGATTTAAAATCATTGGACAAAGAAATCCAACTCACCCTGCTCAAACAGGAAACAGAGAGAGCTGCCTTGAAACCGCAATTCGGCATCCGTTACGAACATATGGTTGGCTTTGGTGGTTTGCCAATGCAATATTCGCTGATGGGGATGATGAAATTGCCGCTCACCGGCTGGTCGTCCAGGATGAACAAAGCCAATATTGAAAGTTTGAAATGGAAAACCTATGCCCTCCAATCTCAAAAGGAAATGATGGTGAATGAATACAGCGGTATGGCTTATGGCATGCGCAATGAACTGGAGTTGAAGAAAAAACAGCTCAGGCTTTATGATGAAACCATACTGCCTGCATTACGCAATAATTATAAAACCATGCAACTGGGTTATGAACAGAACACGGAAGAATTGTTTATGCTCTATGATGCGTGGGAAGTTCTGAATATGAAACAACTGGAATACGTAGAGTTGTTGAACCAGGCTTTGAAACTCCAGGTAACACTTGAACGAATAATTGAAAAGCAATGAAACAGATTACATTTTTATTCCTGGTTGTATTGATTGTTTCTGCCTGCAACAACAAGCAGCAGGAGTCGCATACGCAACATAATACAGAAGTGGTGAAGGCTCAGTACACCTGTCCCATGCCGGAAGATTCTGTGTTCAGTGATCAACCCGGCTCTTGTCCCAAGTGCGGAATGGATCTGGTAAAAATGGAAACAGGAGATCATGCACATCATCAAAAGGATATGTACACCTGCCCTATGCCGGAGGATTCTGTGTTTAGTGATCAACCGGGTTCCTGCCCTAAATGTGGTATGGATTTAGTAAAGATGGAAACCAAACAGGGCAATCAAGATGTTACACTGGAATCCTTATTAAAACCTACCAATGAATTTGTAGTATCCTCCATTCCTGTTACGACCATTGAACAGCGGGGTGAGCAGATAGAGATTGAAGCGCTGGGCAACATTGCCTATGATACAAGACAGGTAGGAAGTATTTCAGCAAGAGTTTCGGGCAGAATAGAAAAATTGTATGTACGTTACCGGTATCAAAAAATTCAAAAAGGGCAGCGCATCCTTGATATCTATAGCCCCGAAATGTTAACCGCACAACAGAATCTTTTATTCCTGCTGAAAAACGATCCGGACAATACCACTATGATTGAAGCCGCTAAAGAAAAACTTGGGTTGCTGGGTATGAGTAAAGAACAACTGCAGCAGGTAGTGCAATCAGGAAAACCATCTTTAACCATTGCTGTGTACAGTCAGTACAACGGTCATATTCATGAATCAACCAATGGCGGCAGCATGAATACACAATCCGGTACCATGCGGGATATTTCTTTGATCACAGAAGAACTTTCATTGAAAGAAGGAATGTATGTGCAGAAAGGACAATCTGTTTTTACCGTGTTCAATCCTGATAAAGCATGGGCGGTGCTCAATATTTACGGCGACAATCAATCATTGGTGAAAACCGGCAATGTTGTAAGGGTTGTACCTGAAACGGCACCCAACAAAGACTTCAGGGCAAGCATTGATTTTATTGAACCCTTCTATCGAAAAGAAAGTAAAACCTTAACAGCAAGAGTGTATTTCAATAACAGCAGTTTAAAGATTCCGGTTGGCAGCCAGGTAAAAGCCACGGTGTTTGGTAATACAAAAGAAGCGTTCTGGTTACCCAAAGAAGCGGTTCTTTCATTGGGTATGGACAAAGTGGTATTTCAAAAAACCAATGGCGGATTTAAAGCAACAAAAATTAATACAGGCATCATCCATCAAAAACATATACAGGTGCTGAGCGGATTAACAACAACTGATTCTGTAGCGGTGAATGCACAATACCTGATGGACAGTGAAAGCTTTATAAAAATAAAAAACTGATCATGCGATATTTTATTATTACCCTGATTACTTTATTCATTCTTGCATCCTGTAAGAATAAAAATAATGTTGCAGCAGATCCTGATACCTATTACACCTGCTCTATGGATCCGCAGGTGGTGGAATACAAACCCGGCAAATGCCCCATCTGCAAAATGGATCTTACACCTGTTAAGAAAAAGAACGGTGAGAAAAAAGATGAATTGCAGTTGAGTGATCAACAGATGCAACTGGGCAATATTCAAACAGATACCATCCGCAACGGAAGCATTGGTGATCAGTTGGTATTAACAGCAACCTTGAATTTTGACCAGATGAAGGCATCCTCTGTAAGTTCAAGAGTGATGGGCAGAGTGGAACGGTTGTATTATAAAAACCTGGGAGATTATGTAAAAAAAGGGTCAGCGCTGTATGAAATCTACAGTGAGGAGTTAAACAATGCCAAACAGGAATATCTGTTGGCACTGGATAAGAAAAAAACATTTGCTGCAGAAACAGTAATTGATTTTGACCAGTTGATACAAAGTGCTAAAAACAAATTGCTCTTGTGGGGAATGAGTGAAGCACAGATCAATGAACTGGCTGTTCAGAGAAGGGCAACACCCACCACCACTTTTTACAGCACCGCCGGCGGCTACATTACACAGTTAGACATCCGTGAAGGCGATTATGTAATGGAAGGAGGCACCCTTGTAAAACTGGCCGATCTTTCTACATTGTGGGCAGAAGCACAGGTTTATACATCACAAATGGCTGAAGTAAACAGCAACAGCATGGCTACAGTTCAGCTTCCTGATTTTGATAACAAAGAAATCAAAGGTCGCATTGAATTTGTAAATCCGGAGATCAATCCCGATACCAGGATCAATCTCATCCGTGTTTCGATTCCTAACCCAAACAACCAGTTAAAACCGGGTATGCCTGCCTATGTACTATTGAAAAGTCCGCAACGTACATCACTCACCTTACCTGTTGATGCGGTGATAAGAGACGGTAAAGGCGCAACGGTTTGGATCAAAACAAGCGCCAGTACTTTTAAAAGCGTAATGGTGCAAACAGGTTTGGAAAGTAATGACCGTATTGAAATCAAATCAGGATTAAAAGAAGGAGATGTAGTCGTGTTAACCGGTGCTTACCTGCTGCACAGTGAATATGTATTTAAAAAGGGAGTAGACCCGATGGCGGGGCACAATCACTAAAACCGGTTTGCACATCAGCGCAACCCTTACAGCCGATTGATTTTATTTCGTTATTTTGAAAAATGAATTTCATCGGCAACCTTATCTGGCTCCTCTTCGGAGGTTTTGTTGCAGCGCTCTGCTATCTCTTAGGCGGACTTGTTTTATGCGTCACCATTATCGGTATTCCTTTCGGTTTGCAATGTTTCAAACTGGCCGGTTTAGTACTCTGGCCATTTGGTAAAAAAGTAATCTCCTCTTCCTCAGACAGTGGTTGTTTAACCATACTTGCCAATATCATCTGGATTGTAGTGGGCGGTATTGCCGTAACACTCAATCACATCATCATGGGTGCCATTTTATACATTACCATTATTGGTATTCCATGGGCGAGACAACATTTTAAGCTGATTGAAATTTCATTGATGCCGTTTGGAAAAAAGGTAGTAGATGAATAGAACGTCATTGCGAGCCCGCCACCCTCAGGTGGGGTTTGCAGGACTTGTGTGCTGGCCAAACCCGTGGCAATCTCCTGCGGCGAAGCACGCAAACAATTCGCAACATCACTTGTTGAGCATCTATGATGCGACATTTTACCATGGAAGAATTACAAACATGGGATCGTTTTACCCGTGCCCATTTTATCAACTCCATGAGCGGGTTCAAGAGTGCCAGTCTTGTGGCTACAGTAAATCAACAGGGTGTACCCAACCTGGCCATCTTCAGCAATATTGTACACCTCGGTGCTGATCCTGCATTGATCGGTTTGGTGAACCGGCCAAGAGAAGCCGCCCCGCATACCATTGCCAATATAGAAGCCACGGGTGTGTACACCATCAACCTGTTTACAAAAGAGCAGATCAAAGCTGCTCACCAAACCAGCGCCAAGTATGCAGCCGGTGTGAGTGAATTTGAAGCAACGGGATTAACACCGGAATGGCACAGTTCTTCCAAAGTTCCATTCGTAAAGGAGAGCCCGGTGAAGTATGCACTCAACCTGAAAGAAATCATCCCTATTCAATGGAACCGCACGTTTTTTATTATAGGTGAAGTGCAGCATGTAATCGCTGATGAAACGCTGTTACAGCCCGATGGTTTTTTGGCACTGGAGCAACAGTCCATTGTTACTTCCTTAGGTATTGATGCGTATTATACAACGCAAGCAGAGCAACGGTTACCATATGCAAAAGTTTGAGATGGAAAGATGTGCAAAAGCCATGTAAGTTAGTAGTCAAAGAATCTCTTCGTTCATTCATAACAGTCGTACAGGTACCGGGGAGATGGCCACGTCGTCGTTCCTCCTCCTCGCCATGACGAATAAGTTTGAACTGTTTACATCATTCAACGGATAAACACAACTAACAACGTCATTGCGAGCCTGCCACCCTCAAGTGGGGTTTCAGGACTTGTGTGCTGGCCAAACCCGTGGCAATCTCCTGGTACGAAGCACCATTCAATACCTGCCGTTGAAAACAACAAAAGAGAACATACAATTTCGTTTTTTGAAACCCCATGATTTGATGTTTCCCCAAGAAGCTGTACATTAACAGTACTTTCCATTTGAAAAGCAGCTGCTTCCCGGCTTATTCAACTTTTCACTCTTAATACCAAACATGTATGAAACAATTCAAATGGAGCTGCACCCTGTTGCTGGCAGCAAGTCTTTTCTTTCTTAGTTCCTGCGGTGATGGTGATAAAAAAGAAGAAGCAACCGATACTTCCACTGCTGAAACACCCACGGCACCTGCAAACACCATCGACACTACCGCACACAATATGGTGACGGTGATGCACAAAGTAGCCGATTTTAATAAATGGCTGGCCGGTTATGAAGCACATGACTCTGCCCGTTTGGCCAATGGCATCCACAGTTATGTAATTGGCCGTGGGTTGATGGATACCAATATGGTGCTGGTAGCCATGCGTGCTGATGATATGGCCAAAGCCAAAGCATTTACACAAAACCCAGCTCTCAAAGAGGTGATGAAAAAAGCAGGTGTTACCGGTGCCCCGGAAATACATTACACAATCGTAACCTGGCAGGATACCGCCAATGTGGGCAGCATACCCCGTGCCATGACGATGTTTACGGTAAAAGATCATCTTGTATGGCGTACTGCCTTTGAAACCGGGGCGCAGGAGCGGAAAGACGCCGGAATTATGGTACGCAATATTGGACATGAAGCGGATAACCCCAACAACATACGCCTGGTAACGGCCTTGAGTGATACAGCCAAAGCCTTTGCTTACTATAAATCAGATGCCATGAAGAAGCGTATGGCAGATGGCGGTATAACCACTGAGCCCAAACGGTTTGTCTTTACTATTGTAAAACGATATTAAGCAAAGACGCCTTCTTGTATTCTTGGTTGAACCCCTTTGTAAATGCGAAGGGGTTTTTTGTGGGAAGAAGAAAGGAAAGAAAAATTGCTTCATACTTCGCAATGACAGAACACCAAACCGCAACGTCATTGCGAGCCCTGGTTGTTTGGCGAAGCAATCTCAATAATGTGAAAGGATTACTTCATAGTTTGAAAGAACGGAACACCAAACCGCAACGTCATTGCGAGCCCTGGTTGTTTGGCGAAGCAATCTCAATAATGTGAAAGGATTACTTCATAGTTCGAAAGAACGGAACATCAAACCGTAACGTCATTGCGAG